>Ga0179593_1346091_pt1 | contig 11072 bp, 15 predicted proteins | sample CZODoug2_1_08_16_FD_185931 | JGI IMG/M metagenome (GOLD analysis project Ga0179593, IMG submission 185931) | Vadose zone soil fungal communities from Angelo Coast Range Reserve, California, USA - CZODoug2_1_08_16fungal (PacBio error correction) | ecosystem: Environmental > Terrestrial > Soil >... | reverse complement strand
GTGAACCCCCTTTTTCCACTATATTCGTGAAATTATCCCAACCACGCCCCGATTAACCAGGCGTTCAGGGCGTTAGCCAGCCAACCCCATACCCCTCCATGATCCCTGCCTTCTCGGTAGAAGAAACCCACTGCGCAGATTGGCTAAGTGTAATAACGTGCCGCGTGACCACCACTGACCGCTCGGAGACCTTCGCACCCCTCTCCAAACTTCCGCGTTTCACGAACCAGTTTTGTAAGCCACCGCCACGGACTCCTTACCCTGTTTTAGGTAACCATGGCCCTGCAGCTCCATGCAGAAGAGACGCGTCTCGGTCCCTCGTTCCTCATGGGTCCGGCCTATACCCTCACCGTTTTTATCGCTGCGAGCAGTGATCCGTCCTCTTGTCGCGCTGTCAGCCGCCTGTGTGCTCTCCCTTGTTGCGCCAGGGCCTGTTAATGCTTTGTTTCGGTCCCGCGTCCCGTCTGTTCCGTCTTTCTGCGTTCCCCCCCCTTGTCTTGCAGCGCAGCTCCTCCTTCTTGGCCCTATCCCTCCGCTCGATGCACGCTTCTCACATCTGGTCGTTCAGATGCATTCCGTTTTGGAGCGAATTTCCCCTTTCAGTGTTACCCCCCTTATTATCGAGCAGCGCTGAGCAAGACGCGTCTCCTTTCTTATGGGGTCGACCCCACAGACCATTAGTGCGAGTGGTATCTTTCGGTAGCTGCGCTATTTCCTGTCCCGTCTTCTCAGATCCATTACTTTAATGCCCCGTAGACAGCGTGTCCTCGTACTTTCGGTCCCAAACATTACCAGGTTCTGAGTGAAGGTGAGTAACGTTGAAGGCCACCAAGGCCCAGCGTCGCCCCTCAATTTCCTCCCATACCGGCCTGTAGATGCTTATTTCCACCATAATAGGGTACAGCATGACCAAGGGTTCATATTTTCTTGATTTTTTCCCCTTTCCCAGCATTCTTTCAGCTGCCTCTTCCCTAATCCCCCTCGGGTAGTCTCCCCAAGCCTCCCCTATGACTTCTGCGCCTGCCAGGACCATTCTTCTTCGCTTCCCTTTGCCGTTGAAGGCGATTCAGCTGAGAATTTTTGGAGTCTGGGAAAAGTTTTCTACACCCGTGTAGATTTGCTGGTGCCCCCTTGACATTTCTTAACGGAGAGCCTTTGGGCGGCCCCACCATCCTTTGACTCACAGCCCTTCTCGGGCTTTTCGCGTACCTTTTCACAGATCTTCATAAGTGTAAAAAGAGTGACGAGACTTTTCGAAGCCTTGTCTGCAGCACAACCCTTGTAGCAAAACTCGTATCGCAATTTGAGACCTCCCCTGGCGTTAGCACTCATAGACGCTCTGACCCCCCCCCCCCCCCTCCTTCAAAGACGTCTCCTTCTTCATTTCGGTTTCCACGGAGTGACGAACTTAACCCCCATTTTTCTCCCGTCTCTATGTACCATTAGTTCTCCGGTAGGACTCTCTAGACTTTTCTCACCTTGCTTTTCATTGGTTCTCCCCCAAAGACAGAGGCTTGCCACCGAGTGCCCCGAGAGACCCACGACTCCGCCTCGATTAGAGAGTGCTTGACTGACCTCTTTCCCCGTCCGCGAACACCCCAGGTCTTGCCGATGGAATCGGATGCTGGGAAGAAGATCCTCGAGACCCCTGCCGCATGTTGCGATCTGGGTCCTCGCACCCCCCATGTACGCGTCCCCTTTCCTCCTTCAAACGATTACGCTGTTCCCCCCCAGAGCCTATCTATTCCCCAGTTCGAGTGACTCCTTCTAGCATTTTAGAGCCGTCCCAGCGCCCCGCGACTGCCTCGCCCGCCACCACCTCGTCAAACTTGCCTGCAGCCCTTCTCCTTACCTCTCTCTACTCGACCAACATTTACATTTTAAAGACCTTAACACATTACACGGTTTTCTCATCTCTTGAAGCCCCGAACCCGTCGAGAGGGCCCTCAATCTGTCTGCGGGACCTTCTCCCCCACTTCCTCCCCCCCTGACGATGTTTTCACCCCCGCCACATTTTTCGCCGCTTCTAAGGACTGCTTCTCCCCCCCGCCGCGTCCGGCCCTTCCCCCCCCCTTCCCACGGCCTCCGCTGTTTAATTGGTCGACGCCTCACTTGATGTTAGGAGTCTTTTTGTTAAGTCGAGAAAACACGGGCTGTCCCCCTTATCCGTCTCGCGTTTCCCGCTTTATCTCGCAACCCAATGGTCGATTTAAGGATCCGCACAGAATAGTCTTCCCCTCTTTCTCCTTTCTTTTAGCTTTTTCCCTCTTCTTTTTTCTGATGGTGAGTCAGAGCGTCCCCGCTCCAAAGGACTTGCCCTCGCCTATCAATCCATCGTTGGGTAGCGCCGCTTTCGAACCCGTTTTTAGGCTTTGAGCTCCCTGATAGATCTTTGGTGCTATACTCTCCACATTTTGCTATTTCACGGCAGTTGATTCCAAGCAGGCTCTCCCCCCCTCGCGATCGGCCCCGCCCTTTCTGCGGAATACAGAACTTTTTATGACTTTTTCTGTCCATGAAGTGAACGAACACCCCTCCCCCCCGAGACTGTTCCAATGCTTTTAAGTGAATCGTCTTTTTTTTTCTCCCCACTGAATTTCGTTGAGCCATGCTCTCCCTCCCGAGTTCTTGAGAATCACTGAAGGCTGATTTCCTCTCCCCCCTCTACACTCTTTTTAAGTACGCTGTCAGAAGACACCGACCTCCAATCAGTTCCTCCTCGAGGAATTTTATGGACTTTAACCTTTCCTTTTCCCCTCTCCCCGGTACTGTTTAATGGTAAGAGATAAACCCAGGAAATTCCTCCGGGGCCCTCCACTCTCCTTTATTTCTACCCGTCCCACCCAACGATATAATCCGTTTGTAGACTTCTTACCTTTAAATGATTGACCCCATCACGCTACCCGGCAGAGCCCGCTTCTTCGCGTTTACTCCTCGCGAAGAGGTTCTTTCCTCAAAGGTATGGACCCTCGAGCAGACCCCATGAAGGAGTGGTCACTATCCTTTCACGGATTTCTTTTTCACATATCCAAGCTTTTCCCCTCAGTTTTTTGCAGAGCTCTTTTTCTTTTACTCTATTCTTCGTATTCCCCTAGCGCAGTTAGACCCCACAACAGTCTCTCCCCTCACTGCTATTTAACGGCCGGTCCGCTGTGAACCGTAGGTGACCTGCTAGCTCACTCAGTTTTTTTCATTTCTTTAAGTAGTCTGTTTCATATCCCCTCTGCTGGCCAACCGGTTCTTATCGCGGGCTATCATTCTGGAGAGCTTAGTTATTATCGCCGCATCTACTCTTTCACAATTCCTCCTCTTCTCCTCGTCCTGAGGGAGCCCCCCTGGTGAAGACACTCCGCTTAGGTTGTGATTTGGGTCTGTAGGAGACATCTTTGTTTATATTCTTCACCTCTTTTCTTCGCCTTGCTTTTGTCCACTAGTACGTCATAGCATCTCGGGCAGTAACACCCTCTCTCTTCCCTTTCTTGTTCTGTCTCGATTCGGATCCTTATGTGAACTTTCGTTAAACTAATCCCTCTTTTTTCCATGCCCCCCCTCGGCTCGCGACCCCTTTTCGCCATGCAACGCCGAGAATTAGGGTCTGAGTGGTCCTCCCTCCCTAATCTTTCGCCTATCCTAATTTTCCTCATAAGAAGTTGTTTTATATGATCTCCTCATAGAGCTTGACCTAGAAGGTTAAATCAGAATCTATAGTTTCTTTCCCTTGCAACGGATCCCCTGTTTGATCCTGGGTTCTTCTTACATCGTGGTGGTATTTCTTCCCCCCGTCACCGTACCAGATCGACTCATAGTCAACTCACATTGCAAATTCTTGATTACTGATCCGTCGTATCTGATCTTTATCATCAGTAGCTCCTCTTACGCCAGACATCGTAGAGAGATTCCCTACCCAATAGCGGAGAACCCTTTTCCCCCAAGCCCAACTAATGCCCTCCCCTCTAGTGTCCTTCCATTTTTAACCAAGGGCGTATCTCGGATAGAGTCCGTGGTCTCTGTGCTCGACCGGCCCTCTCACCCCTCCTATCGCCCGTCATCTCCCCCCCGCCCCCCTTTTCCGCGTGCTCGCAGGGTACTTAGTTTACCGATTGCTCACCCCTTGTACCCCTCCCGAGCTTGCGAGCCCTTTGTCAAAGACGGTGCCTGCATTCCCGTCGCCCTTTATGATCGCCCTTTCCTTTTTCCTATCCTCTGCGTGTGGTGCCTCAAGCCGTTCCTTTCGTCCCCGACCCCGTTACTTGTCTTCCGACAGAGACCCGTTTCTCATGCTTTCCCCTTCAGGGTGTTTCTCGATCCCGTTTCGTTTTGAAAATCATAGTAACTCCCCCTAGCTGCGCCCCCTCCTTTTTTCCACAGACCCCCTTGGACTCAAACTTTTGTATCCCTAGCGTGGTTGGCGGAGATTGTGGGTAGGCACCCAAGCCCTGGTGACGTACTCGTTCCCCTCTTAGACCTTCTTTATCGACTGAAACTTCCCTAGTTTTTTCCCCCCCCGGCAGAAAGTTCGGTTCCTCCTAGTCACACGGTAAAGAAGTAACCTCCTGCAAGGGCAGATTTTTTCCCCCCCCCTTCCCAGGGGTACCCTTTAAAAGCCACCCCTTCTTTACCCCGGCTTTAGCCATGACGGTTTAGGTCTTTTTTCTTTTCGTAATTGTGACCCACGGTTCTTTTGTATGCCCGATCGGCCCTAGACGGCAGGCCGTTCTTTTTTTATTTTGGAGCTCCCCTTTTATTCCTCAGTTTCCTGTACATTCGTTGGGGTCAGGGGTAGAACGTCCGTACGAAGAATGGGTGGCCTCTCCTCGGTTTTTTTCATTCCTTCTTTCTTCATTCCCCTTTCCGTTCGGATCCCTTCCCTCCATCGCTAAATTAGTTCCCTCTCGGGCTGAGTGACGTATAATCATCTAGCTCCCTTTTCGGAGCCCACACCCGCAGGATCATGACCCATGAAACTACGCTCCCCGGTTCGAGCCAATCTTGCCCCCCTGTTAGTCCCTATCTCTTGTGATCTTCTCTTTATCTTCCTTCCTTCGGCACCGGCTCTATGAACAACATTCCCCCTCACCGGGGCCCTCATTTTTACTACGATCGTCATTTCGATCCTGCCCTCTGTCGTTGTCCGTAGCCCCTCCTCCCCCAATGATGTTTTCGCCCCGTTAACCCCGAGCTGTTTCCCCGCCCCTGAGTTGGAGCCCAATTTCTTCCGACTTCAAAGCTGCCCGAGTTACTCACATTATGCTTGATTTTTTGTAACCTCCTGATAAAGAGGCTTCGTGGAAGAGGGATCGTTATCCCCTAAGAAGCTAGTGCTGGTCCCTTTTTCCTCCGAGCTTTCATTACTAGGAGCTTTCTCGGGAAGTTCCTTTGTTTTTTTTCCCCCCCCCTTTTTTCCTGAGTTGCCGTCCTCGGTAAGAATGTGGACGTCGGATCTCCGGTATCCCCCCCCCGCGCAGGGTTGTTTGAGCTCAAGAATGATGAGCCCTTGGAATGTTTCCGCTTTATGTCGGGACTTCCTGGGTGGAGATGATCTCCGATCTTCCCCCAGAGCAGTTCGCTTCCTTTTTGATTGATGGGTTCGTCGCGCTCTCTTGTCTTTTTAGATGGGCCTTCTCGACCCTTTGTTATACCCTTTCATTCTACCTCAACTTTATCCAGGAATTGGTTTGAAATTTCTGACTCGTATATTGCTTGGCGTCGCTTTTAGTTGCAGAGACCTGTTTTACCTTACAACCCTATCGCAAATTCTCGTGCGATGTTTTCGAGTTAGTGCTCCTTTTCCGTTCACTCATCAAGATCAGCTTTTCCCGATGTTTTTACTGACCGTGCAGATTCCTTATTAGCCTCTTTATCCTTTAGGTCTGGCTTTTTTTTCCTGTGGACCCTTTCCCATGTTTGCCTAATTGAGAGGTTTTCCCCCATAAGCCTTTTCTCCCTCAGGTCTCAACGCCTCGGAATACCTCTAGATCGAGGTCGAAGACGAGCGTTTTTTTCCGTCGGGTTAGGTCATTTCCTTCATACCACCGCCTTCGACTCTCGTTTGGTAATAGTGGGTGTTTTCTTCAGATCTTGTCGTGTTGTCCCCTTTGCGGGTAGTTATTAGTTCTTTCCTTTTCGGGTGTGATCGCCGTTCTTTTTGAGTCCTACCCTAGAGCCTTTTGCTCTTGTCTCGTACAGCGTAGGCACTTTTGGTCTCCCCTTATTCCCCGGAGGTACAGCCGGACTCCTCCCTACTCGCCTGTAGTGTCGGTTCAACGTTTTTTGAACCAGGCCCTTCTGCCCCTCCTTTTTCTCTGCGTTACTGTTCCAATCCTCTACAGTGTAAGCCATTGTTGCACCTCCGACGTCAAACACCTTCCTCTCCGTGCCGGCACCTAACGAAGTGCATCCGCTGTTCTGACGCGCCTCCCCTCCATCGATGGGTGGTTCTCGACCCTCCCCTTCCTTTCATCCCTTTGAAAGGCCCTAAACCCGTTTTTCAAGTTTTCTGAACTTTAGTTAGTAATAGACTACCTCTTTTTCGATCCTTCCTTTTCAGTTCCTAAACCTTAACTCTCCCAATGTTCGAAATATCCCCTCTACGTCTCGCCTAAGGCAGCATTTCCTCTTCACTTTCTGTCTAGATCCAACTTTAATCCCCGATCCTATATACCGCCCGCGTCCCGTCCCCCCGAAAGGAGCTGTTCTTTTCCACAATCGAGCCAGCCGCTGTTTGAATTACATCTACCATAAGACGGGACACTTTCCGAGGTATTTCATGGTTCCCTCAGTTCCTTCTGACTCCATGGTTGTACCGGTCTTTAGCTCGCTGTTCTTTGAGGTCTCAGTCCCCATGACTCGGTTTGAGCTTCCCACTTCCACGTTGGCAGAAGCCGAGTTTCCCGTGCCCCAGTCCTAAACAAAGAACTAAGTTAACCGTTCATGAGCCAGGTCGCTCCCTGATTTTTATTCACAACGCGCTCGGCTCTCCTGCGCATTGATAATTTCATGGTTGATGTTTTGATTAAGCTTCCCTCTGCTCCAAGCATCTGTCCGCTTTTTCATATCTTACAGTGCTCGGGATTTTCATTTTACAGCAAACACTTACCGTTAGTTCGGTTCGACCTTTTCCCCGGCATACCTGGTTAGCTGTATATCCTTATTGTCGGCGGGTGTTGTTGAGCGTTTCTGAGAATCGAGGTCTCTTTTCCCGTACTCCAGTTCAGTCGCACCTGCCCTGAGAATCCGCCTTCTGGTGTCTCTCCTTTCGCTATCAGAGTTCTCCTTCTTCCTCTTTTTGGTGCTCGCTGCCTCTTCCGTCCTCGTGGCGTTTTTGTTTCTCGCGTTTCTCTGTCTTCGGGCCCCATTTTGTGCACATTTTCCCCTCCTCCGGTGTTGTGTCAGATTTTCACACGGTTGGCCAGATCGGCCTTCCCCTTCTCCCCCCCCCCGCCAACTAGGACTCCTTCCTGGGTAGCGCCCGCCCCAACTCGTCTTTCGGACCTCACGCCCTCTTCGTCGGAACGCCAACCCTTTCTTCTTAGAGTCTCGCCGGATCCGTCTCTGTGACCCGTCGTTCTTACATTTTTCCGTTTTGATCACTCCCGAACCCTCCAGCTACCCATGAGCGAGTTACGAAACCGTCCGAAAGAACCAACCTTTTTTCTTCACCGGACTGATATACTGTTTCGATTACCAGGAACGCCTCTCCCCTTTTCCCTGAAAGAGCTTCTTCGCTTCCCCCTTTCGGCAGCGGCCTTTTTCTTGAGCCCCCGCACCATTCGATCTCTTCTCCTACTGGTCAGGCCGTCTTTTCTCTGATTAGAAGCCTTTTCGACCGTTTTACTGTATTAGTCCACTCTTTGGTCGTTCGGAGACGGGGATGCCATTCTTCGTTTCGCCCACGTTCGTCTTTTCGCTCCCCAGAGCCGATATCTGGCATCCAGAACGCAGAGATGAAAAATTCCGCCCTTGAGCGTTTTACAAGGCGGTAGGCCGGTCCCTCGTTCAGGTTCCCTCCTTTCAGAGATAGACTTATCCCATAGATTCTCTTTTTATCTTTTTTAAATGACGCCTCCGTAGGGGACTTGCTCTCGCCCCCTTATACGATGAATCTCCCTCTTCAATGTAGAATATGCTCGATTCTCGCATGTCCTGCGACGAGATTGATCGAACTGTTAGGGCGACACAGTATTTAGGCCTTCCGTTCTCAATGTTGGTCAGGCATGCCTAGCCCCCCTCGTCCTATTTTTCTCTGTTAGCGCGGTACTACCCGGCTTTTCGGGATGGTTTTTCCCTTTACAGCTTCATGCGAGTGTCTGATCCACCGTCCAGTTGCGTTCGGCCTCCTCTCTGCCCGCCTTCTACGTGTGCCCCTTGCTTCCTGCTACCCTTTAGAACGTTGTTAAGCCTTAGGCAACCATCCTTACCCGGTTTTTCGTATCTGGTTCCCTCAATTTCCGGAATGGATTTAGAATTGTTGAGGACCCCCCTTTTGTGAACTAACACTGAAGGCGATTCCTTGTTCAGTCTTACTTTTCCTCTATTCTGTTATAAGTTACACTCCCGTTTAACGACGGTTACGCTCAGTCTTCTTCCGCAAACAAACTTCCTATTCCCAACCCCCTTATATTGCAATCTCTACCCTCGTGCAGTTACAGCCCCAGTAGAGTAGAGTCACCCCCAGATGAACTCTAGGTAGGCGAGGGGGTAGGACCGATCGGAACGCTGCGCCCCGGATCGGCTACCTCTTATGACTATTTCGAGACGGAGGCCTCGGAGATTCAGAAATTCGTCCTCCGTAGATGGAGGAACCCCCTCGTGCCGCTTTCCCTGAAATGCCTAGGTTCCCCTTTAACAATCTGCAAGCAAAGTAGATAGCGCTAGCCTTCAGTCCTCCTATTCTCCGCACCATGTAGGTTGCCGTTGCTTGCGGTTTGAGTTGAAAGAGCGAATCTCCGATACAGATCCAACCCAAACCCCCAAACCCCCCCCCCCCCCCCCCCCCCCCCCCCCCCCCCCCCCCGCGATGGAGCGGGGTGCCCTTTTCCACATTGTACTCCGAGTCGTCCCCTGGCAGGAAACTCTTCACGATGACCACTCAGCTGACTGAGATTTTTAGAATTTCTATCCTTACTACCCACACCCCCTCCCCTCTCCGTTCCCCTCCCACCTACCCTCCTCGTTTTTTTTTTTTCTTTTTTTTTTTTTGTGTACGTTAGCTTCGGCCGTCCCCCCAAACCGCGCTAGTATCAGACTCACCCCAATTCCACCTCATGAGCCGGAACCTTTCTGAGACCGATCGCTACTCCTCTCAACACCATTGAACATGGACCGGGGGACCTCACCCTCCCCTAATTACCCGTTTTCAGCATTCTGAGCTGCCCAGTAGAGGGCATACGTTTCCTCCTTGCCCTTACCGGCCTGAACGCACGAGACCCTTTTTTTCCCCACAACTCTTTCCCTCGCCGCTCTAATTACCGAGTCTCAGGTCCCATCTACTCTTCTTGCTTAACCCCCCCTCTTTCTAGTCCCCGACGACGCTGTGGATTCTTTGTTCCCTCCCTCCCTAAGCCCACTGATGCGTAGGCTTTTCGCGCAGGTTTGAAGTCGTTTCGTTCACTAGCTCTCTAGTAGGTAGGCTTTTGTCTTCTCCACCAACTGTTGGTACCGGGGGTCCATGCGTCCTCCCAAGGGACCAGCCTTCGGCTAGCTGCGATCGTCGTACATGGTGCCCCGCGTACCTGGGACGATGGTGTTCCCATTTCCGCGGTTTTAAGATTTTAACGTCTTTTCCCTCGACGACTCCTGATCTTGTTTCGGGCCCCTAGTTGTTTCAACTCGGGCGGGAGGTCCTAGCTGTTTTTCATGCTCGATTTTGGTGCTCTTCGACCATTCCGAGTTATGTCTCGTGAAAGACAGCAAAATGGTTTCGTACGCCTATTGGATCGTCCCTTTTGAGTCCTTAGGACCTAACCCGTTCCCCCGCTTTCCTCTATGCGCCCCCAACTTCGAGACTTCAACCATGCTGTCTTTACGCGTTTCTCCCCCTAAACAAAGCAGGTTTGCGTCAAGTGATGAGCCGCCGCGCACTTTCTGCGATCCCTCTTCTCTTCGGGCCGCGCGCACCTCTGGTGGGCAAGGACTCTTCCTCCATCAAACGCGAGAAACTTCAGTTCTTAGCCGCCCTTCCGCGGGAGTGGGGCACGGACCACTGCATTGCACCGCGCCCAGTCCTTGTGACTGTGTTTTTTTCTGCCCCCCGAACTTCGGCTTGAATTTACTTCTTCATTTCCCTTCTAAGGCCCCCTCGTCTCTACTCGTTTGTCTCAGTGCGTAGTTCAAACGGCTTGTCCACACACTTCACGCTCCTCACGGCCTTTTGGCTTTTTTCTGCCCCCTCTAGGACTAGGTCTTGGAATTTTTTCCCACCGGTTTTTGGCTCTCTCCGGCGTGGGACGCTCCCGCTTCAAGCCTTCCCCCGCTATCAAGACCAGCGAGCTGCCCACCCCCTTCTGACCCTCTGCAATGTCCCCCTGGTCCGAGCTGGGTTCCCTTCACGCGCTGCCGTTTGCCCCCCCACCCACGTTTCCTTCATCCCCCCAAATGATTTCTTTCTATGTACGTTATGCTGCCAGTTTTGACCCTATAGACCATTATAGGTTAGGGGCAAAGGCTTTGTAGCAGTCGTGGACAAGACCGCCAGATTTGAGGAGATGCGGCGGCGACTTGTACCCTTCCCTTATATGCGGGGGGCGCTACCTGGTTATCCGCCGCGATCATACCAGGCCGCTCTTGCGCGAATCATAGACTCGGAGGCGACCTTTTCTCCCCCTCGCTTCTTTGCGTTCTTTCGGGGTCTTGTTGATTTTTCTCGTATCGCTTTTACGGTTCCCTAGGCTGTCACCGATTCGAAATTGGCCCGGCTATCTCTCTTACTTCCTTTCTTCTGATCGCTCAATCTTTTTATGGTTCCCGGAAACGACACCTCCGAGTGTTCCACACAGCCCCGGATCCTCTCCTCCGTCGCAAGGGACCGCTTCTCATCGTGCGGGCGTTTCGGATTTCTCGGCGACGCGAGCATG
>Ga0179593_1295251_pt1 | contig 11072 bp, 7 predicted proteins | sample CZODoug2_1_08_16_FD_185931 | JGI IMG/M metagenome (GOLD analysis project Ga0179593, IMG submission 185931) | Vadose zone soil fungal communities from Angelo Coast Range Reserve, California, USA - CZODoug2_1_08_16fungal (PacBio error correction) | ecosystem: Environmental > Terrestrial > Soil >... | reverse complement strand
GCTGTTGAGCCGGATTAAACCCAATTGAATTCAGGCCGTCTTTCGTCTTGCATCCATTTTCCCCTCATCCGTTGTCGCCAGATTTTCCCCACACGAGGGAGACGACCCGCAACCTGCGCAATATAGTGGTGCTCTTTTGAGAGAAGATTTCCGCTTCCCTTCTATCATCCGCAGGCGTTTCCCGTACCCGTTCCCTCTTTCGTGATCTCGACAAAACGAGAGCCCAGTTCTCAACTTTCCCTCTGAATCACTCGAACTGGAAAAGTCCCGATTGTCGTCCATTGGGAAGTACCGTGATAGGCTCTCCCTATAATTCCTGTTGACTCGTCGGCCAAGATCGACTTTTTTTCGTCGCTATTCGCGCCCTAGGATCTCCTTTGAATCGCGTCCACAAGACGCCCCATCTTTTTCGCTGCGCCTCTCGCCCCTCTAGCCCCTCAACTGTTGCTCGACATCTCCTCGCTCTTTAATTCTCGCTTCTTCCCCCCCCCTTCTAACCTTTAGTCTCCTGGCTCGCCGGCATGTTTTCCACCTGAGGAACCTCCTTTTCGTTGCACCGGAGGGGCTGTGACGCCTTTTACTTCCTGGTTCGTCCCCCCATCTCGGCAGATCCGTTCTCTCTAGTTTGTCTAGGGTGACTCATTCAATCATATACTTTGCCTCCCCTTCTTTTAGGATTCGACCATCCACGTGAGCATGGTCCTTTTTTTTGATGCGGCCCCGTGGTTGATTCTCCCCCCCTCTGAGGATTGCCTGGGGGGAACAACCTCACGTCCTTTCTTTTTTGCTTCCGAATTTAGCGGTGTGCTACGCCTTTCCTTTTTGCGTCTACTTTCTTTTTTTTCTCGACTGTTGGACACGATCGTCGTATCCTCCGTCCCACCTCTTTTCTGACTACTACGACCGTATCATTTTTTCTTTTCGCAGACCTGCTCTACGAGATCCCGGTACTGAGATATTTTTCTATTGCGTTCTGTGAGAATGGGCTACTTCCGAGAACGGCCCCGGCCTAACGTGATTAAAGCATGGTTTTGTCCCCCAAATGTTTTTTTAGTTCCCCGTGTCAATTGGTCGCTTTGCAGAAGGTCCTCTCTTTTCCTGGTCCTTCTGAACAAACAGGTTGTTACAACAAGATGGTTCCGCTTCCTCTCGTTGAGGACGGCGTGGCGCCGGTTCCCTTAACTTCGTGGTTGAATAGTTGGAAGTTTTTTTCTTTCCCAATTCGTGAACGTGTTGTCCCCACGTTGCAAGAGCTCTTTTCTTACCCCCCCCCTGAACTTCTGCTGTCGACGAACCCTTCACGGACCGCCGTTCCTTTCCTCTCCAAGGAAGATCAGCGTTGTGACGGTCGGCCTAATGGCCCTGCGACCTTTCTATTTTCCGACTACTCTTCCACGCCTGTGCGTTCTTCTATTGTATTGGCATTCCTGGGGAGAAATTTATACTTGACTGTGCGCTTCCTATGACTTTCCCTTGACGCTACCGTGGTGCTGCGCCACCTTTTTATTCTGCGATACCTGTGACTGAGCTTTTAAAACCCCCCCCTCTCGTGATCCGTCGTTTACTGGGTCCCGTTGCTTTGCTGGAGATTCTGTTTTTATAAGCTCTGATATGGAGTTTGCAGTTTTATAAGATTTTCTTGCTTCACCAGCTAAGAGCGGTGAGTTTTCCTCTTTTCAGTCCTCCTTATCTCAGTTCTTTGGACTCAAGCCACGTCAGCTCCCCCTATTCCCCAACCCCTTTTCAACCCCACCCCGGTGGGGGGGCAGCTTTTCATAAACTCACCTATCCGTCTGTTTAACAAGGCACCCAGTGTGTTATAGGCTGTCTCGACTCCTTCCCCTATAATCAGGCCCCTATTTCTACCACACCACTATACCACCCCCAACCCTAAAACCTACATTCACCCCCGCGCGCCTTTGTTTCTTCTTGTTCCCCAGTTTTATGTTTTCCTCCTCCCATGCACTTATTAGCGGTGGTAGTACATATAGTTTTTTCCCCTTTTCCCTTTTCTTCCCGATCCTGAAGGCCCATTCCTTCCGACGTGGGTTCTCCCCAATATTCTTTTCCCCCGCCCCGAAACCGCGCGTCCACAAATTGTCGTCTTTTTTTTTTATTAGTGTCTTTTCTCTGGGGCCCAGGGTTGCGGCTCGAGTTTTGCCCGGCTTTTTTCTTGTTTTTTTAGCCCTCCTTGTATGCAGCCCGTGTGTGCTGCTTTTCCCCCTGAATAATTACCGGATACAAAGGGTCTTGCAAAGCACCCATTAGAACAGAGGGGTTGGCCCGCTTGTCCCCGGGTGGTTCATTGGTGTTCGTCGGATGGTTTTTTTTGGTCTGTGTCCAGTTACTGACCTTACCATCCCCTACCCTCTTTAAAAGCTTACTCCTGAGACCCGCATCGGTTCGCCCTTGGGTAATGGAGTCCCAGGGGCATATCTTTGTTGGCTGGCTGACGCGATGAGTGTAACGTTGGTGGGCCCGCTCGCCCCGCCCGACAACAACGTTAAGATCTCTTCTATCCCCCTTTTTTGATTCTAGTTACGTACGACTTTTGGCGCGGCACCCCCAAATTGCCGCCTTGCCACAAGATGGCCCAGTCCTTTTTTTTTTTTTTTTTATGTGTTCTCTCTCTTACACCGTTCCCGTCCCATGTAGTGAAATATATGTCGTTCGCTGGTGTCTTGTGTTTGCCTCGGGTGATTTTGACTTGACCCGCCCTCCCTCCGTCCCTGAGCTTTCTTCGCGATCAGGACCACCCATTTCCATTTCGTCTCAAGTGGAGTTTTCCCGCTCCGCTGGAGGGTTTATCCGTCAGCGGTCTTTATCTGGTTATCACCCCAACCCTAACATCCGGTTTGGTTCGGACCCGGTTTCTGCGCCCTGCGCTGCCCACTTTTTCCAACCCCGGAGCCTTCCACCCTGTCCTTCCCCCTGAAACCTTTCTCCCCTCCGGCGAGGCTGCGCTTAGGTCTCTACAAGAGGTTGGTGTTCCCTTTGTTGGCCCAACGTACTAATTTTGGCATCTGGTAGGTCTTGAGGAAATTTCACGCACCTATTAGTTCCTCTACCCCTCTCGGTTTCTTCGTCGTAACGCCTCCCCTTTGCAACTTCCAAATGCCGGCCCGCCAGCCCGTTTGTCGGCTGGGGATCTTTGGACCGTCAGTCGTGCACCTTGTCGGCTCTTTTTACCGCAAGCTAATGCCACACACACGGTTTTTTAACACTTGGTTGGGTAGAGGTTCGTGAGCCATGCGGTACCACGTTTTGTGTTGAGTTTTTTCTCTTTTCGGTCCCTTCACTGCCAAACGTTGGCTTGAGGTCCACTACTGAGTATGAGGTCTACTTTGATCGAACAACTCCGTAAACGCGCCTGGTTGGCCGACCCACACAAACAACCTGAAGAAAGCTCACTCTTCTTTTTCTTTTTTCTGCCCCCTCCCCCCTTCAAATCTGATATTCGCCTCGATTTTTTTTCTTCGGTGTTCAAAGGTCTCAGCTTTTAGGCCGAAGTGATTGATGCTTGTTAGTCGACAGCCCCCTACAGTACGGCTGTACGCAGGCCTTTACCTTTTTTCTTTTGGGGACCTTTTTTTCCACCCCAGACCCCCCGCAGATCGCTCCCCACTTTCCCTCCTCCTCTAAGACCCCGCTCCGGATCTACTCAGCTTCCGCAATCGTGCCTTATGTTTTTCTGTTGCCCCTCCCCCCCCTTCATCGATGCGAGGATCATCCGTTGAGTGACCCTCTTTATTTTCCACCCGCTAAACTCCCAGGCCCGCGGTCTAGCAGATCAGTCGCCGCGTATGCAAGACTTGGGAGCGATTCCTTACACCCTTTCCTCATCCCCCACCTTCTCCAGATGCCCACTTAGGCGACGGGTAAGCCACCTTTTTTTCGCTCTCAGGCTCCCATACTGGTCCTCGGAATCTATTGCCAGAGCACTTAAAGTTTTCGCAATCGTCCATCGCCTTAGCTATGAGCACTTCCTTTCACTTGTTCTTCGGGTGGTGGTTGTGCTCCTTCTTCGAACGCCTTGAGGAGTTTTTTCCTATCCCCAGTTCTCGACGCAATTCAATCTTCCCATCTAGACGTTGACGATCCACCGCGCTCACGATCTCACCCCCGTACTCTACTTCAACTTCTCTTTTGTCGGCGTCAGTCCTTCGACCTAGTTGATATGTCCCACGAAGTTACTTTTTATCTTTCACCACCATACTCTCCTATGCCCCCTCAGCGACAACCGTCACCCCCAACCGGCAGGCACCGCATATCACTTTCATAGACTTTTTTGCCCCTGTGCCTCGGCCTTTCCTTTGTCTTTTTTGTTTTCCTGAGAGTGCATCGATTCAAGTTCTCCCTACGGTCCTCCTCCCCCCTTCATCGAATGTCTATCTTGCCCCCGCCTCTGGTCGCCAGGATATCTCATCTACCTAGCGACCGAGACCTCTTCCAGACCCGAGCTGGGGCCTCTCTTCCTTCCCGGATTAGTTCTACCTCCAAAGCACTGGTTTTGAGTTCCTCGCGGTGTTCCACCCTCGTCGGCCCAGAGTTCTGTCTCGGCGACGGCAACATCGCGTGTACCTCCTCCCTTTGCTCTTGTTCCCATCTTCTTTCTGGGCTGTGCGGAGGGTTTGTTGGCGCTTGTTGTGGTGGATTCGCTGTATTCCGTATGGTGTCGACGCTTCTTCCCGCGTGTAGTATAACGACGCGAAGGCCAAAAATGTCCTCCTCTTGTGATCTTTAACCGCAGCTCGACCCCTCCCAGATGGGCCTTCAAAGATATGTTCTTCAACTCCATTTGCCCAACACCAGTATGAATTTCTATCAGGTCTTCGCATTTCAATCTGTGGACGCATTTTTTACTATTAGACATCCCCACCTCGTACCACCCCCGCTCCTATTTTATTGCCTTCACTTGCTCGGAACCCCCGCATCCTCGCCAGGATGGAGCTCCTGGTGACCCTATTTTCTCATCTTCCCTGGAGTTTGGTTGGGATAACAACTACTCAACGAAGTTTCATTAGTACCAAGCGGGATGCAGGCTCAGGCTGACGACCCCCGGCGCACCTGACCCTCCGTTGAAATGTCATCCCCATTTTTTTCCCCACCCAGCAAATCTCTACACCTTTCTCCCTGGACGAGGCAGCTTATTTTACTCCCGTGTTGTCGGCTTTACAATACGGCCAACGAATTCCCCCCGAACTCCCTTCTTTTAGCCCCCTTTTCCTTCCCCCCCTGCATGGTTCTTGAGTTTCGCCTATGATGCTATGATCGTTTTTGGCCTGTCTCTGATTTTTACACCGAAGGCCGCGCCCCGCTTACATCCTCTGCCTTCCGGTTGGCCGGACCACCGACCCCCGTCTGCCTTTATTACCCCATTTTCCAGAACCAGTTCCGTCCATCGCATGCCGTAACGCACACCGCGGAAACAGAGCTATGCCAGGCCTCTGACCAGCTGTCAACGAACCGACCCAGGACGAAATATCGTTCCCCATCACGCCAAACAGATCGACTCAAAAAAGGGCAGCCTTGTCGCGCGTAGAGCACCCATCTTTAGATGGCCACTTTCGTACACCACCGCAGATCACCCGTTTTTTTTTATCTCCTTGATTCGCAGACAGAAAGAAGTCCCCCTTACTGTTTAGGACCCCTTGTGGCGTTCCTGCTTACTTTGCCCTCCACCGGCTTCTTTACTCCGTCCTCCCCCTGGGCCCCGCCTGATTCTTGACCCCCCTTTTGCCCTTCAGGCACCGTGACCCGGGGCAGTTGCTCGCCCAGGTTTAAGGCTTCCCCCCATATCTTCTGAGTCTGCTGTTTGTCCGTTGCTACTTATACCCCTCTCCCTCCCTCTTTCCTTTTGATAGTCGGACCTGTCACCTTCTCTTTTCTCATGTTCTTATGTTCCCCTTCATAGAATTGCGCAGTGCTCTTCCTCCCCGTCCTTTCCCCGACTTCGTTGTCCAGCCACCCCAGTGCCTCTTTTGGCGTGGGCTGGTTTGGCTGATGGTGTTTTCGGTCAGGGTTGCTGTCCTCGTCTTTGTCGCTGGCTGGTAAGGACATGCCCACTCGACACGAGGCGCTACGTTCGGAGACGTCACCTGATGTCGACGCTCAGACCGAACGTTTTCTTTTTTTAATATAAGTTTTCAGATGGAGCGGGCCGTGGTCGGCATGCGCTTTGGGATCCGGTCTTTGGAGGTTCCGACTTTCCTCACCAAACAACGCCCCCCCCCCCTGGTGGGGGTGTTGTGCCTCGGCCAGCCCTGCCGCCGTCTGAAGCGTTTTTTGTTTGGGGGCGCCGAAGGACCCCCCCAAACAGGTCTGCTTGCAGCCCCCCTCTCCCCCCCTTTCTCTTAATCCCGAGTCATATGCTTTTCGTCTTGCCTTCCCTGCCCTTTAGGACAACCCTTCTTTTCATTCTTTTGAGCGGCCTGACCCTCCTCTACAACTTTTCCCTTGTGGGAAGTTTTGGTGTGCGCAACCACGTATTCAACCATTTTTCCTTTTTCCAGACCTACCGTCCCTCCCTCTCCCCAAGCGGGCCCTCTCAGGCTTTACCTGGGGGTTTTTTTTTGTGGATGGTTCCAAGATTCATACTGCTGTCCAGTGAAGAATTCCTGAGCCCCCAAAGGCGCTGAATACTTTTTGGTTGTAACCGACTTGGACAACTGCGATCTCCCTCTTTTGAGAAGCTTCAAACGTTGCGTTGCTCTTTATTTTCCACTCACCGTCCCGAACTGTCTGAAGAACTATATCAAGAGCGTCTTGAGCCTTTAATTGACTGAAATCGTTAGAGTCGTGGGTTGGTGTTTTTTTTTGGGTGGTGGGTTTTGGCTTTCTTTGCCGTCTTGGTTTGGTTGTGTTTTTTTTTTTTTGGTGTGTTTTTTTTATTTTATGAATTGTTTTTTTTTGGTCGGACAATCTTTCCTTTCCCTGCTACAGGACGACCCTGTTCTCGAGCGTCTTCTTGCCAGCACACAGTGTTATTCGTTCAGGTTATTTTTTTTTTTTCCGGTCTCTTTGGCTTCGCCCTTGCTAGTTTTTGTGAACTTTTCTTGTTGTATTTTTGCCCACCATGCAAGCTGTACGAGTTTGAAATCCATAGCTCGCCTTATTTCCTTCCAGCCCCCTTTGCAGCGACGACGTCAACAAAAACAAAGTGGGCCTGCTTTGCAAAACTCTCAGCTGGTTTCACAGGAACCGTTCGGTGGACTTCGACCTTCTTTACGTCTGCACTATAATGCTCCTCACCGTCCCAAAACTTTCCCCATACGACAAGCCCTGGACCCATTTTCCCATGGTTCCCCTATTTATCCCAGCTTTTTAGGCAGCGCCTCCCCTCCACCACCGTGCGCCCCCCGGTAGAGTTACGCCCCACTACAGGCGTCCCTAGTGACCCTTTCCACATTTACTTGTAAGACCCCCGAACCCCCCCTTCCCCCCCCTTCGGTTCTGGATTTCTTTGGGGGGATGTGTGTATTTTTCCCACAAAACGGGTTCTACATTTGCCTCTTAGTGTTTGTGTTCCCTTTTTCTTCAGGGGATATTGGCCATCACCTCTTATAACGGGTTGGCCCAAAGAAGAGTTTAGTCTTACGTGAGTCCATCTTTTTTTTAGCAGCCAACACACCCATTGGTGGGGTTCGGCCTTTTTTTTGTGCAGGGTGGAGTGTCGCTGCATCCTTCTTCCGTTTTCGGGTCCCGGAAATCCCTTCCTTATAACACACCTCTGTGGTTCATGATGACCTTCCCGCCTTTTAGTTCACCGCCCTTTTTTAGTTACTTGCACATCAGCAGATGAACTGCTATTTTCACGCAGCTTTCGACGGTTTCCTGTTTCCCCCCCCTGCCCATGGTAATCTCCAAGCCATTGCCATTTTTTTTCCCTCTCTCTTTTGGCACGTGGGCCTTCTTTTTGAAAAACACTTGTCTGGCAATCTCTTCTCTTTCCTCCCTTTTTTTTGGATATCTTCACGCACGCGTTTTGGCGCGCTGCCCCCCTTCAGAATAGCTCTTCTTCTCCCCCCACTGCTTTTCATAAGGGATTGGATGACCCTTTTGATCCAATTTTGATACGTCATCGCGTGTATTTCCTTTCCACGGCAGAGTCTCTCTTTTCCTCCCTTATGTTCTCTCTTCTTTTTCCCGTCTTGTGGATTCTGGAAGGTCCTTCTTATGTATCGCCGGCGATTCTTTTTATTTCTTCCTTCCGCCGGCGGAAGATTTTGGGTGCAGTTGTGAATTTTTTGACTTCCATGGACCTGATCCCTTTCGTATCATAATTCAACTCCCAAATTTTAAATGTGAAAGCACCCCCCAATTCTCCATTTGGATTGCATCCTACCACCATCCATCTCTTCTGAATGTTTTAGACCCTCGCCACGGAGAATAAATTCGCTTTCCCATTACTTTTCGCCGCCCAGGCCGTTTCTTTGGCCTTTCAGCTAACCTGTTTCTGGGTGGTCCTCTTTCTGTTTCCCCGGGTGCTGGACTTTTTTTCTCTGTCGGGCTATGAATCTCATTTTCATACGTTGTTTCCCTCCTCGTCCAGGAATGGGGTCGGGCGCCTGGTCCTGTGGGCCAGCTTTTTAAACTGTTGAGGTTTTCTCGGTTTTTCTTTTTTGTTCTGTTTTGACCCTTTTCTTCTATCTGTTTACTGACACGATGATGCCCTCCTCCCACAAAATGGCATCTGTGGTTTTTTGTTGACCCCACGCAGCGAACAACGCAGGGTGAAGTGTGTTGTGTGACCGTCCTCTTTTTCCCCCCCAGGTTCTTTCTATGCTCCCTTTTCCAATTTCAACCGCGCTGCATGTATCATTGTCCCTACTTTAATCTGCTTCTCGAGCAGATACGATCACCCCCAATCGACGTTGATGGGTGTCTCCCTCCCCCCCACTTTCGCTACGCTCCCGAGCGGTGGGCTTGGTCCCTTCCACCGACCACCCCCTTAAATGAATATCGCTCGAACATGTGACTTGCTTGGTACCAATCTCGCCACCGTTTTCCTCCTTCCCCCCCTTCATGAAGAGGGTGGCTGACATCGCGTCAGGATTTGTTTTTCAATTTCAGGCTGCCCAGTCCAATTTTATAATCAAGAGCAGCTACTACTTCCTTCCTCGGCCTCGGTGTTTCGTTGGCGGTGTTTTTTAGGGCCGACTTCCCACCCCCGCTCGATGATGCATGGATGTTGCCTTCGTGGCCTGATGGATCTTTCATTACGGCCATCTCCATTCCTGTTGTTCCTCCCCCTTCCCGGTCGTCTTGCTTAGGCCTCTGTTGTCGGCGCGACCTTTGGGGACTCGTTTCACCTAACTTTCGCAATCCCCCACCCACTTAACAAAGATCTGCCCCCGTTACGGGTCCGACGGCGGTACGACCCGAAGTTATCGGCTTCCTCTCCTGTTGTCCGGGTTTTGATCTTCCACTCCTGAAACATACCAGGGATAGCTAGTCGCAGAACATTGACGCGCCTGATTTTTTATTTCTGTTATTGATGCTCCTCTCTTTTTCCCCTCACCACTCCTTCTTGCTTTTTCTTCCATTTATCATTCGACAGCCCGTCCCAGGCGACGTGAAGCTTTCTCTTTCAACCCCTACATCTAAACTCTACAGGACCCTAACATTTAGACTCCCAGCGACAACGGTCTTCCTTTCTGCAGAACGTTGGCCCCCGTGTCTCGAGCTGGTTTTTCTATAGATAGCACATCGAGGCAGTCCCTAGAGCCTGGAGAGGCCCAATCACCCTCTAATCAACAATCCCGACAACGACGCAGCCAAGTGCCCTGTGGAGTCTTATTCCGCCTCTTGCAGTCTGTGATTGCGCTCATGTTTTGGGAGTCCTCCCGGCCCCTTTCAGTCGTCAGAAGACGTGCTTCGCCCGCGGCACCGGTTATTTTCCTCTCCTAAATCAGAGGTAGCAAGGATGACTTATCATCGAAAGTACTGCCTCCTCCCGTAAGACTCCCCCTTTCCCGACGGGACGCCTCCTTCACGACCCCCCTTACCTCCCTCACCCGCCATGTGCCGCAGGAGTTACATGCTTTGAATAAGGTGCAGCCACCCCACCCAACCCCCCCGAGCCGCATGTGTCATCTGTCTACGAATTTTAAGCGCGTGGCGTAGAGTTTTATGTTCTTGCATGAGTTGTTATAGTGTCTATCCTTCTTGGCTGTGTGTGGACATGGACCCACCCCGCACAACCTGTTCTTGCTTAGGATGTCGGGTTTTTCTCGTACGGGGCGGAGGGCGTTCGATGAAATGGGCTCATGAGACGTGTAACAACCTGCTTCTGCTTTCCTTTATGCGCAAGCATTCTTTTGGTCTGACTCTCCAGATGACATCGCACGTACTGCTCCTGTAGCTGGGGGGCTTTTTCCCGTTTCGGAGCGTTTGTGAGGGGGGAGAGCTGTTGTCCGCTTTCCGTTTTTCTTTTATGTTTTGGCTCCGGATGTTTGGGTATTTTGAACTGCTGGTTCTTTTTTTTTTTGAGTGGTGTTTACCCCGGTCGGACCCCGAGATTTCTAGGATACGCCTCACCATGGCGGTTCATAATCTTCCTTTTGAAGAGGTTGTCTCCCACGCTTCTGTCTTTTTGAGGCAAAGTGTAGTTTGCCGCCCTCCTCCCCACGAGCAATTCTCCTCTTAAATACATCCCTTTCTTTTTTTTGATGTTTCTATTGGGGGGTGTCTGTATTGAATGAACACGAGAGTTCTCGGCGAGGCCTTAGAATGCTCCAGCTTTTGACGAAGCGTTCGGTTGAGCGATTTTGTATACCCCCCCCCCTTAGCATTGGTGTCCTCTCTTCTCGGTCACCTTTTTGAACTGCGCCTCCGTGGGCCCCTGTTCTGGGAACCCCCAGAGGCAAGCCGCGCCCGAAGGACGCGATGAGGTGTGGCCTTGTCCTCTAACCTTGTCCGTGCCTTCTTTTCTCCCTGCACCCACCACATTTTCCCCCCACAGCTAGTTCCACCTTCTCCACCCCCACCCTTTCCCTCTGCCGTTTGGATCCCGATTATTCTGTAGGGCGGAAGCGAAATTCGGATATCCTCAGTTCCCCGAAATTCTCTTT
>Ga0179593_1696017_pt1 | contig 11073 bp, 19 predicted proteins | sample CZODoug2_1_08_16_FD_185931 | JGI IMG/M metagenome (GOLD analysis project Ga0179593, IMG submission 185931) | Vadose zone soil fungal communities from Angelo Coast Range Reserve, California, USA - CZODoug2_1_08_16fungal (PacBio error correction) | ecosystem: Environmental > Terrestrial > Soil >... | reverse complement strand
TTGAGGAATTGGCCTGGATTCCCCCTCCTCCCCTTTATAAAGGGAAATCCCTGATAGTTAACCTCAGCACGAGGATTCCCCTGAGCCGGGAGAATCCAATTGGTATCCCCTCCCTCCCCCCATTCGCAGATTTTTCTAGCATGAAATAGGAAATGCCTTTTCCCCTCGCGAGATCGAAGAACTGCAGGAGATGTCCCCCCCCCTTCATTCCCATGTCCCCCCTGCAGCTCTTCTTTTTTTTGTCGTCAACGGCCAGCCGTCGTTTTACTTCTCCCTGTTTTTCCTTTCGTTTTGCAATGTAAAGATGATGGGGGGGGAAGAATCGAAAGCAACTCTGTATTTCCTCCTCCATGGGATCATACTTGTATCTTTTTCTTCCCCCTGAACTCTGCGAAAGTTCGTCCCCCTCCGTCTCTCCCTGTCCTTGGGAATTGCGGTTCGGCCGTTTTTTTCCCCCCTCCCTGACGGTGGAGGAACCGGCACACTGCTCCCACTGGGTCCCAACGTGAACGGAGGCCATTTTTCGATGAGTTTCGCAGCGAAACCTTCTTTCTCCTTCGGCTTGTAACTGTGTAGGCCACCTCTGGACCAAGGTGATCAGCTTCGTATTTAACCTCCTCCCATTTCCCACCCACTTTTTTCCCTTTTCTCTCTTTGGCGCAAACCCCAGGGACTTCAGGAGCAAGTTTCTACCCTTCGGCCGACGGAGGAAGTTCCAGAGAAATTTTTCCGAGAATGTTGGCGCCGGTCCCCTCCCCCTCCTCCGTCTTTGTTTGAGATGTAAGGAATTGCCTTCCCTTCCGCAACGGCGGGCTTTCCCTTTTTTTCTTTCGCCCAACGACAATGCATGTATGTTAGTCGACGCTTTGCGTAGATTGGAAAGCATAAAATATTGCCCCCCATTTCGGCCTCCTATCCTCCTTTCCTCTCATGTTGGAAAAAATGAGCTCCCCTTTCTGCCGTGTCCTGTAATTTTGTGGAGGGTGAAGAAAAGAAAAGGCCCTTTTGCCTCTTTTTTCGTCATGAGCGATAGAAGAATTTTCCCACGCCTTTTCCTTTCCCCGACTTTCTACGTGCCCTTCCTTATTTTTCTGTCCGCGAGGAGAGGTTCCCCTCCTCCTTTTTCAAGCTTCCCGCAAACGGTCCGTGTAAACGATTACTCCGACCCCCTTTCGATATCTCCCCCTTGAGGAGGGGAAATGCCCCCCCTTGCTCCCCACAGGGAAGCGTGGCGAAATTGATCCTGGAAGAAAGCCTCTGAATCCCCCCCCTCTTCCTGCGAGGTTCATCGGATCTCTTAAAAGTGGAGACTTTAACCTTCTCCTGAATAGACCTTTTTTTTTTTGCAAGCTGGAGAAAAAAAAATTTGTGCTCAACTGATCCCCTCCTCCCCATTGCCCATGGGATTCCACTTTTTTCTTTTCCCCTCTCTTGTAGGTTTCTTTCCCCCCCCCCCCAAAACTTCCTCTTTTTTTTTCTCTCGATTCCTTAGCGGGGCTCTGAGTCCCGTATCTAGCGTATTTTTTTGGAACTATGGTTCGTAGAGTCTTCACCTTCTTTCCTCTTTGGCGCGGGCCTTCTCTCTCACCTCCGGACATGCTAGTCGAACGGCCTATCGTTCTTCTTTACCCAATACACAGACTAGCGGCCTCCCCCCCCCCTTTTGTAGTTTTTCTTTACGTTTCTGTTCCTCCCTCGTTCCCTTCTGTTCTTTTGACCGCTCTTTTTTCGAGCGGCATTAAATCTGGAAGAAAATGGATCGAGTTTTGTGCGGGTGACTTTGTGTCGTTAAAAATTGTTTTCCCTCCCGATCTTTCTCCTTTTTTTTTTTTTAGTTCTGGCGTCATAAGACAAGATATTCGTTTTTCCCCTTAGGTGCCCGAGGAAAACCGAACCTTCCCTCCTGTTCACATTGTGACCCGGACTAAGGTTTTTCTTTCGAATCCCCTTTTTTATCTCGTTTCTAAAAACAGCCATCTGGCCTTTTTCCCCTTTTTCCCCAAGATACGATGTATGAATCTTCTTCTTTTTCCCTTATTCTCGTCGACGAGACCCCCTTTTTCCCCTCCTGACCCCAGTGTGAAAGACCTCGTAGATGGTGAGGAAGTAACTTCTTGATACGAACTTTTTGCCCAATCGAGAACATTGCCGATTACTTTTTTTTTGGGGAGTGCAGCGGACTGTTGGCTCTCCGGGCTGTGGCCTGGTGCTGGGGCCTTTTTTCCCCCCCCCCTTGCCAGCGGTAAAGACGGAAGGGAAGCCCTTTACTCCCCCCGTATGATGCATTGCTTGTCCCCGCACTCCTTGTGTAAGCAACGTCCCCTCTTCTTCCCCCCCCTGACGTTCGGAGTCACTTCTGCTCCCTTCCCCTCGCCTTGGCTGCTCATTATATTACTGTAGATGGGCCTCTTTTTTCCTCCCTTTTTTCTGGAGAGAATTAGCACAGAAGGAACCGTCAGTCCCTCGCATGGCCTGGTTTTTTTTAGTCCACCGGCAGACATCTGTTCTTCTTTCACCTATCCTTCATGAATTCAGGGCCTTTCCCCTCTTTTTTATTGATGGTTGAATTTGCCTTGTTCACCCCCCTTCCCCCCCGGCCACAAGCCCACTCACCCCAGAGTGCGCGCCTTGTTTATTTCCTCTCTCAGAGGGACGAAGGGATGTTTTCCTTCTTTTTTTCGCGAATCTTCTTGGCGCCTTTTCCTTTCTTTTCCCATGTTATAGGGGACCTTTTTTTTCCTCACCCCCCTTCACCCCTTCCTTCTTGCCAGGTTTCCGTTCTTTTTTTTCTTTGTGCGGAAAGAGAATAGGTTTGGTTTTGGATTGTAAGTGGGACTTTTGCGCGAGATTCCTTGCCTTTCCCTTTTACACATGGGAAATGTTCCCCCCCCTTTTTTTTGTCGGCGTCTTTTCTACCCTTCTTGCTATGCCTACGGAGGAAGATTTTTTAGGGAAAGGTCAACCTGGTATTTGACTGCCGCTCCGTTCCGTGGTAATGTTTTTGTCCCCATTGCTTTCCCCCTCCCCCCCCCCCTTAACCGGGTAGTAAGCGGGAACTTGCCCTTTCCCTTTGCCTTCCTCTTTTTTTTTTGTTCCGCCGAAGCGCTTCTTTTCCCCTTCCCCCCCCCCCGAAACCCACGCAGGATGTGCTAGAGCTCCTCCCCAACTTGATAAAGGTTCTTTTCCCTCCTTTTTTCCCTTGTTCTTGTCCATCTGCTAACCTCGCTTCCCCTCCTCCCTTCAGTAGGGAGGAGATTTTAAAGCAAAGCTTTTTTACCTTTTGCGCGCGAGTAAATCGCTTGCCACTGTCCCTCTTCTTTTTCTGTCGAAATGCTGTTCAGTTTGCACCCTCCCTTCCTGGCAAACTAGCCCCCCCTCTCCCCCTTCCAAGGGTAGCGGACAAGGTGAGAGAACAGGAGGCCGTTTACACCCCTCCCTTACCGTCGGTCCGGGCCCGCGTTTTGTTCCTTTTGTCTCGAATGTTTCCCCCCTCCCTTTTCTCTTTTCGTTGTTGAGTTTGTTTGGTGAAAGTTTCCCCCCCTTCCCCCCCTATGATGAGAAAAGTTGAGGTCTAAACTCTGTTCTTTGACCACAGTACGCGCCCCAGTTCATGTCCTTTCCCCCCCTCTTTATACTCTCTTTTCATCCTCCTCCCTTTTCGACGCGCTCTCACACGTCGGGAGGGTACAGTTTTCCCTTTTTTGGTTCCGCATACGGGAAGCAGGTTTAGAACCTGGCAAATGGGGCGAGCCTACCACGTTTTCTTCTTGTGCTACCTTGCACCACGTACCTCCCCCTCTTTCCCTGAACCCCTTTTCGCTCCACGAGACCCAACGGTTGTTTCCCCTCTTGCTTTCTTTTGTTCCCCAAACGGCACTTTCTCTTTTCCGGGAAGGAAGGGTGGCAGATACTTTATGGTCTCTTGTGAAAAGAGTTTTGAGTCAGGTGTTTGCTTGCACCTCCTTCCGCCTTGCAGACCTCCCCCTCCCTGGCCAGTTTACAAGCGATTTCCCTCCCCACTGCTTTAGGCATCATCGTGGGCGGTCCCCCTTTCCTTGACCAGTGAGTTTACCGGAACTATATTCATCGTGTTTTTTTTCTCGATGGCAAAGCCCAACCCCTTCTTTTCACGCGAGAATGTATCACTTTTCTTTTCTCCCCTCTCTCCGCCTGGGTTGGGTCCTTTCTTTCCCGCGCTTGCGTCGGAACACAAAAAAAGAGAACCTTCTCTTTCTCCCTTTCTTCCCTCTTACGAAAATGGTTCCCCCTCTTTTTCTTTCACACTTCAATGTGTACCCCCCACCCCCCCCTGGTCACGAAAAGTCCCTTTTTCTTGTGACTTTCGCGAAAGCTGATCCGACATCCCCTCCCCACTTCCTTTGTCACGACTGTTCCTGTTCTCTCGACGCCTTTTCTCCCTCCCCAACACCATTGACATGTCCCTTTTTTTTCCCCTTCCTTCTCACGTCCAGAAGAGAGGACTCTATTCTTCAATCAACTTAAAATAAAACCCCCAAGTTTTCCTCTATTTTTTTTTCTCCGATTACTTCCGTCCCCATTCCCCCCCTCCCTTCCCAGTGACTGGTGGACTTTCTTGTTTCCCCCCCCCCCTTTTCCCCCCTATACCTGGGAGAGGAACCTTCTCTTCTTTCCTCTCTCGCGACAAGTCCGGAAATCCCTGAGAATCGGTTTGCATGCCCCCCTTTCCCATCCTGGCCAGGAGAGAACTGCTCTGTTCTTTTTTCCCGGAGCATCTTGAAGCCGGAAAACTTCCCCAATTTTTTCCCCCCCATTCGCACATACCTGAACTTCCCTTCTTTTAATCCTAAAATAAGGAGGTCCTTCCCCCTCCCAAAACCAGGCCCCCCCCCCTCCTCCTGCGCGTTTCCTCGTGTCCTCCTCCCCCCCCCCATCCGCGAGGGAGCAGTCATGAAAAGAGAAAGTTTTTTAAGATACCTGATCCTCCAGGCTCTTAAGGTCCCCGGTTTTCTCCTCTTCCTTGCCGCCGATCACGTCTTTTTCTCCTGCCAAGGGGCTTTGACACCTTCGGTTCCCCGACCATTCATAATCCGATTACCTCTTTTTCCTCCCCCCGCGTTCCGTTTAAACTTTCCCCTTCTTCCCTCCTTCCCCAGCCTCAAGAAGGAATTCCCCCCCCTTCTTCTCACCCGGACAAATAAAATTTACGCGGAAATTTTTTGATGTTGCCCCCCCCTTCCCCCCTGTTCCGGGACGGCCCGCCATAGACGAGTGATTCCCCCTCCTTTCCCACCAGTTTGCCAAAGTTTGCGCGCGGCTCCTCTTCTCTTTTTCCAAAAACTGCCGAAGAGGAATACACTCTCTCCCCTTCTCACCTTCCGGGGGACAGATGGATGTATTTACCCCTCGTGCTTTTTCCCCTTATTAAAAGACGGACAACTCCGTCTCCCCCAATGGAAACCCTCTCTTCCTCCTATTTCGGTTTTACTCGGGCCTCCTTTTCCCCCTTGCGTGAATGATCTAAGGTAAGAGAAACTCACGTAATTGTCCCGTTCCCTCCTAATAGGCGGCAAGTGTTCCCCGTCCCGTCCCCGCTTTCACCGGAACGCATCGCCATGGTTTTCTTTCCTTCTTCTGCCCCCTCTCGGTATCCCCCTCCCTTTCCCAGCAGTAAAGACAAGAAATCCCATAATGACCATTTCCTCGTGGGAGAACTCTCTTCTTTTTCTTTTTTTTTCTCCCTCGCTCGAAATCCGCGCGAGCCTTCCCCTTTCGCGGCAGAGAAGCCCCCCCCCCCCCCCCCACCAAAACCCAAAAACCCAACCCTCTCCCCATTCAAGAATCCATCGTTCCTCCTCCCCCTTTCGAAGCCCCTTCCCCCCCTCGACGCTAAGATAATGGCCCCCTCTTTTTTCCTATTCTCTTTCATGCCTTGTGGGAAAAAAGACAAGTATAATAACGTCACCCGGACCCTTCATGTCTATCGCGTAATGGTGCCTCAACACATTTTGGGTTTTCCCCCTTGTCACTCCAACGATGGTTCTCCCCTCTTTTCCCCTTTTTTCCGTCCGACACTTTTCTCCCCTTTTTTCTCCGAACTCCGTTGATGTCATCGTTCGGAGTTGAGTTAAAGAGCATTCCGCCCCCCTCCCCTGGTAAAGGCGACTCTTCCGCCTCAAGGTTTTGACCCCATCTGTAATAACTTGGTCCCTTCTTTTTCCCCCTATTGCGGGAAGAGGACTACAAGAAAGTTTTTTCGCCTCGTGCTGGCATGTCACCCTCCCACGGGGCCGGAACGTCTGACTTCGTCTGTTCCCTCCCCTTTTCCCCCTTCCGATCGCTCTCCCCCCCCTTTTTTCTGCTGTGTCGTGGCCGTAGCCCGCAAAAAAAAACTCCTCCCTTTTCCGCTGCTAGGAGCAGACAGGTTTTGTGGAAAAGGCGATCTTCTTCTGCTTTTTTCTTTTCCCCCTTTTTATGCCATCTTTTATGCTTCCTTCCGGGCGAGCACGACCTCCTTTTCTTTTTCCTTCCTCCTCATCCTTGGAAACAAAGCCCTTTCTATCCCCCCTTTCCTCCTTTCACCATCTGCTATCAAGGGTAGTGATTTGGCGAACCCTTCCCTTTTTCTGCCTGGAAAGGATCCGCGGCTCCTTCCGTTTTCTTCCCTCATGATTCCTTTTCCCTTTCTTTCTTTTCCCCTTGGGTGGAAATTGGATATTATTTCCCCCTCCTTTTTTTTTCCCCTCGTTGCCGTACACATTAAAAGCCGTGACTTCCCCACCTGACTTTTTTTCTTCTGAACACTAATCTCGCCAAGTTCTCCCCCCTTTTTCCCCCCTTTTTCGCCCTTTGGATGAAATTTTCCCCTCCCTTTCCCCTGGCCGAACCGCAATTACACTTTTCCTCCAGCTGTCGAGGGAGAAGGATGCTGCCACGCCTTCCCCAACTTATGATCCAAATGATGCTTCTCTCTGCGTTGCTTGCTCTGAGCCTACTTACCATGACCGTTGTCTCCATCCCCCCCCAGCCGGCGGGGCCGTTCGTGAACCCAAAGCGTTTGCCCCTGCCCCAGTTCTATGGCTTTTGCCATTTTCCCATCGCGCTGAAGCCTTTTCCTTTTTCCCTCAGGCTTTGCCTGGTGATCCTTGCCTCTTTTTCTTCTTTCTTTTCCGAGGTGAAATGATGAAACAGGGAGTCTCTGCTCATTTGGTACCTGTTCGTAAAGGTACTCTTGGCTTTTTTCTCTTCAGAATGGCTTTTTCCCCCCCTTCTTCCACCAGCTTCAAGAAGCCCCCCTCTCTTTTGGACCACTACACAGCATATAAAAGACCGTTCCCCTTCGCTTCCTCTGTCCCGTTTCCTATTCACCGAAACGATGTTCCCTCTCTTTTCTTTTTTTTTGTTGTGTTTGAGAGAGCTTGTCATGTAATTTTTTTTTTTGCCGCGGTCACAATTCAGATGATCTCTCTTTTGTGGGCCTTTTGTTGTCCTATGAATGGGTTATTTTTTTCCCCTTTTCTCTCCCTCGAGAGTTTCTCTTTCGTGATCCTCACTCCACTCTTCCCCGCCCGCAGGATAGTTAAAATTAACCAGCTCATTCCCTACGTACCTGCCCCCCTGACCGTGAGAATCTGTCCCCACCCCCTTTTTCGTCGCGCTTTTCCCCCTCATGAAATAGGCAAGGAGTCACCCCAAGAAAAGGAAGATTCCCTTCTTTCCCCGTATCTCCCCCCTTCCGTCGAGGTCGTTTCCCCCTTCCCTTTGCACACAGCCTCTCCGGCCGGGTCCTTTTTCTTTCCTTCCGGCTGTAAGAGTGTAGAAAACTGGCATGGCATTGAGAACTCTTTCTTCCCCTCCAGATCACGGCAATACGCTCCTTCTTTTCTTTTCTTTTTGGATCAAATTTGGCTCCTTTGCGACAGACTTTCGCCTCGGCTTCCGGGATGTCAATGGGAATGGGGTTGGTCCCTCCCCCTCTATGACCCTTGTGGGAACTGGCCTCCTTTCCTTGGCCAATTATCCCGGATCTTTCTAGCTGAGGTTAGTTTTCCTTTTCACCTGCTGTAAATGTGTACGGACAAGAGGACCCCCTGATCCCCTGCTGGTCGCCTACTCAAGAATCCCTTTCCACCCCCCTTTTTGAGAGTGGGCGCCACCCTAAGCAGTCTTCTCCCCTTTCTGCGGCGGACCTTTCCTTTTCCTTTAACCTCGCTGACTTGTTGCGCCACCAATACGACCCTTTGTCGATCCTTTGATTAAGGAATTGCTTTCTTTCCCCTCAACTGGGTCTTTGCAGGATTTTCTTCCCCCCCCCCCCCTGGAAGTTTCAAGCCAAAAGAAATGCATTTTCCGCTCGGGTTCCCGCTAAAGTAATAAAAGATGTCCCCCCTCCCCTTTTCCCGAACGAGCAGCAGCTGTTCGATCTTTGTTGACCCCGGTCGCCTAGCCTCTTTCCTCTTGACTGTCTTTTTGTTTGCGGGCTACGGAAATTAAAAGGAAATCCTCCACTCTTTTCTTTTTCTTCTCCCGAAAGACTCCCCCTTGGCTTGCTTAACCCTCTCCTTCCTACTTGCTCCGTGGAGGTTCTGCGCCTCTGATAGTTCCTCCTTTTTTCCAAGCTTCCGCCAATAGAGTGCCTTCCCCCCCTCCCTTTTATTCGATATTCCTCCACCTTGAGGATGAAAGGAAAGGATTCCTCCTTTTTCTCTTGGCGGAATGCTTCGGGACTACCTCTCTTTTCTTCTCGGTAATCGGATCCTCTTTTTTCCTCCTCCGAAAGTGGAAGCCTTCTCCCCCCTCCCCTTTTGCCCCCGTTCCCCCCTGCTGGAGAACCACACCTTGTTGTTTCCCCCCTCCTCGATCGAACCTTCTCCCTTTTTTGTCGTTCGTGCACTTTAGAGGGTTTTTTTTCCCTCTGGCAAGCGGGATTCGAGTCTTTAGAGCGGGGCCCTTTTTCCTCTTCGAGTTTGCCAGATTTTCCTTCCTTGAGCCGGAAATCGCTTCTTTTTTTCCCTCGTGCCCATTTTCTCCCCGTTTTCACTCCGGAAAGATAGAGCTTAGGGAACCTGTACTGCTCTCCCCCACTCCCAGAAGAGATGCCTCCATCCTCCCTTTTTTCTCTTCAAGTTCTTGGCTTTTCCTCTTAACTTTCCCTGTTTCTTGTATCTTCTTAGGATCGCTAACTCTGGTCAGGACAAATGGGCCCTCGCCTTTCCTCCGGGGGACTGATGTTCTCACTTGTTTCCTGATTAGTTCTTTTCTCTTTCTGTTTCTAGGCCGGCGATCATCCAGCCCTCTCTTCTTTTTTTTGCCCGTGAGGAAAACCAAGAACTAGAATTAGTCTCCCTGTCCGTCACATTTTGTACTGCTCGAGTTGGTCCTTCTTTGAATACCTTTCCTTTTTCTAAAAGTCCTCCTCTTTCCCCCTCTTTTCCCTTTCCAAGATAGATTGTATCCTTCTTTCTTCCCTCCTCATTCGCCGTGTCTCGTCGCCGAGCGAAAATGTGGCATCACCCATTTGTTTTTCTTCCCCAAAGCTTTGAAAGGCCTTTCTCTTTCGTTCCCTCCCCCCGGGTGATGACCGACGTTTTTTTGTCCCCCCTTCTCTGCCCCTTGTTATTGTCCGGGAGTGACCCCTTTCCCCTTTGGAGCTTTTCTGCTGAGGCGGTTGGACGGGGATGGTGGACTTAAGTCCTTTTTCAAACTGGAACAGCGGTAAAGCTTTTCCACCCTCCTCCTTCCTTTTCCCGATGCTGAATTGTCTGTCCTCTTTTTAGCCCCCAAAGTCACAAATGATCCCCCCCCACTTTTTGATCGGCGGTTCCAATGAGGGACGAAAAAGGAAAGTAATGCCGGCTGCACTCCTCTTTTTTCCCTCGTGGCCATGATAACTCTCGGATTGGCGATTCTTGATGGAATCTTTTTCCCCCCGTCGCAACGAAGGTGTCCCCTTTCCTTTCCTTGTTTGGATGAGTGGCTCCCCCCTTTTCTTCCCCCTTCTGTTTCGCTTACTGATTACCTGAGAGGAATGAACAGGTCTTTCTTCTTTTTTTTCCTTTTGAAGTGATGGTGTTTTACTTTTTCCCCTCTCGTGCAAAGCCCATTCCCCCTCTCTTTCCTAGCTGGACATTCGGTCTCTCTTTTCCTTTCCCCTCGGCGCAGTTAGGGAGGCCCTGGATGACTCTTCTTTGCGCCCTCTCATTTCTCACAGGTATCGGGACTTTCCCCCCTTCCTGGTGGTTTTTCCACCCCAGTCCTTCTTCCCCTTTCCCTTAGTGTAATCGGAGAAAGCCGAACTCGCTTTTTTTTGGTAAGTTGGATTTGTTTTCGAGATCTATCTCTTGCTTTCTTCCTTTGTTACAAATGGGGACCCCAATTTTTCCTCTTTCGTCGACTCCCGTTCTAGTGAAACTTCTGTGATGATGCCTTTTGATCCAGTTCTTTTTCCAGTCCCCCCCCAAGGTTGATGTGATCACGATGACTTTTTTTTTTTCTTCTTGCAAACCTTCCCCCTTCCCTTTTCCCCCGTAAACGCGGGAACGAATTTCCTCTCTTTTTTTTTCCCTCCCTCATCCGCGTTCGGGGACAAGAAAAATGCGTTGACCCTTTCTCGAGGCGCCGTCCCGTTCCCCCCTTTTCCTTTTACCTCCCCCTAATCGTTTTTTCCTTTTCCCCTCTTCTGACCCTCTCTGTCCGGGAAAGCCCTTCCCTTCTTTCCCCCCGATGATGCTTAAAAGAGTGGGGTCGGGAGTCCCCTTCCCTCCTTCACCCTGTCCGCGGTCGTTGCTTTTCTTGCTCTCACTGCTGTCAGCACAACCTTTTTCCGTCGTTCAACTAGAACATAAAGCTTGAGGGACACACTCCGTCAAACCTTTTTCGAGCAGGTGCGCTCCCTGTTCCTAACCACGTTTCCAAGGCACAGTCCGGTCCTTTTTTTTGTTGTGAGCGAATGTTCGTCCCTTTCTCCTTTTCCTCGTTCGTTGGTGCAAGGTAGCAAAAAGAAATACCTTTAGCTTCCTTCCCGTTTTTGCCATGGTCGAAACCTGCTCGTATTCGGCCCCCCCTTCCCCAGTTCTTCCTGTACAGACGACGTTG
>Ga0179593_1693262_pt1 | contig 11073 bp, 22 predicted proteins | sample CZODoug2_1_08_16_FD_185931 | JGI IMG/M metagenome (GOLD analysis project Ga0179593, IMG submission 185931) | Vadose zone soil fungal communities from Angelo Coast Range Reserve, California, USA - CZODoug2_1_08_16fungal (PacBio error correction) | ecosystem: Environmental > Terrestrial > Soil >... | reverse complement strand
CATTAATTGTCGATGAAGGTGTACACTTTTTTTCCTTCTTTCTTTTCCAGTCTCCCCCGAGTCTTTTTGCGCGAGCTTTGATTTGTGTTGGATAATGTGAGTTCTTCCTTCTTTTTCGTCTATTTTCTCCCACTGGATTGGAAAGAGCTTGTCTTTCTACAGTTCCCGTTATATGGAAAGGGAGGAAAGAGCCCTCCCCTTTCCCCCCCCCCCTTTCCGGCGCCGCTTCCTTTTTCCCTTTTCAGCAAATAGGATCATGAAACGGAAATTTCCTCCTTCTCCCTTTTTTTTTTGGCGTACTTTTCCCCCTCCCAGCCGCAGGAAACACTAAGAGGAATTTTCACTTTTTTTCCAGGAATTCAGTTTTTTTTTCCCTTTTTCCCCCCCCGGGCCGGGGACGTTACAGGAAAAGGGACAGTGGTCCCCCCCCTTTTCCCCCTTCTTTTTCCCTGCAAAAGGTCCCTTTCTTTCCCCTTCCATCGCGATGATCGATCAGATTGGAAGCCGCCTTTTTCTTTTTTTTTCCCCCTCTTGAGACATTTCACTTTGTTTCTTTTTTTTTTCTTTTCAAGGACCGGCAAGAAAAGACCCCTCCCTCTTTTTCCCTCCCTTCTTGATGCACTTTGCCATTTTTAGCTGATCGAGAGTTGTAAAAAAAGAACCTTTCCCCTTCTTTTTTTTATCCCTTTCACTTTTTCCCTTTTTCTGGCTTTCCTTTTTTTGTTCGTGGACGTAAACCTGATCCCTTTTTTCCCCTTCCTTTCCCTCCCGCTGAAGGAGTTTTTTTTTTTTCCCCCCCCCCCCCCTTCTCGTTAGTACCACCCAGCGGTTTTGGTCGCCTTACCCCCTTCTTAATTTTTTCCCTGGAAAAAGGAGAAGAGGCTTTTTTTTTCTCCCCCCGTCTGTTTTCCTTTTTCTCCCCCTTCCGGGCCCGCGAAGAGCGGAATTTTCCCCTTCCCCCCCCCCCCCTTCCTTCATTTTTTCCCTTATACGATTGCGTGAAATTTCATTGCGATCTCCCCTCCCCCCCCCCTTTAATCCACGGTACATGGAGCCCCTTCACCTTTTCCCCTCTCTGGTCTCCAGTAGGTTTTAAAGAAATTAAAAATGTCCCCTCCCCCTTCCCCTTTTCCCCTTCCTCTCCAGGGGTTTCCCCCCCCCCCCCCTTTCCCCCTTCCCCCTTCAGGCATTGCCGGATCAAACAAGGGTAGATTTCACCCCTTTCTTTCTTTTTTTTTTTTCCCCCCCTGAACCCAGATAAGCAAGTTCAGCCTTTTTTCGAGGGTGAGTGCATATTATTACGTCTCCTCCCCCCCCTCCCCCCCCTTTTTTTTTTTCCTTCCTTTCCCTTCATGGCTTGGCTCCACCCCCCCCCCCCCCCCCCCCCAAAAACATTTCTCGAAAAAAGCATATGTCCTTTTTCCCCCTTCCCCCCTTTTTTCCCTTATCCTGTGCGGTTCTCCAAATTTTCCCCCTTCCCCTTTTCGGCAAGGCAATATTTGGTAACGAAATTATTAGGGGCACCTTTCTTCCTTCCCTTTTACAAGACCCCCTCCTTTTTTTTCCTTTTCCTTTCTTGAGTTCCGGCGGCGGCTTCAAGAATGATCTCTTTTTCCCCTTCTTTCTGCTAAACTCGTTCCCCTCCTTCTTTCCCACGTTTTGTTCAACTCCTCCCCCTCCTTCCCCTTTTTTTTTCCCTTCCCCACGAACACCCTTGATTTTTTTTGCCCTTCTTTTTTTTTTCCTGAGACCGATGGTGTCGAGTTTCCCTTTTTCTTCTCCCCCCCTTTTCCCTACGCGCCCCTCCAGTCCTTTCTTTCCCCCCCCCTCCAGCAACGAACAGATCGTTCCAATTGCGGACTTTTTCTCTCCCCCTCCTTTTGATAAACTCCTATCTATCTCTTTCCCTCCCTTTCTTTCCCTTTTCTGGGCTTATATCCCTTCGACCGCCGCAAGTGGAAAACGATCGGTCGTTTTTTTCTTTTCCCTTTTTTTCCTCTTTCTTTCCTTTTTTCCTCCGGGCGATCAGGCCACCTTTTTGTTTTTTCTTTTCCCCAACCCCAAACTGGGGAAACGAAAATTCAGGTAGCCCTCCCCCCCCCTTTCCCCCTTTTTTTTTTTTCCTTTGCGGAACTTTTTTCCCCCCCTTTTTCCCCCCCTTTTGGCCGGCGTTCAAGGAAGTCGCGAAGGATAGACCAGCGGCCTCTCTTCTCTTTTTTTTTTTTCCCTTTCCCCTTCAGTCTTCCGGCGAAAACCAAATTTTCCTTTCCTCCTGAAAGTATCCTTTGGCAAGAGGAGGGAGTGTCCCCCCCTCTTTTCCTCCCCTCCACCATTTTTTTTGGCCGATTTGGATACTTTCCCCCCCCCATCTTTTTTTTTTTTCCTTTCCTTTCCCTGGCGTGGAGGAGAAATGTTTTTTCGAAAGAATGACTGAAGCGGGGGCCTTTCTCCCTTTTTTTTTTTTTTTCTTTTATTTTTTGCCGAGACGGAGAATATGCTTCCCCTATTTTCCCCTTTTTTCTTTCCTTTCTGGTTAGGAAGGGTAATTGAACTCCCCCTTTCCCCTTCCCTTTTTTTTTTATCCGGAAATTTTTGATTGTTTTTCTTTTTTTTCCCCCCTTTCTTCCCTAGTTCCATGGAAATGGCGGTGATAGATGCTGTCTCCTTTTTTTTCCTTTCCCTTCCCCATATCACGTAAAAACATCCATTTCAATTTCCTTCCCCCCTCCTTTCCCTTTTTTGGATGGATTTTTTTTTCCCCTTTTTCCCCTCCACATCCGACATCCGAGCTTTGTTTTTCTTTCTCATGGCAAAAGGCCGATCGGAGAGGGAGAAATATTTCTCCTCCTCCCCCCCTTTCCTTTCCCCCCTCTTCTTTTTTTTTCGGCCCATTTTCACCCCCTCTTTCCTCCCTATTTTTTAGGAAACTTCCGAAAGGTATCAGGTCTTCCCCCCCCCCCTCCCTCCCTTTTTCTCCTCTTTTTTCTTCCAAAGAAAGAAAATGGCCTTTTTCCTTTTCCCCTTTCCCCCCCAACGGGCATTGATTGGCGGGTCGTCCGCTAATTTTACTTTTTTTTTCCTTTTTCTCCCCTTGTGTTCAAGTGCCTTCATCCTTTTTCTTTTTCTTTCTTGCGGGTAAGTGGCAGGAACAATGAACCCCTCCTTTTTTTTCCCCCCTTTTTTTTTTCTCCACGTCTTGCCGAGGGCTTGCCAGACTCCTTTTTCTTTCCTCCGAGAGGGAGGAGTCAGCTCTTTTCCCTTTCTGAAAAAGAATTGGGACCTTTTTTTCCCCCTCCTTTTTCTTTTGTCCGGACGTAAGGCCGGGACTTCCCCTCCCCCCCCCCCTCCCTGAATTACAATAGGAGTGGTTCGCGGCTTTTTTTCCTCCCTTTCCTTCCTTCTTTTCTCCCTCCATAAGAGGATTTTTTAGTTTTTTTGGAGCACGGATGGCTTCTTCTACACTCCCCTTCCTTCCCCTTCCTTTTTTTTCTTTTTCGTGAAGATTTCTGTTACCCTTTTAGACTTTACCAATATAAAGGTCCCCTTTTTTCCTTCCCCCCCCCTTTGTCGCCGCGCCATGAATCTTTGGCCCTTTTTTCTTTCCCCCCCCCCCCCCGCAAGGGGCTTTCGCGCCCCGCTTGGCGACCCCTTCCCCCCCCTCCCCCTTCTTCTCCCTTTCCTTTTTGGTGACAGCTTTCTTTTCCTTTTTCCCTTTTTTTCTCCCCCCTTAATGTCGATGAAGGTGTCCAGTTTCCGGGATTGCTGGCCAAGTCTTTTCAACCTTTTTTTTTTTTTTTTTTTTCCTGGTCGGGAGGCCAGGGAGGCCAATACAATTACATGGCTTGTCTCTCTCCCCCCTTTCTTTTTTTCCCCCCCACTCTGCTCCTGCTGAGTTCACCCCGTTTTTTTTTTTTTTTTCCCCCCAAGATGGCACCGGGACCATGCCAAAAACCCCTTTTTCCCCCTTCCCTCCCGTCCCCGCTTTTGCCCACCTTTTTCTTCCTTCCCCTGACATTAAGATGATTGCCTTCTTCTTTGTTTCCCTTCCCTCCAGGCATAATGACGTCACCTTCCTTCCCCCCCCCCTTCTCTTTAATTCCGGTGGGGCTGTGTCCTTCGGATTTCTTTTTTCCCCCCTTTCCCCCTGAACACCGGGGAAAAAACAATCTGTTCCTTCGTTTTTTTTGCTGTTCCCTGCAAGGGTCCCGAGTGTTTTTCCCCCGACTAGAGATTTCTGATAGGACTTTCCCCCTTTTTATCCTCCTTTGCCTGCATTTCCCTTTCAACTGTTTCAGGGAGGATTGCCGTCCCTTTTCCTTTTCTCTTTTTCTTCCATAAAGATCCGCAGCCTCGCCCTTTTTTTTTATTTCCTTCCCTAATTGACAAGGGGATTACCGTCTCTCTCCCTTTTTTTCTCGGGTCGTTCAAACCAAAGACCAATTTTTTTTTTTCCCCACCCTTCCCAGCGTTTTTAGGTGTAAAGGGATTTTTCCTCTTTTTTTTTTCCCCCCCTGGGTCTTCTTTGCGAACATTCGAGCCCCTCTTCGAATTCTATAAATGGTAAGCCTGATTACCTTCTTCTCTTTTCCCCCCCCCCTCTTTTTTCCCCTTTGCAAAAGCTCAGACCCTTTTTTTTCCCTTCCTTTGGCGGCAGCCAAGGGCGGTTAATGAGGTAGTTTTCCTCTCCCCCTTCTTTCTTCCTTTTCCATAGGGCGTCCGACCCCAGTCGTAAAAAGGTAAGGCCGGGCCTTTTTTTTTTCCCCCCCCCTCCTTTTCCCCTTGCTGGTTTATCCATCCAACACTTTTTTTTCACGCAACGACATGGAGGCCCTTGGACACCTGTATTTTTTTTCTTCTTTTCTTCTTCCCTTTCCCCCCCCCCTTCCCCTTCTCCTCTTTTCACCGCAGTCCATTGGAAAATAGTAGAAAGGGTCTCCCCCCCAACCCTCCCGGCAGGTCGGCCTTATTTCTCCCCTTTCTTTCATTTCAAAGGGCCAAAGGACCCCACCAGCCAGATCTTTTTTCTTTTTTATGAGAATAGTCTCAGTCTCGCCAAACCTCCCCCCCCCCCCCTTCCTCTTCATTTTTTTTTTTGGCGAAAAAACCAAACCCCCCCCCTCTTTCAAGGACACCGGACCAGGGAATCTATAGGCGCTTCCCCTCTCTTCCCTTTTCCCCCAATTTCGGACATAAACCCCGGTTTTTTTTTTCCCTTCTTCTTTCCCAAAGGATACGGTCAGGATGGGTTGAAGTCCCCCCCCCCCTCTTTTTTTTTTTTTTTTTTCTGCGATTCCCTTTCTTTTTTTCCCCCCCTAAATATCTCTCGCTGGTCGAATCTTCGCGAAGTCCCCCTTTTTCCCTCCCCTTCCCCTTTTCCCCTCCGACCAGCGCTATTACCTCCCCCCTTCTCCTCCCCAAAACGAAACCACCCTTGAAGGGCGCTAAGCCTTCCTTTTTTTCTCCCTCCTTTTGTTCGCTTTACTTTCTTTTTTTTTCCTCCCCCCGGCGGACCCGCATACAGGGAGTTGTCTTTCCTTTGACCCCCCCCCCCCCTCTTTTTTTTTCCCTTCTTTCCTCCCTTTTGATTATAGGCCCAGAAATGATAAAACTGCCTATCTCGTCTTTTCCCTTTTTCCCCCCCTTGTTTGTTTTTGAGTTTTCTCCCCCTTTTTTCCTGGAAACGATCGTTCGTTGCTGCTTGGGTATTTCAAAGGGGACCCTCCCCCCCCTCCTTTTTTCTCCTCTTTTCCTTCCCTTTCTCTGCGCGTGGAAACTCTCCCCATCGCCCCCCCCCTCCCCCCCTTTTCTGCGCCCTTCAAGGGTGTTAGTTTGGGCGGAACAAAAATTTTTTTCTTTTTTTTCCCCCTCTTTTCTCCCCCCTTTTTCTTCCCAAAAATGGGCCGCGTTTCCCTGGTTTTTTTTTTCCTTCTGATCATTCTTGAAGAGCCGCCGGGAGAAATCAAGGCCTTCTTCCCCTCCCTTTTTTTTCCGTACCCATCCCTTTTTTTTCCACTTTCCCTCTCCTTTCGTGACAAAAGAGGGACTGGCCCTTCTCCCCCATTTCCCTATTGGATAATTCCTTTTTCCCATTTCCTTTCTCCTTGGTCCGGTGTCATTAAGGAGTTGGAGAGGAAAATGTTTTTTTTCCTCCCTTTCCCTGTTTCATAGGTGTGCGATTTTCCGACTTTTCTTTCTTTTCCCCCCACCCCCTCGACAACATGAGGGATCTTCGATTTCCTCCTTTTTTTCCCTTCCCGTTGTCCTTGAAATCCCCCTTGGGTTCCTTTTTTTCCCTTTTTTGCGGACCGGCTGATTTTTGGGACACGAACCCTGTCCCCTCCTTCTCTTTCTTCCTTTTTTACTTTGCGTGAAAGACTTTTTTAGATTTTCCCCCCCCCCCACCCCTCAGGTGGCAAGGCATCAAAGGTAGTTGATTAAAATAAAAGCCCCTTTTTTTCTTTTCTTTCCCCCCCCCCCTCAATTTTTTCGATAGCCGAGATGGATGGAAAAACTCCCTTCCCTTCCTTTCTTCCCTTCCTTTCTTCGCGGGAGCTTTCCCTTTTTCCCCCCTTCCCCTTGGGCGCACGGACGGTAGACAAATTTTTACAAAAAGCGTCCCTCCTCTTTCCCCCCCCCTTTTCTTTTTTTGGTGCGGGACCTCTCCAGAAGTATCCCCTGGATCCTTTTTTCCCCCCTCTTCAGCGGGCTCGAGTGTTCGCAAAGAAGACCTTGGCCTGACTCTTTCCCTTTTTCCTTTTTTCCCTTTTGTCCCCCCCCCTGCCAAAAAACGTTCCCCTTAATTTTTCTTTTTCACGCGCGGAATCGTACTTCGATCCCTTTTTCCCCCTTTTTACTCTGGCGGAATATTTCTTTTTTCCCCTCCTCCCCCCTCCTTTGTCGGCATCTGAAAACAGTTCCAATGTCGCACTCTCCTCTTTTTTTTTCTTCCCCTCTTCTTCGAGCATCGTTTTTGACGTTTTTTTTCCCCCCCTTCCCTTTCCCCAGGCATGGGAATTGCAACTCGAAACAGTTTTTTCCTTTTTTCCTTCTTTCCCCCCTCTGGAAATCCGAGAAATGCCCCCCTTTTTTTTTTTTTTTGTGACGTCATGCGGACACCGAACGATTTGCCCTCCCCCCTTTTTCTTTCTTCTGTATGGCTTCTTATAAAGCGGCGTTCTTTCCATTTTTTCCTTTCTTCCTTTTTCTGTGCCGCTTCTGTTCAGGCCATTTTCCCCTTTTTTTTTTTTTTCGCGATGCCGTCCTTCAAATCCCGTGGCTTTCGACCCCCTTCTTTCCCCCCCCCTTTTCCCCCTGCTCCGCCAAACATGAAGCCAAACAAACGGCACCCCCCCTCTTTTTCCCCCTCCAGCATCCGGAACGTGGACACTCATCGTCCAATGGTCTCCCCCCCCCCCTTTTTTTTTTTGAGAGAGATCTGTCACAAAATCATGTCTCCCTTTTCCCCTTTTCCCTTCGCCACAGCTGGAAGTGGTTTCTTTCTTTTTTTCCTTTTTCGCGGGAGAAGGGGATGGGGCCCATCCCTTTTTTTTTTTTCTTCGCCCGGGATTGGTAAGAGGTTGGTTACCCTCCTTTTCTTTACCAGTCCCGTATTATGGAAAAAAGGGTTTTTTTCCTTTTTTCTCCTTTCCAAAAAAACTTGACCAAAAATGAAACTTCCGCCCCTCCCCCTCCTCCTTTCCGGCTACATGACACGGGAAAATCCCCTTCCCCCCTTTTTTCGGTGGAAGCCAAGTTTCCCCCCCCCTCCCCCCCTCAGAAACCACTAAGAGGAATTTCAGGGGTTCTTCCTTTTTTTCCCCCCATCCGCCGTGATCCTTTCCCCCCCCCCCCTTACGTGGCAAACATCTGTTTCGTAGGGTGCTTTTCCCCTTTTCCTTTACGAGACGACGCCTTTCCCTCCCTTTAGCGATTGCAAGGACCTCGGCCCTTTCTCCCCCCCCCTCCCTTTCTTTTTTTTTCATGGTGAAGGCACGGCTTGCCCTTTTTTCCTCTTAGGCGGCGAAAATGGCTTGGAATGCACTTGCCCCTTTTTTCCTTTTTTTTTTCCTCATCGGCGCTGTTAAAACAAGAAGTCCCCCCCGGTCTCCTTTCTTCCCGCGTGATAGTAACCTGAAGAAGTCAAGGCCACCGTTTCTATTCCTGTTTTTTTTTTTTTTTCCGATTCTATAATGGTCCGGGGAAATGATACCTTCGTTTAGTTTTTCTTTTCCTGGTTGAGGAACTCTTTTCTCCCCTTGGGCGAAAAGGAGGTTTCATGAGGTAGTCTACCCCCTTTTTTTTTTTTTTTTCTTTGGCCTTCTTTTGCCATAGTGGAGACAAGTACTCAGGACGGCTTTTGCCATTCCTCCTTTCTCTTTTTTCCCCTTTTCCATTGCGGATATTCCCATCCCCCCCGTTTCCTCCCCCCCCCCCCCCCTCCCCCCTTTTTTCTGCCATTCCACACCAGATGTTTTTACGTTAGCTCTTTTAAGTCGATTTCCCCCCCTCTTTTTTTCCTAGATCCCGCATTCCATGGAAAACACTTCCCCAGTTTTCCCGCCCTTCCGCCGGTAGCATTTCCGGATCAACCACGGTTTTCCTCCTTTTTCCCCTTCCACCCCGGGCCGGGAAACCGGCGGTCCCTTCCCCCCCTTTTGCTTTCGGTTCCCCCTCCCCCCCCCCTCCCCCCCCCCCCCACGATGCAAAAAGGCTGCTCAGGGCCATTCCTTCCCCCCCCCCCTTTTCTCGCCAACGACATGACCTTTTCCTTTCCTTCCCTCCCCCCCCGACCGGAGATGTTGAGGAAAGTATCCCCACCCCCTTTTTTTTTTTCCTCCCCCCCCCCTGCCAGGCCCTCTTTGGTAACAGGAAATTCTCGTTTCCCACCTTTTTTTTCTTCCCCCCCCCCCCCCCGGCCAGGGAGTTTGGTTTTCGCGATCTGCCTTTTTCTTTTTTTTTTTTTTCCCTCCTTTTCGATCTTCGCGAAAGTAAACTTGAACTCCCCCATTTTTTTTTTTCCCCCTCCTAAACAGGCCGCGATTTATTCGATTCGCCATTTTCCCCCCTTCTCTTTGGAGGGGGCGATAGACAGGAAATTTTTCCCCCTTCCCCTTTTTTTTTTCCTCGGTTCCAACCGCAAGAAGAGGACGTTGGCCTTCTTTTTTTTTTTCCCCCGCATACGGAGTGTCTTTCTTGAAAACCCCACGCCCCCTTTCCTTCCGGTCGAAGGGATATAGCCCGAATGGCCCCCCTTTTTCTTTTTCTCATTCTGGGACTATATCCCTTCGACAGCGCAAGTTTTCCTATCCCCCCCTTCCTCCCCCTTTCTGAATGGGTAGCGTAGGGACGGGGTACTCCGGCGATTCCCTTTTTTTTTTTCCCCTTTTTCCCCCCTCGTCTCATGAACAAAACCAAAAAACTGTCCTACTTTTTTCTTTTTTTCCCCCCCAAGTTGGTATGCGAAAATCGAATTATAGCGGCTTTTTTTTTTTTTTTCCCCCTTTTTCGTTCAAGGGGAATTAGAAGAAGATCCCCTCCTTTTCCCTCGGGAAGAACCTTCTTCCACCGGAGAAAATAAAAGGCAACTCCTTCCCCCCCCCCTTTTTTCCTTTGGGTCTTACACATAAAAATGGTACCCCTTTTCTTTACCCCAAATTAGGGCATGGCCGATTTTTATGCCGCACTTTTTTTTTTTTTCCCCTTCGCGCCTTAAGTCTTGGTCGTGTCCTTCAGTCTTTTGCGTTTTTTTTTTTTTTTCCCGCCAAGGATGCCTTGGACAGGGGCCTGGGCAGCGCCTTTCCTCTTTTTTCTTTTTTCCTCTGGGCTCAACAATCGGAAAACCTTTTTTTTGATGTTTTTCCCTTTCCCCCCCTCCCCCTTTTGGATAGAACGTTGGTTGATTCCGGAAAATGCCTTCCCCTTTTTTTTCTTTTCGGAATGTCCATGGAATGAGGTGATCGATGCTTTGTTCTCTTTCCCCCTCTCCCCTCCCTCTCTCCGTAAAAAACATCAGGTGGCAAGGGCCTCCATGTTTTTCCCCCCCTTTTTTTTTCTTTCTCCTGAAATTTCAACGCAATTCGATAGCCAGCGATGTTCTTGGGCACTTTTTTTCCCCTTTTCCTTTCCCCTCACTATGGAAAAGGGGGCCGGCTCGGCGCTTTTCTCCTTTTTCACCGCCGTGGCGCAAAAGGCTGGCTCCCTTTTCCTCCTTCCCCTTTTTTTTTTCCTTTCCCTTTCTTCTGGACCGCTGGGGTGGGACGGAAAAAACTCTCCGAAGGTATTTTTTTTTTTTTTTTTTTTTTCCCCCCCTCTCCCTTGCTCGGATGTTTCTCAAAAGGGGAAGACCCCCCCCTCTGAATTTTTTCCCTCCCCCTTTCCCCCCCCCTGAAAAAACGGCATTGATTGGCGGGTGTCCGGGCTCCTTTTCCCCCTTTTTTTTTTTTTTTCCTTTACTCTCGGAAATCCAATGGGCAAGTGCCCCCATTTCCCCTTATCTGCGGATATTCTTGCCTTTCTTTTTTCCCCCTCAATGGTCGGCATTCCGAAAAAAAGGTCTTTTTTCCCCCCCCCCCCCTCTTCCCGAGGGGCATTGCAAACGGCTCAAATCCTTTTTTTTTTTCCCTTTCTTTCCCCTCGCGTACCTTGAGAACCTCAATTTTTTCTTTTCCCCCCTGTCATGGGCCGGACGGTCCGGCCGGACTCCCCCCCTTTTTTTTTTTTTTTTCCTTTTTCTTTTCCCCCCTCCTTCCTTTTCGGGAGGTGTTCTGTTTTCGTTTTTTCCCTTCCCCTTTCCGGCAACCGAACGATTTTGCCTTCCTGCAATCCCTTTTTCCTTTTTTTTTTTTCCTTTTTTTTTTTTTCCATCTGCGGCGTACGTTGACGGCCACTTTTTTTTGGGTCCTCCCCCCCCCCTTTCCCCTTGGTAACGCAGCGAAGCGGGGATGCACCGGCTTTCCCAATTTTTTTTTTTTTTCCCTCTTTTTTCTTTCCCCATCGGCTTTTCCAGAAACAAAATGAGGCCCCCCAAACTCCCTTTTCCCCCCCTCCTCCAGAAAACCGAAAACGTGGAAACCT
>Ga0179593_1600097_pt1 | contig 11073 bp, 14 predicted proteins | sample CZODoug2_1_08_16_FD_185931 | JGI IMG/M metagenome (GOLD analysis project Ga0179593, IMG submission 185931) | Vadose zone soil fungal communities from Angelo Coast Range Reserve, California, USA - CZODoug2_1_08_16fungal (PacBio error correction) | ecosystem: Environmental > Terrestrial > Soil >... | reverse complement strand
CCTTTTTTTTCTCATGTGCTTTTATTACCCTTAAGTCCACCGGACCGTACGGTTTTTTTTGCCCCATTTTTTTTTCAGATCTCCCCACAATTGCCGACGTCCTCCAACAGGCTTTGATATTCAAGTCTTGACCCCCTTTCAGATAGGTTTCGTTGCAACCAACTTTTCTTCCCACGCTCCCCCCCTCTTTTCAATTTGTTTTTTTTTTGTGCGCGGGCCTCTGTTCTTTTCTGACGTTAACTTGACTTGTCAGCAATGGATGCTGGGTTCTTTTAGGTCGACCCCCCAACGTTTCCCCCTGTGGAACTTGGTTTTGCCTGGACCGACTCAGGCTTTTTTTTCCCCTATTTCCTCAGGCACCCTGCATACCCTGGTGCTTTTCGGCGCCCCTTCGGCGGGCCTTGACAGCTTGGAGATAGGGAGGCCTCTACCCCCACATACGTGTTTCAACGCGCCAGCCTTCAACCTTTGACCCCCAAAACGCACCCTGGTACAGTTTTTGCCGCCGGACTTTTTTTCCACTTTAATCCCTTTTAAGTCTATTATAGTGACGAAGGGTCTTAGGTTGATTCCTGGGGCACTGGATGCCGTTTGGTCCCCGAGCCCCCCCTGCTCGATTTTTTTTTTTTTCTGGTTTTTTTCGGTTCAGCAGTTTGTGGGCAAGAGGAAGCGTGCTTGGCGCTTTTTCACGGAGACATGCCTATTCCCCCCCCTTGCAAAGATTTTTTTCCCTTTCACCAACACTCTCCTTTAGTGCACGGTGACCAATCCCAAGGACCCAACTTTTCCCCTTTTTTTCTCACTTTTTTTCGGCGGTCTTCCATTTAACTCCTCCCGTGCTTCCCCCGCAAGTATAGTCAATTCCGGAGCCAAGGTCGTGAGTGGCTTCTTTTTTCCAATCTCCTGGCCCATGTCACGCGCCCCCCGCCAAGCTCCTCTTTGTTTCCCACCCACAGGAGGGCTTGCCGTATGGTTCCCCTGCGCCCATTTCCTCCCTGTGGAGTTCCGCCCGCAGTGCGACCAGTCCTAGAGTGTCGGTTTGGAGGTTTTCTAGATTCTTCGCGCGTTTTTGGGCCCGTCCAGCCCCGCACGTTTTCAGAGCAGGGTTTTCAAGAGGAAGTTTTTTTTAAGGTGTTCCCAACAGGGCGTTTTTTCCTTTCCCCTGCTGTCTTTCCTCCGTATCCCCCAAACAGACCAGTTTAGGCCAAGGGTATTTTTTCCTTTCCGTTTTAAAGAGGCCGTCCCCCGAGGGCTATTTTGGTTCTGCAACAGTTCCTCTGCAGGGAGTTTTACCACAAAGTAATATCTTACCCCTTTTGTCGGTGCAGAAAAGATGTCATCAGCCATTGGACCCCTTCACTCCCCGTACTACCGCCCCCCTCCTCATCCCTTTTTTTTTTCGAGATCCTTTCGTGAGTAAACCGTTCCCCCTGGGTTGATTGTTTACCTTTTCATTGGTTTGTTGTCTGACTCCCCCCCCATTGGTTTCCCCTTCCTTTTTTTTGATCCCTTCATGGGCAATGTCCCATTAATCGGCGCAGGACCCTCTTCGTTTCCTTTTTATTGTGAGGACTTCTTCTTCTCTTGGCTTTCTCCCTTAGGTTTGTTTCTCCCCCCCCGTGAGCAAGACCCTCCCCCCCCCTTTCACTTTTTTTTCCCGTCCCAAAAAATTGTCTTTAAGAAAAAAAAACTAGTCTGCACCAATCGCCGGCAAACGCCCCTTGGATGTCCGACGGCTCCGGCCTTGGTAGACCTCTATTCCTTAGCCCCCGTAACTTTGGTCTTTCCCTTTCAATGGGCTTTTTTTCTTTTTTCTCCAACTTGATAATGCAATTGGGCCCCAGACGGCAGACGCCCTGTGTTGTACGTGTCGAGCTTTTTGGATTTTCTTTCGATTTTTTATGCTGAAATTTATTGACACGATCTCCCCTTCCGCTTCCGATTTTCCTTGGTTCTGCACCGTTGATTGTCGCGGATTCCCCCCGAAGCCCTGGAGAACCTCCCCCCCGTTTTGGAATTTTCTGGTTTTTCCCGATGACCCTTTTTTTCGCGTGGTGGCTCCATTCGTGAATCTGGCCGAGTTTTAGGTTTTTTTTTTTGCTCCAGTTTAGTCATTGGGAAACGATCTCTTCCCACATTCGGAAACAACACCCTTTTCACCATCCCCTTTCTCATTCCGGGTTAGTGGAAGATGTGTCTTTTGCGAATTTGCCTTTCCCTCACCTGTTTGGCCTGTATCCCCCCCCCCAAAGCCCTCTGTCCACCCTTTTCGCCTAGAACTGACACTGTTGAAGGCTTTGAGGATGTCCAACCGTGTTCGTCGGGTTTTTCAAGTTCGTTTCACACTTTCCCTTTGTGGAAAACTTTTCTTCCTTTTCTTTGCACTTGCCAGTCTGTTACCTCCGACATAGTGATTCTTTCTACTCTTCAACCAGATGTTTTTTCCCCCCAGAAGGGTCAATTTTTCCTCATGCATTCCCTCAGGATGTCTGAGAGACCGTCACACCTTGAAGTCCACGGAGGCCATTACATTGTTCCTTTGAGTGTCCCAGGACCCTTCAAGACCAAATTTACTCCGAAGATGGAGTTTCTTTTTACATCGAAGCCCAATTGCCTTTCCCTGTTCCGGTTTTTTTCCCACTTTTTTTCAATGTGCAAGTTAAACTTAAGTGTTCAATTCCCTTCACGTTCCGCATTGGTTGGATCTAGTTCCCCCCCCTTTTTTTGGGTTTCTTTTTTTCGCGCAAACTTTTTTCGTATTGTTTCCTGGGTCCTGACCAATCCCCTATATTTCGATATTGTACCTTCCTTGGTGGTGATCGCTTTTGTGTGATGGCCTTTTCCTTGTGACTTTTTTTTCCCACACCCTCCGTGACGGGACCCAGTGTTTTTTTTGAGTCTCCCCCTGCCCAAGTTGGTCCTACTCCCCTCCCACGGCTCCCGTGCTCCAATAATTTGAGTCCCTTGGCAACCTTTCCCCACCCCCTGCCGCATTCCCTTTTTGCAATGGTTTCTTCCTCTCCATCTGGTAGATTGCCGTAACTTTTAACTTGCAGGGGAGACTGCTTTTTTTTTGACGGTTTCCAGGCTCCGCCAATGTTCCCCCCTAATAAACTCATATAATCCCCACTTTTTTAGAGTCTGATAAGTGGGCATCTTCCCCCCCCGATTCATGCTGTATGTCCTGAGAATTCCCTTCCCCTCCCAGGATTTTTTGTATATCCTATCCTTTTCGTGAGAAACCCTCTTTAGGGCATGAATCCCCAGAACTTTTACCAGTCTTCCAACCCCCCCAACCTTGGACTTCAACCCCAGACTGCCCCCACGGACTAATCATGCATCAGGGTTTCCTTATATTTTCCTTTTCCTTTTTTTTTTGATCGGTGGACTTCTTTTTTTGGACAAGACACAGGAGGTGTGCTGTTTTCCGAGCCATTTCGGTGTCTCGAAAACCCCCTTTTTTTCCCTCTAGTGTCCTCGGTCATGCTTCTTGTTAAGAATCGGCGACGGCGTAATTTTTGAGGGCGTTGGTTCGGCAACCTCCCTATGCCCCTTCTTTCCCTTTATTTTTTTTCCCATTTTACTTTCAAGTCCCCCCCCGTCGATGTGATCTCTCGGTTTGGCGGTGACAAAAGCACTTCCCCCCCAAGTTCTTGTCGGATTTTGCCTTCGCCGTCCCATTGCACGATTTGCTAGTTTTCAATCTGGGAAGAGCCTTTCCCTATTATAGGTACTTATAAGAATTTTTCCATTTTCTGGGTGAGCTCCTTTCGCCTGAAACCCTCCACTTTGGTCCCCCCCCAGGATCCCCTTTTTTGGTCGTCTTTTTTTCGGCATGACACCTCCTTCCTCCCAGGAGCTTTGTCGGGGCGGTCCGATTCTAGTTTTTCTCGGGCCTTGCTGTGCGACCCAGGTCCTGCAAGGGGGCTTCTGCGGGCTCCAGGATTTTTTTTCTTTCATTTCTATTTGTACCTTTTCCTTTTTCTTTGACGAGACCTCCCAATGGGTCATTTTGTCTCCTTTTTCCGAACAACCCCTCTTCCCCCTGCCCCGAGGGAGGCTTCGGCAACTTTACCCTGTATTCCCCCTGCAAACTTTCTGATCCGTGTGCGCTTGCCTTCCCCAAACAAAAATATATCCTCTTTAGGCCAGCCCTTCCTTTTTTTTCAGGAACTCCCCTTAACCTTTCTCCACTCAAACATCCCCCATATATCTCCCGTTGTTGTTTTAGATGTGTTGAAGGGATTTGCTTACAGTGATCCAGGTTTAATGGTCTTCTTTCCCCCATTCATGGTCTCCTCCACTTGTGACCTTCTCGCAGAGTCCTCGAAATGTGGGCATTCTTTCGTTCCAGAAGATCCTTATATTGAAGAGTGCCTTCTTTTTTTTTTTCGTCCCCCCTTTTTCCCTCCCCGCTTCCAATTTTCTTCGTCAAAAAACCCCACCCCTCTTAAAGACAACTCTCTTGCTCATTCCTGGCCGTCCGCGCGCCACCCTTTTTTTCCCGTCGAAGCCCGCCTGGTTCCCCCCCCTTGTCAACAAACGTCCACGGCTTTCATTTTCGAATGCTCCTGCAGAGAGTGGCTACCCAAAGCTTGGATGGAGCCCCTTTTTTTTTTTTTTTTTTTTTTTTCTTGGGTCCTCCCCTGAACTTTTTTGCTCCGGGTTGCTTATTTAAGGGCTTCTTAATGCTGATAATGTGCCCCCCCCCCTCTCCCCATCGACCCTCCAGTATTTCCCCCTAGTCTCCTTCCTTGGTTCCCTTTCCCCCATTTCTTCTTTTTTTCCCCCGGACGCCAATTGGTAGTTCAAAAAACTTTTTTCCCTTTGGCTCAAAGTGGTCTCTTCAGTCTCCCTTTGGTGGCTGGCTTTCCTACCATATGGTCGGAGTGGTGCATAGTTTGCGAACCTTTGCAACCCCCCCGTTTTTTTTGCAAGATTCCTCCCCCCTGCGTAACATGCAACAAAATCCTTCCCCTGGCACACCTCTCCCTTTGTGGTCTTTTTTCTCGCAGCATTTGGCCCCTAGACTCCGATGACCCCTGCTTCCTTTTCGCACCACACCTGCCCCCTGTTTTTTTTTCCCCACATGTTTTTTTGATTTTTCGGGGTTCCCAACTCATATTTAGCGGTTGGGAACCGCTTTGTTTCCTGTTTCTCTTGGCCTTTTCGGTTACCGCGTTTCTCGTCTGTAGGCATAGGAGTTGCCCCTATGCTCGACCTTTTCTCCCCAAAGAGTGACCTGGATTGCCCCCATGCTATAGACCTCGGATTTGGACCCTTACTGGGCCGTGTGTTTGTTCGCTTTCCCTAACCGCCTTAATTCTTTTCATACAGCAGACTCCCCTCTCGAGAAAAAACCATTTTTAAGTTCGTTCGGGGAAGACCCCCTTTTCCCTGGGTGAACCCCTAATTTTTTTTTTTCCTGTTTTTTCTTCACCCTTTTTACGGAGGAGGGTGGCTCCTGTGGTTGGACTTCTCTGGCCTTTTTGGGCCTTTTGCCAAAATGGGAGAAACCCCCGCCCCGGGAGGTGTGAAGTGAACGTCCCTTGGAGTAATTTTTTCCCAAGTGAAGCCCCCCCTTTTCAGACCGGGGTGGTGCTTTTCTCGATTGATTGACGTGTTGTCCGAAACTTTTCTGTATCCCTGGTCCTAACTGTCGGTTGGTCCCTTGTTGGTGAGGACGGGAAGAGATATTTCCCCGCTTGCTCTCGTGCACTCCTTGATGAAGCCGGTCCCAACCCCCCCTCTTCACACGGCTTTCCCCCCCTCCCCGAACCCGGCAATTTGGTGGTTCTCAGGCTTTCGTGCCATTTTTTTTTCTGACGTTTTTTTTTGGGACTTGTTGGCTTTGGTGCCCCGGCCCTTCACCAAGCATGGGAAGTTTTTTCTTTGATTCTACCGGCTCTTTCGGCTTCAATCCCCCCTCCCGGATGAATAACGAGTTTTGTTCATGCGCTCGGAGGCCTCGGTTCTCCCCCCCCCGAAAGAATTCTCAGGGTGCAAGATCACTTGTCGCGGTTTGTATCAACTTACGGAAGGGCCTCCCATTACCTCCCCATTTTGGGGCACTTTTTTGGGATTCCTTTTTTTCCAAACATTCAATGATGATTTTTTTTCCCCAGAAGGAACTTTGTTGAAACCGGGCGACATGTTCCCCAGATCAAATCAGTGGCAGCGTGGCCTCCGGTTTTTTTCTTATGCTCTCTAGGATACCTGGGGGCCCGGGAAATCTTTGTCAGCTCTCCCTTTTTTTTCTGTTTTTTTACCTAGGTTCATGTGTTTCGCGTTCAACCCCCCTCCTCCCTTCCTTGTTTTTTTTTTTTTCAAAGCAGAAGCCGTTGCCCCTTGGTCTGTGGTTTCTCAATTCCCGAATTATTATTCACACTCTTGCCCCCTCTTTTTCTGATCCTCCCCCTGCTTCCGGTTTTGGACACCAAGTACCCACTGCCAAATTTTCATTCAATTTTTTCTGGGACTCTGTCAGGAATCCCCGTTGATCCACCCAATTGGACGGCGGTCACTGGGTACCCGCCAGTTGATTTCGGTGTAATAAGAATCCCCCCCATTCTCGAGCCTATCCCTTAACAACATCCCCCTTTTTCTTGCGATGTTCAAATCAGGCCCACTATTCTTTGTCGAGCCATTGAGAATTTTTTGCACTTTTTCCCTTGACAAGGAGTGTTGGCTTTGGGGTCCTTTATTCATCGCGGCTACGCTGGGTCACCCGCAAGGTTGTGGGCGTCCTTCGGGGACGAAGACCTGGTTTTTTTTTTTTTTTTAAGACAGGTGTTTTTTTGACGAGCTTTTTTTGAACTTTTTCATTCGGTCCTTCCCAAAACCCCCTCCGGGGTATGGGGACTCGACAGTCGCGTTAGGAAAATAACATTCCCCCCCCCCTGCCACCCCCTCCCCGGCGCTATCTCCATTGCTTCGAGTTTTTTCTCTCAACCCCTCTTACAAAATATTTCGGTGCAGCCCTTTTTTTTTCAAAATGTGTCAGCAGCCTTTCCCCCGGGAGCAACGCCACACGCGCCACCCCCCTCTTTTCTTTTCCAATACTTCCCTTTTTTGTTGTTGTTTTCCCCCCTTATTTTTTTCCTGTTACCAGTGCTCACGTTTCTTTCTTATTCTTCTGAACAATTCGAAATATGTTCCCTCTTTTTTTTTTTTGGATCTTTTTGCCTCTTTTCCTTTTTCGGAATAATAGGGAACCTCATTTGAGGGCCCCTTTCAGGTCTTTTCTCTGTCAGCTCTTTGTTTTTCTGGAGACAGCCCTGACAAACTCTTCTAGTACCCAAACTCCTTTTCTAAAATCCCAACTCTAATTCAGGTAACCCCCCTTGTTTTTCCCCAAGGCGTTGCGAAACCCCCGGGTTCTTTTCCCCACTCTCATCCTTGCTTTGATTTAGTGAAACCCCTTTATTCAAGACAAACACTCTTTGGTAGGCCTAAATGCGAGCTGTCACCAAAGATTATGTCCATTGGTGTACCCCCCTGGTTAAATGTGAGACTTTTTTTTCCTTTTCTGCAGTTCGGAGTTGCGTGTTAGGCTGATATTCCCCCCCCCGATCAGTCACTCTTCGTGGACATAGCGCGGGCCAATTTTTTTTCGCCGTCACACCTTCGGATTTGACCCGGACCCCGCCACTGAGACCCAAGAAACTGCTTGGGTCCCCCGTTGAATTTTCTGAGATCACCCGCGTTGTTCCCCCTGATAAGCCCCTGGAATTGGTTTTTTTTTTCAGGTCTTGAGACAGTTGAACAAGGAGCCTGGGGCATTTTTTTTTTTTTTTTTTTTGAACCACCTTTCCACTATGCAAAAAATAATTGACCGTTTAAGCTAAACCCTGAGGACTCTTTTGATAGGTCCCGAAGCCCCTCTCTTGCCAGGCCTCCCAGGTGATCCTAAGTCCCAAGGATTATAATAGAACGTCCCCCCCCCCCCCCTGATTGTTTTTTTTTTCCCAGCTAACGTGGACGTGTAGGGTTTCCTCTCCCCCCTTTAATTTCACCTTCATGTTACTTGGCCATGTTTTAGTACGGTCAAACCTATTCCCTTCGTTGATCCCCTCTTTTTCTCAAACGAAAGGCACTTCCTTCCCCCTCAGCTCCTTCCCCTTGATTCTCAAACCCATGGATCGTCTCCCTTCCCATTTTTCTTTTGTCCTTTTTTTTACCGCCTTAGGCACCCCCACTGAGGTGAAGCAGATTCCCTTCTTCCTTTCTCCCCCCCCACCTTTCCCCCCTTGTTCCTTTTTCCCCCAGGTGGAATCCCGATAATAAATTCGTTTGCTTGAATGGGTTCCCCGTGTACTGCTCGGGTTTTTCCCGATGTTGATTGTTCCCCCCCTTTGAAAACCAAGACGTGTTTGTGACCCCTTTCCTTGGAATGGGTTCTCCCCCCCCCCGTCATCCCCTCTTTCTTCTTTTTCTCCTCCTCTTTTTTTGTGAGCTTTTTTTTTTTTTTGATGGAAGTAGACCCTTTTGTTCCCCCTGGGTTTGCACCCCCCCTACGGCGTTTTTTGCAAGGTTTGCGTTTTTACCGGAGACAAGGCCCCACGTGCGGCCTTGCCTCCCCCCCTCGTTTTCCATAATTTTTTTTTTTTGAAGCGTTGCCCCCATTCCCCACGGGGTCTGGCCGCCGTGCCCATTGGCAAGTGTTTTTTTCTGAGTTCTTGCGCCCCGCACAGTCGGCCTGCCCCCTCCTGCTGTGATTGATGGTTTTTCGCCCCGTCCCGTCCCCTGGACAAACAATGGGTTTGCGCTCCTTCCCGTGAGTTTTCGATGGACTCCCTCTACCAGAGGGTTTTTTTTTCATGTGCTTCCGATTGGATTTGCTTTCTCTGCCAGGACTCGTTTTTTTCTCTCAAATGGACCCCCCCCACCGTCCGTTCCTGGAATTCCCCGTCCAACTTTTTTCCAATCGTTTTACAACCCTGCAGTTGGGACGCTTGCCCGACCGGACACGTGATCATTCCTCCACGGCCTCTTTTTTTTTTTTTTGGTATAATTGCATTGGTTGAACTTCTTAATTATGGACCGACCCCTTCTTTGCCCTGAGCCCCCTTTCCTGACCCGTCCTTGATGGTCCAGAGTTGAAGACCCGTGTTGACAAATTCCCTTTAGGTCTGAGCGTTTTCCCCCGTTCTGCTCATCTATGCCCCCTCTTCGGATCAGTTTCACCGGTCTTTTTTCTTCACTTTCGGCACCTTGACCATCCCCCCTGCAACACCATTTCCGGAGGAAATTCTCCAAGCTTGAAATGTAATGCGAACCAAACTTTTCTTTTCAATGTTCGTTTTCCTTTTTTGGTCCCTTTCGTTTCAAGCTCAACACAGGATAATTTTTTCTTGCAGTGTTCCTGGTTCCCCCCCCATGCCAGGCCTTTTTCTGCCCCTTCCTCATTTACTTCCAGGCATCCCCTTTAGTTATTAGGATTGCTCTTCCTTTCTTGCGGGGCTCTGCTGGGGCGTCCCGACCGCATTGTGGTGCTCTCTTTTTTCCCTGCTTTTTATTTAGATTTCAGTCCAGGCCGTTTTTTTTTGACTTTTTTTTTCTTTGAAACCCCTTTCTTTTCTTCCCGTTTACGACATTCAGTAGGAACTTCAGAGGCCCCCCCCCCCCCTCAAAGAGGGCTCGTCTTCTCCGACAGTTTTCTCTCGCTATCCACCCCCCTTTTTAATTAATCCCTTCAGCCATGATTGAACCGGATCCCCCTCCCGTCCAAATCTCTTTTTTCCTCACTCCCTTCCCCCCCCTTTGTGTGAGAGCTTTTCTTTACCCAGTGCTTCTCCCACTTGTTCTGACCAAAGTCCTTTTTTCCTTTTCAAAAGTTTGAATAGAGCTTCACACTTCCCCTTCTGGGCTATTTTTGGGCAATCTTGCGACGCCGCCTTCCTTTCCCCCCTCAGGCCCCTTAGGTTGTTTCCGGTGGGTGAGACCGTCCCAATTCCACTACCGATTTCTTTCCCCCCCCCCCCAACACGGTTCCCCCCTATCTTCACGAATGCCTTAGGAAAACCCCCAACTGGGGTTTTTTTCTCCACCAGCGAAGCCCCCTCTCCTCTTTTGGTCGCTGCCCGCCAAAAGACCCCTTTCCTCTTTCAGGCCTCCTTTTTTCTCGGGGCTCTTGTGAAGAATTTTTTGTTTACAAGAACCGCCCCGGGGTTTTTCTCTGATCTGGGTTGCCCCCCTCCTGATTTACTGCTTGACCACAAGTTCCCCCTACCTTTGGTCTTTTTTTTTTTCCCTGCGGAACTCCGGGGACATTGCTCTGTTTCTTCTCCTCCTCAAAGTGATACTTTTTCCCTTGGTTTTCACACCGTGCCCTCTCTCCCACCCCTGCGTGGTCCCCCTTCTTTGGAAGAGTGAATCCCGCATTATTTGCGCAGTGTCCCCGGGCACTTGGGACCTTCTTGAAAATCCTTCTCACTGGAAGGACATATATATTTTCTTGTGGGAACCCCCTTCCCCTCGCCCCCCCGCTGTGCCCGGCCTTGGCCGGTCCCTGGCTTTTTTTTTTTCTTTCTCACTATTGCCCCCAGTAGTCAAGGTTTTCTGGTTCCCCATAGACCTTGGCCTTGCTGAAAATCCCGTGCCACTTTTCTTTTTTTTTTGGGTCTTTTTTTAATCGGTGGGTCCCTTTACCGGTCGTATCGGCCCCCCCTTTCCAGTCGGTCTCCCCCACCGACATAGGTGATCGTAAGAGCCCAAAGCCTTCTCGACTGGCACCCGGTTTCTCCACGAAGCATGACACCTTTTGATCCGGGGCCTGTTCCCGAATTTCCCTCCAAACCTTTTCCGTTCTATGATTTCCCAGGCCCTTTGGAGGGGAGCCTGTTAGGACAGCAAGCCCCAGACTCACGCCCCCTTTTGATTTTTTCAGCGGGTTGGAGCCTTCCGTTCTCTTAAACCGTGGACGGTTCCGGAGTGCCACGAATTACAGGCACAAATCCTCAATGTAGTCATGATGAAAGACTGGACCGTTTTCGTTGTGTCCCGCTCGGCCTGTTCTTTTCCGACGCATGCAAACCCTGTGAACCCCAAAGTCCCCCTGACCTGGGGTCCGTC
>Ga0179593_1473603_pt1 | contig 11073 bp, 14 predicted proteins | sample CZODoug2_1_08_16_FD_185931 | JGI IMG/M metagenome (GOLD analysis project Ga0179593, IMG submission 185931) | Vadose zone soil fungal communities from Angelo Coast Range Reserve, California, USA - CZODoug2_1_08_16fungal (PacBio error correction) | ecosystem: Environmental > Terrestrial > Soil >... | reverse complement strand
CATTCTTGCGCCTCGTGCTGTTTTCCCTCCCCTGGAATTTCCTTCTTGCTGTTCGAAGCTAGTAGTCTAACTTTTCTCCTGCTGTAGAACTTCTCTTTTAGTCACTCTTTCCCTTCGTCCCCGACGTTTGACATACCGGAGAGTTCTGAACACGCGGTCCTTTGCCCTCGGCCCTACCCAGATGCCCCCGAAGAGAACAGTCGACCTTTCAGCTCACGGCCCATTTTCGGCTCCACAACTACTTTTCGATCTTCCCCCGCCCACAGCCTCCCCTGGCAGAGGTTCCTGTCTTTCTCGCCTTCCCTGGTTTCTCTTTTGGTCTGAGGATGCCTTAAAAGTAGCAGTTTTACACCAGGCATTCTTTAACAGCCTCTGAACTTTTTCTCTCCCGTCACGCGGTAAAAGTTTCCTTTGTTCTGAGCTGTCTCCTACACCCATTGGCCTTACCCCCTCCACTTTTACCCAGGAAGCTCTCCCCCCCTTCTTTCCCACGTTTTCCCATAGCCCCCGCAAGGAGGTTCATCACCTTTGTCTTGATTTTTCTTTTACCCCCCCTTAGAATAGAGGTTTTGATCGGCATAGAAGACACGTATCACGACGACCCATAATGAAAGACCTTCGTATTCCCCCCTTTTTTGATGACCCCTGGATTCCAGGTACTTTTGGCCCCTTTCGTCCCTTTTACCTTTCCCTATAAGGATTTCTGTAAATATAGTGAGCTGAGTTTGACAGAACGCTCAGAAGATCACCACCCCCACCCCCTCTTTTTCCCTGCGACTTAGTTTTTTCTTCCAGTACTTGCGTCTTTCCCCCCTTTTGGCTCATTAGGGTGGAGGATACCTTCAAAGCGACACCGAACCCCCCCCCGCGACCACGGCTTCCAGCCCATCCTCTTTGTCGCCTTCTCCTTTCTTTTTCCCCCTCCTTCGAATTTTGACCTCCAAAGATTCTCTTTGCCCCCCCCTTCAACCTGCCTGATTCCCCTTTTTTTTTTCGATCCTATCTGTATGATGCATTACTGAGCGGTGAGACAGGCTTCTCATCTCACGAGAGGAAAAGGACCGCGGCCGAAATTCCTTCCCATTTCGCTTGTACTCTTTTTCCCCACCTCGAAATTCCGCTTGCTGGTTGCTTTTTTACCCTCTACGAGCACTCTGATTTTTTTTTGGAATGAAAGTTAATTGGTGCTGACTTCATATCCCGATTCTGAGGATTCTTTTTGCGGGCTCTGTCTTCTTTCTGTCCTCTTGCCCCTTTTGAATGACTCCCTTTCCCCCCCAAGCGATGACCCTTTCGGAGCGAATTTGTGAAGTTTTCCTTAGTCCATACGTACTTGGGACCCGCCTGCTCCATGTCTGTTTACTTTTGCTTTTTTCTTCGTTTCCTCCACGTCAATGGAGGGAGGGGTGAACTTCTTTGGAACTTTTTTTTATTTTCGTGCCGTTTCTTCCGCCGGAATATAATTTCTCGAGCGCGACTACGTCAATCTTTCCCTTCTTTTTCTCGGGATGAGGTTCCAGACACATCGAAATTGAAAACACGGGTTGGAAGTCAAACCAGATCTTAAATCCTCGATCCCATCCATTATTTGTAAGGACCTGTAGTGGAATTGTTTTTTTTTTCTGAATGTTGCTCTTCCCCCGACCTCCCCCGACCCTTGCTTGGGCTAAGTTTTTGAACGACATCTTTCCTCCCCCCCCTTTTTCTGCAAGCTGAATAGAACCTGAAAACATCCAGAATTTTCTTCTTTTTTTCGGCGAATCCCTCTCTTCGGTCGGCTCTCCGTTTCTTTAGGGTAATGTGAACAGTTTCTTAAACCTTTTTTCCCCGATCCTTTAGCAAGATTTGCTAAAGTGGAAGAACGTGTGAGGCTGATCTAGTATTCTCCTTCCTGGAATTCATTCCTTTTTGGTTTGGGAGTAGTTGCCATCCTTTCATTCCCCCTCCCCCTTTCCCCCTGATGAGGCTCCCCTCAGAACCACTTGAATTGCCCTCCTAATTCATCGTCTGCCTTCACCTGTGATATAGCCCTCCTCCCCCCTTCCCCCTGAGACCTCCCTCTGTCGCCGGGCAGGAACTGTAGGTCGTCAGATTTTTGAAACTCCTTTTTTAGACGGACACGTAGCAGTCGGGCCCAAAACCCCCATGGTTTTTCCTCTTTTTGGAGTATGCGGTTTTTTTTTCATCCCCCCCCCCTCCGCTTTTTCTTTGAAGCATGAGAACAGAGAATACTTTTTTCGCGCCCACTTTTTTCTAATCCCTTCTCTGTCCTAGCAGATGTTCCTACACTTCTCCGCCCTACGGATGAAGCAATTACCTGGACGCCGACTTCCCCATCAGGAATCACTTGCCGGACACTTTTTTATTCCCCTGCGAGATTCCTCGGAAGCGCCGTGGTTTTTTCCTCCATCAAGCCCTCAATACGACTTGCTCCGCCACTCAGCCTCGTATGCTTTCCTTTTTTCCTCTCCCCCCCCCCATAGCTCCGGGAACGCTTCAATGCAGATTGCTGCCTCAGTCCCCCCAGTTTTTCTCCTTTTTTCGTAGTCCCCCTCCTCCTAAAAAGTAGTTTTTTACAACGAATCTTTTATTCAACAATATTAGGTTCAACTAACCTTTTTTCCCCTCATTTAAATTAGACATCGCACCCCAACCCCCCCCCACAAACTCCCCCCACCCCCCCCCCCCCCCACCCAACCCCAACCCCCCCCCCCCCCCCCCCCCACCCCACCCCCCCCCCAACCCCCCCCCCCACCCCACCCCCCCCCCCCACCAACCCCACCCCCCCCCAAACCCCACCCACCCCCCCCCCCCCCCCCCCCCCCCCCCCCCCCCCCCCCCCCCCCCCCCCCCCACAACCCCCCCCCCCACCCACCCCCCCCAACCCCTCCCCCCCACCCCCCCAAACCCCACCCCACAAACCCCACACCCCACCCCCCCCCCCCCCCCCCCCCCCCCACCCACACCCACCCCCCCCCCCCCCCCCCCCCCCCCCCCCCCCCCCAACCCCCCCCCCCCCCCCCCCCCCACCCCCCACACCCCCCCCCCCCCCCCCCCCCCCCCCCCCCCCCACCTAATCCGTTCCTGTCCTCTGCCCACCCCCCCCCCCTTTCAACATCCTTCAGCTACGATGCGTGTACACGGACGAACACTCTTTTGTACTTTTTTTAGACCAAACCAGTCCATACAAGACGCCCCCACTTTTCATTTTTTCCGCATCACACCACTTCCCGTTTGTTTTCCCTTTCATTGTCCCGTTAAACTGATTTCTTTGCAACACGATCCTTTAATTTTTCTCTCTTGACGTTTCCAGAGAGAAACCTTTTTTAGCTCCCCTCTTTCATCCTTCTTAAAGACCCCCATCTTTCAGATCCGCGGACAATCTTCAAAAGGAATATGAACCCCGTCTCCTTTCCTTCCCCTCATTTTCTTTTCATAGACCCCCAATGAAGGTCAACGTCTTGCCCCATCTTACACCCTGCCTAACCCCACCTTTTCCCTATTAAACGTTGGCAATTTTCCAATTACCTTCTCAAGAGATCTTCCTGTTATCCGCCCTTGTTTTACAAACCAGTTGAACAGTTCTTTATCCCCCCATCGAACCCCTTATATTTAGCTCCGGAAGCTTTAAAACGGCGGAAATGAAGGTCCTTGGTAAACTTATGGCTTAACGATTTTTTTAATATACTCTTAATTTCCGGGGTTCGTGTCTCCCTCCCCCTCGAACGGCTCCTGATGAGAGGAGGTAGTTTCTTTTCTCTTCGTGCACTGCCCACAGGCTCCCCTCGTGGACTCGACCTCCTTTCTGGCGCCCCCTGGTTCTCCTGTTTCCTTAAGAAGTTTCCCTTGTAAAATTTTATCGGCCTGTTTTGCTTTACCTCCGGTGTAACCTTCCTTTTCTCGGGAAGCCCCATAATACTTTTGTTGTTGTTCTGCGATAGCGGCCCTGTTCTCTTCACTCTCCCCTTCGATACCAATTGACGTAACCTTAGTCTACCTCCTTCTTATTTTCCATAACGAAAGGGCAGAACCCCGAAACTCCCCCTCAATAGGGGTTCATTTTTTCCCTCCCTCCCTACTGTACACACTCCCCCCCTCCCCTTCGCCCGTCGTCTACCCCGGCATTTTCCTTTGCAACTTCTTCTGATCTGATGATATTTTCCTTCCATCAGTCCGTAGCCCGTGCAGTCCGTTTCCCCTGTTTTCTTTCCCCCTGTAAAACCCTTCAATCCATCCATCTCCCTCCCCCGAAGTTAGATGACTGTACGTCAGCGAACACTCATCTTTCCCTCGAACCCCCTTTTTGACATGACTCCTTAATTTCCCCTTTCTTCTTTTCCCTCCCCCGAGTTACCTGCGCTTCGGGAGCTTTTGTGGTTTTAAGAGGCTTTACAGCTTAGGTGCAACTTCTTGATTTTCCCTCCCAGTGGATGAGGTTTCCCCAGTGATAGTTTGGATCCCCCCCCTTCTAATTTTTGGATCGCCCGCAGTTTTTTTGAAAGGAGGACCCTTCTTTCCTTGCCCCCTCCTCTCCGCTCATCCAAGATCCTAGGAGCTTTTCACTCCAATCTCCGGTACAATCTCCTTCAGTTCTGACTTTGCCAGGACCCATTGCTGACTTTTCCCTTTCCCCCCCCAGCTTCCCGGTTGAAATGTCACCCCCCAAAAAGGATTTTAGCTTTCTATCCTCCGCTTTCGCGAGATATGTCGCAGGTGTTTGCCGCGGTTTTACTCCATCGGTCCATGTGATTTTGACCCTCTTTCCTTCTGGCTTTTCAGCATATCCCAGCTGCTTGAATGCGATTGTTTTCGCCCTTTTCTTCAACTGTCCAGATGTCATCGCCTATTATTTCAATTCATTTTGCCAAGCCATTTGATCTTGACCTTTTTTATTTTTGCCGACCAAACGGCTTTTTTCCTTTTTCTGTTTCCTGAATTCCCCAAGAGTAAACTTCACCTGAGGGATCCTATTTCTCCCTAATGCACACACTTCTCGCGTCAATTCCACCGATCTCTCTTTGTGCCTCATATAGAAGCCCCTCTCTCTTTTTTTCGTAATAGCCCCCGGGTTCGTATGCGATCTACCCCCAACTGGAAAAGTAATAAGCTTCTCTGACCGTTTGATGGAGTTCTTATTTTTTTTCTTCTGAGTAATGTTCAAGTCTCACACCCCTGAGCCCTTTTTCCCTGACGGGTCTGAATTCCCTTCCCCTTCTTCAGTCTAAACCCCCGCTTTTTTGAATTTCCTTAGGACTCTTGCACGTGATTCTCTATATGTCTCGGCCTTTTCTTCACACTTTTTTTTGTGCCACCCCCCCAGAATCCCCTTTAGTACAAAAACCACGGCTGAGCCCCGCTTCTAAGATTCCTCTGAGATTAAAAGGTCCACACAATCTCCACCGACTTTTTGGTCCGTCCGGGCGACTTTCCTTTCTTTCCGAAGAATAGAATGGCTTTCGTCTCTACCAGTCATTTCTTCCCCCTCCTTGCAGGAGTGTTTCCCTGGTTCCGAGCGTGAGAGATTTTTTCTCAGAGCTTTCTTTCAGACGAGTGGATACCGCTTCAACGATCCCCCAAGCCTTCTTGACCCCTCTTGATTAACTTAGAGCTTATCGGTGTCCCTCTTTGAAACCCAGCCGGTACAACATAGGGCAATCACTCGTTCCTCATTTTTTTTCAATTTGCTTGCGCAAACCTTTTCCCCTTCCTATCCCCTTAAAAGAGATTTTCACAACGACCTATACTCGTCTTCGATTATCTTTTTTCTGGCCCCCCTGACCAGTTGAATAGCATTCGAAGGCCTTGGCGCGTCACTCACATTTCTAGAACATCCCCCCTTTTTCTCCCCAAAACCCCTTTTTTATTTCCCCCACCCCGGCCAAATTTACAGAGGTATTAGGCCAATGGTCCCATTCAACCCCCACATCCCCTAAATTCCCTCTTCCCTGTTTTCTCAAGACCCCTTTAAGAGTCACTACCCCCGGGCCCCCCTTGCTTCTTTCAAGGTCACTTAAGCGCATTCCTCTCCTCAAGCTTTTTTAATTTTGGACCCCTTCAAGCTTTCGGAGATTCTATCCTTTCCGCTTTTCAACCCCAATAAGGACTTCACGCAATCTCCCCTCTGCAGCAGTCTTTGTCGCCAACCGACTCCCCCCTTAAGAATTCTCCCAGCGTTTCCTCTCACGTGGAGCGGACGTTTTCCCACTGGGTTCTAAGAAAAAAGAAGATCAGCCCACAGTTGGAGTTCTGAGTTAATTTGACCTCCCGATCACCCCACTCCAGACAAGACTCAATACTAAGCCAAGTTCCCTTTGCATTACGCCTTAAGCCCACAATTCCATATCAGTTGCCGAAACAGCCGCGGTTTTCTCTTCGTACCCCCTCTTTTACGGAGCCAACCTTCGACTCTTTCTCACGAGTATAAACGACTTTGCAGGATTCCCTCGCTTACAGCCTGTCCCATAACGGGTCTCTTTTTGGACCATGATCAACACCGAAAAGATGCTAGTCAGACGACGACCACGCCCCCCCCTCTCTCGGTCTTGTTTCGGACTCGTGCAAAGACCCGCTTACTCCTTCCAGGGGATGCACGTAGGCACCAAGCACACCTCCCTCCCCTCTCACATGAAGCGTACCACGAGGCCGCTGGTGGGTTTCGCTCCTTTTTGTTCGCTTTCTTAGGATCTCCCTTCACTGCACCCTTTCTTTTTTTTTTCGACGAAGTTTTTGAAGCAAAAGCCTGCGCCTGATCTATGCTTTTTTTTTTGTATTCCCTCTCGATATTTGCTTTCATGACTAGACTCACGATGGACCCCTTCTGAGTCTTTCTTCACCCCAACTCGAACGGCAAACCTGCATTTTTTTTTTTAACCTTGGCCGAAGAGCGATCATGTCCCAGTTTCTTAGTGTAACATGGTGGTCCTCTTCTCTCCCTTATCACATCACGAGAGGATCCTCTCCCTCCAGTTTTTTCGGTGGGATATTGATAGACAAGAACTATGACTGTCTTGTCACTGCTTTGCGCTTTCTCTCCGTGTGAAATCATTGGAGAAGGACTTTTCCTTTTCAAACTTCGTGGAACCCTTAAACTCCTTCCCCTGATTTACTAGAGTCGGAATGTCCCCCTTTTTAGCTTCAAAATTAGAAGCGTGACCCCACCGCCTTTGGTACCCCTTTAAACCCCCTACTCTGCAAGTTCTGGAATGCGTCCCTCCCTTTTCTTCCAATTGAGAGATTTTGTTTCTGTTTTTTTTGATTCAATTTTTATTTGTCTTGATGCCTTTCCGTTACACTTCTCCTTTGCTCCGTCGAGTCAGCGTGGCTTGCGCCCACCGGGTTTTTGGTAGCACCAACTTCCGGGAGGGCAAACTCTCGTTCCAACGTTCCAAAGAGATTCCACCTTTTCCCATTAATCTACTAGCTTTTTCAGCAGCGCTGATTCTTCCCTTCCCCGATCCGACCTTCCATCCCCCCCTTGCAGAACTGAAAGACTCTTTAATACCTATTTTTTTTGTGTTGCGATTTTCCTCTTCATTTCTCTCTTCCATGAGTCCTTTTTTTAGGAATATCATCTCGTCCCTTTCTTCCCATGAATGGTAATGATAGAGACCTTTCTTGACCCCCTCTGAGGCAGTCTGTTTTCCTCAGGTTTCAGCCAAGGAGGGTACACCCCTAATCTTCCTTCCCTTTGGCTTTTCCTTGACCCCCAAGCATGAAAGTAGAGCACCTTCACAGGCACTCCCCTCAACCCCCCGCCAAGACCCCCTCCCCAGAAATGCTCCCAGGGCAGATTGCCGGATCCCTTCATTTTTTCCCCTGGGGTAAGAGTTTTTCGCTCCTCGAGTATTTCTCCCCTGCGGGTTCCCCCGTACATATGTTGAACATGGCTCCGCGGCTTTTGTTTTTCCCGCGAAGGAACTACGTTGTGATTAATCGTGTTCTGCGTCCCTTTCCACCTTTCCTGTCTCCACACTCCTTCTTCCCCTCCGCCCCACACCGCCCCGAGGAGTTTTCTCACCTTTCCTCACTTCTCGTTTATTTCCCTAGGTGAGCCTCTGGATTGATCGTGGCCCACCTTTATCCGACTACTTCCCTCCCCCCTATCAGGTCCTTCCAATGATTTCACCATCGGATTCAGTCATGGGAATTTTCGTTTTTTCTCGAGTATGGAAGTACATAATGCGATCTTTCCAATCTGACTGAAGTCCAGTTCCCAACAAGAGCCAGCGTACACGGCCCCAAGGGTTTCCCCTCCTCGCCCCACAGCCGGGAATGTTCGTCCTTGAGGTTCTTTTCTTTTTTCCCATCTCCCAAAAGTCACCCCTCCCTCCTCCAACATCCCCCTCCGCCATGGCTCGCGACTTCTTTTTGTCATAATAGACATTAGACGGCGTCTGCCCCTCCCTTCTTGACTGTATCCACAAGACGATCCCTCACATTCCCTCTCGCTCTTTAATGTCTCATATGGTTGAGATTTGCAACGACCCAGCCTTTTAATCACAGGCTGTCGCAGAGCCTTCGTCTCCCCCCCTTGATCCCAAGCGAACCGCCATAGCGCTTTCGTTTTTCCGCCAGTAGCCTCAGCTTGATGAGTATTCTTCTCTGGAATGCCTTTTTTCTGTGCAGTCCTTTCTCCCTTTCATGAGTCTTGGAGGGATGCACCTTGCCTGTGTCTTTGTTTTTTTCGCATTTGCCTAACTCGTGGCACTCAGTCCCCTCCCCATCTAATTAGGAGCGGTCTTTTAGATCAAGACTGGAATTTACCCCTCCCCTTCCCTTCGATTTTTTTCTAATTGTTCCTGCCGCCAGCACACGCCTCGTTAGACTGTCTCTTTTTTTAGCCCGATTTTCACGTTTTTTTTTTTCTTGTGCCAGTTCGCGGAGATCCGATCGCACTTATTCCTCCTCCACCTTCCCCGCAACGGACAAACGCTCTTTCTCGTGGATTTTTTTCTTTCCGCACATTTCAACGACTGTGCATTGGTTTCTTCGTTTGGAAATTCCTTCTTGACTAATCTCCCCTCTTTAGTCATGCCGGTTTATGTCTTTCTTTCATGGGACCCTCCTCCTCATCCCCGCTGTCGGGGACCTTATTTGGGCGAAGGGAAGGAGCCCAGTTGGTAATTCTTTCCCCCCACACCCAACCCCCCCCCCCCCCCCCTCCTCGTTTTCTTTCCAGCGTCCCGTGCTCTCCACGTTCAGGGCCCTATATCCATCTTTTGTAGGCCCCCCATCATAGTTGAAGCTTCGAGGTTGTTTGTGTTGGTGGTTTTTTTTTTCTCCCCCCGTCCTTTTGCCCCGCGAATTCATCCGTCCCTCTTGCAGTGAATTGGAGTGCCCCAGAGACCGCTTCATCTTCCAGGTGGCCCCTCCCCTTGTTGTTTTCCCCCCCCCCCCCCCCCCACCCCCCCCCCCCCCCCTGCTTCTTATCCATCGGATATAGCCATCACTAGCTCCACCCCTTCTCTCTTCAGCCTTCCCCCTTAGAGGTCCCCCTCCCTCCCAAGGTGCTGCCAAGGTCAAGACCCTGTTTTTTTCCTACCACCATTCCTCCTAATTAAAGCAAATCGCGACCCCTATTTACTTACGTCCGTTCCGATGTGTTGACTGGAAAAGACAAATCGATCCGTAGTCTTTTTTCCCATAGATTTTCCCTGTTTTTTTTCTTTTTTTTTTTTTTTTTTTTTTTCTTTTTTTTTCTCTTTTCTTTGGGCACTGTTTTCCACTTTGATTTCCTGGAACCAAAAAAGACTGCCCCCTGACATTGGGGTCCAATTTTCTGAAAGACTCCTTTTAGAGCCGGCGTTGTTCCTTTCCCCCACGGCTTTTCACACACATGAGAGTTCGTATTTAAAACAGAGTCCCGCGACCTTTGCACTCTCTTTCGAGTCCCAATGTACGCCGAATCCCAATCATCTGCGGCCTCCCTACTTTTCCCGCGTGATTACCGCGGACGCGCCTTTCTAGGCGGTTTATCTATTCCGAACAAGCCCCCCCCCCTAATCGTTCCTCCCCTCCATAGCAGCGAGTTTTTTGTTGGCGAAAAACCATCTTGAGCTTTGGCGACGAGCAACCGTCTTTTAGTTATCTCCCCCTAATTTCTCTTTTCCTGGGGCGAAGTGAAGACAACCGCCTATGACAGCCTCTTTGTTTCGCCCCGCTACCAAAGTTTTTAGCGCCTTCACACTCCATGGCGGGACAAAAAAGAATTTTGCCTCTCGCCTTCATCGAACCCCTTCCGCCCCCAAGATCCGTACACCCATTCCATCACAGAGATGCGATTCTCCTTCGTTTTCCCTGCCTAACCCTCTTTGACCCTTGCTTACTGTCACCCTTTTACACCTTAGCCGCCGGCAAGATAGCTCAATATACCCCCCTCCAAATTTTGTCCCCTTATTAATGGGGTGTCTGTTTTAGTCCATGAAAGCTCGACTTTTGAGCCCCTGAGGCGCGTTTTTTTGGTTTTGGTGTGTTGTCGGCGAATCGTCGTCCTTTACCTCTCTAACCAGCAGCTCATACGAATTTTTTTTTTAGCTTTTCATGCAAAGTATCGAGTTTAATTTCACTGACGGAGGAATGTCCCCCTATAGGTATTCCCCTCCCCCTCTCACTTTTCTCCCCCTAACTCAGTTCGGCGGGAACTCGCACCTTTCGTCCACAGAAATCGTCCCCCCATACCTTCACGCACCCTGAATCGCCCCACGTTTCCTTAAGTTCATTTCCGTCTTTTTTTTCAGTTAGATGTTCCCGCGTTCTTCGTCCTCCCGCCTTTTCTTTTTAACCGAAGACGTGTCCCTGAAGTGTGCAATCTTCCCGAGGGTAATTTTCCTGGACATCCTGGATATGAAGAGTATCTAAAAGGCGATGATCCCCTTTTTCAGATCCATTTCCCCAATACTAGACCCCAAAGTTTCTCTTAGCCCTCTTAGGATGATAGTCTTGTTCCCCCCCCCTAGTTTTTTCATTTTTCTTCCCCCCCCTGAAGGATACTTCTTTCTTCCTTTCGCTGGCAAGCCGTGTATTGGCCAGAATTCTTTTTGCTTGCATTCCAATTGTTGTTGGTTAGGACCCGTG
>Ga0179593_1306467_pt1 | contig 11073 bp, 13 predicted proteins | sample CZODoug2_1_08_16_FD_185931 | JGI IMG/M metagenome (GOLD analysis project Ga0179593, IMG submission 185931) | Vadose zone soil fungal communities from Angelo Coast Range Reserve, California, USA - CZODoug2_1_08_16fungal (PacBio error correction) | ecosystem: Environmental > Terrestrial > Soil >... | reverse complement strand
GCCTCCGATCATTCCTTGTAGAGGGCGGCACGAGTACGTTCTCGCCGATTCTTCAACGCCACCTCTCCGGTTTTTTCCAACGTTCCCCCTCATTGTTCTATTTATCTGTTCATGTATTCTCTCCCACTTCTTTCCCCCTAGTGGATTTTTCCTCTAACGTGAAGCTATCTCTGTGTGCATCCATAGGGCCGGCGTAGGCGCTATCAGGTCGCTGTAGCTGCGGCCAGGAGCAATTTTCACGTTCAATTTTCATGTCTTTTCTCCAGTTATATGGATCTTTTTATCTGGCCCCCCTTCCCTCGCCATTTTGTGCGTCCTTTTCCGGAATCTTGTCTTTTCCCCCCATAGACATCGTCATCGTCTCTCTTTCTCTCTCTTATCACTCACTTTGGTGTCCCTTGACTTGGAGGTCCAAGCTTTTTCTTTTGTGTCTTTTTGACCCTTGCACCTTGGATTCTTCTTCCCCGCATTACTGGCGTCCAAGCTAGACGGTTTGTGCCCTCTGTTCACCTCTGTGTCCCCCCCTCTTACGCTCTCGTTCCCCCACCCCTCTTCCACCTGATATTAATATGTGGATAGGATTTCAACCCTTTTTTTTTTCGATTTGCTCTCTTCATCGCCTCAGATAGTGATCTCAGGCTGGTTTTTCATCGATCCCTGTCGTCGTCGGTAAGTGACGGCGTCCGACCCCCCTTCTTCAGTTTGGTCCACTTGAGTCGACTGTGTCTCTTTTCGATATTCCCTCGCGTATCCGTGCTACGCCAACGAAGTATCCTCCTCATAGCCTGGCCATCGAGTCACGCCTCCCCTTTTTTTTTCCTTCTTGGTGGTTCCTTCTTGTTCTTGCTGATTCCGGGGTGGCCCCATTTCTACCCCCTTCTTTGACGACGTCAAGTGCGTAGTGGTCCGCTCTGCTCCCTTGAGGGTGTATCCGGCGGGCTTCTTGACTTTCCTTACCCGAGCTTTGCCTTGACTTTTCTGACTAGTAACCACATCGCACGAGGGGGATGCCCCGTTCCTCGATGACTTTATTGCCCTTTCGCTGATGACGACCACCCCGAGGTTCTTTCACCTTCTAACCTCGACTACTCACCCTGGAGACGCATCCGGCCCGCACCCGGCACTGCAACGCCGTTTAGGTCCACAACTATTTATCCCTCAGTCCGTGGGTCCGAGATCGATTGCGCGGGAGAAAGTTATTCAGACCCTTTTGTTGATGAATGTCCTTGTGTCCACGCTACTTCCTCGTTCTTCCCACCGTCCGAGAAGAACTCACATCATTGGTTCCGTCTTTTCTTAACGTACGTCGTCACTTTTTCCCTGCGTTCGCCGATTTTTTCCTTTGATCCGCCTTTGAGCGTTTCCTCGTGTCCCTGTCATCTGCCCTCGTTTTCGCACGTTCCGTTTTACTCTGATATTTGCTGGGAAGGGATTATTTCTCTTCTACGCATATTTTCCTCTCCCCCGTTTTTTTGCCGAGTCTGATATCGGGCCGCCTTCTGCATCCTTGACTCTTTTCCTTTTTAGTCCCCTTTCTTCCGAGAAGAGGCAGTCAGTTTTGTATTCTCCTCCCCCATGCAAGCGCCGTGTAACTAACTAAGCTTTACGACACCCCGCCCTGTTTCGAGACGATTCACACTTGGGTTTCCCGCTAGGGAATCCCCCCACACCCACCCCCCACCCCCACCTACCCCCAACTCCCCCCCCCGGTCGTCGGTCTGCCCCCTCGCCGCCTTTAAGGGTACCAGACATCTTGAACTCTGATTCCCCGATTTTCTTTTTAGTCCAGTTCGGTGCTCTTTTTAGCTCTCTTTTTTCTCTGACCCCCCCCAACACCCCTTGAGACAGGCACTCCCTCCTTTTCCTCAATCCGATCTGCAACTGGGTGCACCATTCTGGCGTTTCCCGTCTTGTTTTCGACTTCAAGGCCTTCATGGTTTATTAGGCTTATACTTTGTCTACCCAACGTTATGGGATGCCGCTTTGCCATAGTGAGTTAGCCCCTTTTCCCCCCTCCATTACCTTATGCCTATAGGGTGACGATTTTTCACCGGTCGTGTGAGTTTTGATTACCGCCCCGCCCTGACGCCACCCACCTGCTGCCTTTCCCTAATTTTTACGCGATGAAGACCGATTTCCCCTTTTCTTTGGGCCCTTGAGGCCAAGCCGAGAACAGTTTCAAAAAACCCCCAAGTTGAATTCTTTGAAATCTACTGGTCCAGCTCCAAACCCAACCCCGACCTTCTGGTCCTCTTCTGCGTGCACTTCAAAAAAATTCATTGCTTCCATTTTCGCTTGGAGGTCGGACATCTGTACCAGTGCCAATACCTACACTGGGCAGCTTGCTTTTACGTCGTCATTCCGTCTGAGCTCATTTTGCTTTATTTCCTAACAACCCCTCGTCACAGCTCCCCTCCCCAAAGCTAGACAGCTTTATCGCACGTTAGCCTGTACCCTAACACTCTTCAAATCGTTTTTTGGCGGACATTGGGATTCCTCTTTCGGCGTTCCGGCGGTCCGTGCAGCCTTCGTCGTTCGCACACCCGCCTCATAGTGCCTGCTCTTGAACAGTAAGTAGTTTCTCCTCCTGTTCGTTTACCGAGGAACTTCTTCCATTAAGTCCACCCGAAGCCTGACTTGAATCCACATTCTCCCCTCCTTCCTTTGCCCTTACGAAACTTGGCCAGCTACCTTTCCCATTGCCAACCCGTCAGATGGCTCCTCCCCTTGTTTTTTTACACCGGGGTAATGTTCCTTTCCGCTCCCCTTCCCCTCCGCCTTCTCGGCTTAACGGATCTTTCTGCGAGAGTTTTATCCGACCGTCCTTACACTTTCCATTTGCAGATGGCAGTTCCTCCCCTCCTTAAGAGAGAACTTGGGAGGTTTAGTCTCCTTGTCGATTATCAGCTTATCTCTTCTTCTTATCACGATTCTTCTGCCACCCTTTCCTCACCGTATCTCGGCCTGGCGATCTGGCGTTAGTGTTCTAGTTCGAGACAGCCACTCTTGTAACGTCAATTCTCCTTGGTCCAGAGTCGGTTATTGTTTATCCACCGACTGTGTACCGTTTACCAGGCTCTTTGTCTTTTCCCTTCATCCCCCCCCTTTTCCTGGTGTTTTTATCACGCCCGCTTTATGGGATATGCGCGTTCCCCATTGCCCTAGGTAGTATGCGACACCGTCGCCCCGTTTTTTTTGATCGGATTATACATCTCCCCAGCTGACGGTTTAAAGCACCATTAACTCCAACCTCTCTATATGCCCCCCCCTTAAAGTTGTTTTCAGCTTCTCTTGGTATTATTTCCCTGGTTCGTCCGTTGTCTATTTTGTCTTCCTCTTCCCCAACCCCATGTGAAGTTTTTGAGTACTTCGGTTCCTCCTTTTGCATAGATCTAACCGCGGCTATGGACCTTCCTTTCTTTTTCCCGACATAGCAAGGGCCATTGTTGTTTCCGGGCATTTCTTGATTCAATCTCTCCCCGTGCCAGTGATCTGGTGCGTGGTAAATCTACCCCCCCTGTTACCCGATCGCTCGAGGAGCCGTATCTTGGGGACTTTCGTCCCATTAGCTTATAAAGGGAGAATTCTATTCGTCTGTGCGCCTTCCCAACCCTCGCTTTTCTCCTCTTTTGCCCCATTTGTTTTTTTAACGATTCTAAACGGCAAATCTTCCCCATGTTCCTCTCCCCTCCTTTTTTTCGGATACGGTCGCTCGCGAAGCATGCACGGTCGGGCTCCTCTTGCTTCCCTTTGTGCATTTTTTCCCTTTGATAGTCCAGGCTGTCCCGGTTCTTAATTCCTTTCCTCCCGTTACTGCTGTGTTTCCGGATGGATTCTTCCGCTTCGCGTGCCCTCTATGGTCACAACTACGGCCGCCCCCTATGCTAAGGTAACCCTCCTCCCTTGGGTTCCTTCCCGCAAGTATCCCAGCTGCCTATCTCTTTATGTCGGATTTTCTTTTTCTGATGATAGCGGCGTCCGGAATGTGTGTGCTCTGTCGTTGCAAGTGCCATATAGTTCATTTAACGCTAGTCATCTACCCCGACACAGTATTACCCCCCCCCGTCCCGATGATTCTGCCGTTGGATGGGTAAAGTCTTTTCCCGTCGTGATCATGCTTTTTAATGGGCTTGTCGGCGGGATTAGGGTTCTCCAAGTCATCGAGCTGACAAAGAAGTAGTAGAGTGCACTTTCCCATTTTTTTTTTTTTCCTTTCCTTTGTAGTTGTGTTTTTGTTTTGGTCTGCTTTTTGCTTCTGCTGGGTGTGTGCGTGTCGCCCTGATACTTTTTTTTTTTTTTTTTGTTTTTAGTGTTGTATTCGTAGTTAATTTTTTTTTTAAGTGAATTTGCGCTTCCTCTTCTTTCTTTTTATTCCCTTCCCAAGATATCGATGCTGTAGTAAGTTCCTATTTGGTGTTATCCTCGTATCTGGCTGTTTGGGACGATTGGCAACCTTGTTTTTACTCGTCTCGTCTCTTACTGAGGCCGGCCCGCCTTGTCTTTTTCAGCCTTATGCTTCTTTCGGGGTGTTCGGTAGGTTCAACGAACAGATCTTTGGGGCCCCTCCCTTCACAATTTCCCTTTGTCTAACCTCCAATTATTCGGTTCTTTTTTTACAACCTTTTTCGCTACTACTTTTCTTAGAATTGGTCTTTTCCACTCCGTTCCTTGCCATGCCGACTTTCTTCATGTCCATTTGGTTTTGCGGTACTAAGGTTCTTCCCCCTCTTTTCTTAATCGCTTGCACGCTTTACACGTCGTTTGTAACTGTGGGGTTACTTAAACGGTATTTTCTTCGGACTAATCTTTGATGAGTACTTAAGCTCACCTTTCACCCCGACTTTCTCTCGAGGAAAGGAGCTTAACGAAGCGTATACTGAGTATTTGGTTTCCTCTCACTTTCCCACCCCGCTTCTTCATGACAGACTCAGCTGAGTCCGAAATTTCACGTTTCTCCCTGTGTTACCCCTTTTTCGTCACAGTTCCTCCTTTCTGCGTCGGAGTAAGATGAAAAGCGGCTTTCCCTGAGAACCGGGGCCCGGCTATAGGCATCTTTTCGTTGGTTTTTTCAGGCCGGTGCGTATCGGTGGCTTTTTGGGGAGTGTCGCGCAAATACTTTGGTTCCCGTGGGTGAAGTTCGCTTTGCTTCACTCAGTTATGGCACGTTTTCAGCAGCAGTGTAATTTACGATTTTTCGTCCCTGTCGTGCCTTCTTCTTTGCTACTGTGGCGGTGTGGTGATGGGTTTCTGACACGCCGAGACGGCTCGCTTTTTTCTTTTTCACTGACTGTCCGGACCCGGCCTGCTTGTTTTGCGTCATCCTCTCAATTCCCTAAGATAGAGAGGCGTCTTGTCGATGCGCGACTTGTCCATCCTTTTCTCGTCGCTTTCTGTAGCTTATTTGATCATCTTACATAATGCCCCTTGTTGTGGTGAGCGCTATGATCCTTCATCCACGATATCACAAGCCCTGATCTGGAAGCCCTTTGCATCTTCCCCTCCCTTTTATACTCGTCTCTTCCCCTTGAGAAGTGACGGAGAGTATTGGGCCTTTTTCTGGGTTCCGGCATTCAGAACATCAGCGTATTTTCTTCTCCTTTTTTTTATCTTCGTTTCCGCCCCCCACCCAATAGGTCACCTGCTACAGTAGTTCCTGATTTTTCCCTCCCCGCAGACTCTTTACCACGTGCTTCAGACTCGTTCGGGCCCCATTTTCCTCCCCGCCGTCGCCAATTGAGTCACAATCGTACACAGCAGTTGCTTCTCACAGCCCTTTTACGACGCTTATCTTCCGACCTTTCCTGCGCTTTACCAGTTTCAATCTCTGCGATAACAGATGTGGTGATTTCTTTTTTAGGCCCTTCTCCTCCGCCCCCGTGACCCTTTAAATACAATCACCCTTTTAGCGCACTATTGATGGATGAATCTCTTCAGTGTCTGTGCTATCGCGTCCCTTTCGCGGACCCCACCCATTTTATGACCCCAGAACTCCGGTTCAGCACGACTATCGACCTAGGGGTCACACAATGAGATTGAGCCGGTTGCGCAGATTTCCCTCCTCCATTCGGCTTTTTGATGGCTCGGGCGCAGAAGTGTTTTTTTGTTTTTTTCCTTTTGTGGGGGTTTGGGTGGGGTTTTTTGTGTTTTTGTGTTTTTTCGTAGCCTAACAAGAGCTTGCTCCCCGTTATCCCTAAATGACTTCGTTGCTCACGTCTTGTGCCCCCGTTTCCTTCTTGAAACGATTAGCAGAAACTCTCCTCCCCTCCGGCACTAATCTCGTGGACCGTTTTTCTCCTTTTCGTCGCGCGCCGTTCTTTTCAAAGAATAACAAAATTGTCTCGCGGCCAAGATTCCCTCTCCCCCACCCCCAGGACTTCGCTGAGCAAATCGTTTTGCGGTTCTTGTCACCTAAACCCTTCCTTCGCCGTTTATACCGACGTCGGCCATTGTCCCCATACAGGCTGCGTGAAAGTGTTAGAACTAGATGATGAGGCCCTTTACCCCTCCTCCGGCCCTGTCTTTGTACACAGTCTCCGAGTGGTCTGGCGTCTAGTATTTCCCCTACCCCCTCTCACAGTGCCGACCAAAGAATGAAAACTGCGATTTCTCCCTTTTGATTCCCCTCACTGTACACAGCCCACCTTTCTCTTTATTGTGGATAGCAAGATGTGGCGGGTCGTCTTTTTCGTGAGTGGCGAGTTTCCAACACTCCTTATCTCTTCCGTCACTAATGTGGTATCAAGAACGTCCACTTTACAAACGTTCCTTCGTGTCTTACCCTTCTCCCAGTATTTTCCACCCTGAGCGGAAGTCTTCAACTGCTTTCATTCTTTTCTTTTTCCCGCGTCAAGAAACAGTCTCACAGCCCTTCCCCGTCCGCGTTGTTTGTGTTCACGATAGTTTTTTTAGGGTCTTTATACGATCCTGCACCCGATCCTCGGTGACGCCCCGGGAATGAAATCCTTTGTTCTAACCTTGTTGGGACGACGCCCGTATGTCCCCCTAGGGGGCGAGTTTTCCGGTTTTGCGGCCTCGTCTTTTACCCGAGAGCCCTTGACAGTTCTTCGCGGTTGGTTTTTTCCTTCTAAGCCAGAGGCCTTCAGCCCTTTCTCTCCTTGGCCTCGGGGGAAGCTCTGTGCGACATTTCCGTTCGTGTGCTCTTCCCCAACGTCCGTGAAACGCCATTTTTGCGAATGTTGAGTAGGAAAACTTGTTGCTACCGCCTGGCCAGCGTGCTTCGTCCTGCACGGGAATTGTGGGTCTACGCTGGTATGTAGGTTGCCATCTTTGCTTCCCATCGGTCAGTACCTCTGAAGCCCCCCTCCCCTTTGGGTGTTTTTGCTTTGAGTGACATCGCGTGTTGTCCTTTTAATCTTACCCCTTTTATTATTTTCCCTCCTCATCAGTTTGTTTTTGTTTTCGAGACTGGGTTTTCACCTTTTACCATTGCTTTTGATTTCTTTCCTCTTTCCCCCCCCCCACGGTTACGAGTGCACGTTGACGTCCGATGAGGGTCCACTCACACGCTTGAAGCCCGCTGCTGATGAATCCCTTTTCTGCCGCCGTTTTTTCTCTCGCCATCTTCCTGATGGTCTCAAAGTTTTTTATCACCATCCGTCTAGTGACGGGTGACTGGTGCTTTTCTTTTTGGCCTTTGGCTTTCCGAAGCTACCCCCAGACTTTTTCCCCTTAGCTCCATGTTTCTTTTTAACCGTTTTCCCCTACCAATGCTTTTTCATTTCCACAGTGATCGGGCTGTTTCCGTTCCCCACCAGAGCCGTGATTCAGACTGATCAGAAAATTTCGGTATCGCTCTTCCATTCATCCTCCAAATTGCTGACTTCACTTTTTTCGCTGAACATTCGTCTCCTACACTTGTTACGTGTTTTAGGTTTTCATGCAGGGAAGGTGTCGTGCCCTTCCTGTCTGAACCCAATGGTTCTTGTTGCGGGTTTTTGTCCTCTTCTCTGTTGTTTGTCGGTTGGCCGCGGACTCGACGGCCTTATTTTAGGTTTTGATTACCCTCCGCTTCTGGAGGGATTCCTGCGCCTTCCCGCTTCCGCACTCTTTTTTCGTCGGAACGCCTTTTGCTTTGGTCTTGAGGTCCGTAGACTCCACTTTTCCCCCTCTCCGGCACTGGGCAATAATCTCCCTTTAAATTCTCTTATCCATTTTTCCCCAGCACATGTCTTCTGTTCCCCGTTGCCTTCGGGATTCTGACGTGTGCTCACTTCGATATCGCTGGTTGTGCTTCACTTTTTTTCCCTTCTGTCGATTAGGATGACCTCCGAGCTCGCGCCCATCGGCCTTCTCGTATTGGCCCCCCAAGGGCCCGTGTCGTTAGGCCGATTTTGAGCGTCGCGGCCCGGCCCCTGAAACAATTCCAAATGATTTTCTGGGTGATTCGGTTTGATCCCCCTGGTCCGCCGGAAGCTGTATCTTGTTCGCCCCTGTTGCTTTGATGCAATTCACACACCGATGCTGCTGCGCTTGATTCTCTGGTCTCTTGTTTTTATAGTCTATGTGGTGTCTTTTTTCAACGCTTGTCACCGGTTTATGTGTTGCAGAGCGCTGCCGCGCGCTCCCTCACGCTACCGAAATCTGGGTTCAGCCTGTGGGTCGCATTTTTCTTGGTATTTTTTCACGCACGGATTCTGGTTGACCCTCACCCTCGAGAGTTACTAATTTTAGTTTGGACTTCAACCGTTTTTCTTTCTGATTTCTAAACGGGTTTTGCCTGTCCCTCGGCAAAACGATTTTGTAGAACCCTTTCCGTTAGATTTTTCCTCCTTTTACTCTTATTGCTGTCTTCTTCGGTTAGATTTAACCCAGTTGTGTATCATGACCAAGTTCACCCTTCTCTCCTTCTTCCCTCCCCGGGCTCTAGCCATCTCTCGTCCATAATGGTTCGCTCTTCCGCTTCCGTGGCGGCGGCGTTACAGCTTCCTCGGCTGCCCCATCGGTGTTATCTTTTCACCATCTTTGCGTTCAGGCGTAGCCTTCTTTTTACCCGGGCTTCCTTTGCCGGGGTGGGCTGGTTTCTTCGTCAGATGGCCGTGGTTTGGTTTGTTCTTACTTCGCGGCTTTCCCCCACGCGTATGTTCCCGCCACTTGCTCTGCACCGATCGATGGCGTTTGGGGGCCTTGCTTATTCGGTCTACTGTTGATCGCCGTGCGTGATGTGCCCTTCTTAGTGAACTTCAGTTCTTGCTCTCTCCGTTTTCGTGATATGATTTCCTTCCGTGCTGTTTTCCTGTCGCAGCTTACTCCATTACGACGCTTAGAGTTCCTTCGCTTCGTCTTTAAGCGTCATCGAGCCTCACCGTTTACGGCTAGCGGATTTTCCATCTTCTTTCTTCCTTCTTTTGTGGTATAGAGATGAACGCTGTCCCCTTTCGCGTGGACGTTTCTTTTCGACGTACGAGACTATGGACTGAATTTTTTCTCTGAGTATGTCACCACACCTCCGCGCTTTGTTCCACCTCACTTCCCTCGCTTTCGGTCTCGTTTCCTTCCGACCACCCTCACTCTTGATCCTTCACAGGCGCGAAGCATTCCGCCATGCGCTCGTTCCCCGGGAACGTAAGTGAGTTTTCGGTTTTCGCGTAGCCGTTGCCAGGGTCCCAATGCCCACTTTCCCCGTCCAGATTGTTTGCGCTGAACATGCCCTCCTGCCGCCAGGACTCTTCTTAGCGTAACGCTCCTCCCGGCAAATCCTTTCGTTGTGACGTCCATCTATCACTGCACCGATCAACTTGTCGCCTCGGAATTTGTGTGTTTTTTCTCCCGACTTAGAGACAATACGCTAACCTATTCTCCCCTGATCTGCTGTTCGTTCATGTCTTTCTGAAATTCCTCTTTGTTCGGGTTACACGCCCCCCGCACCAAACCTTTTTCCTGTCCCATCCCTGGTCTAATCCGAGACGTTTATCCCCCGATTTCGTCCCCCGCGGCATTCCGATTGGTCGAATTCCTGCACTTTTTTACTCGCTTTTTTTTGTATGCAAGAGTTTAGCCTAACCGAGGTCGCCACCCGTTCTTTCACCCCCCTCCTGCTCTTTCGAGAGAGGTGCCGTGCTCTTTTGTTTTGCAAGATGCTGCGCCGCCCCTCATTTCCCCTATTGGGCTCTTTCCCTCCTTTCCGTCGACGGCGTTTTCGCCTTTCGTTTTCGCTGCCGATTTCCATCGTTGTACACCCGCGCCCAAGTCTATCCTCTGTTTACAACAAGCAGTTTTACCCCTTCGCTCCTCAATTTATGTTCAATTTTTTGGTCTTTGCACCTCACAGACCGATATCGACGTTGTACAGAGGCCAGGGGGCCATCCCGATCAGGTCGTTTTCCCTTGTTGCGCCTGGAGCCTTTCCCTGCGGTCCCATGGTACCCCATGTCTTCTCCCTTTTTCTCATTTTAATTTTTCTGCTCCCCTTCCATTCTCTGTAGACAACCCGCGAGCGGCACCCCCCCTGATTTTTTCAAACCCCGCGATGATCTCTTCGCACCACTCGACGCCTTTTCTCTCCTTTTTCTTCTTGTACCCGACGCGAGATGAGCGCCCCCTTTCGTCTGTCCTGTGGGTTTTTTCTCCAGTACGGCGATGAGCATATTCTCTCACCACCTTCTACTACTTACCCCACTCTTGCTCCTGAGAGCCCGCCAGAGTTCTCTCTTAAATAGTTGGTGGATTTCTGATTTTTCCCTGACTGCGCCCTCACTTCGTCCCACTGTCTTTAATGAACTTGTCCCACTTCTTCACCACCACACATCCGCAGTATAACCCATCAGCCATTCGTCCTCTTCTGTCTGAGGTCCCCCCCATTTTCTCTTCGCTTCACCCACAGTTTTTTTAAATGTGTCCCTATGGAGTCATTTTTTTCCCCTCACAAGTATTTTAACGCGCGCGTAAGTATCCGTTTTCGGTACTGCGTTTCCTCCCTTTTTTTTTACTTCTTCATCAGTTCTTCGCCGTTCGGCGGGGTGGAACCTCCTCCCCTTTGATGCCCCTCGGGGCCTCCTGCAATACCACTGCACAGATATCCTTCCCTTCCTTCCCCCCAGTCGTATTTGCCCTCAG
>Ga0179593_1624808_pt1 | contig 11074 bp, 15 predicted proteins | sample CZODoug2_1_08_16_FD_185931 | JGI IMG/M metagenome (GOLD analysis project Ga0179593, IMG submission 185931) | Vadose zone soil fungal communities from Angelo Coast Range Reserve, California, USA - CZODoug2_1_08_16fungal (PacBio error correction) | ecosystem: Environmental > Terrestrial > Soil >... | reverse complement strand
AAGGCCCACCCCCCTTAGTTGGTGCGAGAAAATTCCCTCCTAGTTTGTAAAACGGGATGACCGGGTTTTTTTTGTCTGCGCATTCTTTCATGACCCTTTCTTTTAGGTGGATTATCTTTCCCTGATGCTGGCAGGAAGCGGCTGGGGGCCTTTCCAGAAGCGTACTCTTCTCTTGAGGCGCGGGTCTGTCCCTTTCACGGCTGTCAGTATTGAACGCATTTGGCTTTTTTTTCTGGACAAGGATGTTAAAAGATATCTTTCGTGAGTTCCTTTTCAGTGGGCTGGCCGACTTTTTTATTTCCCTTGTGACCGGGGATCCCCTCCAACTCGCGTCCTCCGTTGACCGACTTTCTTTGGCCCGCAATGTTTCCGGATTCCCTTGACATTGTTGACCAGAAAAAATCCTGACTGCGGGTCTCCACTTCGGCGGCCCTTCCTTACGCGATAATAAAATCCTGACGGATTTCTCTTGTCGGGGACAAGTCGCTCTTCCTGTGGTGGCTCTTCCTTCTTTTTTTTTTTTTTTTTTTTTTTTTTTTTTTTCTTTTTTTTTTCTTTGTTTTTCTTTTTCTTAACGCCAGTTCGAACTGCTATTATAAGAGCTCTTCTTCATGAGGGAGACTCTCTCCTCCTTCGGCTGGGGCCCCCTTTTCTTCAATTTTATGAGGCTCTATTTATGCCATTATTTGATAGGGTTAGAACATGCTTCACCTTAGGACGAGCAGGTTTTATTTCGTTTTTTTTCATGACCTTTTTATTCTCGCCACCTCGTTTCAAGCGGTCTCAGCAGCCATCCCAGGACTTTGAACTTTATCTAAAACCCCCTTTCTGTGAAAGACCTGGCGCAAGAGCCCGCCGCGCAAAGAATCCTTTCTTTGAGTTTCTTTGGCGTGAAGGAAGTTACCCAGTTACCTATCCCGCCAGTCCGTCCCCTTAGAAGCACATCGCAGGGCTTTTTTAATTCCCGGTTTTCAAAAATTTTTTTTTCCCCGGAGCACGTCCTCCTCCCATTCGGTTCATTTGCAGAGAAGGCTCCTTTTTTGAAATTCCAGTGCTGAAGTGCGTGGACTTTCTTTTTTTTACAGCGTTAAACAGGCTGTTTGTTTTACCCGCCAGCCTTCCAAAAACGTCCCCAACGCTGCCATTTTAACTGCAAAGGGACCTTTAGGGCGCAAACCCCATCCAGTCCTACGCCAACCGAAGTCTTGAATTGTTCCCATCTGAAGGAGGACGACGGTTCCCAAGGACCCAGGGAAGGTTTTTTGCGTGTTGCTTTTCTCCTCTTTAAGCGACTCTTTCATCATGAGGAATCAGAACCTTGGCCCTCTATTTTAACGCATGCGGGCTTTTCTCGTCCCTTTGTTTCAGATTTCTTTTTTTTCGGACTAAAAGGGGCTTTCACGGCGGAGCAAATTTTTTTTGATCAGAAGAGAGCCTTTTTTTTTCCCACGTACTTTTCTGGTAGGAGTCATCACTTTTGTTTTCTTGACTGTAGCTCTGAAGGAGCTTAATTTTAAGTCCCGCATCTGTTTCTCATGCGTCCCCTATAGGTGGAGACTCGATTCCACAGCTTCAAAGGTATTGACCCCCCGAATCCGTGGAATTCCCCCTTCTTCTTTCATTGGTCAGCCCTCCCTGGTCGTAGTCAGACGAGAAGGATACGGGACTCCGGGAGGCGTGGACTCTTTCCAGAGATGGTCCTTCCCTTTTTTTTCGTGCTGCTTCGAGAGGCTCTTTCTTATAGGTCTTTTTGCTAAGCTTTACATCTTCCAGTCAAGAGGACGGTCTGCATCGTCTGCCCCCCCCTTTTTCTTTTCAAGGAGCGAGGGGGCTTTTTGCCCCTTGTTCCTTCCATACCTGTTACGGTGACCGACGGAGTCTTTTTCTCGATCCGGCGGGCCGTTTTCTCATCCGGGTTTTTTGTGACCGGCGCTACGCGCCTCCAAGATTTTTTTTCTTCTCTTTTCGCTTGCTTTGGGTGGTGGGCAATTTCTTGGAATTCTTTCGTCCCCTTCTTTTTTTACTTGACTCGAACCCCCCCCCCCAAAAAAAAACCCCAAGTTATCTTCGGTGCTCTCGAATGATATTCAACACTACTTTTTCGTTGGAGACATTTTCCTCTCCCCCCCTTGACTGCTGGCGCTTTTCTAGGCGGCGATTTCAACATCCGATCAAGGTGAAGGATGGATTCCCTTTGCTCGTTCTGTGTCTCCCCTTATGTTTCCGGAGGAATCTTTTTTTTTCTCCGAGTGCTTGGTGAAGTGCTTTTTGGTTTATCGGGACTGGTCCTTTTTTCGGGCTTGGGGAAGGGCTCTTCCTTCTGGTGTATTTTTTTTCTCTTTTTGACGTTGACTTGATTTTGGGGACCCCCCTTTCGGACAAGAGTTTCCTCTCTTTATCTACTCAGTTTGTGTTGTCTCCCTGCTTTGAATTGAATCTGTGGGTCACTTCCAACTTCCCACGTAAATTTTCCTCCTTCCCAAACAGGATTCAGATCCCCCCCTGAAATTCCCCACCCTATAATGCTTTGGGACCAACGAAACACTTCACCCCCACTCCTCCGTCAGCGCAAATAGGGGATCAGCCCGAGCACTGTGTGTTCCTTAGATTCGGACGTGTGCGCTTCCCTTTTCGCAGCCCTCCGCTTGCAAATGCAGCCAAGATTTCTTGTGAATATAATTGCTTCTCCTCCTAATTTTCCCATTTCCCCGTTCAAGATAAACTTCTCATCCTCAGTGCTTGTGCGAATTTCAACGCAAGAAGCTCTCCCTCCTTTCCCGGCGCCCTTTTCTCTTCTTCACCAGAAGTATTCCTTCCGCAGACCGCCTTTAAGTAAAGCCCTCGATAAGTCGGTCACCTACAGTCCCCACAACTCTCGCCTCGAGCGTCCCCCTCTTCAATACATCTCCCTTTTCTCTTCCGCTCCGTCCTGTGGCACGGACCAACCCATGTAAGACTCTTTCCCTCCTCTACCCCCCGCCGCGCGATTTTTTATTCGCCGATCGTACTTGCTTTTTCCAGAGCCCTTGAAACGGCGTATCCTCTTTTTCTTCTACGACGCCTTCTTTTCGACCCTGAACTTTCCCTGTCATCCCCCCCCTCGAAGTGGAGCACCGCGTCCAATTCTTTTTGCCCGCTCGACCTCGCTGGTTCCCCTTTGCGAATCTTTCTGAGTCTTCCTGTCCCTCGCTGCGTCGTCAGAGCTTTTGCAAAAGACACTGCTTTTCCTCAGGACCATAGTCAAAGAACACTCCTCTCAAACCATTTTCCCCTGACGGATTTTTTCTTTGGGTCAGAACTCCGCCCCAGCCCGACAGGTTCATCGCCCTTCCTCCAACCCTACTTTTCTTTGTCTAGTATAAGTATCTCCTCTTTTTCTTTCTTCTCTTTTTAGGGTTCCGGTTAGCTTTTTTTCAGCAACTTACCACCACCTTCTTCCCGGTTTTCTCTGGAAACGTCGTTTCCCCCCCTTCGTCCTTTCTCGTTTCGACGTAGTCTTTTGCGCCTAGCACTTCCGTTTCCTTTGCTTGATTGCATCTTTTCTTTTTTCGTTTTTGTCCCAAAGTTCTCTGTAAAACGAATCCCCACGCAACTCATGCTTGTCCTTTCCCCCTATCAGGCGATAAATCCTTTTCTTCACGGCTGAACCAGAACCCCCGGGTTTCTACGCTTATCTTTTGTCCCTTCCTGGATTCGGAACGTTCTCGCATGGCCCGCAAATGACCGGACTGAAGTGAGGTCACTTTGCCGTACTCGGCGACGGCCTTCTGCTTCCCCGAATTTGCTTGGAGAGCTTCTTGCGTGACATTTCTTTTCACTTTTTATTTTCACCGGTCTCCCCCTTTCGTTTAAATACTTTTCCTCCGCTGAAATGGTGTTGAGCATTCTCGAGGGACTCACACTCTTTTATACTACACCCCCTTCTTTTCCTCAGTTTTCCATATAGTTGGGCCCTACGCAAGCTGAATGTGCATTACCCTAAAAGGAAGCGCAATACGGTTTGCCCTTCTATTCCTCCCCAGCGCTAGTCGCTCCTCCTTTTGTCCGTGAAAATATCCCTTCGGCGTTGACATGAGCTGACGAATTGTCCGACGAATGCCCCCTTCCTTTATCTTTTTTATCGCGATTACCCTCACGACCCTCCGAACTTTCTTTGCTACGTGACGGAATTTTATGGAAACTCGTAATCGGGCCCCATAGCCCCTGAGTCCGAATAAGACAGTCGTTTGGATCCCGGTCACGCGCGCCGTGCCCTCCCACCCTCCCATAACTCCCCATCTCCAAGTCGTTGTATAACTTTCCTTCTCAATGGATTCGGTTCAGAAATACCCCCCCTGCCAGGTTGCGCGGGTCTTTCCGTTTCCCCGTCGCTCATTCTACTGAATTCTGGGACCGTGACCTCCTCGTCTTCCTTGCCTTCTCCCACGGTGAGCCCACGTATCACTCCCAACTCAAAACCCGCTGGTCAGCTTCCCCTCACCCCGTCTTTTTTCCTTTCGCACACTCTCCCTCAACTGCGGGTTGTCCTAAATCCTCCTACCTACGTTGTTTTTCTTCGTGCGAGGCCCATTCCCCCCCCCCTTTTGATAAATAAATGTGGCTCGTTTTTACCACGTTCGATGACGGTTGTCGTTGACCAGCGGGTTTTCTTGGGCTTCTATACGTGTTCCCTTATGGGAAGGACTCTTGGCTTCCCCTTGCGGTCCAGAATAGTACTTCTCGTGTTTTTTTGTGCCAAGTGTGCCAGTCTCCCCTGATGTGTGTACTGGATTGCGGTCCTCATTGGGCTCTGGCAGGTCCTTCTTCCCTCCTTTTTCGGTTCAAAGATGGAGCTCTTTGGGTCTGTTACGAGCGAGTTTTGACGGGGGATTTCCCCCCCGCTTACCGCCCGATTTTCACAGCAATTGTTCCTTTTGCCTTATTACGAAACTTTTCCCTCTCCGGCAAATTCAGTCACGGCTCCTCCTTTCCTGTTTCTTAGTCGTTCTTCTTTCATACTAAAGATTTGATTCTGACGGATCATGATTCGGCCGCTGATCGAACGTCACATCCTTATCCTTTTCTCGAGCTTCAGGAGGTCTTCCCGTCTTCAATGTTCGCTTCCGTTTCTGCTTTTTCAATTTTAATTCCCTCTTTCCCTCCGAATTATTTTCCTCCATGTTGCGATAATAGTCTGAGAGCAGGTGTAGTTCTTTTCTAAGTAAGATGTTAAGATTTTCTAGAATGAGCAATCCCTCCTTCGTCAATGGCATTATAAAGGGCAGTTCTCTAAAAACCTTCCCTTTCCTAGGGGTGGTCCTCCTCTTTCTCCCAGCGCCGCCGCGGCGCCACGAAGAGGATGTGAGCTTGGCCCGTCGCCTTCGGACGGCCGTTCTGAGTCTTTCCTTCCGAGTCGTGGATTTGTATCTGTAACCATGCGAATAGGCGGCCCGACTTCTTTTCTTTTTTTTTTCAAACTTCTCTTCTTTTGCAAAACAAAAGTTCACGTCTCCAACGATAGTTCTAAGTGAAGCTCATGCCTTTGCAGGTCTCTCCCTGGAATTACAGGACTTGAATTTGCATGCTTTTGTACAGCGGTGTCCGACAAGCCTCAACCCAAGAAACAAAAAAGCTGCTGCCTCCATGCAACTTTCTTACGGTATAGAAGTGAAGGGGGCCACGTCCTAAAGATTTCCCAAGGAATCATTTCCCAGGTGATCCCGTCTCTCTCCCATTTCGTCCAACCAGGTAAATTTTTTTTCCGTTAGTGCTTTTTCCCTCTAACGGACGTCGCAAGATGCCATTACCCTTCCTCCTTCCAGCACTCTTCCGGAAGTTGCTTCTTTCTTCGGGGAGGGTTGCGTCACTTGATTCGCTGGTTTTTTTTTTCTTCTTCATTTGGCTCCCGCAAAAGGGCTCATTGCTCTCCATTCCATTAGTGCCCCTTCAGAGAGGGATCTTTCCTTTCTAACCCAATTTCCTCTTGGTAGGAAGCTATTACCCAAGTTGCTGTGGCTGTCTTATTTCCTGACAGTTTCTCGTCACTTTCAGTCTTCCATTCGACAAATTTCTTTCCCTCTGACTTTAGAATCGACCCCCTTTCCTTTATTGGACTCGGTTCTCCCCCTTAAGAGGCTTTCCTCCCCTAAAGACTTCTTTTTCACGAGAAGGAAGATACTCCCCTTGGCGGGTGCGTGAAGATTCGATAGGAGAAGAGCCGTTTTTTTTTTTTTTCTCCGCGGCGCACCCCCTCTTTCTGGAGTGTGGCGCCTAGACCTTTTAGTTTGCTTCCAGTCAAGCTTCTGAGCCAATTTAGGAGAATTTCCTACTCTGGGCCTTTTCCTTCACATTGTGTTCTCCTCCTACGTCCTCTTGCAAGGAGTATCGGGATTTGGAGGCGGGTCTTTTTGTCTCCGACTTTTGCCTTTGCTATGATTTTCCTCCCTCGTTTGTCGTAGCGGAGGCTTTTGGGAAATTCGTCCCTTCCCTTCCCTTGCTGATCTCCCCTCCCTTTTCGAAACGACGTTTCCCCCTTTCGGTTTTTTCCGATTTTAATAAACTACGGTGATGTGATTTTTCCCCGCATTACCGAATGCTGGCTTTCTTCTTTCCTTAGGGACCTTTTTATTCCCCCCCTAATCTCAGGTGGCAGGATGGACCAACCTTTGCTAGTCTGTGTGATCCCCTATTTGCTCCTCCTCTTTTCTCTCTTTTTGTTCTTTCCTTTCTCCTGGGCCAAGGGGGTTTTCTTTTCAAGTTTTCTTGGCTCAATTGGGGAGGTGGGGACTGTTTCTGTGCAGCACTCTGTCTGCCTCTTTCTTTTTTTCCCCCACCCTCTTTCTTCGGACAAGAGTCAACTCTCTCTTTTCTCTTTCTGAGCTCTTGTCCAGCTTTCATCTTCCTCCTGGGGGGTACCCCACAATCTTTTCAGACCACAAGAGTGTCTGTTCTTTCCTCTCCCCACCTCCCCATCTTCAATCACCACTGCCCGAGAACCCTACCTCCTCACCCAATCACGCGCTCACGGTTTCCGTCCGCGACATATCTTCTCCCCCCCCACCGACCCCCTGTCTTTGTTGCATTCTTTCGCTGACGTTTTTGCCGATCATCGTACCGGCGCCATCTCCCCCCCTTTATGTTCCCCCCCCCTTTCGCAAACGATAATTTTTGTTCCTATCTTCTCGGGAGACCCTTCTTGAGTCAGGGGACCTACCTCTCTTTTTAACTTCCCCTCGCGATCTAATTCTCTGAAGCCAAACAAAAATTCCTCGAAGACAAACTTTTTTCTTCTCTTTAAGTGTATCCTAAGTAACCCCCCCCCACTTCCTAATCCGGCTCCGAAGGAACTTAAGAGACCTTGTAAGTCCTTTTCGGTTTTTTCCGGGATTGAGAAACCTCGTTCGCGGCTCATACATTATAAAGCTCGGTTTCTCCCCTTTCTTTTTCATGGAAACTCCCCCCCTCCCTTGATTCCCCAATCATACTCCTTTGAGCCGCTCTCTCTCCCCCTGACTATATACATTTATAATCCTTCAGCTGTTCCCGCACTTAGTATAATTATAGTTATATGGACGTTCTTATTCCCAGAAGTATGTCTTTCAAGTATTCTTAGAACGAGTCTCCTAACGGTCCTCCACTATCCCCTTTTGAGCATGCTTATGCGTTCCTCCTTGATAACGCTGCTTGCTTACAGATCCCGCAAGGAATACCCCTTCTGATCCTTAAAGACAATCTCCCCCCTTTTCTGCCGGAGTGGCTCCCCCCTTAGAAGAATTGTATTTCCTGAAGGCCGAAATCTCCTCCCCCACGTGAAGCCCAAGCAAAGGTTTCTATTCCGTCTCGCTTGTCTTTTTACTGGCTTTTCCGGAGATGCGACGTACACGCCTAAAGGAAAAAAAAACTTCTTTTAGGACTAATTTTAACCTGAAGAATGCGGAACCCTCTCTTTTTTCTTTTTTTGACCTGAGGGTTGAGCCCCGAAACCTCATTTTCAGTCTGTCTTGTGGGGTTTTACTTGTCGTAAACCCCAAATCTTAACCGATGTACCAATCTCTCCCCAAAGTCCCCTCACCACCCGATTGTACCTTTTTTTCATAGGACGCTTCCCCGTCCCTTTCCCTTCTAACCCTCCTTTTATGATCCGCCTGGCGCGATTTTGTCCCCCTTTTTTGACCATATTCGGCCCCTGTTCGTGTTCCCAGATAACTTCGCGGAATGAATTTTCATCGTGGGAAACTCTTCTACTTTCTGAAGGAACTCCCTCATAGAAGGCCTTTTTCGGTCTTGCGCCCATCTCCCGTTCCCTTTCTGTAGATAAAATATCTTACTTCTTTTACGTCTTCTTCTCACGGACGAGTGAATTCTATCTTTTCATTGACTTAGCCCCCCCCCCCTAAACCCCACTGATAGTCATAATTTTCCCTCTGACTCCCTTCTTCAGTAAAAGATCTTTCCCGTTGTTAAGAATACTCCTTATTCCCACTTCCGCTCAGAAGAGCCCCTCTGCTATCCCCTATCGAGGTAGATTAGCGGATTCTCGGCGTTCGATCAAGTCTTTTCCCGCCGACTCCTTCTCCTTACTCCCCGCTTTTCTTATTATAGCTCCCCCCTTGAACGCTTCCCCCTTTCGACCCGCAGTGTTTCGTGAGTGAATCTTGTTTTGGTTCCTTTCCCCAGACCTTCTACGAATCCAGACAAGTCTGAGTTGTCGTCTCGACCCGGCCTTCGTCCGTAGGCTTCCCAATACCTTCAATCTTCCCTCTTCTTTTGGAACATAATTGCCCCCCCTCGTCAAATGTCTCGGTTAAGCCCAAAGAAATCTTGAGCTGGTACTCCTCCCTTCAATCCAGGCTCTTTACCGAATTATTTTTAACTTTTCCACCAGCTCCCGCACCATCCCCTCTCCTCCACAAGTCCCCCCCCCGCTGGTAATGCATACACCGTCCTTGGTCAAAAATACTTTTCCTCGCCAGACCGGGTTTGGAATCCCCCCCCCTAATAATAGTTTGTTTTTCTCCTTACTTCCAACAAGTCTCCCAATTTTGATGGGTCGAACGTGTTACCCTTGAAGGTTATTCGGCGGCGCCTTTTTTCCTTTTTTTGATTTTCGGTGACTCTGATGAACGTGGTTGGAGTTTCCCTCTTTCCGCCATTCGTATCCTTCCCTTAATGATCTTCTTTTGAACGACAAGTCCCCCTGCCCGGAGTTTTTTCTTTTCTTCCCCAGTCATGGGAGCCTTCTGGCAAGGATGTCGTCTTGTAAGATTGCCTCCTATGAGTCTGGTTGGTCCTCGACGTTCGAGCTTTCCCCGGGCCCCCCTTTTCCCCCACTGATACTCAAGACTGGCCTACGAACTGCTTTTTTTTCCGGATAAGCACTTTCTGTCCCATCAAATTTCACTTCCCTTCTTTTCGGGTAGAACTTCGCCCCCTTAATTCGCTGTCTAATAAAGATATTTTTCTTTGGCAATTGTTCCCTCTTTTCGAACGCAGGACCCCCCCTGATTATATCCCTACCCTTTGGGGCTTACTAGCTCCCCTCCCTCGGCTGCGTGCACTTCCTTTTCTGAGGATTTCCTTCACAATTTACTCCTTACCTTAGGCCCTGCCTTTCAGAGGTTCCCCCTTTCTTCTCTCTCGTAGTTCGTTTTGGCCAAGAGGGTGAGTCCTCCTCCACTTCCCGGGTTCCTTTTTCAAAGTCACATTCTTCAATCTCTAAACCCGGTGAAATTCCTCTCTCTTTTGAGAAAGAATTCTGTCAGCAAGGCTCCCTGACAAGGATCAAACGCCCTCCCAAGAAGAGGCTCTTGAGTACCTCTTTCGCTGCACATCTTGGATGACTTTTTTTCTTCCATGCCCAGTTCCCGGAGAATTTCTTACGAAGGAACTTCACTTCAAATGCGCATCCTTGCTTGGAACTCTCAGGGTTCCACCTAGGGGTTAATGCTCCCCCAGTCATCTACCATTGACTCATCCTTCGGAGGATCCTGAGGGTCTTCGGAGCTTTCCCGTCTAGCCGACTTCCTCTGGAATCCCCCCCCCCAGATGGTGATCCATGTCTTCCTTATCCAAGAGGTGAACAGCTGTTTTTCCCCCCAAGAAGTTCACCGAACCCCCTTTCAGTCTCCCTCAAAAGGTTTAGAAGTGCTAGGCGCACCCATGGGACGTCCCCCCTCCCCCGACTTACTCCCACGGCCCTCATTCCCAGGAAAGGAGATCCGGTTCATCCCGGCGTCCTTACGGTGTTTTTCTTGTCGAAAACTCCTTCTCACCCATCCCAAGCACCCCATCTAGAAACTGGAGCGAAGGATAATCCTTTCTTCTTGGGAGGCGGCCTATTTGGCCTCTCTTGACCTGATCTTGGACGAGCTCCCCCTATTCCGGGACCATTTATTTCCAAAAGGGCCTTACCTGGCGTTTTCAAATAATATCCCTCCCTTCGTTTTTTCTCTCGTTATTCCTTTCTTCCCCCACCCCCTGGTATTTTTGTTATAGCCTTTTCGTCAATCGAAGCTCTACCTTCGCGTCTCAGTAAAGAACTCACTTTTCAAGCTCCTCTGATCGATAGTTTTTCTTGATCGAGGCTTCTCAAAAAATTCTGGACGCTTTTTTACATCCCAAGATGCTTCTTTTCCCTGAAATTCCCCTCTTTTCGACGAGAAGTTCTCAATATGTCGGATGCAGAATTTCCCCTCTTTGCAGAGCCTTTTCTTTTGCGGGAGACGTGCCAGTATAGGAGGCTTGCCTTTGCTTCTACACTATTTTTGATTTCCAAGAGGACTTGCATCGAGATCTTTTCTTCTTCCTGGATTGACGCGCTTCTTTCCTTGCGCGCTCTTCCTAGAAAGATTTTGTGTCTTTTCACCGAAGGTCAAGGATTCTTGTTTTCCCGGGCGCGGCGGTTTTTTTCTTTCCGAATTCTGGTTGACGCTTTCTTGCTATGCGTTCCCCCGCAAGAGTTTTCTTCTCGGTGAGCCAGGGCTTTCCTTGGAGGATGAGTTGATCGACGACTCTTTTATTTTTCCCCTACAGTTCGTCCCGATGACTGTTCCCTTTCTCCTGATCTATTTATGTGATCCCCTTGAGACCACTGAAG
>Ga0179593_1623309_pt1 | contig 11074 bp, 20 predicted proteins | sample CZODoug2_1_08_16_FD_185931 | JGI IMG/M metagenome (GOLD analysis project Ga0179593, IMG submission 185931) | Vadose zone soil fungal communities from Angelo Coast Range Reserve, California, USA - CZODoug2_1_08_16fungal (PacBio error correction) | ecosystem: Environmental > Terrestrial > Soil >... | reverse complement strand
CTATGCGACTTCCTGGAGCGACTGATCCTTAAGCTTTCAACCCTTTCCCTTCATTATCCTTTCTTCGCGTCCTGGATCGGGCTTTAAGCTTTTTTATATCTTTCTACCCTTTTTCCCTCGCTCTTTTAATGGGCGACGTTTTTTAAGAGATTTTTTCAATTAGGCAGAGGTTTGACCCCCACTCGTCAGTGCCCCCCCTGGACCTTTCTCCTCCTCATGGATTGTGTATTGAAGTGTTTTTAATTACTTTGGTTGATAATCTGCCCACCGCCCACGTCCGCTGGTCTGACACATTTGTGTGACTTTTCGCCTCCGGAAATTTTTTCCATTGCCTCCTGGCCTTTTTTTTTTCCTTCACTTGTTGGGATAGACGCTTGGGTACATCGGGCTTAGGTTATTGGACGTTATTTTTAATTCCCCCTTTTTTTTTGGTGGCCCCCGACTTTGTTCGGCCTTTATACTCTTTCTTCTTCCAATTCCCCTTTTTCTCGCGGATTTGTAACCGAAAGCAGGCTGCCCCCCTAGCTCTCATCTTTGATGCATTTGCATTCGGACCACCTCCCTCTCAGAAATTGACTGAGAGCCTTATTTTTTTAGCTCCAACCTCTACTCTCTTTCTTTCCCTTCTTCCCCAGGCCTGCAGGCACGGGCTCCCCACTAGTCCTTCTTCCATTGATTCCTTTCTCATTCATCCCCGGGCAGTGATCTCGGCCCCTTCAACTTAGCCTGTTTTTTCTTAATCCTCCTCCCCCCGGGTAAAGCGTGGTTGCTTTGTCTCTAACACCTGCGGTGTCCTTGGTAAACTCCGGCACCTTCCCAGTTAGACCCTTCTGATTTTGGGAGGACACCTAGGTATTTAGTGCCCCATCAGCTTTGTTGACCATATTTTCAGGAAGTCCCCTGCTGGTTTTCCCGTTCTGGGTTGAAGTTTTTTCCCCCAGCCTCTACCTTCTATGTTTTTTTTCGGTCTCTTGTTTTCCGCGACGGATGGAGACGTTATTTCCCGGTCGTTCTCCCCCTCTTTTTCAATTGGGCTAGATGGTCCCCCTACTGACTTCCTAACCTTTTTTTTCATTTTTTCCTTACGACGGTTTTTTTGGACGCCCTTGTCTCGTTGTTAGCCTGCGTGCGGCCGGCGAAATGTTCGTGCAGACCGACGAAATTACCTCTTGTCCCCCCTCCCCAACCCCACCCACCGGATTGAGCCACGTTTTTGTTTTTTTCTTTACCAAACTCCCGTAGTGCTCGCCTTTGATGCGTTTCATTAAAATCCGCCTTGTTTCCCCTTCCGTTTTACTTTCCTTTTACCCCCCCCCTTACTTCCCTTTTTTTGATCCTTTTTTTTTTTCTTTTGGCGGGTCACTTCCGCCGGAAGTTTGACCCTTCCTGATCCTCATCTTCCCACTGTTGCGTTTCGTCCTATGCTGGCCAGGACCCTCTGTCCAAATTTTTTTTTGGTTTTTCTTCCCTTCTTTTTAACTGAATTTAGGGCTGGGCCCTTTCCTCCCGACGTTTTTCTCGTAAAGTTTTGCAGCGAAGAAGTCTCCGATTCTGCCCTTTGAACTTCAACCCCCCCCCCACCCGTTTCCCCGGTTCGTGTGAATGCTCCTACCCTTTTTCTGAAGATGTTCCCTTGGCCATGCCCCGATGTTTTCCTCCCGGATGGGTTTTCACTTTGCTTTCCTCTGCGTTAGTAAAATGGGTTACCCTTCCGGCCTCCAGCACGCGCGGCTTGGCCCAAGGTGGACAGTCTCCTCCCTTTTAGATTATTCTTTCTTTCAATAATAAGAACCCGTTTTTTTTTTGGAGATTCCTGCCTTTTTTCCCTTTTAAGTCTATTCTCTTTTTGTTCCCCTGCCTCGTTCTCGCCTTCTTTTTCACCCCATTTTTGCCCCCCCTTACTCAAATTTCCCACCCATCTTTTTTTTTTTCCCTCACTTTTTGGTATGTTCCCGACCATCGTTCCCCATTACTCATCGAGTGGCATTCAGCACGGAAAAACTTTTGTTTTTTCCTCACCCCCCCTTCCTTTACCCCTCGGTGACCCCCTCCCTCCCCCCCTTTCCTCTGGCTTTCTCGTTCTACCAGCCACTCCTTTGCTACTCTTTCCGTGACCCACCCTTGTCAGGATTTCAGCTTACTCCCCCTTTTTTCCTTCCCCTACGCGCAGATTTACTTCTTTCCCTTCTTTTTCTTTTCTTGTTCTCACTTCCTTTTCAGTTCCCCGCCCCGCAACCCCGAAGTCCCCCTTTTCCCTTTGCGACCCGGTCAAGAGGAAGGACCGCTTTTGCCTAAATGATCCCCTCCCCCCCCGGATTTTTCCTGACCCCCTCCTTACTTCCCCTGCTTCTTAGAATTTGGCCTTTTGTCCTCGGTTGTGTCCCGTTTATGTTTTAACGTGCTGCTCCTTTTTCATTTTTTTTTCTTTCTTTGTCCCGGGGAATTTTTTTTTTTTCGCTTTCTGAAGTCTTCCCCCCTCCTGCCCCCTTTCGCAATTCCCCTTCTTATGATCCGTCACTGTTCAGACCCCTCATTGCTCCCGGTCGTCTGTTTTTTCCTAACCCTTGACAAGCCTTTCATCGCTGTTTCTTGCCTTGATCCCCCATTCTGTGGCTTGCCTGTGTGAAACCCGCTGTGTTGGTCCCACCCTAAACGGCTTATCCCCTCTTTTTTTTTTTTTTTCTCCATCAATAGAGATCCCCCCCCCCCGACCGGAATTCGCCTTGGTTTCCCCCCTTCACAACCAGCCCTAATTCCCCCCCTTTTTCCTTCACTGTGTGTTTAATATGGTCAAGGATTTTTTTTTTTTTTTCCGAGCCTTTTCCCGCCCCAAACCTCACTTCTTTTTTATAAGCTTGTCACTTATCCTGGCTTGGACCTGACCGCGCGCGACCCCTTCGGTCCCAAGTTTTTCTCCCCTTTTATGTTTCCCAGTGTCCTACCTGTCGCTGAGATCCTTGCCGGCCCTTTTTTTTCTTCTTCCCCCTCCCACCAAACCCCTTTCCCATTCCCCGGACTTTTTTTATTGGCGCCCTTTTTTTCCTTTATTTTGGCGTCTTGACCACCGTCGCCATCCCGATCTCTTTTTTTGGGATATCGGATTGGATCGCATACTCATATCGTTTTCCGTGGCGGTTGGCGCCTTGTCTTAGAAGCCGGCTTTTAACTTTTCGCCGGCCTTTTTTCCTTACCCCCCCTCTGCTCCTTCCTTTCCTTTTCAACCTGTTTCCAAGAGCTCGACATTTCTGAAACCCCACCTCGAGGCCCCCCCGTGAATGGATTTACCTCAAGTTCCTTTCCCTGGAACCCCCCTTCTACCCCTTTTTTTTTTTACCCATCCCATCCCCCTGTCCTTGGACTCCAATGAACACACACCCTTTCGTCTTCTCCTGCACCTTGTTTTTTCCTGGAAACCCTCTGGGACTTTCTTGTGTGCTTGATTTCTAAACGTAATAGGTTCGCCCCTTCGGTTCTTGGGCTATGGTAGGCCAAGGCGTCCTTTCTCTATTCCCCCCTTTTTTCAAATCTCTGAGGGTCCCCTTCATTCTCTTTTTTTTTCATCCCGCTAGTTCAGAGAAACTGTCGTCACCTTTCCCTTTCCAAGATCTATAAGGGGAACCCTCCTTTTCCCCTCAAGAGGATACAGTTTCTCTTGCCTTTATTTTTTCCCTTCTTTCGCTCACGGAAATTCTTCTAGCTTTTCTTTTCCCCCGCACTCCCTTTGTTTTTTTGTTTCTCTCTCTTTTTCTTTTCTCGTTTTTTTAGTTCCCTTATTCATTTGCTTCCCAGACTGAGTCTTTCCTCTTACAGTTTCCTTTCGAGCACTTTTAGAAAGGGTATCGGGTAAGATTCTTTTTTTTTTTTTCCAATTGGCGTAGATGTAGTTTTTCCTATCTTTTTTCATGATTTTTGTCCCTCCCTTTCCCCGGTCGTTTTTGCAAGAACATTAGCCGTCCCCTCTCTGATGTTTTTTTTTCCGTCTTCTTTTCCTTTCTGTTTCGATTCATAGAAAGCACCTTTCCACGTCTTCCCCCTCCCATTTGGACTTGCCCTCCAGACGCCCCCCTTTTTTTTTTCATCTTCCGTTTCTCCCCCTGGTTCCCCCCCCCTTCATTGTGGGAAGGGACTATTTACTGATCTTGCCGTTTCTTGCAAAATTCTCGGGGGGTTGCTCATTTTTTAGACAATTCTAGATTTTTTTATCCCCCTTTTCAATCCCCTTTTCCTTCTTCCTCTTTTGATTGTTCCCCGTAAGCCGGCCACCTTCCCTGAGCTTTTTTTTTCCTATTTGATAGTTATTTCTTCCAATACGAGGACCCCGCCCATTTCGCTCTATTTATCCCCCCCCACAAGATCCCCCCTCGGGTTCCCCTCACTTCTCTCCCCCAAGTTTCCGGGTACTGCTACCTAGGTCCTGTCGAGATTTTCCTTCTTTTTTTTGTCATTCCTACTTCCGTTCCTTAGGCTCGCGACCAGGTAAATCTCCACTTCCCTTTCCTTCCTTTCCATTGTCCCCTCCGCCAGGTGCTTCCCCGGTCTCTCTTCGTTTTCCAAGTAGGGCGCACTGCCATCTTGTACCCTAACCCGTAATGATTGTTTGGCTCCCTTCTCTTTAAGCGTCCCCACCTCCTCTGTGCCCCCTTTATTTTCCTTCCCCAAGCCTTCTGAGAGTGGATTTCGTTGGCTTTTTTTTTCTGGTGCCCCCATGGCCTTCGATAGTCTCTTTTTTTTTCGATGTTCATTGCGACATCGGGCTTAGGCCATCTTTCCCGGTACATCCCCTCCCCCCCCTCCACCTAACCCACCTCCCCCCTTCGTTCACTTCCCCACACACTCCGTTGTTTTCTCGAAAAATGTGTCAGCCAGCTCCCTCGCGACCCCGTTATTGTTGACAGGGCAGGGAAAGGAGGCACCTTTTTGGCGTTCGAGAGAGGCTCTTTCCGAAAACTTTTTCCTCCCCTTGACCCCCTTCTTTTTCTTGAAAGTACATTAAGATGCCCCGCACCCCCCCAAAAATGCTTCTTTCCAGTACTTTTTTTTTTGAAATCAGTCCCTTTTTTCCCACCCCCCCCTTCTCTTTTTATCCTGGCCTTCCTTTTTTTTTTTTTTTTTTCCTTAAATTTTGGGTCGATCATTTTTTCCCAACTTTCTTTTTTTATCCACACCCCTATTTCACGGTGAGGGCTTGACCCTGTTTTTCTTTCCATTTCCGAATCTTGGGATACCGGCGGACTCTCCTGTCCTCTTTTCTCTTTTCTTCCTTTAGGACGCTGAAGCTGACCTCTTTGCTTTTTTTTTGTTTTCCGGCCCAAGTAGCTGGGCTGCTCCCCCTGCAGCTCTTTTGGGCAAGTCAGCTGTTCACCTTTCCCCCTCTTTCCTCGTGCTTTTTTTTTCTTCCGAAACCAAACCGTCCCCCCTGTTTTTTCCCTTTGCTTTCATTATCAAGACTTTTGGGTCCTTGACGTTGTCTCAAGTGGACCCTGCTGTTCGCACGATTTTTTCACCAACACCCCCCTTTTGGCATAGAGGATTTGTTCCCCACTTGACGAAAGGCTTTTTCCCTTTTTGTCCCCCTCTCCTTCTGGGACCTCTCGAGTGACCGCACAAGCCGATTCTCTCTTTTTTTTCCTATGATTAGCCTGAGGCCTTTCCCTTTTTTTTTCTTCTTCCTTTCCCCATTCCCGTTCTCAGGCCACTTTGGCATTGTTCCCCCACTTTCCCCTCTCACCTTTTCAGTTCCCAGTGCGCCAAACACACCTCCGGGGGGCATGGACGACCCTCGTTTCCCCCCCGGCCTTCCCTCCTCTCGCATTTTTTTTCAGCAATGAACCCCCCCCGTTGACTTTTTTTTTTTCTTTCTTTTCGGGCCTGGAACCCCCTTTCCCGCCTGCCCCAGTTCTGATTGTTCTACCGCCCAGTCCTTTCTCCCGTTTCCGATCCCCCCTGCACAGGATTTTTTTTTTTTCCTTTTTCCTCCCCTTCGTTTTTTTGCCCCTCCCTTCACGCGGCAGTCCTTTTTTCCGCTCCCCTCCTTCTTTTCCCCTTCCTTTCTACGAACCGCAAAGAACGTTTTTCAACCTTCCCCCCCCCCTCCCCCTTCCCTGGCCCCTTTTTTTGGGTCAGTGATGATAGCCCGCGTTCTGCGCAACATGGCAATCCTCCCCCTGATTTACCCCCTTTTTTTGGCACATTCCCACAGTGTTTCCTGCCTTTTTACATTTTTTTTTTATCTCTTGCCCAAGCCTCTTTGCTTTGCAGAGCATTAAATTGTTTTTGGCGGACTCTTTCATCACCTTTAGCCTCTCTTTATTGCCTCTTCCTTTTCGTCCCTCTCTCGAGTTTCTGGCGCCGAAGCGGGTTTTTTTCCTCCGTCAGCGCCGTCGTCTTTTTCTCCCTTTCACGGCCCTTCATCCTGATCGAGGTCCCACCTTTTTTACCCTTTCCTTCTTTGACCCCCCCCTGACGGTTAAGAAACTCCTCCCCCCCTCTCGTTCTGACCATCTAGACGGCACCTCCCGTTTTAACCCTGGAAGTTTTTTTTTTTTTTTTCACGTCAACCCAGTCGCCTCCCATCCCCCAACCTGCGGGCAGGGGGATGTTCTGATAACTCTTCTCTGAGTTTGGCGCGTAAGCTTTTCCTCCACCCAAGAGGCATGGTTGTATCCCCTTGTTCTTTCGGCCTCCGGAACTTTTTCTCTTCCCTCCGGAGCGTCATCAATTTAGGGCTTTTCCCAACTTTTTTATTTTTCCCCCTTTTTTTCGAGGATAGTTTTAATTCGCTTGCCCTTTTTACCTTTTGTCCTGAGACAATTTTTTAATTTTTCCTTCTGACCCCCTTTTCTTTTCAGAAACGTGAAGGAAGGCACCCTGAGGCTTTCACTTTGGACCTTTCTATTTAATCTGTGGCTGATCTCACTATCCCTAGTCCCTTGCCTGTCTCCCTATTTAAGGTTGGGGAGGTGGGCCCCCCTCCTGTTTCTACCCTTTCCATGTCCTGGGACGCTACCCTTTCCCTGCTTAAGTTCCTTTCTTCTTTTCCGTCAGAATCATTCGGATGTCTTCTCCAGCTAGTCCCCCCCCCCAGGATCCTTTTTTTTTTCCCCTTTCCAAATCCCTTTTTTTGAATAACCGCCCTTACCCCCACGTCTCCTTCCAATTCATGGCCCTTCGCCATTCCCCCACATTTGGCGCGGCGAAACTCCCTTGCACTTTTCTTTCAAACCTTTTCTTTTTTACGCGTTTCTTTTTGTCTTGATTTTCCCCGGGTTTCATCGGGGGGCTCGGATGCCCTCCTTTTTTAGATCTTGCCGGCTTTTTTCGGCACAAAGGCGGCCCGTCTTTCCCCCTCTCCTCTCAATTCTCTTATTTTCTTTCTTGAGTTCACTTCCCCCGCCAGATTTCCAGTCCCCTTCGCGACTCCCTGACCATTCGTCCCTTTCTTTCCTTCAACCCCACCGATAGCATTCCTTTTTTCCCCCGATCTTTTTTTTGACTCAGGACCTTTCTCGTCCGCGCCTTGTTTCCTCATCTCTTTTTTCCTCCTACTTCAGTTTTTTGGTTTTGTTTTTTTTTGTTGAGAGTCTTATGTCCCCCTTTCGAGTGAGCGGCTACTTTCCCCTCCCTTAATTGTGATCGCTTCACCCCTTCCTCTTTTTTTCTTTTGTACTCTCCCTTTTTTTCCATGTTCCTTCGTTTTCCTGATTTTTTTCTTTACGCTTCCTGACCGTTTATTGAAAAAGGCCAGTGTTGAATTGCCTTTCCGACCATCCAGGTACTTCCACTCTTGTCGGTTTTCCCCCTCTGACGGGTTCTCTTTCCTCCCCACCTGCCTCAGTTTCCCTTTTTTCTTTCGCGTCCGTTTTTCTTTCGCACGCGCCAGTGGGTCATTTTTTTTCGTCCATTGGGAATTGGACTTTTGCTAGACGACCCTTCCCCTTCTGAGTTCTTCCCAGGGATTGACTGATCCCCTTACTTGGTTTTTTTTTTTTCGCCATTCTCATTCTGACGGGAACATGCCTTCCTCGTTATCTATTCCCCCCTGACGGAGAAATTGAGGAGGTTTCTCCCTCTTTCGAGGGTTTTCTTGCCCCCCCCCCCTCCCGTGATTTCCCGGCCATTGCCTTCCCTTGCTTTCTCTATCGAAATCCCGATTTTGGTCAGATTTTTTCATTCTTTTCTTTTGCATTCAGGGCACGGTCACCCTCTTTTACTGCTATCCTAATCCTCCATCACCCCCCCCGCCGGCCTCTGGCTTCCCCCCCCCCAGTGAGTTCCCTTTTTTAACGATTAAATAGTGTGCCTTGTTTATTTTTCTTAGCGCCTTTTGGTCAGCTAGTTTCTTCCTTTTTCCCCCCTCCTCCGGCCCCCCCCCCCCTAACCCGTCCCTTCTTTCAGTGGCCCCCATTTTTTCGGAAGCTAGGATCTGCTCCCCTCCTTCTTACGACTTTCGATCCCCGTCTCGCGCTTGATTTTTTAGGTTCTTTTTTCTAGCCCTGCCCTCGTCGCGTTTTTTTTTTAGGCTCGCATTCCTCCTCGTGGGCACCCCGTTTTTTTTTTTTTTCGTTGCCGACCCCCCATTTTTGCTTCGATGCTCTCTCTCTCTTTCCCCGGTGATTTTCCTTTTCCCCCGACCTCGACGGCGCGACACCTTAGACTCTCTGTCCGGGCTCTGATTTTTCTACCTTGCCTTCGACACTTCTCTTTGTCACAATTTGACGCTTCCCCTCTCACCCCCCCCCCATTTGAGCTGGCGCACGTCCACGTGGGTCTTTCCCTCTTCCTCTCTTTTAGGCGCGTTCCGGTTGATTTCCTTTTTTCCCTTCCCCCTTCTGTTTCTCCTTTTTCCCTCTTTGAACACATATTTCACGTCTTTTTCTTGTTTTCGTTTGTCTGTTTCTCTCGGGGTTTCCCTTCTAGCGAGGAGAGCTTTTTCTTTTTTTTTAGGACTTTTTCCTGATGCCAATCCTTTTTCCCCATTTCCCTTTTTCCTGGCTTATCCAAAGGATCGTTGTTCATGACCCCTTCTCCTATCTTGTTGGTCATGCGGAACGTACGCGCGCCTTCTCCCCCCAAAAGTCCCCGGTTTACCAGTTCTTTAATGCTCTTTCTCCTTTCTTTTTCCTTTTTTCCTTTTTTCCCTGCTTTTAAATGGCAAACGCTGGTTTCAGTCTTTTTTCCTGTGGTCTATGCTTACTCGTTTCACTTTGACCACACAGGACCTCCAGGCTCGTCACCTCGTCCTTTTCTTTTCACGAGATTGCGCCCGAAACTAGTACTACTCATTTCCCCTTTTTAATTTTGTTCGGTTGTCGTATTGAGATCGAATTCTTTTTGGGCCCCTTTTTTTTTTGAACCTCCCTTCCCCCCTCCCCGTTTAGAAGCCTTGGCCGGTTCTGTCCCATTACGCTTCCTCTCCGTCCAGTCCCCCATCGTTTTGTCCCCCCCCCCTTGGTTTCCCCGGACTGTCAAGGTCCGCGTTTCCTCTCTTTCACCCGTTCCCTGGTTTTGATTATTAGACTTACTCCTTTCCCCCTTCTCTCCATGCACCCGTAGCGCTTTCATCGTTCTACCCCCCCCAGACCCTCTTCTTTTTTTTGCGCTTTTTTAAGACCACTCTTCACCCCTTCCCTGGGGCCTTTCCCGTGATCCTAAGGAGCAGGCTTTACTTCTCTTTTATCTTTTTTTTTGGGAGGTACCTTACTCCAGTATTTACCGCCCCGAAACGGGTCCCGCTTTCCCCCCCGCTTGTTGTTTCAATCTTTTTTTTCCCACGAGTGGCCTGTTCTCACCCATGATTCGTCACTTGCTTTCACTTCCCCCCTCCCCCAAACCGGCGCGGCTTACTCCTTTTGATCCCTTCCCGGTTGGGAACTGCTTTTCAGCACTTCCATTGGTTTGCGTTGTGGAGTTCACTTTTGGACTTCCGAGGACGATGCCCCCCTCCCCCAATTCTCTGAGGGCTCGGTCGAATACCGATTCGAAAATTTTCGGCCGCCTTTCATGTCGTTCCACCCTTTTGACAGCTTTTTCATCGCTGATCCGCTGCCCCGTCCCCCCCATTTCCCGACACGCCCGGTGTTCCCCCCCCGGTCTAGCAAGATTGGCACTGACCTTTTCTCCCCCGCCACCCGTCGACGTATTCAGAGGCTGACCGTTCACGGTTCCTTCTACATTACAACCTCATCTCCTTCTGGTTTTGCAAATTGTCCTTGCTTGCCCGACCGTTCCTCCCCACCAAAGAAATTTGTGCCTTGGTTCTCTACATTTTTCTTTCAATTCTCGTTCCCTTTTTTTTATCTCTTTTCCGGCCACCTGGCGGCAAATTTGCTTTTTTTTTTCCCTATTAGCGTTTTCACTGTTAAATGTCGCTCGCATTTTCCTTCCCCCAAGTCTTTGCGAATTTGTTTCCATTTCCCCTTTTTTCCTGACCTCTTGTTCCCCCGTTTCTTAAGGCTGCCGTAGCTTGAACGTCTAGAGGTGCTTGGGGTCTTCGTATCCTCCCGTTTCCCATTTTGGGAGTTTTCTTTCTTTTAGTGTTGGCCTCCCTCTCGAATCCATGGGCGTGATTCTTTGCTTTTTTACGGATCAGTCTATCGTTCCTTTCCTTTTTCTTCCCCCCAATTTTTTTTTTTCTTCCTTGCGAACCGTTTTAGGCCCCTCTTTTCCTCCCAACGACTTCCCGCAGGCCCAACGTTCTATCAATTCAAATTTTTTCCGTTTTCCGCTCTTTTCCCCCTTTGAACAAAACCCTCATTTCCCTCCTTTCCTCCCCTTTTCGGGAACCCCCGAGGGCGTGATGGCGGGCCTCCTCTCGGGTTTTTTCCTTCGAGTCAGAACCACTCTCTTTTTTTATTAGGGCGGCACACCACATGCGCCCTTTTTCGTATTCAAAACTCGCTATTTAATCTCTTCCCCTCTGAAGATTTTTTTTTTCCAGTTCCAGAAGCGATTTAAACTCTTTCTGACCCATCACCCCTTTTTTTGGCTGGGGGTCTTTTATCTATCATGGGCCGCGAGGCTACAGGGCTGAAAGTTTTTTTGGTGCCATTCACTCGTACTCTTATTTTCTCCCCTG
>Ga0179593_1589460_pt1 | contig 11074 bp, 13 predicted proteins | sample CZODoug2_1_08_16_FD_185931 | JGI IMG/M metagenome (GOLD analysis project Ga0179593, IMG submission 185931) | Vadose zone soil fungal communities from Angelo Coast Range Reserve, California, USA - CZODoug2_1_08_16fungal (PacBio error correction) | ecosystem: Environmental > Terrestrial > Soil >... | reverse complement strand
TTCTTCTTCCCTTTTCCCGATGACTTTCGGCAGAAAGTTTTTTTTCGGAGCGCGTACACCCCTCTCTGAGAACATCGCCTTTTTTTCCTCCCTTCCTTGCCGCGCCCTAGCTTTCTCCTGGTAGAATGGTGCACCTTTTCCATGCAGCGCAGAACAGATCATTTTTCTCTTTTCTCAACGGCGGTTACCACATTGAATATTTCCAGTGGAAGGTGAGTGCTTTTTTCTCCTATCGACGTTCGGATTTTTTCCCTTTTCAGTAGACCACTGTAGGCCCCTTTTTGGATTGTGATGAAGATCCTCTTTTTTGTAGTAGATTCCTCATGTCTTCGGCCTGCGGTTCTGCTTTTGCGAACCTCGTCGCGACAACCGTCCTGAGGTCCGTCGGGGGGTCTTGGTCTTTTCTCGCGGAACCAACGGCCCCTCTCGTCCCGGTGCCTTGGTGCGGAAGCCGATGCTCTTTTTTTTTTTCGATCCCGCCACTCCCCTTTGGCGGGAGGGTGGGTCAGATTCGAAGTTTTTTTGACACATTTACGTCGCACGTCGTTTTTTCATCTACCACCCGTTGATGCAACTGCTTTTCTTCCCCCTGCTCCCCCCCACGTTTCAGTCTTTTTCTATCTTGCTCGCACACGAGTGCATCTGTAGTGCGCCCCTTCCCCTTCTCCTCGACCTCCATCTTTGGATAGAAAGCTCCCTCCGAAGTAGTTCCCTTTTTTCTTCCCGATCAACCCCACTTCTCTTAGTTTTTGTTCACCCGAGTAGTCTCCCTCGCCGAAATAGGGTTCCTTTTTGGGTTTTCCTTCCCTCCCTCTATCCGAAGACCTCTCCTGGCCCCGCGATCACTTTTTCCCCCTTCCGATCGTGAGGCAGCATTGTATTCCCTACAACCACCCCCTCCCCCCCCAGTAGGACTTTTTGCCCTACGAAGACTTATTACCTTGAAGAGAAGACCCCCCCCCCCCAGACACCCCCCCCCCCGGAAGAGGAGACTTTCGGGGAAGTACCCCCCCACTCCTCCTAATGAGAAGACCCTCCTTAGGACCCCTAGTAGGGAAGGACTCCTCATTCAGATAGATATTATTTACCCCCTAGAGAAAAAAGTCGCCCTTTCCCTCGTCAGACAAAGTAAGAAAAGAACCCTTAGATTACGTAGCAAGTAATACTGTTTGTCAGAGAGATACGAGCCACCACCACTCCCAAAAGAACCTTGTGTTATGTACTCCCCCCAGACTTGCCTCGAAGGAATTCCCCCCTTCTCTAAAAACCCTCAAGAGACGTGTCCCCCTCTCCTCCCCATAGACCCCCTCTCTAAGAGAAGTTTCTGATTCCTGCCGGCCTCATCTTGCTATCCCCTTGCAGGACCCCGAGATGACGCATAGGTTCTTTCAATGCCAAGCTTCCCCCCCTTCGCATGCGGAATCAGTAGCCGTTTCGTCTCTTTTGATCGTCCCCCTTTCCCCCTTTCTCCACCATACTTTCTCTAGGTACGGCGTTCGGAAACCCCATTTTCTCCTTTTTTCTTCGGCGTTCCCAGCGCGAGATGTGGTGCTTTCTTTTTTCACTTTGTTCCGTCCCGACCGGGATTCGTTCGACTTTTCCTTCGCTGAGCCCGACGGCGCGTTTTTCTTCAGCCGTTGCAACAACCTCCCCCTCCCCCATCACGAGAGAAGACTTTTTTCTCGAGATCGGCTCGGACCTAGGTAGTTCTCCCTTTCTCCCTCATGACGTTGAAGAAGAAGATCCTACATTCTTTCCGTCTTCTTAACTCCGGGAAGTGAGTCAAAAATCAGGCGTTTCTTTGCGACGGCCAAGGAAAGCGGTTTTCATCCTTCTCTAGTCGTTCTGAGGTGGTCACCCCCCCTTTTGCAAGTCTTCTGGATGGAGATTCTTTCCCAGGAGCCCCCGCTCCACTACTCTGCGGCTCTTCCTTCGGGCTCCCTCCTGCTCGCTCCTCACTGCTCTCACGAATACTTCTTTTCTCTTTTTTTCCCTGGACGGCCGGAGCATTCGTGCCCTCTTTTTTTTTAGACCTGTTGGCTCGTTTTTTCCCCCCTAGTCGGTCATGCAGAGATTCCTTATGGGCAAGCTTTGCTCCTTTCTTCCGAACCCAACCGGTCTGCCCCTACGTAGAAATGGTATCCCCCCCTCCTCTCTCCTTCTTGGTCCGATGTGCGCGAGACGGCGAGACTGATTTCTTTCCCTTCGCGTTTTTTGCAGATCGCGGCCAAGATGCGCTGGGTTTTATCGCTCTCTTTTCCTCTTCTACCTCCTTTTTGTTTCTTCCTTCTCCTCCCACGCTCAGCTGGGCCGGATATGCGCTTTTTTTCGTTTTTTGGCTGTTTGCGTATCTTGCGCACCGAACAGACGTCGGCATTTTTTTCTTTTTCTTGAACTCATGTCTCCTCCTTTTGGCATCGAGTACCCCTTTCCTTTTCTCTCGGCTTGCCAATGATTTTTTTTCAGACCGACTCGTGGTCTCCGTTTTACTTTTTTTCCACAGTAGCAAACAGGTCTGACCGCCCCTTCCCTTGTCCCGCTCTCCCCACTGCTCCGGATTTCCGAGCACGCATTCTCCTCCTTTATCTTCTGGATCTTTTGGAGAAGAAGTTTTCTCCGTAGTCTTTCTTTCCCCTCATGTAGGCCTTTACCGCGAGCCCCATACACTAAGCGAACTGAGGAGATATGTTGCCACGAAAATTAGAGTACCCCACGACTACTTTTCCCGATTTCCAAAACTTTCTGCGCGAACAGGAAAGAGTGACGGTCGCAGAATGTGATTTTTTCTTTTTGTATATTTTCGACGACGAGAGGTCTCTTCGGGCTGAACCTCTCCCCCTTCCTCGAACAAGTCCGAGCCGTTTTTTTTCCTTCCAATCTGCCTTCGTCGATAGTGGTGGTTCCCCCCTCCTCTCTTTTTTTTTTTTTTTGACAACGGTGATTCTGCTTTCCCTCCTTGCAGAGACCACGTTATACCGGTGTTCGTTCCCCCTCAATAAAAGTGATCGCTCCCGCTGTCATGGGATGAAGAAGAAATCCTCCCTGGGTGGCAGAACGGAAAGTAAAGGTCCCTCACTCCAAAGATCGACTCAATGGTTTTAGGACTCATGGAGATGTTGAGGGTTGGTGACTTAATTTTTCAAAGAAGTATACAGCTTCCTCTATTTAGAAGTCTTTCCATCTTTTTTCGAGACTCCTCGGGGTCTCCCCCGCGAGTACTACTCTCTCTTGTTCTATCAGACCTTGAACGAGTGGGAACCCCTCTTGAGAGACCGCACTGTTTTCTATCGTTGAGAGGTTTTTCCTTTAGGTTTTTTCGAGCTTTTCTTCAACCTAAGGGACCTTTTTTCCCTGAGTCCTTCCCCTTTGAGAAGTTACCCCCCTTTTCGGCCATGAACGCGTCCTGCCGAGCCTCCTTCCGAGACCGTCAAGAGGAAGATCAGGAAGAGGAAGTCTCGAGGGAAGAGCGGACACTTGCTCAGAAGGTCGCCTGCTTCACGCAGAGGATTTCTGCTGTAGAAAGTCCTTCTTCGTGGTGTATAGCCCTTTTGAGGACTTCCAAATTTCTTTTCGATTTTTCCCCCTAATTATGCTTCATCAGGGGGCTTCATCATCTGAAAGGATTTTAGCCGCTAGGAGAAGAGGAGATTTAAAGAAAACCACCTCTTTGAGAGTGGTAGAACTTTCCGACCGTTCCTCGCTGGAGAGAGTTTTATTCTTCTTATGGAGGGCTAGGGCCCTCTCTCAAGATTGTCCAGATCTCTGTAGAGTCGTCCTTTTCAAGATCACCTGATTTATACCCTGTTTTTATCATTTGAGTTAGACTTCTCACTCGGTTTCTGTCACGAGTCCGTGCCTTTTCCTCGGTTTCGAGGCAGCTCGTGCTCGAATCTCTGGGTACCCTTCCTTCGTGCCGTTCCCCATCAGACGCGAGACTTTCAGACGTAATGGATCCCCTTCTGCCCTTCGAATCGACCCCCCCCCCTTTTCCACTTTGGGCTTCTCTTCTGGACGTTCTTCCCCCTTCTTGCTTACGAACACTTCCCGGGCCCCTCCATAGTGATGTTCGTGGGGTAAGCTCCGTTCCCCTCCGCGTAGAACCCCCCCTTTTTACCTAAATCCCCTTTGAGCTAGCTTTTTCGACGCTCCGCGGTCCTTTTTTTCGCGTCCTCTTCGAATCCCGAGTTTCTAGTTCCCCCCCAGATGATGCCCATCACTCCCGTTTTTCGTGGTTTAATACGTGCTCGTCTCCCGCCGACGGCGATTCGCCCTTTCTGCTTTTTTTCCCTCACCGGCCACTGGACCCTCCTTGTTTTTTTTACGTGCCCTACCGCTCGTTGACGCCTGCCCACCGACGTTTGCATCCGACAAAGTCCCCAGGCGACAAGGCTTCTTTCCCCGTCCGCAGCTTTTTCCCGGACGTCTTCTTCTTGACTTCGGTGGCGACCCCCCCGCTTTTGACTCTGTTCAATATCCTCTCGGGCCGCCGGTGCTTTTTTCCTGGTCGGACTTCCCCTTACATTATCTCTCTTTCCCCTGTTGTCTGAGACGGTTTTGCGGACCCAGGATCCTTCCCCGCTCGCCCCTTCTTTTTTTTGGACGGTTGGTTGCTTTTTCCTTTTCCCAGTTTTTCCCTTACGCGCCACATCTTGCGCACAGCTCTTTCCCGGCGAATGCTTAGAATCGAGGAATTTTGTTTTTCTTGGTCTGGAAGTGCAAGCTTCTCAATCGTCCTCAACGAGCACTTCATTTTTCCTGAGGCAGTCTCCCTGGTTCTGATCCCTTCGCGTCCTCGTAAGTTGGCCTTTTCTGTTTTTTTTCGGCCTCGGATCCTCCTTCTTTCGTTATCGAGCACGTTCTCCTGCCGGCGGCTCGCTGTGTTTGATGCCGATCATCTTGGCTTTTTCCGGCCTCGGGCTTTTCTCGCCGGACGATGTCCCAGCTACGTTCTTTCTGTTTTAAAAGGAGGAAAACCTCCCGACTCAGCTGCAGTGCTGCGGAGGGTGTGGGGGAGAACTCTTCCTGTACGCTGCTGTGAGCGTTCAACCGCGACTGGTTGTTCTTCCCTCCCGCTGCTCGGGTCCTCTATGCTCCTTAAACAACAGGTTTTTTTTGGTCGATTCGTCTGGCCCCGGAGCCCATTTCGCGTCGATGACCACCTTTTACGACGTCCGCGTCCCCTTTCTTTTCTCTTTTCCTCCCTACTGCCTCGTCTTACTCCCTTTTTTTTACGCGTTGCCTTTGCAGTAGGAGGCGCCTCCTCTCGGAGATCGAGCCGCCATCGTCAGAAAATGCATGATTTTTCCCATTTAAGGAAAGCTTTTTTAATAGAAGCCTTTTAGGCCCCTCAGCGCCCTTTTAAATACAAATAGCGCACCCCTATCTGAAATCTCCTCTCACCCAAATAGAAGACTTTGGGGTTTTCCCGCGCGACCTCTCTTTTCTACGACACCTCTCCCCGAGCCCTCTGATTGAAAACGAAGTTCCTCCTCCGAGCAGAGGTGTTACCCCCTTTTTCCTATCAGTAAGTTAGAACCTCCCCCTTTTTCCTGCGGGGGAAGATGAGACCCTCTTCCCCCTATCCCGCGATGCAACGTCGTATACTCCCCTAACGTTTTCGAGTTAGGGATATCTCCCCCCTTTCCCTTCATGGCCGATCCTTCCCGCATTCCGCGATCTTTCTACTTCCCCTTTATTCCAGTCCGTGGTAGGCTTGTCCCTTTCACGCTCCGAAGAAAACATAACCTTCCCCTTTTCGATGCTCAGGTTAAGGAATTTCCAGCAGATTTTGCCCTTCGAGACAACTCTTCCTTTTTTACGGGGAAAACCCTGGTGAGGGGGACCTGCTCGTTTCTAGGTTTTTTTAAGATGCGACTTCGTCCTTTATGAAAACCCCGTACAACCTCCGGTGTTTGTCCCTTCGCTTTTAGTGATGTAGCGTCATTTCCCCCTTTTTCCACCGGATCGAGCTGTCTTTTCTTTTTCCCTCTCCAAGGACACTCGCGAGATGTTTCTTCGGCGACGTTGCGCTGATGGAACGATCACCCTTTTCGGAGTTTCCTTCCTTTTCCTGCCCGAAAGTCCGCTTTTCCTCTTTTGCCCACATTTGTGCCACCACGAGCGAAGATTGTCGAGATCAGCCTCGGACTCTGTTCGTTTTCTCTTTCCACCCGAGATGCCTCCCCCCCGCGCGGGCCGTAGCCCCCCTCCCCCCTCTTAAGTTAGTTTTCCCCCCCTCCTTTCCCTCCCCTCTTTGCGCTGTGCGTCTTTTCCTTGCCGGTTTTTGCTGAGTTTTCGAGTGGTAGTGGTTTCCCCCCTATTCCCTGGCGCCAGATCGCGCAGTTTCGCTTCTTTTTTTCTCCAACATGGTAACTACGGGTATCTTCCTTACAGGCGGGTCTCCCCTCCGGCCGTTCGACCTTCCCCCCTTCCCTCCCCCTTTTTTCTTTCCTTCGTGCGTGCTAGAGGACTTTTCGACGCGTTGAACTTCCTTTCGTCGTCCGACCTGTTGTTTTTTCCAGACCCTCCCCCCTCTCTCGACATCATGGGCAATTTTCCTCAGCGATCGAACAACAATTTCTTGCTGCGCGCCACGACCGTATCCCTTTCTTTTCCCCCTTTCGACTTTGTTTAGTTCTACGGCGAGAAAGATCGGCCCTCTCCTTTTAGGCGTGGACTGCGCCCCGGGCCCCTTCATCCTTTCCCCCGCTGCTGCTGTGCGAGTTATCTCTCTCTTTCTCCCTCTTTTAAACTGTCCACTTGCGCGTTGCCGGGGCGCCGTCCGTCTTTTTTCTTCCGAGCTGTTCGACAGTAGGCTCCCCTCCGTCTTTGAGAACACGACTTCGAGGTGGGGTATACCATGTTCTAGCTCCTTTTTTTTTTCTTGACTCACTTTGTCCCCTTCGGGATAACATGATTAGCCTTCCCCCCTCCGTGGGACAGATCGGTCCCTCTGTTTTACCAGAAAGAGCACCTTTCCCTTTCGCTTTTTAACTGTAGACAACTGACTCCTTCTCTTACGCACAGCCGATTTCCCTCTTTTTCTCTCGAGTGAGCTCCCAGGTCGTCTTTTCGTCGTTCTTTCGCATACCGTAGTTAAAGATCTTTTTTTATCCATCCACTCAGAGACTTCTCCCCTCTCTTTTCCCCTCGGGTAAAACTCGAACGTCACCCTCCCCTCCCATTTACGGCGCGCAACAGGCGCTTTTCGGCCTGATTGTTGAAGACCCTTTTCCCCCCTCTTTCGCACTTCGCTACGGGTCCGCGAGGTAGATGTCGATCTTTTTTTTTTCTTTTTTCCCAAGCTGACCTTTTCCGAAGCTCGAAGACCTGCTTCCCCCCCTCTTTCTACACCCCAGATCGGGGTCTTTTTTTTGCACTTTTCCTCGCCGGTCGTTTTCCCCCCCTTTGCCCTACTATTCCCGCCGACAAAGTGGCAGATCCTTTTTTTTCCTCCTCTCCGCGCGTGTCCTTGACGGATCTGCCCTCCTTCCCCCCCCTCTCGACCTGGTGGCCGCACCTTTTTCCCTTTCCCGGAGTCCCCATTTTTTTTCGCACGCGACGGAGTACTTCCCCTTTTTTTTGGTGTAAGGAGTGGGCTCTCCCCCCTCTCTCACGAGGCGAATCTTCCGAATTCATGTTTTTCCCGTCCCTAGGGTTGGCCCCCAGTACTCCGCGAGGCCTTTTTCGAACCGTCCAGAACGCGTGTTTCTTACTTTTTTGCATGGCCCCTTTCTAGTGTAGTCATTTGCTCGCTGTCAGCCACCCCTGTATCCTCGTAGAAGAGAAGCGAATTTCGGAAGTTACCGTTACCTTACGGAGAAGTGTGCTCCCCGCGCGACCTTACGATAGTAGGCCCTTTCGGCGGGGCAGCTCGTGTTTCCCCTCTGTCCAGAGGCCCTGCCCCCTCCCTTTTCTTAGTTCTGCCATTTCTAGAGACGTTAGGATCCACATGATGATAAAAGATAGACTCCTTCTTTTTTCCTGTTTCGCGGGACTCTTGCCAGGGTTTTTCTTGTTTTTTCTGCAAGAGACCCCTTGGTCGAGTGGGTTAGACCCCTTCCGTCTTCGAGAGATGGGCTCCTTTTGGGATCGATTTTTTTTTTTTCCCCGACGTCGGAGATATTTCCTTTCTCTTTCCCCACCGAGACTTATTGAGATGTCCTCCCTCTCTCCCGGAGGCGGTCGGGGTCTTTGTGTGGGGTTTGGGGGGTTGTTAGTGCTTTTTTGCATTTTTTTTGCGTTTTCTTTCGGCAGTGTGCTAGAATCTATTCACGCGAGTCGTGAACCCTTTTCTCCGCGAGCGGACGACCGCTGACTTCATTTTTTTTTTTCGCTCCCTTTCCCGCAACACCTGTGGTTAAGCTTTTTTCCCGCAGCCAACGAGCACTTTTCTCCCCGCCCACCTGGACGTTGTCTTTGTGTTAGTTTTCCGAGCAGCGTCCCCCTTTTCACCCCGACGACATAATTCTTCCCCTCTCTTTCTTGCTAGGTTCGCGTCTCGTCTAGTCTGCATTTTGTCGACGACAGCGAAAATTCCTCCACCGAGATCAGACGGTCCTTTTTTTTTTTTTTTTCCCTAGAATCCTACCTTCTTTTCTCGATGCTTTTCGTCTTTAGGTCGATCATGTTAGACGTGCCCCCCTTTTTCCCCCTGCTCAGTTACGAAACATGATCGTTTCCTTCCTTCTTTTCCCCGTTCTTTATTTGCACAGGAGAACAGGAGATCCCGTCCCTCCTCTTTTCTTTTCCAAGAGGCTGCCTTCTGTGGAGCACAAACGGCGATGTGCGGCGGTCGGTGTGGACTCCCCCTCTTCCCTTTCTTCGCGGTTTCTATCGTTTTTTTTCGGCTCCCCCCTCCTTCCCATCTCTCTCGTTTCATACTATACTTTTTTTTTGTTTTTTTCTCTCTCGTAGGACGGACAGGCGCGACCCCTGTCCCTTTTTTCCTCCTGCACCGGTCCTCCCGCAAGGTTGAGGCTCCACCGCGCGCAAATAGCCCTTTTTCCCCCCCCCTTTTTTCTCCCTCCCGCTTCGCCGGTCGCCACTTTCTCTCCTTCTCATTCTTTTCGAGATGCAGCGCGCCCGCACCGCTTCTTTTTCTTTCAGTCGTCAACGAGCTTCTGTCCGTCGAGAACACGACCTTTCCTTTTGTGCGTTGCTTGATTCGATCGCCGTAGGATTTCTTGTTCTCACCGTAGTCGCCCAGACCCCTTCTTCCCCCTTTCTGCCGATCATCTTGGCGATTTCCCGCCGTCTTCCCGCGAATTCCTTCCCCCTTCGGCGACCTCTTTCACACTTTTCCCTTTTCGAAGGAGGTCTTCTTTTTTTTGGTCGACGCGGTTCCAGCAGTCCCCAAACTTCCCTTTCCCCCGGTTTTCGGAAGCCGAGGGACTTTTCTTCTTATCCCCATGGCGGAACCACAGGTGTTTTCTTCTGTTGGTTCGGATTCGCAAGGCTCCTACGTAGACGTTTTCCCCGCTCGCGTCTTTCCCCTTGGGCTTCACGTACTTCCTGCCCCTCAACGCTTCTTCTGCCTCGTGCCCCCTCCTCTTACGCGTGCGCGCAAAACTCCTTATTGCGCACGCCGCCTCCCTTCTTCTGCAGTTCTCAGGTCCTGAGCGAAAGAGGATTTTTTCCTAGCGAACGACGGCGGTTGGAGAACCCCCCTCCCTTTAAAAAAGAGAGCCCAGTCGTTTCCCTAACCGCCCATGTAAAATAGCCTCCTCCTGGGTTCGCTCCCGGCTCTGGAGCCGATCGAGACTTCTTTTTTCCCGCGTTAAAATGATGGTCCCCCTCCCCTTTTCTTTCCCTCCTTTCTCAGCAGGTTGATCCTTTCTTCGTAACGTCGACGAACTCTCCCCTCCTTCGTCGGGCCGCTGCGACAAGCTTCCCCCTCCCCTCTGCCCGCGCGACGCTGCTTCCTTTTTAAGACCTGTGATTTTTCCTTCGCCAAAGTTTCTACTTTTCCTGATCACTTTCCCCGCCCATGAAAATTTTCGCCTTTCCTCTTCATTGTGGTCGGGAGGACCCCTCTTTCCCCTCCAAGAACCCTTCTCTCTCTTTTTCGGGCGGAGCAGGCCGGGTTCCTTTTTTTTTAGCAATTCTTTTCTGTCCAAAACCTTTTGTACGAGCTCCTTCTTCAGGACTTAGAGAGCGCCTCGGTTATCTCTTCCTCACAAACAGACTTCGGTTGCGCACGCGGAATCCCCTCCCCCTTCTTGTTGGTGATGGTACGCTCCCTATCGTTCTGGCCGTAGACACCCTTTCTTTCTTTTCCGCCAGGACAAGAGAGCTCTCTTTTTTTCCAGATCGAGAAAGTGGTAGGCTGCTTTCCCGTTATCGTCTTCTTTTTTTTCTTTCTTCGCGTGCAGACGAATGCCGTTGCCCCCCCCCTTTCCTTGGTGCACCACGAGAGACGACGTTCCCTTGCAGGTCGGCCGAGCTAGGCCATCGGGACTCCTTTTTTTCTTTTCTTTCTGTAACATCAACTCTTTTCCTCTCAATTCTACCCTCTCCCCTCCCTCGTGCGCCACCAAGATAGGGACACTTTCCTTTCACACCCCTTTTTCTACCCCTCCCCGATTGGAGATTCCAGGACGCGGCGTGCGGGCCTCTTCTTCTTCCCCCCTCTTTTCTCTTCGGTTTGCGCGCAAGCCATCCCTTTTTTCTTGAGCCCTCGGTAACTACGGGTATGCCTTCTTTCGGGCGCACTCCGACGACGGATTTCTCTCTCCCCCCCCCCCCACCCCCCCTCTTTCCCCTCGAATACCTCGGTTGTTCTCGTGTTCTTGACGGCCGGGAAGTTTCCCTTCCTCCTTTTAAGCGTTACGATGCGGCCTGCTTTTTTGCTCCTTTTTTGTCAACCCGTACCCCGCTCGCCACTCCTTCCGTACTCCCCCTGAACTCATGGGCAAGCTTGGGATCCCGGCTTCCTCTCCTTTCTTTCCGGTCCGATGCTCTCCCCTTCTTTTATCCCCCTCTCGTGCTCAATGCCGAAGTTTTTTTGCGCCTACCGGCGAGAAGATGTCTCTCTCCCTTTTTTCGTCGACTGTCTCCCCTTTTTCCCTTCTCC
>Ga0179593_1556404_pt1 | contig 11074 bp, 10 predicted proteins | sample CZODoug2_1_08_16_FD_185931 | JGI IMG/M metagenome (GOLD analysis project Ga0179593, IMG submission 185931) | Vadose zone soil fungal communities from Angelo Coast Range Reserve, California, USA - CZODoug2_1_08_16fungal (PacBio error correction) | ecosystem: Environmental > Terrestrial > Soil >... | reverse complement strand
GCCCTCCTTGGCTTCCTTTGCGGATTCTCCTGTAGGGAATTCCGATGCGCTTCTTCTCCCAGAAGTCGGACACCCTCCTCATACGCAAACCCTGTAACGGTCGGGTATTGTGCGGTGTTTTTAAGTTGAGATCCCTTCTGGTTCGTTCTTCTCGACTTCCATAAATCTTCCCCCGACGGGTATAACTTTTTCTGCATTCCTTTCGATAGCGCGCATGCTCGAATCTCTTTTTTCTTTTCTCGCTAGATATAGCAGGCTCAGCCTTATCTCAGCGATTCCTTTCCTTGATTTCTCTCTTTTCTTTTATGGCGGTTCGCGACTGAATACAGAAACGGTTTCCTCTCCCCCAGTCGACTCCAACGACACGGGAGACGAAACATGATTTGCTCCCCCACCCAGCTTGGAGGTCCCTCTCGAAACCGGTTTCCACTTCTTTAACATTTCTAAAAGGAGTACTACAACTCTTCTTTTCTCCTGCCTCCTACCATGCGTCTACTTTATTCCGGACGATTTGTGATTCGCGACAAAATTTTCTCGGCCTTGAAGGACTGACGCGCGGCCTCTTTCGGCGTCTGTTTAAATCCCGCTGCCGCCCTTTGAATTTTTGATTGATGGAGAAATCCCTTCCAGACTTAGTTGGATTTCCCGCCCCTGTTTCGATGGGTCCCGAAGCCCCTTTCATTCACGTGTCAAAACAGTTCCCGTCTTTCTCATTCGTTGCTGGAGTGGGTAGTGACTTCATTATTGCTCTTCAATGGTGAGTTCTCCTTCTCCCTCTAGTTGGAAGATTCCATATTCTTCCTCTGCAATTTTTCTTTCTTTATTGATCCCTCAGATGAGAGACGATTCTCTTGCTTTCTGACGAACAATTCCCTTCGAATTCTTTTTCTCGTCTTCTGATTGGTTCCCGACGCCGTAAGCATTCGAATTGTGATTAAGAACGCGCCTCCCGAGGTTGCCTCCCATACTTCGTGGCTTGGAGGGAACTCACGGCGGTAAGCATTCTTGATGCGGCTCTTCTACGTTTCTCCTACCTCGGCTACTTTAAATTTTCCCCCCAGTTTTTGTAATACCTGGTTTTTCCTTCTCTACCTATGATCACCCCCCGGCGAGTGCCAGAGCAGTGGTGTGTATCTAGGTTTTTTTTTTCCGGTTGACTCCTTTTTTTTTCTGCGGAGTTGAGACTCGCCGCCTCTGGATCTTCAAATCGCAGGTGATTGCAATTGATCGTGACACCTTCATTCCACGCGCTCCTTCTTTCTGAGGTAGCGACATTTCTCCTCCCACGTCCTTTCTTTTGCTGACACATCATTCCATTGTGACCGCGACCGAGGCGACTCAGAGTAGCTTTTTCTTTCTTTTTCTCAAGAACACGCACTTTCTGACCTTTACAGGGCCGATTCCCCTAAGACTTTTTGCGGTCCCTCTGCGGGAAGGCCGACCCCTCTTCCGGGTCTTCTAGCCCTGCGGCAGTCTGCGTTGATGAGCCTTGCAAAGTGCATTTCCTTGTCTTTCTTCCCCCTCAGTCCCCTGACCGTTTTTTTTCCCTTCAAGGCGCGCCTTTCTTTAACCGCAATTGTTCTCCCCCAAAACCCTGGCATTGCGCCTTTAGAAGGGAAAAAGTTCGAGATGTCGGAGATTCTGATCCCGGTGTGATCCGATTTCTTTCAGGGCCCCCCTCTCTGCAGGACGAGAGTTTCAGAAAGTTGGTCTTTTTTTTGGGTTGTGTGTTTTTTTTTGTGTTGTGGTTTTTCCCCGCACGATCTATCTCTCTCCCCTACCGTACTCGTGAATCGTTTTGCCCCGGCCCCCCCCCTGTCGTCAGGCGCCTTTTTGCAACCTTTTGCACGAGAGTGCAATTCTCCCCAATCTTCTCAGATTTTCTCCTTTCTACAGCTGCCCCGGCTTCTAAAGCCTTGGTCGGTCCGATTCCTTATTTTTTAAGGTTTCTCACCCTTTCAGTTTGACCGGCCTGACTTCTAGGAGGGTCCCTTTTAAGGTGAGGATTTGCCGGCCGCTCTCATGCCTCGCTTAAGCCAAGCTTTTTCCCTCGACTCACCTGCCTTCTCCTCAGAGACGTAAGCCTATGGGAGCATTCCCTGCCCCCGCTCTCGGCCTGGTCGGGCCGGCAAGGCTCTGGTTAGGCGATTTTGGCCAATCTATACGATGGGGCCCATCCTGCAGGCGCCGTCTTTCCGGTCCCTTTTTCCTTGCGATTTGGATGGTTTCTTCGCCAAGCTGAGGCGAGATATCATCAACGCTCTTGGCATTCGGCCCGACACACGGCTCCGGCCAATTTTTGCCCCCTGAGACACCTTTCGTGGCGTCCCTTTTACCCCCTCCCTTTTCCCTGAAACGTTCTTTCCACCCTGAAGGGCCCTTTTCGGGACCCAAAAGCACCCCTTTTTACGTATTTTTTCGTATTTTGGCCTTTTTGCCCCTAAGTTTTTCCCAGGATTGCCATGGAATGAGAAGAGGGAGGCAGAGGGACCTGTTAATTTTATCTAGACGCATCGGACGGGCTTACGGAGTCGTCCCCTCCTTCTGGACCCCGAGATTGAGGACAGCCTTCAAACTTCTTACGGGCCCTTCAGAGAGTTCTTACGCCCTGTGTCGAACTATCTTTCCAAGGATCCCCCCAGGACATTCTTTTCCTCCCAGAGCCCCCCGATTTTCTCTCTGGAGTTCGACTTGTGCTTTCCTTCTGACCCCCCCTCCTTCGGTCCACAAGATTCCCATCCGTTTCTCGAGCAAACATTCGATCCCCCCCTGTTTCCTGCTCGGTTCTGAACTCACGGGCATTGGTCCATGCTACGGAAACCCCTAAATTTTGTATGATCACCAGCGATTTCTGCTATGTAGTGTATTCACCATTCAAGTCCTACCCGAGTATTGCGCCAAGTCCTTTCTTTGACCCCCTTTTCTTAGATCGGTTCAGCCAGCAATCCTTACCTCCAGGTGCCCAGTCGGGTGTCATTTTCGTGACGCCCGACCCCTGTCCGACTTCCCTTGCCTTCCGGCGATTTCGGCCTTATTTCTCCGAGGCTTAATAGAGAATCATGTTCAGCAGATTCATTCTCTCTTCTTTCTCGGATTGCATGTAGGGATAGCACCCTAGTTGAACGTATCGACTTTCCGGCTCCCGCTCCTAGAGAGCCCCTTCAATGCTTTCGTACAGTCCCCCTAGTTTTGGGACGGCGTGTATCCGTAGTTTTTATGAATCTTTGATGCAAGCGCCTTGATTAGGGACTTTAATCCTCTCTTCGCCCCCTCCCCCACGATACCCCGATTTCTGAGGATACTCTTAGATCAGAGCCGCTTGATGAGATATGCTCCTTTACTCTTTTTGTGTTCTTATATTCTCCTATGTCCTCCCTCCCCCTATCCTACTTGTCTGCCCCTCGGTTTGGGAATCGTGGTTGGGGCTAGTTGTCCCCCGTCATCCCGACTCCTCCGCTTCCACGAGTCATAACACCGACGCCACCAGACGGGGACGCCCCTTTCCCCATGTTTGCCCCGTTGTAGCAACCAGCTTCTGGTCCTTGTCTTGCTTCCCTTTATGAATCCTCAGAATCCCTAACCTTACCTGATCCCTACTTGCCCATCCTCGACCAGGCGGATCGACTTTTTTTTTTTATGAATCAGTCCCCCCCTCTTGCTGGGCATCCCTCGCCGAGCGCACTCTGCGACTTTACTGCGTCCTAGATGTACGGCTTTGAGGTTTCTACTAATTTTTTAATATTGGACCTTTCATTTTTTTGACTTGGCAGTCACCAAAGCACCCTCCTCCACAGAAATTACCAGTCATGCCCCTTGTGTAATTTAGGGTCTCTTTTCCTACCTCCCCACAGATCGGGAATAAAGTTTAAACTCACAGTACGATCGATCTGGTTTATGGCAGTTGATGCAGTGTGCCACTTCTGCTCATTTGTAAGTTTTTTTCCTTCTCGATCACTTCCTGACCGCCGGCCTGTTTCCTTTCTTTCTGGTATAGAACATTCCTCGTCCTTTCTTTTTTCCTTCTGCGCTTCGGAGTGTGCGGTCTTCTAAATGGCCGGTAACCATTAAAACTCCCTATTCCCTCTCGTGCTCGATCTGCTACTGGTACTGTGGGAATCTCCCCTTTTTCCATCTTTTCTACTCCTTCGTGCAGGGTCCCTTCCTTACGGGGGGACCTTTTTCACCTTCATCTTCGTCTCCTTCCCTGGATCACGGAGGTCCTCCGGCGTCACGATGACCTTTCCCCGCGAATCCCTAGGCTTTCTTATAAATCCTGTTTTGTATTTTCTGGCGATCGTCCTCCTTCTTGCCCCTGAATGAGCCGGTTTGCTGGTCGACGATTGGACGGCTTCGAATCGTTTTTGCTTTTCTTACGGCTGACCAACTCTTCTTTTTCGAAAACATTTCTCCGTGTCTCCCCGTTACTTTATGTTCGAGTACGTGCTTTTACTCGATTCAGCGCAGTGGAAGTCATGCTGACCGCCTGCGTCCCCTCCGCCGTGACCTCGATGAAAGGGACGGTTCCCGATCTTCACTCGCTTTCTCGTCGTTTCGTTCTCTGGCCCTTCCTTTTTTCAGGCCGAGTCTCCAGACAAACTCGGTTTTCCTCCTTCGAGTTTCGATAAGGCCGGCGGTCGCCCCGGCTCTTTCTTGTTCGTCTGTTGACCTTCCCCTTTCGTTGGCCCGCTTCTCAGTCCTCCCTGACCTGTCTTGTCCAACCTGCGCATTTCCTGAGTACCCTCTTTCCGCGATTCCCCCGATTTAAACATCCTTTCCCCTGACCAGCTTTTCAGTCCCATCTGGATAACGGCTGACCCAGTCTCCCCCCTCGTGCATTTCCGGTTTTTGCTGCAGTTGTTCCTCCGTCCTTCAGGAACGCCCGTCGACCGGATAATCGTCGATGAAAGATCTCTTTTGACTTCCTTTTGTTTGATCTCTTTTTTGCGGTCCTTCTCCAAGACTCTTCTCCCCTTCTTTCAGCGGCGCGCAAAAGCTATGCAGCAATCTCGTTTAATCCCTGCTCTTCCCTCCTTTTTTTTCGCTTCCGGTTCGCTTCAGGGACTCCTGTAACCTTCCTCTACGACCCAGTCTCTCATTCTCTCGTCGGAGTGACTTCCACAAGGGAATTTCCGTCCCTTTGGTTGTCCTTTGATGAATAAGGAGGGTCCTCATTGTTCTGGCCTGCCCGCTCCGCCCTCGTCAGGAATATTCCCCCTCCATTGATCATTTTAGCCCGGGCGCCCGAGTGTTCGTTCCCTCTGAGAAGGTCTATGGGAGCCTTTTTCCCCGAGGTTATGGCAGAGTCAGGGAGGGAATCTTCTTGGTTTGAGCGCCGAAGAAAGGAAACGTCTAACAGATGCATCGCCTCTTCTCCGGCTTGAAGATGAGACATTTGATTCCTTTGTTCGCCAGCGTCGCGCCGACTTCCTAATAATAATTTGTTTAATGTCTTTCCCCCTGATGTCACTTGGAAATTCACGCGCATCCCCTTTTTCCCCCCCCCCCGATGTCCCCGCCTGACCAAAGACGGCCCTCCAAAGTTCCCCAGCCCGCTCGTCCCGCCCATCTCTTATACCCAAGCCCTCAGTAAGCACCTCCCTTTCCCTGTCTCATTTCCCCCTTTCGCATAGAGAAGCAAGGAGATTTTTTTCAATGCCCCCTGCCCCATCTAGGCTGTCTTTTTCACTCTCGCTCTTTAAGGTCCTTTCCGCTGTCCTTCCCTTCCCTCTTCTCTGCGGACCCCCCTGCCGTCCGCCTTTAATTACCGGTTTTGAGTACACAGGATCCTCAATGATCCTCAGGCCCATTTCTTTTTCATATTATTCGCACGCCTCTAGCCCCCTTTTTTTTTTGAGTCCACTCTGGCATGAGTGAGCGCGTTGATCCCGAAGAATTTTTTTCAGATATCTCCTTCAAATGCTGTGTTCTTAATCTTCCTTTCCTCGACTTCTTTCCTACTCAGTCACGGCCCACGCCCTCAAATGGAAGAGCCCCCTGGAGAGAGATCCAGCGTTCCGCCTTTTCAATTCACACTTTACCCTCGCTTAGCCCCCCGTGGGACCCAATCCTGGCTCCGGGATAGTATACTACTGCCCTCCTTCCCCAAATCTGTGGTTGAGCCCTTTTTCTCCCCAGAACGTTCCCTTCTCTTCTCGCCTTTCTGCTGTTAGCATGATGTCTTGCGCCGCTCACACGCGAAGTATAATCAAGATGGAATGCTCCTCCTTTTAGTCATTTGTGCCCTCTTGGTTGGAGTAGCATTTAAGGTTATCACGTTGAGATCTCCCCCCCCCGCTCAGTTTGCACCCCTTTCTTGGCGTCTTAAAGTCGGGTCGTCTTGTATGTTTCCTTTTCGACCTTTTTTTCCTTCGTCTCACCCTCTTTTCCCCCTCCTGCTCCATTCTCTTCATACGTCGAGATACGTAATGCTCCTCCTCTTCTTTCTTGAGAGAGATCTCCTCATGCGGCGATTATCTAGCTCGTTTTCCCCTTTTTTCTTCGGCTTTTTTCTTTTGGTGCTTTTACTGGCGGTCTTTAGCATGCGCTCCAACGAGTCAGAAAACTCACGACAAACCGACGGGACGCCTCCCCTTTTTTTTTAACTGTCAGCCAGCGCTGTTTTCTATCCCTCTTGCGACCTTTTCCAAGGACCTTTAGACGCTGGGCTGTCAGCGAAATCCAGAGTAGAAACTTGTTTCCGGCCCGTATTATAGTCGATGTGACTGCGAATTCCAGGCTCCTTAAGCGAGCCGCCTTTTTTCCTTTTATTTCGGCGCATGAAAATCGCAACCTCTGTACCTTTTCCTGACGGAGTCGAACTTATCTATCTACCCGGATTTGAATTGTCCGGGTTTCCCTTTGTCTGATGGACCCTCTCCAAACGTTCCCCTTCCACAGTCTCCACCTTCTCTTCCCATGTTTCTCTCAGTTGCTGGAGTTTCCTTGACTTATTCTGCTTCCTTTTTATATTCGCACTGCTCCCCTCCTTGTCCTTTTTTTCTTCTCTCTCCATCGTTCCCTTCAATCTTCCCTTTAACCTGCCCGCTTTCTTTCCGATACTGGTTCTGAAACAAATTAACACCATTTTATCTTGAGTTCCTTTTGGCGCTCTCTTAGACTCCGGCTTCACTCTCCGATTTGTAAGTCCATTCTGGAATTCGCGAGGGTCTCCTTATTGGTATGGGGGGAAGAATTTTCCCCTTCTTTGCGGCGCGAGATTTCTTTCCACTCGAGCCCTTTACACCCTGGGTGTTTCTCGATAAGTACATATGATCATTCAGGAGTTTTTTCTCGCCGGTTTTTCTCTTCTTTCTTCATGTCCCGCAGGTTTTCGGCGGTGATGGAAGGCTCACATCGACTCCCACCTGGTCTCTCGAAAATTTCGCCGGGTTGCCTCAACGTTGATCTTTTCTTGACCGACATGTTCTTCGATTAGTGCGCCTCCCTTCGCTTGGGTCTCCTCCACGGCCAGTATTTCTACCAGTAAGGTCAACCGAAATTTCTCTATAAAGCTATTGATCTTTTTCCCGCCCCCTTTCTTTTACTATATCACGTAGACTCAGAATCAGGGTCCCTTTTGCCGCATTCCGGATCCCTCTCGGAGGCCTCTGGTGACGCGCTCCCCTTCGAGTTACCCTGCGACATGACTGATTATGTAGATTCTTTAGGTTACGAACTTCTTTCTGCCCGTCTGGGGCCATCTTTTGACGTCCTGCACGCCTAATGAACTGCTCGCAAGCGTGAATGTGTTGCCCCACCCTGGATTTACCGCTCCCTTAACGTTCAGCGAGCTGGCCTTAACTTGGTCCACTGCACGAGTCGGTGAGATCCTAGAGGGCTGACTAAACCGTTTCGATGGCCCTCGTAGTTTGAAAGTCTGTTCCTATCCGAATATATATCCCCTAATCATAGTTTGTTGTTTTTTTGAGAGTTTCTCGTGTCTTATGCTCCCCCGTCACACCCTTCTCGTTCATGCGCTAAACATTGCCCGGAGAGCATTTACGTTCTATTTCCCTTTTTCGCCCTGAGGAACCTCCAGTTTTTTGTGGCGAAGTGTAATGCGCCGTGGTTTTTAAGACACTTGCGTCGTCCCTCTTCGACTTACTTTCCGAAGTGGCCACAAATTACTTTTGTTGGAGGGGTGAGACGGTGAATATTCTACCTGCCAGGTCGATCTAAGCCCTCAAGAATAGAGCATTGATCTACTTTGAATTGTCGCGTACGGTAGATCAGGAAAGGTCTCTGGTCGCGGACTAATAGCCTCCCCGGATTTCCGGGACCACTTTACGGATCCTTTCTGGATGATGATACGGTCCGCTCTTGAACTTCTATCGCAAGCTCCCAGTATTTACCCGGTGTTTTTTTGAACCCTCTACTGTTCTTCCTCTCATTGCTCGCTTTCGCGACTCCGAATAATCCGTCCTTTGGTTTTTTTTTCGCCGAGATTTTCCTCCGGTTCTCGCTTTTTTTCTGTTTATCACCCGTGGGGCTGGATCTCTCCTCCAAGCCTCATGACCCCTTGGCTTACACCGGACGAATGGCCGTAGCTTCACATTCACCCTTTTCGGCGAATTGTCACATAGACCCGGTCTATCCCCCTTTAACACAGGGTTTTCCCCCTGCTTCTGGATATGTTGATTCCTAGGGGACTTCAGATCCACTTCTTCCCTGACTGCTTTTGCCGTGTTGTAAATCCATTTTAGAACTCCCCGGTCACATGCTTTTCCTGCCGGCCTCCTTCTTTCGGGACGTGGACCCTTCCCCTGATTCTATCAGATACGCTCAGCATTTTCCTGATTCCTGTTTGACTTCTTCGATCCTCGTTGCACTCTTGATTGTGTTGAGCCCCCCCCCCCTTAAGCCCCTGCTCCGAGATGCGATCGGCAGAAACAAGTTATTCGGAAGGTGTCCTCTTACGGCCAGGGCAGACTCCGTAACCGTCTTTGACCAGCACCTTTTCCCCGATTCGAGCTCCGGTTCTGGAGTTGTTCAATAACTTATTTTGTCGATTCCCCGTATCTGACGAAACTCAGGTTCGAACTTTTCCATTGCGGCCTCCAAGACGGTCAAAACCATTCCAGGTTTCCTGGTGCCCTCACCGGCGACCTTCTACGGCCAGCTCTGCCTTGTTGCTAGGCCTTTCTTTCTTAGAGCTTGCTTTCGATCACCCCTCGAAGTCTCCAGACCGATGCCTCCGCGGTTATGGATCGGCTGCCAGAAATCCTGGTGCAGGATATCCCGGTTCTTTCCTTCGCCTTCTTGCTCCCTTCCGACTGGCGGCCCATTTTCAAAGTCCTTTGCCTTGGCTTACCCCTTTGTCTTTCTGGCTCCGTGTCGAGGGGATTAGGTCTTCTTCTTCTCAACGGCCTTCAAGCCCCCCGAGACAAGTCTCCTTCAGCGATCGCTTCTTTTTCTCTTCTATCTTCTACTCATAATTCTTGTGTTGTTTCCGATTTTTTTCCCTCTCTTGGAGCTTATGAAAGCTTTCCTCCGAGGGCGTCCCTTTTGGATCGTATGGGTCGTCTCTTTTTAGTGGGATCCGGATGCCCCTGCCCCCCTGCCGCTTCGCATGATTTCGATTACACGACGGGGTCTGACCGGCTTTTTTTGCACCCTTTCTGCGTTGTTCCGCCATTTTCTGAATTTTCAATCTTGCGCACTTGAAAATTCGACCTCCCCTCCCTTCCCGAACTTTCATCAGCCCTGAGGGAATTTAACCGCGAATCGCCCTCTCACCCGTCAAAACAAATCTTTTCCATCCTACTGCGAGCTCATCCCTGGTATGCTTCTCGCCTGCATTCATCTTGCCGATATTTCTTACTCTTCCCCCTCATATACTCCCCCCTCGTGGCGCGACGGCCTTCTCGAGTAGAGCAGTGTGCTAGAGAAGGCTTTTTCCGAGCTTTTCCTTCTCGCTCATTGATCCCCCCCCTGAATGTTTCGGCTGGCTGGTCCTGGAAGAACTTAGATCGACTTTTTCGGTCCATTTTTTCGTGAAAAATCCTTTGGGCTAAGATCGGACGTATTATAACGTTTTTCACCGTATCCCCGTCTGAGTCCCGGAAATTTTTGGTGGGCCCCTTTATTCTTACAGATCGCGTCGCGAGGCCTTTAAAGAGTAGCAGGCGTTCTTTCCCACTGTCAGACCATTGGTTGCTCCGCGAGCCTCCCCTGATGTGGATCTTCTGACTGGGTCAAACACTCCTTTTGAAGTCGTTCGTTCTTCTTCTACTTTTCTTAGCCGATTCATGTTACATCCCCCTCAGCGTCCCTTCAGGTCCTGGGTCCTTAAGATTGGCGCAGATGGTGGACGATTCCCCTTCCCCCTCCTTCCATGCTTTTTCTCTTCCTCTGTACCCCCCTCCTCCCTCCATCGGGCTTTTTCCTCTTCTCCCATTCCTGTTTTCCCTCCTTTCGGATGTCCGACCTATTCTCAAACACTTCTGACCTTTCTTGCTATGCTCCCTGGGCTTCGACTTTGCGGCATGCGCGGCGGATTCTCCGTTTCTTCTCTTTGGGGATGCGGCTGACAATCCGAAGCCACAGTTTTTCGTTTTTTTTTCCAAAATTGCTTCTCGTTGTCTATCAATCCTTATTACGGCCGTCATGCGCGAGCTTTCGCTGTCTCCGACCCCCTTCACCTTGCTGCCGAAATCGTCCAATCCACGACGTGACCACGCACTGGCAACTGCGATATATTGTCGCCGGTCTCGTTCGAATTCCTTAGTGCCACCGCCTCCCTCATTGACCGGAATCTCTCTGCTATTTCCTTCCCGTCTTTACCCCCATCTCTTCGCCGATCATTGGTTTAGTTCTCCCTTCGGACTTCGTCTGATTCCACGGCAAGGACACTCTGGACCTCCCCCCTTCTCAGTCCCCGGGACTACGTTTGACAGTCAACTGCGCCGTTTACTGCTTTCCCCTTCTCAAGTTCAATGTTCCTTCCCTTCGCGCTCTTCCAAGTTTCCCTTCTATGTTTTGCGCCGGAACACTTATCCGACCTTCTCTTTCGGGTGTCCCCGCTGTTCGCTCTGCAGGAAAGCGAGTTTCTTACCACCACCCTACTGTTCTCTCC
>Ga0179593_1466379_pt1 | contig 11074 bp, 6 predicted proteins | sample CZODoug2_1_08_16_FD_185931 | JGI IMG/M metagenome (GOLD analysis project Ga0179593, IMG submission 185931) | Vadose zone soil fungal communities from Angelo Coast Range Reserve, California, USA - CZODoug2_1_08_16fungal (PacBio error correction) | ecosystem: Environmental > Terrestrial > Soil >... | reverse complement strand
ACGGCCAACGTCAGCTACTCTCCCCACGTTCCAAACACGTCTTCCCCTCTTTTAACAACGAATGGCCTCCTGATTGTGACAATTCAATGGCAAGCCAGGACCTGTCTCTTTTTGTTTTTGGTGTGGAGCCGTTCCCGAACTCCCCAATCCAGATATCCCTGGGTGGTAGTATTTTTTGTCCCCTTCTCTCGCTTTCGTCCCAGGAGGCCCCCCCACTTCTGTTGTTTTTCTAGTCGTGTTTGTTTGGTGTGTTGGTTTTAATTGTGTTTTCCTAACATCCCCCCTTGTGGTTTTCCTAGGCGTCTTTCCTACCACTTCCCTACCCGCCATCCCCCATCTGTCCAGGTCACTTGTAACGTTTTCCTTAGCGTCCGAGTGGCCGTTTTTCAACCGCGACCCTTTTCTAGATGCACTGAATCAGTCTTCACCACTCCGGCTTGCCCTCAGCTCGTTCGCACCCCGGGCCTCAAGCACGACCCAATCCCTAGTGCTTAGTCGTCTTTTTTTCGGGGCTCAATGAGCCCTCGAGGGACGTGCGCCCCCCTCGGTACAAAAACTAAATTTCCATTGTAGACACAAGCCCATGTTTCCCTTACCGCGTCGAAACGCTACCATTCCCTTCCCATAAATGAAGCGTTATTCCTCATAGGGGCCAGAGAGGTCCTCTTTCTCCCCCAGATGCTCTGCCCATAGTTCTACATGTTTGTTTCCCTGTTTGACGCGTTCACTTCCGACCCCCCCCCCAAAAGACAGAGAATTTTCTGGGATACTTCACAAAGATAATTGTTTCGTGGACATTTTCCCTATGTACCGTCGCTGCCCTTCTCCATTGCCGCGCTGTTTTCCTGTCTTTATTCTCGAGCCAGTTCGGACCCAATCTCACGCAGGTCCCCATTCACTGCAAAAGCCTTCCTGGCTATATTTTAGTTTCTGCAACCCTCACGATCCTTCCCTAAGGTAACCGGTGCACGCGGCACCGTCCTCCTTCCTCACACAGCCCACGGTTTTTACAAAGTCAGCTCTCTACGTTTTTGCACTTTTGTCCCCCCCCTGACCCCTTTGATCCTGAACCGTTTTGACGCCCGTAGCATACTGCGGTCACCACGAGATACAGTGCTCGTATTTCTTGCGGTACCGGTAGTAGCGCCTCTCTTTTTACTGCCCCAAGTCTGTTGCGAACATTTTCGCACACAGTTTTTTCCCACCCCCGGTAGCTTTGGACAGACTCTGTAACACCTCCTTTTTCCGGTTCCCCCTCACCGACCACGGAACTGATTCATGGCCAAAACCATCATCGTCGGCGCCGGCTGCTGTACAGCATTGGCTTTTGACAGTCGGTCACATATTGCTTTCCCTTTGGACACGTGAGATCTAATTCGTTTGGACTCCAACAGTTCGGCCGGCCTTTTGAGGACCCTCCCGTCCGATTGGTTTTTTGTGGGACAATTGATACCTTCTTCCGGCCATCGAGTTGCGATCGTTCGCGATCTATTCGCCCCCCGTCTTTTCGTGGGTATTGTTTTAAACCCGTCCCACTCACGTCCGCATGCGCCTTCTCCCTTTGGGTGTCTCTTCCGTGAACCCGCTCCCAGAATAAATCGTCTTCTTTCCCATCGGCCGCGTTTTCTCGCGAAACTCGACAAATTTTGAGGATATCGGTCACCACACTAACTGCTTCCGTGTCGATCAATTTTGGTCCAGACGGGCCCCCCAGGGAAACGTTTCCGTAACGTTGCGTCGGCAACTTCAATTTTCAAGTATGCCCCTTTCTAGCCCATCAGGTTTGACCGTTGCTTGCTGGCTGACGACCACCGGTGACACTGCTTTTCCTTTTTCACCGCATTTCTCTTGGCTTCCACCCAGCGTGGGAACTTCCCCCCACAAGTCATATTAAGTCTTCACAGTACATATTTTTTTCAAAAAGAAAGAAGTTCCTGGTGGCAGCGGTGAGTTGCTTCCCTTTATAAGACCCCCTCCCTCTCCACGGTCACTGCTTCCCTCTCCCGCCTTGCGGGACATTCCGGATATGGGCACCGAGTCCCCCCTTGACGGGTGCCTCTTTGATGTGATAGTATTCCCCCTGGTGTGCCCGTTCCCTGAGCTTGGGTAGACGTTTTCTACTCGCTTTCCTCCCGGCATTTTTTTCTTACCCTGATTTTTTTTCTTCCGCCGGCGAGATGGTCAATTTTTTTCGGGAGATTGGGTCAGTTCCCTTTTGGGCACTCCCCCGGACTTCTTTCTGCTGGCGCCGACATAGTTTAAAGGATTTACCTCGTATGACGGGTTTACGAACGTCTTTCGGCGATACGGCAGACTCCCGCCATCCGAATTGGATCCTGTTTCCACCCGACACCGTCTACGGCGGTCCTCGGACCAACCTGTTGCTAACTTTTCTAATTTCGACCGAGACGCACGTTTTCCGCTTTCCCCGCTGGACTACTCCCCTCGAGTCTACCCCCTATCACGTCTTTCTTTATTATCGCCCTCAAGTCCTCTTTAACCTTGCGTCTCGAGGATGCCGCCCCCCCTTGGAGAGGAGGCCCCCGTCTCTCCTGAAACGACAAGATCGTCGCACGCTAAGTTCAACCCTCTGGGACGGGCGTGTGTTACGCATTAGTGTTCCGGCAGGGTGGACGATCCTGGCCCTTCAAGGGCTCCATCCGGGCCCCCCTCTCCTTTATTCTTTCATACCTCCATTTGGTAGATTCGCGGCATTTTTAATTCTTTCTGTTCGACTGCCCCGTCGTCACATGACACCCGGCCCAGGTCTTTTTCGCCACCCCCCCCGTTTTTGATGACCTATTTTTGACAGGGGGTTTTTTTTTTTCTATCTCTTTGTGTGATCTTTCCACCCGCCTCACTTTTCGTGGGTTACTGATGGCCTGAATGTTTTGTTTTTTTTCCCTACCTTGGCCATGCCTTGACTCCCCCTACCTCAGGACTGCATTTTTTTTCCCGTGTTTGGGTCGATCGCGAAAGTTCGAGCTGGGATCGGCTTTTTCCATTTTGATAGGTTCCTCGCCGCGTCGCCTTGGACGAAACACGAAAGGTTTTTTGCCGCACCTCCGTCATAGCGTTTCACCTGAGTTGCTCCGATCCTTCGTTGCTTTTTGCCAGATGAAGGACTCGAAGACGATTAGTATACCTTTTCTTCTGTTTCATTTTTTATGGACGATGGTTTCCTATCTCGTCGTGTCCTTTTTCTCTAGAGTCAGTCTGTGTCCTCATCGTTATAGTTCGCATATGGCGATACTTTCTTCTGAACCAGTCGGCGATCATCACGGGGATTTTGTTCTCTTCTCCTTTCGGGGGGCCGCACACGTTTACGCCACATGTCGTCGGAGTAGCTTGCCCCGATGCCGGGAGTCCGTCGGAGCACGGTTAAAAAGTGATTCTGTATCACCTTCTCTGTTGAAGACAGATGAATTTGAGTTGGTCGGCACGAATTATTTCGTAGCATGGTCCCTTCCTTCAGTAACTAAGTCGGCGTTGTTCACCGGTGACCGAAACCACGAAATTCGTCCTCCAAGCAGCCTTTGTTTTACAGTTTATTGGGCTCCTTGAATAGTGTCGGCACCGTTCGTGCCCTAGGTATCATTTCGTGACCGTAGATTTTCCTTTCAGTTCAGTTTTCTCCGGGCCTCCTATCATACTCTGTCCTACTTTCCTATATGTGTTCGCTTAAGGGTTTTGACTTCCTTTAGGATGGCCTGGTCCGTGTGTTTCTGTATTTTTCTTGAGATTCCGTCTTCGCACCAGATGCCTATGAATGGCCGTTTTGTTGTACTAGGTCCCTTGGGTCGGTCGAGTTTCACGTTTTCATGTTTTTTTGGACGCCTTGTGTGGAAGAGCGATCCCCGTGATCAGATCTTCTAAAGTTTGATGGCCTATGGGATAGTTGTCGTTACATCTACACCGCTGGTTACACACTTCGTTTGCCTATTCCCTCTCGACTAGTCCCGCGTTACTAAGTTCACTCCCCTGTACTTTTTGTTACTGTTTCTCCGTCGGGCCCCCTTTTCCATTGTTTGCTACGTAGGGGGTTCACAGTTGTCCTCCTCAAACCCGTCGCTTCCCTACGATACCTCTCTCCGTTGCGGTCGCCGAAGCTTCTGTTTTTAAGGTTTTACAACGCGTTCTTTTGAAGCCTTATTTTCGGCTTTTTGTGTCCCAATCCCCGGTGTGAATAGATCCGACGCCTCTTGCAAAATTTTCTGCATTTACAAGTTTATTTTCGCGCTATACAGGTCTTGGCCTTCGGCCCGTTGCCGACTTGTTGGTTTTTCGTTCAGTGTCCGATTTTTTTCTTTGCCATGCGCCCGCCACGATTCGTTCGTAGCTTGTCGACAGGGTGATGTGACGAGTTTTCTGTTGTTGCCTCCGGTTTAGGTTCTAGTGGTTAGTGTCCCTTTCCTGTTTTCCAGTCGTCCCCGTTTGCTTGTCCCTGATGCTGTTCCATCTCCCTGTTTTTTGAATTGGTGGTAGTTTCATCCGGAATGGTTGTACCCCGGTCCACTGGCGTGCTTTTCGCTGGACGAGTGTTTCTGCCACGATTCAGGCTTGCTTCGACCCGTGATCTCTTTGTAGAGCTTTTTTTCGTGTGTCGTTTCGCAGTTGCCCCCTTCTGTTTAATTCCGAGAGGAACTTCGGGTGTTGGTTGATGATGTAGTCGTTTCCAGGCTTTCTTGCTTATACGTTCACGCGGAGTCAGTGGTCTATTCTTTTTCCAGTTGTTATCGACCCTTAATTGTGAAATGATTTTAGGACCTTAGTGGTAGGTTCGAAATTCTTAGAATTTTATTGCCGCTCTGGTCTTGACCCTCCCGGCAAGCTGAAGCCGCGTAATTTTCATATTGAACGTTTTCTTGACCGGATTCCTTTTATCGTGCGCGCTCACATCCAGGGCCGATGTCGTTTCTTTTACCCTCGCACGTGCCCTTGGAGTTATCTAGTTTTTAGCATTTGGCGCATCGTCGGTTTCTTTCTTTTTTCCTTAGGACGGATTGATCGCATTTACGTTTTCGTTTCGACAGCGTCTTTTTATTGTCTTTGTTTCACATCTTCTGTGTTTGGGTTTTGATGCTTTTTTATTTCGTTACTTGGGGAATGATGTTCCCGCTCGTCCGAAAGGTCTCGCTTAGTTGCCGCTCCTGCGGTGTTGGCCCTTATTACTCCCGTTCCAGAGGTTGAGATCTTTCGGTGCTTGTCTGTATCGTGAAAATTGTCCTTGTTTCTTGAAGTAGTTCCTGATTTCGACTTGAAGTTTTCCTTGCGTCGATATTTTGTTCTTGTATGTTGTCGGCCACCCTTCGCCGCTGTACTTTCCACGCCAAGGTTTCTTTCGCTGGATTGAGGCGTTCGTATTGTGTTTCCCGACGAATGCCCGCTTCTTTTTCATTGCTTTAGACGAATCCCAACGTCTTTTAGAGTGGAGCTGTTCAGTTTTTTCATCTCCGGACCGCTTTGGGCACCTCCCCCGTCACCTGTAGTGTCCGGTCGGCTGTTGAACGCCGCCCCCTGTTAGTTTTTTGTAGTTTACTTTGCTATAGCTTCCCCAACCTCCCCCTGCCGTTGGATGTTTTTGTGATAGATCTCTCTGCCACGTGCTAGGCGGACTCAAACTGATTTCCTTTCCACACATCGACCCGGTACCTACTGCGTGTTTGGGACCTCCATTAACCGCCCCCCTTTGATTTCGGGCGGTCCCTCGTTCCCTCTCGGATAGACTCTGGTGGTTTCGGATGTCCCCACACTGAACTCCAGTTTTTGACTTTCTTCGGTCACCCCCATAAGTACTTTCGCCACAGAGAACCCGTCACATTCTTTGGTGGTTGCGTCCCTCGTTTTTGCCCCCTGGGTTTTACCATTTTCTAACTTCTGCCCCATGTCATTGAAACCTTAACCTTTCCCTTTGCGCCCGTTGCAGCCACCGCCTGCCCCCGCGTTGCCTCATCACGATGCACGTAATCTTTATTATCTTCCTCTGGGGGGCCCAACGACGCGCGTCTCTTCCCCGGGCCCGTTCAAGCTACCCCACACCTCGCTAGTCTCGTCTCTCTGGGAATTCCCTCATAACCCTCCCTGAACGTTGGCATCGAACCCCCCCCCTTTCACATACTGTTAGCCCCAAAGACTTGTTCCCACCTCCCCCTTAGTCGACTTCCCGCCAGGCTACCTAAACTGACCTGGCGTATCCTGCCTTTCCCTTGCGGTGGTCCCTTTCACGTTGCTTTAAAAAGAACCCTAGTTTCCCGAAAATCTGTCTGGCACACTGATGTACTTGCCCCCCCCATCCGTTTCCCCCGGGACGGACTGACCCCCCCCCACCTCGCACCCTGACCGCGCGGGCTTTTGATGATTACTTCACCATGAATAGTCTCGGGTCAGCACTTCCTCCTGGCCGCGGCGTCCTATTTACGGAGTAGAATGCCATTTTGGGAACCCCTTCTGATTTCGTTTTCACCACTCCTGACACAACGCGCCCTTTTTCCCCTCCCCCCTTTTTTCAAACCTGACCCTTGCCGCTCGCTATCCCTTTGGAGACACCTTTCCTCACCGACGATGTGAACTTCCGACGAAAGCCGGCAAGTCCTTCACATATCACCCCAACTTCTCACCGCAGTCTTTAAAACTCCCCCTCTTATCGTACATCCTCCGTTTGAATTTCGTACCAGAAAAACAGACTCTTACCCACTCCCGACAGCTGAGCATCACCTTTGCTTCCGAGAGCCCCTTGCGAACTAAGATTTCCAGATACCGCTTCTTCCCTTTTAATTTCCCCCACCCCAAGGTTCCCTCATGCGACCTCTCCCCCTTTCCTAACAGTTTGATCTTAATGGATTTCTTCCCCCAGCCTCCCGGAACGTCCCTCCCCTGACGACCCCCCGCTTGCCCACTTCCCCCTTCAACCACATTCGTTATTCGATTCCGTGACATTTCCATCGCGGCCCCTGCAACCCTTCTCCTCTATCTTGGAGGGAGCAGGTACCTCCCTCTTTTTCGTTTGACGCCAACCATGCTTGCCCCCTGACGTTATTTTTCCATCCATAGCTTGGTGAGAGGGTACCATTTCTCCGTTGTAAGGCCTGAACCCCTGTGATCGATCTTAGACGAACCGATGCTCCTTTTTCTCAATTATCCTTCGTAGAGTCGTTGGAGTGGGACAACACACGGTTCTACGCAAGCCCCTCAAAAAACTTTTTGGATCCCTTCGTCAGCTTGACTCAGGTCGCGGTCGTGAATCCATCGTGTTTTGACATCAGGTGCGTTCTCGAAAGCGACCCCAGAAATCGTATGTAGCCCGCAAAAGGTATGATTACTCGCTGAATTCCCAGTTGGCGAGATCCCCCCGTGTACCGACGATTCCACGCACCTCCGGTCGAAACGAGGTTCCCCTAGAACTTGTAACCGAGCTTACCCGTTTCTGTCTGCCAAAAAGTCTTTGCCGACACCGTTCAGTTCGTTTTGGGCTCCCTGTTTCCTAGTCTGAATGAGATGCCCCCCCTCACCTGGGACCGTTTTTTTGGCGCCCCGACCGTCGTCCGCACCGTGCTTCCCGTCACTGGTCGGCATCCCCTTCTTCCGGTCTTCCCCCCCCTGGGGAGTCCTGCCAAAATCAGCGGAACTCTCAGCCAGGCTCTTGTTACCAACCCCCTCCCGGCTTTCGGTATTCCGCGGTTTCGGGCTTTTCTCGTCGTTTTGACCGATTCACGGCATATCCATCGCGGCTTTTCTTCCCGCTCCCCCTCTCGGACGGGGGGCCGACGGAGCTTTGATGATCTGCTGGCCCGGCTTTTTTTACACGTAAAGTCTGAGCGGGTGACCCATTTGTCCTAATGAACATGTATCATCGGAAAGAATACCCCGTGTTCTACGACACTATGAAGTACTCCCCCTGCAGGAAGAGCGACCCTCTTTAAAGTTTGGTTAGGTTGGCCTACGATCTCTCGGTTCAAAATAAAGGTGTTCCGGCGCCTGGAAACGTATCCGACGTGGCGGCCTCCCTTCAGGGCCATTTATGACTTAGATGAGGGATGCTCCGTTTCTGTAGTCGATGCAAGTAGCAGATACGACCAACTGCAAGGCCGTCATCATTGCACCCGGCCCCCCCCCCGCCCAAGCATGTCTACGGCTTAATCTGCAAAGACAGCGTTCCTGTTTCCATGTTGCGGACGGATGGACACTAATCCGTCCCCGATACCTTCGGAGGACAACCCGCTTCACGACTTCCGTAGCTCTCCACATATCTCACTTGCGCGGCCCTGAATAGGCAATCACGGTGCAGTTACTTCTCGTTCCTGTGACCCTCCCGTCTTTCAGGATTAAACTAGGACTTATCGGCTGGCCTCCCGGCTACAACAGAATATGATAGTTATGCCCCCTACCATCTTCTAGTTTGCCACTTGCTGCTCTTTGGCATTCCCCCCATCGGGTTTGTTCCTGCGGCCCAACGCACAGCGGTATTTTATGTTTATGTACCCCCCCTGGCTCGACCTTTGCCCCGTCGGAGGACACTACTAAAGTGCGGCTTCCAGGCCTGGCGATATTTCCCCTTCGTCATTCGATCTCGGAACCCCGATCATCACCACTCTCCTTTCCCCGCGATGAGCCCCTTCCAGGAAGTTGGCAGGTTGTAGACCTTTTGGTGGAACGGAGGAAAACGGCAACGCTTCCCCCTGGCATGAGCGAACCCACGAATTTGGTTTAATGGATCTACCCGCTCTGTTCTTTTTTCCCCCCTCCTCCTACAGGTGTTTGGTGTTGTTTTGTCGTGAGCTGCTTGTGCTTCTGGTACAAATATTTACAGCACGTGTTTTGTGTTTCAGTATCGCCATGTAATTCCCAGAGTGGGCACCGTTGCAGATGACTTCCCGAAGAGAATGAACTTACTCTCGCTTCCGTTTTGTCCTTCTTAGAAGCGTGGTCTTTTTTTGTAGCCACTTTATTTCTCCCTTATCGTGTTCTCCCGTTCGCGTCTCCGTTTTCATCCCCTCCTTTGAGTTGAAGGCAAAGAAGGTCCTAGTCGTGTTCCCCCTTGTCTGCGACTATGTTTAGTGGTTGGGCCTGGCCGAGTTCCGTCATCCCTGAAGCCTCCTTTGTTAATAGTTCTTTTATTGGCTCTTGAATTGGCTTGCGTCTGCCATTTTGACGAGCTCTTCCCCCGTGTAGATTGGGCGGTCGAGGTGTAGTAGCGTTGTCTAATCGGTATTTTTTCGTTTCTTTTCGATGGAGTCAGCCGTAGGCAGTACTGGTTAGCACTCCTCTGGTGTTGTTGACCCTGTTTGCCGCTGTTAGTACTGTTTCAGTTCGCCGATGTGCCCATTTCTAGTCCCTTTGTCCTTCTTAGAATGATTACACGCTTTTTTTCAGCCGGGAGTAGTGATTCCTGTAGAATGTACCGCAGGAGATCTGCACTCCTCCCCTTAGTCGTTGCCCACCTTTCACCTACGTTTTCTTCAGCACCTGCTTTCCACGGTCGCTGCCGGGTGCCTTCCGGCGTGTCGTCCCGTCTTTGTCCGCGGCTCATGTTTGGCGTGAGCCCTTCCGGTTTTCGCCGGGGCCTTCCCTCTACGAAAGGTCGCTCCGTGCCGCCTTTTGCGCGAGGGTCAGTTCTTCTGTTACATGCTGTATCCGGGGACGTGTTCCTTCTCTCGTAGTGTCGGCCGGATGGTCGAGCGCAGACACGTCACGCGCTTATAAGTACGGGCTTTTCTGTTGGTCCACTAGTTCTTGTTCGGGAGCTGGATCTAGTTTTTGGACGCACCTGTGTTTTGAAGTTTCTTCAGTTTGCTCCTACGTGAGCCCGGGGATTTCGACGGTGCCTAGTTTCGCATTCAGGCCTCTCCCCTGGGCCCTTTGCATCCATTCATATCCCTTTCCCCTTTCGACGCCGTGACTGGTCCTTACTGGGTCCTTCCCCTTTTTTCCCCTCCGCTGTTAGAAGATCTTGGTTTTGGTTGTTGATTTTTTTTATTTCACACGTTCGAGTACAGGCCTCTTTTAATACTAAGTGAGGTCTGCGAAGCCTGTTGAGTTTGACTCTTTCATTTTCCCCCGCGTTTGAGCACGAGATGTCTTTGACGATTCCGTTGCGGCGTGTTTCCCCAATAAGCTTTTGCTCTCTGATTTGATTCCCTGTGACCCCGTGCGGCCTTTTTCCACGTAACTTTATCAATGGATTCCCCCTGCGCCTCCTTTCCTACTCTATCGTGGCCGTGCGGCCGTGGACAACTTTTGGACTCCAGGTGATGTTTTGGCGTTCTGCGCACTTCCATATTCTTTTTCTGTCCTCCTGTCGTAGTAGATTTTTTTTTTCGCAGTTCGCCGACTGTGATGTTGTGTCCGCAGGTTTTCGTCTTTGGCTTTCACTTTTCCGTCCGTTTTTCTGTTCGCACTGCGGGAGACGAGGCCTGTGCCAGCGCTCCCTGTCTGTGCCTGGGGGGCGTCCTTATCGAACGGACTGGTGTCAAGTTTACCCGCGCCCCCCGTCCCGCGAGCGAACCACTACTTTGAGTCCACGCTGAAGTTCGTCACTGGATTCGTGTTTAAATCATGCTTTCCTGCTTCCTCGCAGCGTCGGATACGGTTTTGTAGTCGGGTTCCCCAGCATTGGCACCTAGGCGGTTAAGGACGCAAGCTAGGCGTTTCGTTTAGAGCTTCTTGGAGTTTTTTCGTGATGGGAGGTGTGTCGCGCGTCGATCCAGTCACCGTTATTGTTTGGTGTCGTCCCTCGTAAATCTTTTCCTAGAGACCAGGTTAGTCACAGTTGGGTCTCCAAGGCCTCCGCGTTGGTCGGACCTTCTTAAATGGCTTAGAGACAGCTGTTTGTATTCCCGCTGTCACCTTCTTACTCTCCTTTTTTTTTTTCCATTCTGAAGGCTGCCGGAGATTGGAGGGAGGTAACCTGACACCGGCTATTGGTCGGGTTTTTGTATCCATCCCTCCCATGGATGTTCGTATTGAACGTGCATTCGTACACCGCCCCCCTGGTTCGGAAGGTAATCTATTGGCCCGGCCCGCACATTCTGGGATGACAACTGATTGTGGGTACTTCTTCTTAAGGGACAAGATAGAA
>Ga0179593_1347461_pt1 | contig 11074 bp, 17 predicted proteins | sample CZODoug2_1_08_16_FD_185931 | JGI IMG/M metagenome (GOLD analysis project Ga0179593, IMG submission 185931) | Vadose zone soil fungal communities from Angelo Coast Range Reserve, California, USA - CZODoug2_1_08_16fungal (PacBio error correction) | ecosystem: Environmental > Terrestrial > Soil >... | reverse complement strand
AAGAGGTCCACCACCCAACACCCCCCCCCACTACGTCCAACAGGTAGCCAGTCATTCTCAGCTTTAACATGCGGTCCGCAAAGAACCTCCTTCCCTGGTGCCCCCGTAACACCATAGGGCCACCATCTTCCCCCAACAACGGCTGGAATACTCTCTTGCGCCACAAACACCCCGCCTTTGCTCCCTGACACTCCACTGCCGACATCCGCCTAATTAATCTCACTTCTTCGTACAATTTTGATCTTTCACCTTATGGTCAATTGCCGAAATTCCCTGTTCCGAAGTTATAGCGGACCACAGGTCCCCCCGTTTTTCCGTACGACTTCTACATCCCCCCAAACTTGTAGGCCCACTTTTCCTCCGGTCAGTGATCGCCACCCGCCACACATCCCACTTTTTTTAAGTCTCCCCCCCCCCAATTAAAACCACAGGCTCCCCCCCCCCCCCCTTTTCCCCTTTCCCCTTCCCCCACCGCGTGTTCCATTTCTTTGACGCCCCCCCCCCTTTAATATCTGAAAATTTCCCTTAAGTCACTTTGCCATGGTTCGGTAGGCCCAGTACTTTTTTTAAGGACGCTCCGAGCGTCAAACGCCGATTTCTCGCCCCCTTTCGACAGTCCTGCGATTATCTGCGTGATTACACCTTATAATGTTCCTTTTTCCCTGATCAAGTCCCCCTTTGTTTCCCCCCTGTTTTTCAAAACCTCCTCATTTCTTCTAATAATTCCCATCAGGACCGTTTCCCCTTGTCCCCGCCTTCTTTCATCTCACCAATCACTGTCTGCGTTGTGTAATTGTTAACTTTTACCAGCTCCCAAGTGATCGGCGTTAAGCCTCTCTTTCCCTTTCACCTGTCCGGGCTTATCCCAAGTCAATTTCTCACATTTCCATTGACATGCTGTCATGTGTGATTACCTGTTTTTTAGCCCGAGGTGTCTTCCCATGTGTCTTTGTGACCGATCCTCTGCGATTCCCTTCTTCCTCCCTCTCTCTCGCCCAAGTCGATGGCCCCTTCTTTGACCCCCCTTTGCGGTTTCCGGCGCTCCACACCTCCCCGCCATGCGTTCCCCCCCAACACAGGTGCGAAAGCATGTTTCCCTACTTTCTTTCGGTTATGGCGGATCCAGCTGTTTTCTGATCCTTTCCCCCCCTCCCGATTTCACTCGCTCCCGATCACCATCCTTTAGTCTTAACCTCCCCCCAACGTATTTTAGGTACCCCCAAAAAGCCCGCACCCCAAATGGTTCGCCACTACTCTCACGCTTTCTCCCCTCTCCATCCAGTTGAGCTATGAACCCACGCCACGGCTCGGGAGTTCGCCTCCCGACTTTGTCGGTTCAAAATCGTTTTTTCTTCACTGTCGCTGGCTTTCCTACGCCGCAGTTTCACTAAAATTTTACTGATGCCTCTCCTCCTCCTCTCAGGAGACTTCCTGCTCGGCCAGGCCTTGTTGCCGTGCCGCCGACAACCTCCCCTGAAAACTCCACATGACAACAAGCGATTTTAAATATCCTCCTGTCACAAAGGTCCCAACCACCAAACACAAACCCCCCCCCACCCCCCCCCCCCCCCCCCCAACAACCACCCCCACCCTCTGATATTCCACCAAACCACTTAACATTGCCCCCCTTTTCCCCCCATGCACCTCTATCAAATTCAGTCAGCATTCCTAACAAGCCCTCCCTAAAACGAAGTCTGATCTCCCGGCGTTTCCTGCGGCGCAGTGCGAAAACCCCTGACACAATTCTTCCCTTGAAGTCCTTTCAGGATGATCTCCACACCCCTCTTCTTCCCCCAAAAAGGTAATTCTGTGCATATGCACCCGCTAAACCCGTACCGCTCTCCGAATCCTCCGTTTTTGACTCTATTGTGAAGTAGGGTTCTATGGTTGATATGCACTCACTTTACCTCCCTTGCGAAGCTTTTTGTTGATTGGATTTTTGTTCAAGCCCGGTCCGGGACCCTGCCTCCCATGCTTGTTTGTTGTCCCCTTTCAGAAGTCGCGCGGCTAGCTTCGGGGCGTCGGTTTTCGCCCGTATGTGGCGGAATCCCCCGGTGTACGTTTTCTTTGACTTTACCCATTTCTTGGCGGCTGATGAAGTTGGTTGTGGCTTAGCGCCGTACTGTTGACGGTCCCGATTTTTTTTTTGGCATTTTGACTTTTCAGGTGGCTGGAATTTTATTCGCGCGACGAATGTAATATTCTGGGTCCCGCTAATCCCCTCTTTTTAGTCGCAGCGGCATTCTTTTTGGCACCTCTCCGGTCCTTGCGGGAGTATGCGTGAACTTTGAGTGACTGCAGCTCAGGCCTGTTGCCCCGCCCGCCCCCGGTTATTTCTTTTGTTTTTCTTCGGACTGAGCATGGCTCTCTTTTATTTTTTTCCCCCCCCCAAGTTAAGTTGGCAGACCCTTTGCTTTGGGTTGGCCCGAGAATGGTGGTTTTGTTGGATCCGCCCCCCGCTTTCTCTTTTTTCTTGTTCCTCCGGATCTTGAAGTTTTTTGGCTCTCTTATTCTGCGCTTATACCCAGGATCGCGTTTTTTTTGGCGATACATGCTTTGAGCTCGTGCGCCTTTTTGTTTTTGTGGTACGCATGGCCGTGCTGTGTTGTTTCAGCTTGCCGGCACTGTTCCTCTTTTCACAAAGTTTTTCGGCTGGACGAGATGGGTGAGGGATAGAGACGGGAATCCTTCATCTCGCCGTGCCTGGAGTCGGTTCCTCCCCCGTTCCAACCCCTTCATTAACAACTCTGGCTCCCACTAATCCCCCGGTCAATCCCCTGCCGCTGTCCTCTGGTCATTGCCATGTTGTACCCCCTCTTCCGCCCTCGAGTGAAACCTCAAGCTTTCTATCCTCCCATTTCCCGACACTTTTGAAGATAATTTATTACCACGTCCCTTCCGCAAGCGCAGGTGCTATTTTTTTGTGGCAATGAAATTCTTTACCTTTTCTTCTTCTTTGATTCTTATCCCTACAGATGTGCCTACGTTTTTTTGTGCCCCACCGTTTAATGGAAACCATTGCAGAGTGTCCTTCCAGTGGCCCTGTGAAAAAGGCTGTCGTCGTATTTTTTATCCTCCCAGTTGACTTTCGACTTCTAGTCTCTCCTCGGATCTGTTTGACCCAATAGTGACGGTCTTAACCTCCTCTCCGCCCCTGACCAAATGTGGTCCGCCTTGATTAAAGAATAACTCCCAATACTCCTTCTTTTCCCCTGATTTTTTCTTTTCCGTCTATGTCCCCCAAGATTTCTGTATCTTTGTGATTGAGGCCCTTTACTTGGTGTATTGGGGGATTGAAATTTGTGTATGCGAGGCCCTGGTTTTTTCGCCGGAACCTTCGCAACCGGTTTTGAAGATCCGTTTGGGGAAGTGATCTTATTACCGTCCGTTGCTGGCCTGAGGACGGATTCGACGGTGTCGGAATGCCCGGTTTTCCTGATACTCTCCTATTTGATCATGAGGTCCGTTCTGCAATTCTTTTTGCCCGGTTTCGCGCGTCCGTTGGTGTGGAGCTCGAGGTGAACTGGTGATCATTCTGTGGGCTATGTGTGTGTCTTGTCTATTTTTCCGAGACGAGTTGGGGACGGAAGGTCACGCTGAAGAATTTTCCTGGCCCTCCCTTTTTTCTTCGCGTTTGTGGTTTGGTTCCCGCTGTGCTTTCACTTTTTCTCCTCTAATTTGTTTATGAGGATGACTTTTTCCATTTCCCTCGCAAACCCCCCACCCCCCGTTCCCCCGGGTACCCCCGCTACGGCTGCTTTTTTAAATTCGTACTTCGAGAAATGCCCCTTGGCCCCATCTCACCGTCACACCACCAGTCATCCTTCACATGGCGCATTCCCCTCTCTTCCCCAACACCATTCTTACACCCTCCCAACCTTTTCTGCCCGCAGCGCCTTTGTCGACCTACTACTACTCGTCCCCACTCTCTTCACCTTATTTTTTTTTCCCATTGCGACCTTCAACCCCTCTTTTCCGTCCTCCCCCGGCGGGACCAGGACCTTTTTTCCACACAGCCGCCCCGCCCAGGTCTCTTTTGCCAAACGTCGCCTTCCTGCCCTCTTTTCTCAACAGATAGCACCTCCAAGCCCATCTCCCCCATTTTAGCCCCCAACCCTTAAACCACCACCGTCTCAACTCACCCCATCACCGTTACAAAAAAGTGTTTCAGATAGGAGGCCCCCCCCCTTTCGGTCCCTTCCCCTTGATTGGAACCTCTGTGACTCCAATACATTCTTTGACAACCGGGTCTCTTGCCGTTTACAGTACATTAGTGTAACGGCATAAGCGTTTTTCCGCTTATCCGTCTTTCAGTCGCCAGCGATATCCTGCTTTTTTTGTCCACCCAAAATGAATCATTCCTTTCCCTTCCCTGTCCTGCCTCCTTTGTTTTTTCCTCTCCCTTTGTATTGCCCAGTTTTGGTGAACAACAAACTCCGTGACTCTGTTATAAGAATTCAATCCTCCGGTCCCCCTTCCCCCTCCGTAGTTCATTGCCTCAACACCCGGACCCCTTCTTGTTTTTCTTTCCTGCAAATAATTTAGGACCTCCCGTACCACAGACTGGTGCTAAATTGATGATGCCTGTTCGTTCATCAGGGATGATAAGTTCCCAACTTTCTTCCCAACTGAAACGCGACATTTCCAGGAAGCACTGGCTTTTACAGGTGTTCGCCCTCGTGGTTAGATCAATAGGAGAGGGTTGTTGGGGCCATTTTCCCTCTCTCCCTCCCTGCGATCAAAGGAGGGGCCTCCCGACTTCTCCTCCATTTCTACTTTCCCTGCTTGAACCTTTGCTAGGCGGATCCCTGCATCTGCTACACCGACAGGCCTGCCTTCACCCCAAGGACTGAGCTCCTTCCTCATTAATGTTACTTCAGAGCTCGCTTGTAGTTCGTGACTCCGCGGCATATACCGCTCACCCCCCCCCCACTTCCCTCTTTTTTTTGCCAGATCACCCCTTCTCCCCCCTCCGCGGATAAACAAACCTTCACCTTTCCTCTTTCCCACCCCAAGCCCTTTGTTTCCTGAGAACCTGAACCCTCCATCCCCAGCTCTCTCCGTTCTCTCCTCTGTGCGTAATTTCAAAAGACGACACTAGCGTCGCCTCAGCCGCTCTTCCCAATCCTCTTAATGACTTCCGGTCTTCTCCTCGCCTGCTTTGTTTTGTTCTCCAAAAACCTTCCTTCAGGCCTCCCCCGCTTCTTCCTTTAGCGCATCTCGGAAAGGAGGTTGATTTAACCCATCCCTTTTCCCCCTTCCCCTTCTCAAAATTGCCAAAATCGCTCACACTCGCTCCCCTTCAACGTTCCCCAGTGTTCCCCAAAACATCCTCTTCCCCTCCGCCCTCGCCCCCAATGTAAGTAAGCTCAAAAGACCGTCACACATTCAGAAAACCCCCCCCCCTTTAAACCCTCTCCCCCATTCGCTCCTTTAGTTCTCCTTCCCCTTCTCTTTTCTTTAGAGCCACCCCTTGAAAGGAATTTTCCTAGTGTCCCTCTCCTACCCCCCCCTTCTCACGGCTCCGATGTTTCCCAGAAAACTTCCTTTCCAATCTTTCTTTTACGTTGTTGTGAGAGCTATTCAGGATGTTTTCTTTTTCATCGAACTCAGGACCCTTCGTTTGCCGATTCGCCGTTCTTTCATCCTGTCACGGCAGGCATTTCCAGGTGTTCTTTCCCAGAACGCGCCGAGTTATCCCTATGGCTGTTTCAACTGGGCTTTTGGATCCTCTTTCCTTCCGCGGTTGGTGTGCCCCAGTTTGACTTTCTCACATTTTTCTAGGGCGGGGACGGCTGATGCCCTGAGACGGACCTTTCTTTTGATCCTCTCTATTTTGATTTCTTGTTTAGTGAAGAGCGGGTTGCTTGTAATTATTGTATCTTTTGACTTTACCCAACATGTAGATTATTTTACTTCGCTAGGCGGAGCTTCATCTTTCCCATTGGGTTTCGTGGAACTCCAGGAGGCCTTGCTTACTTTTATCCGGGACAATGCACTAGCTTTTTGCGCAGGCGGCGCGACAGGTTTTTCTGATTGGCGTTGGTATTCTTCTGACCAGAAGATGAGCCTGGAGAGCTTGTCTTTTTTAGAACCCCCAAGTTTTTTTTCTCCTCATCTGATTTTTTATGTCGTCAGTACGTTTTTGCTGTCTGTTTTCCGATCGATTGGTTTGCCTGCTTGCATTCGTTCTTTTTAATGTTTTTGAGCTTATGCTGCTGTTCCCTCTCTTCCAAGAGCGGCTGATCTCCTCTTGTCGATGGGTAAGCGTTCTTTGATTGTTTCTCCTTGTTTCTCGATTTTTGCAAGTGTTATGCTGGACCTGTCGCCTTTTTCTGATATCTGAGGCTCAGGCGCACTGCGTGCGTGACGTTCGGGCCACCCTACCATTTCTCCTATTTCCACCCCCTGTTCTTCCAACCTGTCCCCTTCAAGGTGCCAATCCGAATGGTCCGCTGGTCACTTGAATGTTTTCAATTATCCCCGCGAGGATTTAGACGGTCGTCTTCATATTTATCCATCTCCCTCCTTTTTTACGCTGCTTGTCTTGAACTATTAACTATTAGAACGTCCTTCCTGGCTCGTTTTTTGATGCCCCTTCCCCCTCCTTGTTGCCCTTTTTTGTATTCTGAACCCGTTCCAACCCGATGTTTGCCCCCCCCAGGTTTGTCCGACCCAAAATTCAAGCTGGAAGGCCCTATCCCTTTTTTTTGAACAGCAGCTTCCTCTTAGGCATTTTATCAAGCCTTCTCCTGCTCACTTTGTTTCGCCGGATAACGAGTTTTCAACTATTCCCCAATTTACTAGGTCCGACCTAGGAAAAATGTCCACAGCATCTTTTCGCAAGCCTCCCCCATTCCCTTTTTCCTTTCCTATTTATTGGCCGCCCCTCCCCCTGTTTACGAGGGATGCTTGCTGTTTTTTTTAGCCTTGTACGTTTTCTTATTGGGGGAGCATGGTTTTTATTTCGCTTGGTTTTTTATGATGTGAGCTCGGCCTTTTACACGGTACATTTTTTTTTCCGATCCGTTGGGAAGGTAGTGATGAATCCTGTCCCGAGTTGGTCCCTTGTCCGCTACTTGCGTGCCTTTTCCATTGTCTGTTGTAGCGACCCATCCGGTTGGAAGATTCTGAATCGATGTTTGGATCGGTCGAGGAAAGCGCGCTGTTTCTCCTTTTGCGGAGCGCAGGCTTTTGTTTGACGAGAGATGAGCGGTGTGAAAGCGTCTTTGTTGCATTTGTGGAGTGAGTGTGATTTTTTCTCCTCGTCTTTTTTCTAATGTACAGCCGGAGAATTAATTATACTGGTACTCTTGTTTTGTGTTTTTTTGCCCTGCTGCCGCTTACTCTATCTCGTTGAATAACAGTTTGTTTTTCTCTTTCTGATTCAGAAGGAAGAGACACACCCCCCCCCCCCCAACCCCCCACTTAAGGTACTTCTTAAGATTCTGCGTAGACGCTTCCCCACTCCCTTCTCCCCTGGACAATCACCTTCCCAACAACTCTCACCAGATATCTCCACTCTCCCCTCTTATAGCCAAACCCAAAGCCCTTATCTCCCACCGCCAATGCTAAGCAAACGTCTATCAAACCCGATGTAAAAAAGGATTTTTTTTCCCCTGATTTTCAATGCTGTCCTCCCACCTTGCTGTACGAACCAGTTCGTTGTAGTTTTCCCCTGGGATTCCCTTCAAAACGCTCCAACAAAAGCGCTTCAGTCCTATCTCCCCCCTCCTCTCCCCCGGCCGCAAAGCGCCCCCCCCCCACTGTAAAGTCCCCCCCAATACACCGTTTTTTACCCTTGTTTCTCTCAAGTACATTAAACCCCTCGTGTCCTATCTTGACTTCCCAATAGGGGACCACCGTTTCTTCCCTCCTCTCCAATGATTAACCAAGAATGTCCTGACCCACCTTTTCTCTTTCGGTCCCTTTTTTCCTTGTTCAAGTGACGCTCGTTTTCCCCCCCCCCCCCATTCGATTATCCCTACGGAGAAAGTAGCGCATCTTTTACCACGCCTAATCGTCCTCTTGTTCCCGTCGTGCTGTTTTTTTCTCTGCACTTTTTCCCCCTGTGGACCAAACTGGGTCACCAAAACGTCCACCGAGTTGTATGGATACCTAAAGAAATAAGAATCGTCTTCACGCCGTCGTTCCTTTTCCAACCAAGAGCCCTGCGCGTCGTAGTCTCCAGTGAACTCTTGGTCCCTCCTTTTTCAAAGATCTTTTTGGATCCCTCCGGTATCCTTTTTTTTTATGGCTGACCATGTGAAAAATTATCAACATTTGATTTTCTTTTGTGTCCTGGGCTTACCGGTGATTGCGAGTTTTCTCCTCCCCTTTCGGCGAGGTTGTCGTGCCTTTCCCCAACGCATAGACTCTCTTCTCCGGATGCCTCGCGATTCTCCTCCCATTCAGCGTAAAGCCCTGACAAACTTTCTGGCGCGGAGCCCTTTGTCCTTTCCCAGCCCGTTTTTTCCCTAAAATCCACCGCGCATCCTCACATCATGTAGCTCGGATCCTGCGGGTAGTATCGTCCAACTCTTCCCTATTCATCTAATGCCTTCACTATCAGACCCTCTCCCCCCCATCTCCAGCTCTGAGCAAAACCGACAATTTCCCGGGGACCCCCAACCCCCCCCTTAAGCGCAGATGCCGCCCCACTGGTTTTCGACCGACGATCAAGCTCCCTTAGATCCATAGTTTTCCCCAACGCCAATTCCCGGTCCCTTCCGTCCGCAGAATGTGGGGCAAAACCAGCTTTGTCACGCACTTGTCCTTGGATCCTTTCGTTCCACTCAAACACTTCCTTTGACGCTCCCCCGTAGCTCCTTATCCTTCAGATGGACAGGGGTTTTTGTCTTCCGCTCCCCACTGCACCCATTCTCAAACTTCCAAAAAAATCGCTCCCTCGCTTCCCTCAGTAAAACCGAGTCCTTCGCCTCTTCCCCCCACTGCAGCAGTCCTAGCCAAACCCATTTAACTCCTCTCAACTTCTCGCACATTTCCGTTATCAGGCCACCCTACCCTCCTGAGATCCAGTTTCTTTTTCCTGCTATCGTTTTTAGCGGCAACCACCACTGGACCAGCCCTTTTTTTCTTGTCCCCTTCCCCTGGCGGAATAATAAACAAATCTCCCAAACTTCCTTTCTTTAGTTCCAGCACCAATTTCAACAATATTCATCTATTAATACTCCTACGTTGTGTGTGAGTCTCTCTGAAGATGTTGGTTGGGGTGTATGGACGACCTTCCTTTTTAGAACTTTTTGTGTTTCGATTACTAAGGTCCCTGCCCCTTTCCCACGGCAGGCCCTTTACAGGTGGTGTTGCGTTCTTTCCCATGACCTAGAATCATCTTTGAGCCTCCTTTTTGCTGAGGTTGAATCGGATGGCCCCTTCAGCGTTCAGAATGTTGCTTCTGGAAGTTATTGTGCGGGTGGGCCCTTATATTATTCCTTTGGTTGGGAATGTCGACGGACCTTTTTTTAACGAATGATCTGTTCTTTTTGTTATGGGTGGGCATTTTTCTCTTTGCTTTTTCAAGGGCTTTTCTCCGGAGACGCTCCCCCCAGAGATATGACGATTACTGAGTAGCTTGCTGAGCTAGGTTCCTGGCTTTTTCGTTTCCCCTTTGACATTGCGGATTCTACCCCGTCCTTACAATTTCTTCCTAGTTTGCAGTAGTCCCCTCCCCCTAACGTCCCGGTTTGGGTTTGGATATGAGGACAAGCAGTATGCTCTTCTTTTCTGTCCTTTTTTTCGAACCCGTTTTGCGCCTTCATTTGAGCGGGTTGGGGTTTACCCGCGGTTCCCGTGTGGGATGTTTTTTGTTACTTTCGCAGCTGGAAGATGTTTTTCTTGGCTCTCTTTTCTTCCTTCCGGCGGGGTTGAGATGATCTGCCGCTTGTTGATTCTGGCTAACAGAACACCTGCGCTTAAAGGTTGCGGATTCTCCGTTCCGACCTGGTGGTTCTGTCAGGACGGATGGTGGTCTCCGCCTCGTCAGCCATTACAAGCTCCAGGTTTCCTTCTGGATTTCCTAATGGGAGTATCGCTTAGTGTCTCCCCCTGCTTCTCTCTGGGGGTCCTGGGTCCCCGCCAACCTCGCCTGATCCTAGACACTCTTCTTTTTATGAACCCACTGGTAACGCCTGTCGCCTGTTGCCTCTTGTTATTTCAGGTCCCCCGACCTCTTTTCAGATGCCCCCCTCCGGAGGGTCCCGCCCCTTTTTCTCCCCGATCAGCTTTCTAGTTAATACCGACTCTTACTTTAACGTCTCCCCTGTGCTCTTAGTGAGAAATAATGTTTTTCAGGGGCCTTTTCTTTCCTTTTATCAACCCCCTAGGTCCCATTTTTTTCCCCCCAGTTGCCTGGAACACATTGGATTTTTCCTCTTTCCTCTCCGGGTAAAACAGTCTGGATTTTTTACCCCTCAGGGATCCATCCCGATGAGAATTTCTCCCCGTCGATAATAGAGCTGTTTTCACACTCTCTTCCTTCTCCGTTACCCACCCCATATGACCCGAACCCCTTTTCACCTCCCTTCTTTTCGTTCCCCAAGCCCTTTCCCCAATAAATTTCTTATTATTCCTTTTTTTAGTCCGATCTTTAACACTTTTTTACTTTCCTTGATGGGAGGTTGAGCCTGGTACTTTTTTCGTATGTTTGAGCTTTCCAATTTTTGTTGCTTTTTCTTTTTTGCGCTGGTTATATCTTCTTGCCTGCAGGAGTTACCTGTTTGTTCCCCTCTCACGGTTTTGGGAAGGGTCGGCTGTAACGGGGACCCTTTGTTTCCACTTATATACTGCGGACCGGTCAAATATGGGTGTCGGGTTCATTTGCATTCCTTTGAATACCCTTTGACAGCCGCTGTTTTCTAGGCTCGGTCAGCCTCTTTAGAACGGCTTGACGCGGTTGTGGTTTTTTCTCGAGAGGTTGCCCGCTTGTTGAGAAGCTTGGGTAATTTTTGGACCTTGGTCTTTTTCCTTAGACGTGATCCTTCGGAAGCCTTTCCCCAAGGCTTAGCCTTCCGGGACTCATTTTACGGTCCTGTTTTTTTTTTGCCCTCTGCCCGTT
>Ga0179593_1559755_pt1 | contig 11075 bp, 8 predicted proteins | sample CZODoug2_1_08_16_FD_185931 | JGI IMG/M metagenome (GOLD analysis project Ga0179593, IMG submission 185931) | Vadose zone soil fungal communities from Angelo Coast Range Reserve, California, USA - CZODoug2_1_08_16fungal (PacBio error correction) | ecosystem: Environmental > Terrestrial > Soil >... | reverse complement strand
CTGTGTTGGCCTCACTTTTTGCCACACACTTTCCACAGCTACAGACATCTTAGTTTGGATCCCCCCATTCTCATTCTCTGGTTCTTGAGTTTTTATTTTCCATGTGGGTTGTTTTTGTTTTGATTGAGTCAGGATGGTGAGAGAAATTTGGAAGGTTTTTTTGGGATGCACCCGTACGGTAGTGGATCTGTTGGACCCCCGTAGTGCCTCCTTTCTTCGTCCAAGATGGTTCTTGACAAACCGCGGTTACCCCCCTTTTTGGAGGGAAGGACACCATTTTCTTGGCCCTTTTTAAATGAGGCAATCTCTTCACCCCATCCCCTTTTTGGCCGGTGCTGTTCCTGTTGAAAATTGATAAAATTCTTTTATGTGTCGTGCTTTTTGGCGTTGAAACCCCGCACCCCCCCCCACATCACCTCTATTCACTCCCCTTTTCCCCATTCGGACGCTTCGAGGAATGACTAGGTTCAGTTTTTGTGTGCGCTCACCCTGGCCCTACAGCATGGAGTCCGTCCCGGATTTTTGCCATTTGCCGCCCCTTTGCTATTGCGCTTTTCTTTCCACCATACGAGGTTCGTTTTTTCTGGCATCCTTAGAGCCTTGGTCGTTCCAACAACAATTTTTACCCCCAAAGTATCTGGACGGTGGTTCCCCAGTCCTTTCCACGAAGGTGATTTTGGCACGGTGAAAGAATGCTTACACGTGCTACAACGTCCCCCCTTTTTCTGTGCGGCGATACCATATCCTCCGTCCGCCTTTGTATTTTACTTTTGGGCAAACGCACTCCCGGGCCAATACGCGGTATGTTTTTTTTTTTTCGGTTTTATTGGGCTCAGATGGCTCTTTGCGCGTATCTTCGCGTGCTTTAATGTTTATTTTTTTTACGCTGCCAGTCTGCTCAACCCGTAAGTTTCTTTTTCTTTCTGCCCGCGTTTTCTTCCTTCTACCCATTTTTCAGCACACCCCCCAAACCCGAAGTGATGCATGATTAGGCGAGGATTGTGTGACTCCACTTTTTCTTATACCGTTGTGAGGCGACCAGGCAACGCTGTAGCGTGTGACTAGACTCTCAACTCCCCCTCTCCGTTGACCGGATCTTGTCCCTCCGTCCCCCCCCCCCCCCGCGCCGGTTGCGATCACGGGGGACTTTCGTTGCCGGGGTTTGGTTATGTGTTCTACTTTTTCACCACCGACTTTCTTCTTCCTTTTTTTTAACCCTGCCCGCCTCTAGAAGTCTACGGGTCCCAGTCTTTTTTACAGTGGATCAATGCGGCCCCTTTTTCTGGTCACCACCCCCTAGGCCCCTATAATACATATCTTCCTCGCGGCGTTTTCCCCCGTTCCGTGTTTGAATTTTTTTTCTTTTTCTCAGGAGGGCCCAGCGTTTTTCGTCATGCGCACCCGGACTGCGGTTCCCCCTGCGCATCCAACTTCCGCGCTCACCGTTCCCCCTTTTTTAGGGATCGGTCGGTGCCTCGTTTCAATCCGGCCTTCTTCCTTGTTCGTTCCCTCCACTAAGGCATGCTGTAACTTGAACAATTGATTCTTGACCCGGTGCTTTTGAGAGAAAGGTCACCGTTTTGGAGGGATGGTCCTTGACTGGGCACTAAACGCTCTCTCACAAGCGCGAATCTCCCCGTTTTTTTATTCGCATAAGGGTCCCGGGGGGACACCACGCCTATACTTTCCCCCTCATTTTTTCCACGGCTGATCAGCACTGGTTACGGCCTAATTCCTGAGACTGCCCGTGCCCTCTCATTTGGGCCCAACCATAATGTCAGAACGAGAGCTTGCAGCGCGGCGCACCACTGCTTTTCGGATGATCGCCGGTCCCATGCTTCAACCCCTCCCAGGGTATTAATGTGACGGCGCGCGCTGTTCCTTTGGGAGTTATCTGGGACGCAATAGTCACCCTTTCCTTCCTCTGAAGGAGCGCCGTTTCCAACGGCACCCTTCCTGCCCTGATTTCTCAAGCACCGTTTCGAGTGTTCTGGGTTTTTTTGTTAATTCGGTGCCCGTCCTTTGACCCGTCCTGGGCAGGGCTGGCGTTGCCAACAACAAGCCATCCGGGGCTGCTCTCGGTCGGTACGTCCAACCTGCCTTGCTCTTGGGCAGCGAAATCTAAGTGACAAAGGCAAGTTTCATTCCCGACTTTTCGGCCGGAAATTCTCCTTCGGCCGGCTGTTGCCGGTTTTTTTTTTACTGGACAACGCAGCAGACCGTCCTGCGGCCAAGAGTCGTGATTTTCCCCGGCATCATGAATATTCAAGGGCCTGCCTCCCACCAACCCCCCAAAGCGTCTGCACTCTTTGGCATGACGGAACGGCGCCAACCCCCCGGGGCCAGAATGATCTTCAGTTGGTGTTGGTTTTTTGTTGTTGAAGGATTATTTTCGGCGGCCCCCTCCCGTTACTCGGCGGGCCTCGGCACAACTCTATGCGGGGCTCTCAATGACTGGAAAGATCTTATAGTCCCCTTTTTGGCTGCGGGGTCCCACCTTGACAACTGCCGTCCATTTCGAGGGGGCCATGGTAGACGGGCATCGTCGTGAACTTTGCCTTCCGACCACCCCGGCCAATTTCGACTCAGACACGCGATGCCCTCTGAGGGTCGTCTTTTTTTCGGATTGGGCGGTCCCTGTTTCCCCCCCTTTTCTGCGGTGACCCGCCGGACTTCCTGACCCTTATGAACCGGCCGCCCTAACGCGCAATCATCGCCGTTTCGGTCTGCCGTTTTTGACGAAAGCGGCGCGGCCGATTACACTTTTCTCAGGAGGGGCCTGTGGCGGGTGCCGTTAGTCCCCCATGTCCCGTTTTTAGCTACCGTTAATCCTGGTTGGGCGGTGACCCAGGGCCTATCAGCTATCCTCTCCCCTTTTTCTAACCCCCTTCGGCACGCGCGATTCGCGGACTTATCTGGCAGCCCCCCAATGCTCTGGCCCCCGGCAAGTCGTCCGTTTTCTGGGTCCATTTTGGATCAGGCAGGGCTTTTAGGTAGTAGCAGGTGCCTTTGCCGTCTTGAGCCCGGGATGATTGACCCGTGACTCGTCCCTTTTTCCCCGTTCTTGACGAGCAAACGCACCTTTTACCACAGGCAGCAAGTTCGCCGCTCCCTTTGGGCTTTCGAAATCACGTTTTTTCCCCTCTTTGATACCTTGGATCCGACCCACCGGATGGCGGCCGTGGCTACTTAGCCACGTCTGAACAAGTGCCACCCACTTTTCGATCACTCTGGTGTACTGGAGCGGGCTTTGATTTTGGTTCGGCAGGGTTGATACAGGTGTGCGGATTCAGCCATACCCCCACGTCCCCCCCCCTCGAACAAGCATGCCGGCCTGGATGATTGACAGCCGGGCCGTTTTGACGAATGCGATCTTCATCCTTTTTCCGTAGTCCTCTCTCGGCGGCCTTTGAGGCACCTTTTTGTTGCGTGTAATTCGTTTAGTTGCTCGATCCCCCGTGATCGGTTCCCCCTTTTCTCGCCCGGCCCCCGGAGGGCCCACGATAGCGGTCTTGCTGCGGATATATCTTTGTATTTTCACCGCCATCCCCGGTGTTCTGGCCCAAGGCCCACCTCCCGTCCCCTGTTCTTTTCCCCGCCAGCTTCCTTCGCCGAGTCTCGTCCCTTTATTAGATTTTGTTAAGTTGAAATGCTCCGTGTCGACGCAACGCTCCCCGTTCGACAGGCGCGTTCATCATACCGGACAAAAGGATTTTTACTCGCGGTATGATTTTTTTCTCTCCCATCCCACCTGCACAAGGTTTTCTTATTGCCTTGTGCATTGAACCAACGCTTTCTTTTCCGGAGTCCTTTCTTCTCATTGGATAGTCTGGCGCAGAGTGTAACCCGGCCCCAGCAGGGGCGCGAGGCTTTTTTTGCAATCTCCGGGCTTTTTGTTTTGGTCTAGAAACCGTCCAGCTCTTTGGGATGTTTGGAGTGCCGGCACGGTTTGCCCCTCCGCCGTGCGAAGCGAATTCGTTTTGGCAGCGGGCAGGATTTGCGGAGCGGCTTCCCTTCGTACCCAAGGCGGGCACATTTTGTAGGCGTTGGACCACTGACGAGCCTATCTCCCCCCCCGGGCAGGGGCCGGGCTCGAGGGCGTACCTCGAGATTCTGCTCTAGAGGGATGCAGCGACGCCAGCACGGCCCCCCCCCACCCTACGTGGGAACGTGGTTAGGACTTACGGCCCGCATGGCAAGCGACCTCTAATGGAGATGCTCGTACGGAGGAATACGCGTCATTGTTTAGGAAAGCGTGTTGTGAACCGAGATACTTTCTTTGCTGGCGGCCGGTCCGGAAATGGCGCGGCGAAAACGGCCCCGTAACAGACGACACTTTTTTACGGAGCAAACGGCAGCTGTGGCGGCCCCCGCCAGCGTGCGCGTTTTCCCACCAATAACAATCGACGGAATACGATTTTATGGAGGCGGGGTGTGATTTTGGCTCCCGAAAGGAAGGGGTTTGAGAGGAGACGCGGATTTGGCCAAGGAGCAAATTTGCAAGAGAGGAGGGGAAGAACGTCCAGCCGTTGGGTGGGGTGGTTGGAGAGAGTCAGAGAGGTACCGGTGGTCCCAATCCTTGAAAATTTCGGGGAGCTAGTAAAGCAACAACCCGTTCTTTGACGGATCTCAACTCTTTTCATTCCTACCCTTTGTTCTCGTCGATGGGGACGTTTGGGTGGCATTTGGGCTTTTTTGTTTTCCCCCGACCAGCCTTTGCGCCCGTCCGAGGGTCGCTGTTTCCGGCGTCGTTCGTTGTACCGCCATTCCTCGCGCCACGGTACCTGGCGGCGCCACCCTTTTTTTTCTTATCCAACAAAGGGGACTGCAGGGCCCTAATTCCGCAGAACTGAAGCAGCATTCTCTTCCAAACCTTTCGAGCCGGTTGAACCTGCTACACGTTCCCGTAGGTGCGGTGGCCCCGCGATCTCCGTGGCTGATCTCGATATGGCCTCCTCGGCGGTGCGCCGCCGGCTCGGTCGCCCGTGGCCGAACTAAAATGGCCCGCTGTCCTTCGCCGGCTGCTGTGGAATCTCGTTCTATTTTTTCACGCCCTCGCCGTGCGATCCTTCGTCAGCCTAGTGCGGCCGTTCACCCCCCGTGCCCCCCACCACAGGATCTGTGATGTTCCAGTTCCCCGTTCCGGGCTTTTGTTCCTCCTCTGCTGGTGCTCACTTTCGCTGCTGCGCGACGCCAAACATGACTTCCGATTGTCTTCCGTGTGGTTCTTGCACCAAACCAGTGCAAATCGTTTGCAGCTTTGGTTTGTCCTCGGGTTTACGCGCTCATTCTGTCGGCGGTTGGCTGATGTGTCCTTTATTTTTTTTTTCTGCCCTACGTGCGGCTAACTAACTCGTTCTTAGGGCTTGTTCATCAAGTTAAAGGACAATTAAACCCCCCCAGCAACATCGAATTTTTTCTTCTCTCGGCGTGACGCAGTCTGCGTTTTGAAACTTTTTTTTTGATCTTCCCGATGGGTCGGTTGGGTTTTTTCCCAACCCCCCTGCACCTTTGGAGGGCTCCACTTATATCACGCACGGCAGGCCTTTTTTTCCTTTTCGTTTTCATAGGGCATTGGCCACACTTTCTTTTGGCGGACGTGTCGTGCTCGGGTGGTTTGGTTGTTCCTCGCTTAAGCGCGGAAACCACCCCTTATTCCTCACAGCCAGTATCAGGCGTTTCTGCTGGATGATAATGATACATAGCTTCTTTTGCCGGGCGGGGGTTCAGCCATTTGGGCGGGGGTGGGCAGTTCGGGGCTGGCCAACCTGTGAGGGATGTCCCCCTAACATGGGCGCCCCGGCTGAGAACCTGGCATTCTCCCGTACAGCGGATAGAGACCCTTTCTTCAATTCATCCTGCTCCATTCGCGGACTTCTTCTGGGCCGCCCCCCATCATGCTTCGATCCCTGGATCCGAACCTTTTTCCGTTTTCACAGGGTGAGAAGCAGGTATCTTGCCATTGCGTGCTGGTTTCCCATTGTTTGATACTCCTTTAGGCAGGGCGCCGCATTACTGTTAGGGCGGCCCCCCCCCCCCGCCACGCTGCGCTCACTACTGACATCCTATTTCCCGCAACTGGCGCCTTTTGAAACTTCCCGGAAAGCAGGTAGAACGCTTTTGCCCCCAAAATTCTCTCCGTCCCCCTATCCAACACTGCTTGACAGGTCTGCCTGCGTTTGAGGATTTTTCCCTGATAGGAATTTCTGAATTTGCTTTCCCAAACGCGAGCCAGGATCCGTTACTGAGACCCCTTTGCTGGGGACAGCCCGGATTTTTTGAAGGCGGGAACCCCTATTCTGGGCACCTGGTCGCATCTGAGGGGTCGGCGCGGCCCCAGGCGACGCTTCGTCCCCCTAATCCGCGCCCCGCCGAGGATTTGATTTTCGGAACGTTCGTCGATGGCTTCCCGTTCACTTGCCCCGCATCTTGCCGGAGGTCCTTCCTTTCTTCGACGCTCCCCGTACGGGCCATCGCTGTTTTTTGCCTCCGCGGTCGCTTTGCCAACCACTTTTTTTTGTTTTCGAGCTTGGTGGTTTTTCGGGCCCGTTGCCCAAAAAACGTACCCCCGCGATCTTCGCATTTTCGCCGGTTGCCGAGGGCGTTTCCCCCACTCGCCAGACTCGTCAGTGTCGCTTGGGTGTTCCAACAGGTTCGGCGGCTGATGTTCGGGCATCATCTGGTTTATATCTTTTTTACGGCTTGGGCCTCCCCCCCCCACATTCTCTGGACCCTTTTGTCTGGGCCGCGCAACCCGCTCGTTTTCTCCTCCCCTTTTTGTTGGGATCGGATCGGGGTAGGACCGCTGAAGCCGTCCCCTTCCCCCTCGTTTTCCCCAAGATCTTAGAAATGATGCGCTCGAGGGCCGAGCGCAAATCGTCGGGCCTCGGGGTGCACCCCCGCGGCACCACACCTTCAGCGGGCCTTTCGCCGAAAGATCGCGGACTTTGGCAAGCCGGCTGTGGCACTGTCCCCCCTGCCGAGCGGAAGATGGTTTACGCCCCCGAGCTATTTGCCTAGCCGCGAGGATGGAAGTCTCCGGCTGCAGGAGAAATGACCGCCGTCCCCCCCACGGCGCCGGTGCATGAAACGGCTTTCCCCCATTTTCTCTGGAAATCCTCCCCGTTTTCTTTGGACGAAAGCGGAGCCGACTTTTTTTGAAGTGGCGATTGGGCCGGCCCTTCATAGAAACAGGCCTTGCTTAGCTCTCAAAAGTAATCCTGGTTTTCGCTTGAAGCAGAGGCTTCCTTCGTCGCTTTTTTTTTTTTCAGGATCCTCGCCGCCCTTGCGCCCCGGAATCGTTGGGACGCCCCTTGGATGATCTGCCTCAAGCTCGGGCGGGGGGTGGGGGGACGCATTTTTATTGTTAAGCGGTCATGCAGGGATTCCCTCCCCCGGAGGTCAGGGTTTCGCACCCTGTGTGGATGGGGGGGCCGCGTTGATTGCCCTTTGCACGTGACTCTCCACGGTTGAACGAGCTATTTTTCCCACGACCACAAAGCTGCTTGAATCGGATATACTTGAATCGAATCGTCCCCTTTGGTATCCCGATCCCAATGATTGATGTGTGCTGAGCTGCGAATTGCTCAGATAGCACCGGAGAGATTTCCTTTTTACCTGTACGCGGCAAGAGGTTTTGCGTTGTCCGCAGCTGGCGTTATGCCCTCCTCAGGTAGGACCACCCGGAACGGCCCCGGCAATTCATTGCCCGGCCCGGGAGTGGGACGAACCGAGACCCATGGAGAATTCATCAGCGACCGTTTGATCGCGGTCCACTTTGGGAGTGAAGCTGTGCCCGAGGCGTCCTTTTAACCATCCCAACGAGCACACCCCCTTCCGAAACCGGGCCGGTGGCCAAGGACGGCCCCCGAGAGGGCCGGGTTCCCGCCCCGTTGCGGTGGATGCTGAAACCCACGTTTCGTCGACAGGAGAATTTCTTTTAACCGTGTCTCACCTTGAAAGCGCCGTCCCTAGAGTGCTCTGGACACCACTTTTTGTGTGGAAAGGTGCCTTGAAAAACTGTGACTTTGGGAAAATGACGCCCGCCTGCGGAGGTTGAACGGCGCTTTTTGATCAGGTAGGGTTGGCCCCGGGAACCACCCAGCCATAATTCTGGGCTTCGAGTGACCTCGTCCCATAAAAGCACCCAGGCGTCCCTGCTTTTTGCCGCTAACCACCCGTAACGCGGCCGCGGTAATTTGCTTCCCCCAGGCAGCCCCAGTTGCTTTGAGTCAACAGCCTGTGCGTGCGGCGGCCTGGCCCCCCGGGTATTTTTATATGGACCCTTGTCGATCGTGTTCCTTGGTTGGAAACCGGCCGCCTAGGATAGGTAGGCGAGTCTACCGGAGTAATGGACATTCGACGCCAGGCGCGCCCGGAGAGCCCATCCTGGCTTTTGACGTAAATAGTCACCTCGTCCAGGGAGAAAGAATGTAGGAGGCGATCCGTGAATGTGAGGAGGAGGCTAGTTCGACACCCCATAAGAACCCAAACTTGCCAGGAGTCTTCCCCTAGATCCCGCCGGGCAACAGAGACCTAGATTGAAGATGTAGTCCTGCGGGTGGCGAAGTGTGTCCCTCCCCAGGCTTTCAGACAGAAGCTGTGGGGGAGCTCAGTGAGCTCAAATCTGGAGAAGATTACCGGGTACGAAGAAGCACGTCCCGGCCCCTGCAACCTATGGCCCCTGTGCAATGTAGGTGAGCGCACCCACCTCAATAGGCAGGCACCACCTTGCAAAGATGTAAACCCCATAGAAAGCGTTCTGCTTTTGCGGTGCTCCAGAGGCTAGACGAGGTGGTTGCCGTGAGCTTTTTTTTCCCTGGTTGCCACACCTTTTGAAGCACCCCGGGCTGAATTACTCTGTGTTGGTTGGAGATATTGCGTTTTGACTTACACATTTGGATTTCGAGAGCTACGTCCAGCCCTTTCGCGAAAAATGCGCCTCCACACCACGCTCATCTTCCCTGTTGTGGTTGCAGGGTGTGTTGCCCTTCCCCTGAACGTTCGGCTGTCTTTTGGGCGCACCGACATTTGTCGCGTCCCGGTGGTCGGGGGCTTTGAACTCTTTCTTTCTTTGACCCCCTCGCCATTTTCGTCCTGGAGCGCCTGGGTCCCAAACAGGGTTTTCCAACCCTTGGCCTGGGGGCCGGCATGCCCGCCGCCAGGAGAAATTTCTCTTCCTAATGCGCTGGCCGGTTTCTTTGTTTTCTTCCTGCTTACACGTGTCTTGGTGTGTGGGTTGCCAAAAAACCTGACCTTCCCTGTTCCCTACTCGATGACATCATCTGGCCTCGGCTGTGGTTTCGCGCTTCCGTCCGGGCCGTGCGTGACGCCCGACTCGATGAAGCCCCTTGCTTCGAGGCTCGTTGCATCCGCAAACATCTCTTTTTGCCGTTAGGCTCCCTGGCTTCCGACCGTTTCCTTTGTTTCTTTTTCAAACCATGCCCCACCACGATATGCGCTGTCCCCCCCATATGCTTTTCAGCCCTGCTCGCTTTCCCTCTGTGTGATTCTGGTTTTTCTGGCTGATGGCTAGAAGAGCCACCCTCGGCCGTGGATATTTATTAGTTTTTTCGGGAAAAAAAGTGGAAAATCCCCCCGTCGGCATCATGCCCTAATGGGGGCGCGAGTCTCCGCTTTTCCCCGCGCTATTCTTCTTCCATGCTGCTTGTCCGGTCCTTTATTGCTGGATTCCGCCCCCCTCCCCCCCTCTACTCTTGTCGTCACAGGTAGCCTCCCTTCAAAGGAAACCCACATTTCGACCAATTCGTTCTCGAGCTATCCCTTCTCGCAGGCTTGCAGACCAAAGTTTTGACTCGCTCTGGAACATCCCTGTCAACAGTGTGTGGTGACCATTCTTCCTATCCCCCAGCACTGTGGGGGGCTGGTTGAGGCTATCGTGTCCCCCCCCCCTTGGAAAAGACGGCCGGTTGCGATCCCTGGATCGTGCTGGTTTTGGTTGACAGCCTTACGGCGCGGGAAACCACGACGTCCCCATTGGGGAGCCGACCTACGTCGATATATGGGTAGATTCTGATTCCCCTTCGTAAAAAAACAGTGTGCCTTCATACTGTTGAGGCGGGGCCTCGTTCAGTCATTTTCTGTGGGACTGCGGAGCCGGTATCACTTGGGCAGAAAAAGGAGTCGCGTTCCCCCCCTCTGTGCGCTAACCAAGAGGGCCGCTCTTTTTCCAGAGTATCGCCACTGGTGATCCCTATTCTTTTAGCTTCTCCCGCCATCATGCTTCCATTCACCCAAGCTCGACTTTTTTTCCCGTTTTTTCAAGGAAGGCGTCCGATATTGCTCCATCTTCTGTTGATTTTGCGTTACATGGTCTTCGTCTTTTATTCATCAAACTTTAGGCGTCTTTTTCGGTACCAAGAAAGCACGCGGCAGCCACACGACAGCTACTTTTTTTTTGCTTTCCATTTTTTTTTCCGGAATTCAAAATGTTGTGAGAAACTTTCCCACTCCGAGAAGTCTCTTGGATTTTCCAAAAATATCATGCAGGAGAAAGGACTGTTTACGCAAACACAAATGATCTGTCGATTATCCTTTACGTGAGACTATGGAGCTGCTCCAAACCATTATGAGTTCCTGTTTCCTGATGACTCGCCGGTCCCCCCTCCTGGCCAACCTCGCGCTCTTGATTTCCTTGCAGTTTTTGCCTTTCGTGTCGGCATCCCCCACTGAGTTTTCGAACCCCCCGTTCGAGGGGGGCCAGTCATTAGAATTTCATCGCGCGTCCTTTTTTTTTCCTTTTCCATGGCGAGAGTCCACCTCCCGACGTGACAAATTTTTGTGCTTTCAGCCCCCCCTTCCCTCCCCCCTTTTTTCCGGCCGACCCCCTTTTATGGGTTCTGTTGCTGGTGTCGCCGAGGCCCCCAAAACCGGCTTTCATAATAGCCGATCTCGGTTCCCATGGCCCGCTTGCGTTGGCCGGGCTTTGCAGTGACCGCTTTTTCACCAGTAGATTGTCTCTGGCTTTTTTCGCGCTTCGTCATTTCCTTTTTGTTTGAATCTTACGCCGAGACCAAGAGTCTGGCCCACCGCGGGCTTTTCCGTCTCCCCCTCCC
>Ga0179593_1499674_pt1 | contig 11075 bp, 10 predicted proteins | sample CZODoug2_1_08_16_FD_185931 | JGI IMG/M metagenome (GOLD analysis project Ga0179593, IMG submission 185931) | Vadose zone soil fungal communities from Angelo Coast Range Reserve, California, USA - CZODoug2_1_08_16fungal (PacBio error correction) | ecosystem: Environmental > Terrestrial > Soil >... | reverse complement strand
CCTTACTTTAGCATTGCCACACCCCCCCCCATGCACGAGGCTCTAAACCCTGCGCGTAATACACTGCACGCACGGCACGGCTACGTCAAGCCCCCCCCTTTTTTCTTGCCGTCTGAAGAGTTTCCCCCCGAGTTTTCAGCTTCCATTCCTCTTGTTGTTTATCTCTCTTGAGTTCCCGCTGATATCTGCCCTTAACCTGCTTCATTTCAAGCTAGCCCCCCCATGCTGCGACGTCGTTCGCTGACTTTCTTATTTTATTCCAGAATTCCTCTAGCCTCTCGCGGCTGATTGGACAAGAGCGGTTTCGCCGTTGGCCCCCTCGATTTGTTTTGGATTTATGATCTTCTTATCCCTCCCTCCTTTAGATGTCATCCTCGCCGCCCCTTAGACCAAGAAGTCGGTTCAGTCTTTTGTTTTCAACTTTTCCCCCGTCCCTCGTTATAAAGAAGGTCGTCCTGAGTCGTCCTTTTCTATTCATGCTCGAATTTTTTTTTCTAGTTTCACTTTTTTCTCGTCCCCATGAAAGTTCTTTCTCAGAGCATGATTCGCGCCGAGTCCCTGTTATTCGGTTCTGTACCTTCTGCCTGAAGGATGAACGCCGCCCATTTTACGATTCGATCTTACGCTAGCAAGCGGCTTGTAATTGATGCCCTCCACCGGACCACCCCATTTAAAATTGGTTCCGACGAACCCTAAGCAGCTCTTTAGTTTTTCACGAGTGTACCACCTTTAAGACAATGATTCTAGGTTTTTCTTTCGTAGTTTTATTCTATTAGCTGCCTAACATGGACTTCGCCCACTTCACGTAGTCATTTTTTTAGTCCTAGCCACCTTAGGTACAGCGTAACGACTCACTTTCGCCGTACAGTTGACTAGTAAAACCGAATGAACCCCTCCTTCAGCTGCCATCACATCGTCTTATCCTCGGTCCCACCTGTATCAAGACTGTATAACGTGCTCCATTCCCTCATGTTACCCCGCTGGTCCTGATTCGTGTTCGCTCCACTTTGTTCCTGCAACCCCGTTACTCTCCCCATTCTGAGCGTTCTGCCTTTAGGGACATGCGGTATAGCCATATTCTCTGGCCCGGAATTGTGGAGGCATCCACCCCCCAATGGCGTCGATGTTTTTTAACCCCCCCCCCCCAAAAACAAACCCCCCCATTAAGTTTCGCCTCCCCTAGCATTCACTATTGGGGCCGCGTACGGTTTTCGCCGACTTTTTTTTGTTTATGTAAACCATCCCCCCTTTTTAAGTCTCTATCCTTTTCAAGGTCCCTCCGCCCTCCCGAGAGCGTTGTCCTTGCCTTTCCCCCAAGTTTTTTGTGATCTGTTCCAGTCGAAGCCCCCCCCGTTTTGTTGCCTGAAAACCCACCTGCGACCGACCACCAGTACCTTTGATATTACACGTTGCATCTAGACATTATCATCGTATTTTCTTCCTTTCGAGATGCGTTGACTTCAAATAGAGTATTTTTTTTAGGCTCCGTAGGTTATGCGCCTGTGGGTTTTCGTTTATTCATCTTGGCTATCTTTTTCTGAAATGCAGACTGTCTTCTCCTGCTTAGATACCCCTGATCAGTTAGTATAGACTCCTTTACCTACTTTTCGTTCTGATTACCCTCTTCACTCCCCAAATCAATCTTTTCCTTCATTTTTCAAGTCATTTATTACATTTCCGAAATTCCTACACCCCCCGTTCCCTTTTTAGCTTAAATTTTAACGCTTTCGCACCCATAGGATGTTTTTTGGGGGTAGGGGCGGTGGGGTTCCGATAGCCTGTGAACCCCGGTCCTCCCTCAGTCTTTCTTTCTACCCAGGCCAATTTGTCCAGATCCGTGCAAGCCTTGAGTCCTTGTTCCCACTTCGCACCCTCGAGCCGCTGATCCACGATCCGTCATTTGCCTCAAAGCTACCCGTCGGAGCTTCCCTCCTTTTTACGGTTTTATGAGTCCCCAGTCCGCGGCCAGTCCTTTTTTTCGTTGACTTGAACCTCCCCACTCCATATCCCCCATCTGTACGTCCTCCTCTAAAGACAGAGGCGCTCGTTCGCCTTCTCTATTTACTTCCCGTGCCTACCCTCTGAGCCATAGTCCTTGCCGCTTTCCAACCTTGTCCGTTCCCCGAGTCTTACGTTCTTCTCTTCGATCCAGTACGCAATTTTTACATATTTTTTTTCCTTTTTGTTGCTTGTGTTTAACTTTCTGTGTTCTCTATCCCGTTTCCCCTGAGTCACACTAGCACTGGACTCACTACCGTCCCCTAAGAGACGACCCGAGCTCTCCTTCTCCTCGGCTATGTCCCCCAGATTACCCGGCATCCCCCCACCAGATCTCCTTCCACTTTTGATCTCGCCTAACTAGCCCCCACCCACCCCGGGCAAATCCCCCTCCCCCCCCCAGTTTCTATTGCGCCTTTTCATTTCGCCGCATTATGCGTTTCACCCACTCGTCTTTATTTTGACTCCCACCCCACACCGCTTTAGTTCCTCCCAGTCCTTTTAACCTCAGTTGCGCGCTCTCACGTTTTTATCCTAGTTTAAGCCAGTCAATTTTGACAGTTCCAGGCTTTATAGCAGTGCAACTTGTCCGCTTTTCCACACCCTTTTCTTTTTTTGCTTTTTTTTTTTTTTCTTTTTTTGTGTTTGTGCTTCCGAAATTTTTTTTTAAGCCCCGACAAACCCCCCAAGGGTTTTTTTGGCTCTTACCTTTCGCTTATTTCCTCTTTATAGAATTTCGGACTGACATTTTTTTGCATTCGCACCATATGCACCCCCGCAAGATCTGTAGAAGTTGTCTTTTGTTTCTTTATTTGAAACCTATTATCCTCATGTTCCTCCCGCCCTTGTCTTCCGTCTTCACTTTATCCTACTCGTCCCCCATAGTTTTGTCTATCTGAAGTCCCTTTTCCCCCCTCCCCCAGAGTCCGCGGCTTGCAGGCCCCCCCTTGCTACCTACCCTCAAACGCAGCATTCGACTCGGTCCACCTCTCCCCTTTTGTCCTTCGTCCCCCCTTTGCCGAATTTTCCGCCCCTTCCCATATCACTCAACGTTTTGAATCGACCCTTATTTGCACCTCTTTTTTCTTGGTTTGCGCCTAAAGGGCACCTTTTTCCTTCGAGTAACACAAAGTCTTCTTTCAAATTCCTTTTCTCTCATCCCAACTGCCGATATTCGACGTTTTGCTGCTTCCCCTGGTTATCCAGAAAGCTAGATGTGAATTCTCTGCCGTTCATCCTTTCTCCCCTTAAATATGTCATTTTTTTGTTCTCCCTTTTCTTTCTATTTATCACTCTGATCTAGAAGCTCTCTTTATCTAGCTTTGGACCTTTCGATGTTCTTTTACTGCTCTCTGCTTGACCCCTTGAACTGTTTGACCCGTTCCACTTTTTTCTTTCCTGATCTATTTCTTGACTTTGTCTTTGATAGTTTGTTCCTTAATCTTTTTCCTTTTTCTTTCCCTGAGTTCACATTCGACCGCGATCCTCGACCCCCTGTCATCCGCTGGTCCACAAACATTTCGACGTCTCCCAAAATTATCCATGCTTTCCTGAACCAAACCCTATCCTGCTCCTCGACGTCCCCATGCGTGCCTTTATCCTTGCGTCCGACTCTCCCAGCCGGGAATTATTCGTGACACTTTTCCTGTTTTTTTTTTTAGACGGCTAGCGTGTTCCGTTAGTGGGATTCACCGTCCGTCCTTGTTTTTTATCAAGAGCAGGTACCCTCCCGGCCCACTCCTTGCCGATCTCGTTACTCCGTGTTCCGGTATCTGTCCTTACCACAAACCCGGACATTTTCCGCCGCGGCGCACCCAAGTGCGGGTTTTGCCTCATCTTTCCTCCGGTCATGCCATCAAAACACCTTTTTCCTCTCCGAACCGAAATGCTTTTTCCCGTTTTCTGTTCCCGCGTTTCTCCGTGGCTTTCGTTTCCCGACCAACTGCTCGTCGAGGCCGTCCTTTTTAGACCACTTGACCTTTTTCCTCATAGAAGTTCGTAATGTCTATGTCGATAGACCACCCCCCCTTCCGGTTAAGACTAGGTCACTGCTAGTTGACTTCATCTGCAAACATGACCCGCCACCTTACCCGACCTACTCGACAGAGACTAACGCTCTCCCTCCTATCAAAGTTCGGACTATCCGCCCAGCTCACTAGTCCCTCCCCTTCCGAAGAGCCCCGACGGCTGACTGTAATCGCCCTGCAACAATCTATGTCCCCTTTAACCCAAATTTTGCTTCCGGATGACTCAGGTCTTTCTTCACTCTACTCCGGGTGACCGTGAGTAGCGCGGCGCCGTTTTCTCCGTTACATAGGTTTAATCCGGTCACCCATTTGACAACTCCCTACTCAGCGGAATGTCCTGGCGGAGCGTTCCTGCCTGATCTCCTTTTTTTCCTGAAGCCCGCCCCACTTCTGCGTTCCCACATCTGCCTACCTGGGCCCCTTTCGTCATACGAATTCGGTTTTTCGCCTATATTTTTTGCTTAACCCCCGCCGACACGGTTGGTGATGGGCCCGCATTCAGGCTGCTCTTTTTTTGACCCTTTCTCTCTTCCTTCAATCCGCTACCCAATCCCCCCCTCTCGCTTTTTTCTGGTTTTCTATGGAACATTTCCCTAAATGCACGGTCTAAGTAGCTAGTCGTGAACAAGTTCAATTCCTCATTATTGAACTGTTATTCCTCCCATACTACACCGGCCTCCGGTCCTTTGTTTCTTTCCTTCCCATTTTTTTCTGATGATCAGCAAACCGACGTCTTTTTTCCTCTGCGTTACCCCCCACGCAGAAGCTGGTTGCGAAGTTCTCTTCCCTAGCTCTCCTTTCGCTTCACTTTCGATAACGATTTCCCCCTCGACACTGTTCCTCCGTCCGCCTGAAATAAATAGCACGTTGCCGAACGTCGAGATGCCTTTGTTCCTCGCCGTTTTCTCCAAATACTTCCCGGATCGATTTTGAAACAGCTACTTCTTAAATCCTTGCTGTCTTTTTAGCTCCATCTCCCCTCTTAATGACGGAGCCTCTCGTGTTTGCCTGTTCCGGCTTTCATGTGCCCCCGAAATTTGCTCCACAAGACTGCACCGACCATTTTCTGGTTCTCCCTTCGCCATTACCCTGAAATCTTTCATGTTCTGAACCACCTGTCCGTACTTTACTCAGATTTAACTAGTATGTAAGGAAGCCACGACGCCCCTTCGATTCCTACCGATTTATCGTTCCCGTTGTCCGACTCCGCGTAACACAGGTGCCCGTCGACGCCCTGAAGCGGCTGCATTTACCCTGGATTATTTTTTTAGTTACCCGTCTCAGCCCCCCAATCCTTCCGTCCGGTAAAATCTTTCCCCTGATTCCTCGGATTATCGCACGACCATTGCTTTTTCCCAATGGTGACGCTTTCATCCTGGGAGGTGCACCCCAGTTCACAAACTAACTGAATCAATAATAAGACTTTGAACCATCTTAGTCTAATCCTAAGTTTTGAGAGAATTCGATCTCTTCTCATCCTGTCTCTCTCTAGTCTTCCTCCCTCCTTTTTTCCGCCAATGTGGCGTTTTTCCCCCCCCCCCCCCCCCAACACCCCCCCCCCCCCCCCCCCCCCCCCCCCCCCCCCCCCCCCCCCCCCCCCCCCCCCCCCCCCCCCCCCCACCCCCCCCCACCCCCCCCCCCCCCCCCCCCCCCCTTTGTGCCCAGGTTTTTGAAGCTACTCCTCAGAGCACTGGTTTTCAAGCGTCGTTCCTTTTTTCCGCCGTTTTTACCCCTCTTGTGTCCTTGAGTCTGCTGGAAACGCGCATTCGCCCCCCCCGCCTGAATTCTCCGCGTCGCGGCACCAGTCCCGGTTATCATGACCCAGTAGAACAAATCGCTCGTCATAAACGCTTTTCCCTTTGACTTTTTTTAGGTCCCCACCTCGTATTCAGGATAGACTACTCCAGCTGTATTTTTCCTCCCCTTTCCCCTCATATATTGCGTAAGGCGCTTTTGCTTTTTTTTGCACTTTTAGGTTCGGTTACATTTCGCCACAGTTGCCCTTTGCCCCACTTACCCTCCGCCCCTCTCTCCTCCTTGCCATGGCCTGCGCTTCATGTAAGACGCAAGCGACACCATATTTTTCTTTTTGTTAATTTTTGTCGTTGTCCCCCCCATCATTTGCTCTACTTTGACCCTTTATTTTTTCTTGAGGTATCCTGCTTTTCCATTTTTCTCGCTACCCTTTTCTAGCAACTTGACGCGCTACCTTGCCGCATCTTTTCAACCTTCATTTTTTTTTAGGATAACGAGATCGCCGTTCCCATTTTAAACCAGACCTCTCAAACCTTTCCCTTCCTCCCCTAGCCAGTCCTTCTCTGTTATTATTTCAGAAATCCGTGACTCGGAATTCTGGTTGACCGTGCACTAAGGCTTATTCCAGACTCTTTCAGTAGACTGACAATCATTATTGGACTTCCCCACGTTTCCGCCAACGATTCTTTTCCCTTTTTTTCTGTAGCTCTCGGGACCATGCGGTATCATCGAGAGAGCGCGACGAATGCTTCCATAAAACTGCCCTTGCTTCGCTTAAGTTCCCATGTCCCGGGATCCCGCAATATCACGTCCGATTTGCCTCCCTCCTTTGTGCGTACCTTGTCACGCGGTTTCCTCTAATACTTTCAAAAGTTACTCAGTTCTTCGGTGTGTCAGATCCAGTTGAATGTTTGTTTCTTTTATCCCCCCGTTAAGCACCACCGATTTTTTGTTTCTTTGCTAACCTCAACCCTCGCCCCCGTCTGCTTGATTCATAAGCATGATAATTCCCGTGGCCCATTAAGTGAGTCGCATGCCGCCCGGACATATAGTTTTTTTCGGTGTCCTCAGATATTCCCTTTTTTTAAATTCTCTTCCCCCCCTCCCGATATCGATAAGCATCGCTGGTTCTTTGATGAGAGCGGCCTTGAACTTTTTCAACCTTGACGCTTCTAGACATTCGCAGAGCTCCTCTTTTTTTGCTTTACGGGCGCAGCACACCCCCAAATTTCGTTTTTTGAAGTGCCCCTGATACGAGACTCTCTTGCCGTCCTTTGACCCCGACGGCATAGACACTTGCCGTTCGGCCCCCGAATTCCCCAAACAAGATGCCCTGATCAGAAATTAGGTCGAGTTATTCTCCCTATTTTATGATGCATTCAAACGGCCGGAATTACTCTTTGCGCGTCCCGGTCATCTGACTAACTTTGAGCTCCCCCATTAACAGGGACCCTTTCCGGTGCTTTGCCAGGATGTGCCGTCTTAAATTCGACCGGCCGGCTGCGCGGTCCTTCCAGTTCCCCTGTAGTGCCGCCTCGGTGTGTAGTGGTCTGTTCGCCCCTGCCCCTTCCACACCGTACCCCTAAGTCGCCTGTCCGAAGAACACTTCTTTTCCCGTTTTAACCTCCTGCTCCCTCTCTTCCCGACGTTCTTCTCGATTTTTTTATCCGCGCCTGGAGACCTGTCGTTTTTTTCTTTGCAGTGCAGTCTCCGTTTAGTCTGACTTTGTTCCTTTTTCCGATAGACATTGGAAATTTCTTGCACTTTACGTAACTTTTTTGGGTCCCGAAGCAAAGCGAATTCATTCCCCAATTTTGGCCACTCAGCACACCTCTCCCTCCTCTTACTGCTCGAGGACCGCACTCAAGAGGCTCCTGCTCCTTTTTTCCTTAGGTATATTTGCAGTTCAAATCTTTGCGAAATCGACGATCCCGAACACTCCTCTCCTTTCCGTTTTTCTGCCCCCCCAGCCCATCGCCCTTGTTGTCCCAAACCACACACAGCTTGCCAGTCTTTCCCCCCCCAACCGGAAATTTCGGCTCAGTTCTGCCCTTTGAGATACCTCCCAGCTTTTCTTCATAATATCGCACCATCTTCGAGCGCCACCGTTCTTCTTTGCAAGTGTTTACTGCAGCATCTGACCCTGTTATTCCTCCTTTTTCTGCGTCTTTTTGCCACCCCCCACAACTGTCTTTCTTCGTCTCTTCCCACAACCATAATTTCACTTTTTGGAATTGATTTACACTGGTAAATTTAGTGCACTAGTTATTAAAGTCTTCTGCTCTGTTTTTTGTTTCGCAACCCTGGCCTGGAAACCACGCTCTCGTCGAAGCCACAGACACCCACACAAACGAACCCCCCAAACAAACCCCCCCCCCCCCCCCCAACCTCACCACACAACCACCAAAATCGGTTCTGCATCCACTCCAACTCTTTGCCGTTTATTTTCCAGGACGCGTCGAATGTTTCAAATTTCCCTCAATTTTTTTTTGTTATCTACACTTTAATCAGTGTTTGTTTTTTTTTTTTTAATACCCCTTTAAGTCTTACCATGGATCAGTTTTTAGTTGATAGTACATCTATGGATTTTCCATGCCCAAAGTCCCTTTGCTCTACTATTGTCTGACAGTTGTCTTCTATTTGCGTCCGCCCCCCCTTCCTGATTCGCAAACTTTTTTTTTATTTCCCAGAAAATTTTCCCAGGAATACCTTGATTTATGTTTGCCGCCGAAGTTTGAAACTCCCTTTTTTTTTGTTCATCCTCTTTTCCCCAAAAAAAGTCTTTTTTCCCCCCCCCCGTGTTCTTGTATATAAGAACCCGAAGCAGACCTTCTCGATCTTTTCTGCCCGGCGACCTATTTTTAAAAAAACTGATCATAATAGCCCTCCGACTTGTCAGTTTGTTTTTGACCCCCCCTGACTCTAATTTTTTTTCCCCCAGAATCTACGGACCCCCAATGTTGATTTTGCATTCACGTTCCCCTTTTTAGTCGGTGCCATGCTGACTCCCCCTTAGTCATTTTAGTTTCTGTCTCTTTTTTTCTTGTACCTTGCGGCTAGGGAACTGACCCTGATTCTGACTTCCCGAAGTTGACGAAGTCTTTTCGGACCTATTAGTTTCTTAACTCGTTTTCCTGCCTATGAGGCGTTTTTTTTGGTTTTCCCCCGACCTCTTGACAGTCCTCGAAGGTAAACCCGCCTTCCCTCAGCAGTCTTTCCCAAATTGCCCCACCCCCATTCTTATGATGCCTCCCATCTCCGGCTCCCCACTCGGCTTTTTGCCTGAATCAACCCCCATCGAAATTCATATTGCGAAATGACCTACATATTTCTAACTCAATGGGGCTGATTCTTCACTTAGTTGAAAACAATTGATTTTTCAGTCGAAGCCTTCTCTTTCGAATCCTTATTGCTGCAATTTAAGTTCGCGATTTTGATTAGAGAGTTCACCCGAAGTAAGAAACAAATCAAACTCTTTTGGTCCCATCGATCCTGTTTCTCTTGCGATTTTATAAAGAATGGTAGGAGACTTGGACTGGCGGCATTTTTCAAAAGTTGACGTTTCCCCCGCGTTCCCGAATGGTAAAAATTTTTTTTTTTGCCCCCCACATCCTTCTTTTAGCAGTTTTTTTTCAGACCCAATGAACTCCCTCTTATTTCAAGTTAATTCATTTCCCCAATATCTTCTCTTTCCTCTGAGACCCCTGACTTCTTTTGTTTTCTTGGAGACCCTAAGGTCAATTGCGGACACGTTTGTTGTTTGTTTCTGCTACTTTTCAATTGTATCTGCCCCCCCCTACAACATTACCCGCGCACTCTTCTGTAAAGCTGTTCTGCCTTCCTTCATTTCACCACGGCTCTTGCCGGACCGCCACAATTTTTTCAATCCCCCCCTCACATAACTGACCTTCTAGACCGTCTCGACAAGTCCTCCCCTCTTATTCCTATGGTCCGCCGATAGTTTCCCGGCAGCCCTTTCCTTTTAAGTTTCGTGCCTTCCGTCACCCCCCTTCTTCTGGACTGTCTGCCTCAGGCCCAACCGTCCTGCTCCCCGTATGCGCTGGACCCTCTCCGTCTAAAGATGAATCTCGTCCGTTGTCAAAGTTCCCTTCCTCTTGGAGACCTTCCCTTTTGGCGTTAGATGTTCCCCCCCGTTAAAAGAAACTTCGTCCCCCTTTTTTCGGGCCCCTGTCGTACTTCCGCACTCCCGCGTTACCTTTTTTTCGTGACACCCAAGATTGTCATCTCCCCATGCCGATTGGCAAAGTTCTTCTCCCCTCCTCATAGCCCTTTTGTGGGACACCCCGACTCCCCGACCCAGGTTGCTTTTTCGTACCGTGCCATGCGATTCTACGATGTTTTCCCTCCGAACACTAACGGCATCCCCTTTTTTTTTTTCTCGCCCTTTTCTTGTTCCAATGATCCAGCGAAATTCCCCGCGACGTCGTTCCCCTAAGTTGAACAAGCGACGCTTCACCTTCTCCTTATCCGTTGACACGGCTTTCCTGCGAATACCCAAATACGGCCTGAACCCGCCTCCCGATTTGATGAGATGAACTCTACTTCTTGTCCGCCTCCCTTTCATGGGCTGTTTACGCCCACCTTTGCAATGCCTTGCGAGAGTAAGTCGAGTTACTTGGCCCCTTTGCCGCAACGGGCTGTCGACTGCTCCTCCCTATGAATAACCCGACCGCCACCATCTCCTGTCACGAACTTATATTGCTTCGTCCTCTATTTTTTTCAGTACAACACCCTTATACCTGACCGATAGATGCCCTCAGTCCTGCGTTTTTCCCCCCTTCCGTGCCCCTTTTTCTTTCTAATTTCTCTCCCTTCCTACCGGGAGGGAGTTCTACGATCGACGGAGCTTTTTTTCCGTGCTTCCTAGTAATTCAAAACCGGTTACCCCCCCAACGTCCCCCCTCGCTCCCCTTCAGCGCATTTTTCATCGTCCTCCCCTTATCAATCATGTTTTTTTTCTCCTCCCCCAATTTCCTAGTATTCGAGCCGATTTCCCTTTCTCAAGGGCTAAAGACGTTCCCTTCGTTTTCTTCAGATTAATCGCCCCCGTTCCCCGCCCCCTTACCGACTGATGCCCGCTTACGTTTTTTATTTTCTATTTTTCATCGCCGCAGCCCCCCAATTGCCAAATATCCTTGATCCCCCGTCTTCATACACTCACGCTATTTCAACCAGAGCCCTTCTTCTTATTCTTTAACGTGAGTCCCCCTGGACCCCCCAAATCCGGCAAGCAGAAATACAGACCATTTTGGGTCCGCCCTTTTGCCCTCAGTC
>Ga0179593_1491218_pt1 | contig 11075 bp, 18 predicted proteins | sample CZODoug2_1_08_16_FD_185931 | JGI IMG/M metagenome (GOLD analysis project Ga0179593, IMG submission 185931) | Vadose zone soil fungal communities from Angelo Coast Range Reserve, California, USA - CZODoug2_1_08_16fungal (PacBio error correction) | ecosystem: Environmental > Terrestrial > Soil >... | reverse complement strand
AGGAGAGGGTATTCTCCCCCCGAAAAGTTCCCCCTTGTGTTTCCCACGTTTCCCCCCCCCAGCCTCCCGATTTGGTTCCCGAAGGGAGACTCAGTCTTTCATTTCACATTTATATATTCTGTCAGGCAGCGTTTCCTCTTTGTGTAAGACTTTTTTGTTCCTTCCTTATATTGGGAGGAACCTCTCCCCAATCCTGGAAAAATTCAGCCCCATCAATTTGATTCCCGTTCAGGGCAGATTTAATGATCCCCCCTCCGTTGGAGCTCCAATTATCATCGTCTTCCCCCCAGCTCTCCATAACAACCCTACCGGACAAGGGATCTTTTATTCTTCCCTCTCTCCCCCCTTTCCACGCCTTGGATCACAGACTAGGTTGACAAGACGCTTTTTTGAATATTTTATATTGTACCCCCGACGATCCCCCCTTTCCTCTATTCTACTTCCCGTTATGGCCTTTTTCTGGACATTTGACCCTATTCTTTTTGCATCCATGGATTTATTACCTTCCGGCGAAGTCCAGAGTACAACAACTTATCCCCTTTTTCCCCTCTTCACCTGCGACGCCACAAAAGTTCCAATCCGACAGGCGGAGCAGGAAGTCCGCTGTCTTTGCACGTCCCACGGCATGATTTTTTGGACCCGTTTCCAAGGCGTCACACCCCCATTCACTTTATCCAGCCTGCCCTCGTCATCTGCACTCAGTATAATGCAGCAAAATCTTCATCGGATGTGTTTTTCGCCGCGGGGGTAGAATTCTCATTTCTCTAGCTGTGGTAACTTCTGTCATAATGAGATTTCCCCCCCTTTCCTCCCGTGGGAGACCAGTTCTGCCCTCAATTTCACCCCGCCTTCTCTCAATTTTTCGCCCTTGAGGAGTCTACACCTGCCGTGACCATACCAAATCGACCCGTCACCAAGCTTTTTCAGTCTCAGGATCAGGATTAACCCCTGTTTCGCTTTGATTTTAATGCGGAACAGCTATTTTTAGGCGCGTTAGCGTGTGTTTTTTTTCGATCGTGAATTTTTGCACGCAGATTTCCCCCGGTTTGCCTGTGAGTTTCGGATTCCTTCGCTCTGTTTGTTGAGTCGAATTGAGATGTTCCCCCATTTGCCCTCTGTCTCCCTGCCTGTCTGTTTCCCCCCCCATCCATTTGGTCCCCCCCCTTCGTACCCTTCTTGCAAATCTAGCACCGCCTCGCTCGATCGATTTCCCCGCTTGGGTGAATCGGCTTTCCACTCTTCTCTTAACGCCCCATTGTCGCCTAAGTCGGTTCTGGAATGTATGCTTGAATTTTAACTTCTTCACCCGAAGTCTGGTCTACTGTCGTTGGTTTTAATCTTCCTCTTTTCCTTTTTTGGGTGCGTATCTGCATGCTACTCCAAAAACATATTTTCTTAACTCTTAAAATTTTAAGTTCCTGACCCGTCTGCCCCCCCTTCATTATATGGCCTTCATTTCCCCCTCGCCGTCTTTTCCCTACATGCATATTATTCCCCAACACAATATCTCGTATATCCCCCTCCTTCTCCCCTATAAAATTCGTTCTAACGCAGTTACTTCGGTCTCCTTCACGTTCCTCAATGGATGAGCCCCCCCGGTGAATTCTTTCCTCAACGCCCCTATTTTTCTTCTTCCCTTCCCCCTTCTACCTTTTGTCTTATTAGAAAACCCCCCATCCCCTAATAATGTTGGTATGACAATTCCACCCTCAGTTTTTGGAGAGGCGGACGGTGTAAATATCCTCGCAGGAGGGGGTGATAACCCAGGGTCCCGTATGCGTTTTACCCCAGTTGTGGTTCAGCAGAAACACTTCCCCCCCCGGTTCCCCAAGTCCTTCCCCACCCATCTGCACTACACCAAATTGTTCCCTCGTCTTCGGTCAATTCTTCATCAACCAGTCCCTGATCCATTTCATAACGCCATTTCATCCCCCAGACAGTCTCAACTTACTGTCATCCCCACTAACTCTAAATTTTCCCTGCCTTGCTTCCAGTCCTTTTTCCTTACTTACAACCAGGAAGACTCTGGTTTTGCTTCAGCTGCGCTGTGGCCCGACTCCGTGGGTTTCCTTTAAGTTGCGCTTCCGCGTCTCCGCCATCAAAAACCCACCCCCCCTGTACCCTGTACTTCTCGGCTCGTTCAAGCCCGTTGCTGTTTTTTTTTGAAATTCTGTTTAATGGTTTTTGTAAAGTTGCTTCGACACCAGGGACAGAGGGTGCCGGACAACTTGTTTTTTTCTCTTTCTGAACTCTCCCTTAAAATCCAGTTGTCGTCGTGCTCACAATCCTTCAGGGTCGGAGCCGATTCTCGTTGATGGTTTTAGTGACGTCCGTTCCCGAAATGGTAGGGGGCGTTGACTCTTCGGCTTCTTTTCCTTTTTCCCCTTTCCGGGGTTGTTTTCGAGATATCTTCCTCTCCCCTTTTCATCCTTCTGATCGTATCCGATCGATCCCCCCCCATCTCCTCTCATCCGAAAATGAATCTTGTCGTCTCCGCACGACTGTCCCCAGGGGTTTCGACGTTTTTTCCCCTCCCGCCCCAGAACACCCCACTATCCTTTCACCGTTTCCTGGTATAAATTTCCCAACACCCCTCAGGATCGTTTTCACCCCGCTCTTTCTGCAGCTCGTAGACTTTCCTTTACATTTTCACGCATTTAGTTTTTTTCCTCCGCGGACGGATTGGCCCCTTTCCCTTTCCCCCCATTCCGGTTCCCGGCATCGCTCCTTTTTTTAGGAACAGCTGCACCCAACCCGTCGTACCTTTGTCCCTTTCCCTATTTTCAAGACTACCCGGACAATGATTTTAGACTTGATTTTTTCCCCATCATTTCTTTCTTCTCCGTCGGATCTGAAATACGTAGGACCATTTGAGAATAACATGACGCGACATGACTATAAAACCTTTTCCCTTTCAATTTTTTATTCCCTGGTTTTTGAAGTTGTGCCCCTGGGTTACTGATTTAGCCCGTTGTTCCACGCTCGAGGATAGACCGTCACTATTTTCTATTACTTTCACCTTCCCTTGCACGTTACACAACTCAGTTGTGGCATCCCACTTTTCCTTTTTCTCTGTGTTCTCCCAAGGCTTGAGAAGGAGGTCGGAAGCCGCTGACCAACCGGTCATTCTTCCCCCCCCCTTCCCCCTTTTGCACAGCCTTCAGCCCTTGATGGAACATCTCCTTAGATCCTTCCTTCTGTTCTTCCTCGTATTCCTTGGATGATGGCAGAGTTCCCTCCTGTCTTTTTTTTGTGATGTATGTTGTGTCTCACTCGCCTTGATTCCAACTCTCAACCTTTTCCCCCCAAACACACATCCCAATCTGCGGTCCAGCGTAGCCTCCTTTTTTGTCCAAGCTTCCTTCCACTAGTTGGTCTTCGAAAGGCTTTCGACGTCTGCCCCCATCTACGAACAGTTTTATGACCAATAAAACCCCCTCCGGACCCTTTCCTTCTGTCTGATAACTTACAATTAACAATCTATACGTCCCCTCCCTTCGGCTGACTGGTACCCCTTTTCCTTTTGAAGAGTTACCCCCTTCTTCTTTCAACTTCCCCCTATTTGGACCTGTGGTAATGCCTTATTCACACTTTGTCAAGATTGTCCTGTGTTCCCTGAAGTGATTGGCAGTACCCTGCTTGCTCAGGCGTAACCAAGGCTTGGAACTTTTTTCATTCAACGGACAACATCATAAGAGAGGCTTTATGAAGTCCGGAGATTAAAAGTGCCCAGGCCTTTCTGCCCGGGCAAGCGTTGGCCAACGCTTCGCCCCCCAAAGCACTTTTCTCGCCTATTGACCGATTTATTCCGCAAAACTATTACTTTATTACGCCTCTCGTGTTGGGGAGTCATTAATACACGTCAACTTCAGACTGTGGACCCTTAGGTCTCCTGCTCCCATCTTCGGCTTGTTTTTTTTTCGCTCAGATTCTTCCCCCTAATTCAACAGCTATCTCTTATTTTCTCGGAGGAAGGATAACCCCTTCTTAACCCCCCATATCTTCCTTGATCTTTTTTTCGTCTTGAACTGATGCACTTTCCCTGCTTTCGAGGCGACTTTTTTTTGTTTTGGTACGCAGATTGTGGGCAACGGTCTGTGCCACCGTTGACTGTGCTGTGATAGCGCGTGACTTCTGATCCGAAGTCTCGTCTTTGGTGGGTTTTGCGTACGCTTGAGAGGGACGAATCCTTGTGGACCTTTCTTTTCTTTACTGCCACTCAAAGGGCGCTTTTACCCCTCGTCCAACATTTCAAAGGTCAGGCCATTCCTCAGTATTCAGCTAGCGTACCCATAGATTTGTTTTACTCCGTCTTTCCAATATCTTCTTCCTTTACAAGGGCTAATTAAGTAGTACGCATAATTATGCTTTTGAATTGAATATCTATACCCCCAGATTGATGATCCTTTGATTTTTTTATATTTACCCCGAGTGTTTTCGCTTTTTGTGGATGATCTCCGACCTTTAGCCTCCCCCCCCTAGTGTCTTCAATTACCTAATTTTTACGGATCCTGCCAGGCCCCATTTCAGTGTTCCAGTATTGCGCTTTCCTCACTTACTCTCTGATAGCCCCAAACCATCTTTGTCTTTCATTAGGAAACCAGTACTCCATGTATATATATCTAAAATGATTCCCCCCACCCCTGAGTTCCCACCTTCATCGTTTTCAAATTTTTTTCGGCGGTGAAAACTTTTTTCCCTCACGCTTCCTTTTCGGCTTCACTCCCCCCCTTCGCCTTCCCACCTTTTTCTCTTATACCATTTGTTTTTCTCCTTCCCCACAAATGTCTTTGTGTGTCACTTCATTTTCACTTTTAATTCCCCCTCCTTTGTTGATTTGAAACCTCAGACTCTTTCTCTCTTTTTGACTTTTGGTGTGAAGCAGTAGAACCCAGGGCACATTTCCCCCCCCAGCGCAACTATATGTGGCATGAAACAATTTGTGCTTTGAGTTTTGAATGGCCTTACCCCCCCCCCTTTTTTTTACCTCTTCTCCCTCTCCGCCTTGACTCACCCACGATGAAACATTTACCTTTTTAAACCTCTCACCAGATCACTTCCCGTATTTTTCAAGGAACACCCATCTTCCCGTCCGCCCGGTTGTTGTGGAAAGTTTGTCTACCAGTGCGCGCTCTCTCCTCCCTGCCTTGTGCTCCCTTACTTTTCCCCGCGGCCCAGTATCGTGCCCGTAATCACAACTCACTTCCGTTTTCATGTACAGTACTTCCTTAGTTCACTGAAAAGATCGTGGAGGGTTGAAAGTCTTCTATGGTTTTTTTCCAGGGCTACAATGGCAACGGTACTTCTTCTTTTTGGCTTTGTGCCACCCCGTTCCCTAAACTCCAAAACCGGGCTTCTTGCGGGGCTTACACAGACTTCCTGTGGGTGCCTTAGATTGCCGGTGTTATTCCTTTGCCTCCGCTTTATTCCTTGTTGGGGAGGATGAGCTCATCTCTCCCCCCCCCTTCCTCCCCGTTCGTTCGGAGGATAGCATCCACCTCAAAATTACTGACTTCTTTTCATGGATTAAACGGACAATCTCATCTCCAAGCCCCACCCTCATTTTGTACTCTTGCGCACTTTGCCCCCCCCCCCTACGTTCCCGTTTGTTTTGTCGACCGTTTTGTGGCCATAACCCTTTTTCTCAAACCACCCTTTAAATCCTGTTCCTGCATTTTTCTCACGGAAAACACCCCCCCCCATTTCATCGTTCAAACCCCTCCTTTCACTTCACGACGAGAAGTACTGCCTTACTTACTTCATTTTTTTTTTTTTTTCTGTCCGCGTCTGGTGCATTTACATTTTCACCCCGTAGTATAGCTTTCCCCCGCGTCATTGTAGAGACAGCTGCACCGTTCCAAGTCGTCCTTCTTAGTAATTCAAGGTCCGTCGGCCATTTTTTTTTTATGTTGGCTTACTGACTTTTTTTTCCCCCCCCCTAAGGGCGTTCCTTTTATCTTACTGGAGTGTTCCTTTTCTGGACCCGTACTTTCCCCATACTCCCCCCGTGGGTGGACAGCTATGTGATTATGTGGGACTTTCCCTTCTTTTCCCTACTTGTTTTCTCCCGATATTTCCCATCCTTTCCTCCTTTTCATATTAACCTCAAGTTTATTCATTTCCCCCTAGTGACTTACCCAATTTCCTTTGATGGATACACCAATGATTCGGGATGGTTTTCTCCCCCCCCAAGGCCGTTCGAAGGAGAGGGAGGACCTTCCAAAGGGCCCTTTTTTTCACTTGCAAAGCCCTCCTCCTTTTATTGCCCCATCATGTTTCCCCCGGCTTAAGACCTTCGTTAGTTGCCTCCTTCTCTCTCTTTTGGTTTGGTCGGAAGGCATCGTTCCATGAGTCGATCTCCTCTTCTTTTTTGACCCTTTTTTTTTCCCCAGTCAATTTACACTCCGGCCACTTTCCTCCCCCCCTCCCTTTGTCCCTTCGCAATTTCTTCCGTTCCCTCTTTCCAATTTTTTTAAGTGCGGATTTCCTTTCCGGAGAATTCCTCTCCCCCCCAAAGCTACCGCCCCCCATCGTTTGTGGAATAACCACTCCGAAGGACCTCTGTTGTATTACAGATTTCGTCCCCCTCCCGAGGCCCTTAAAAGATACTTCTTTCCTGGCCTCCACGCGGTCCATCTCTATTGCAACTCTCTGATTCCAAGATTTCAATCTATTCGCTCTTGTTTCATGCTTTTTGAGCATTTTTTCCCAGAATGGTACCCTGAGTTTGGGCCTCATGGCTTGGCCTTCCAGTAGCTAGCGTCCAGAGTAACCAAACTTCGCAAGTCACAAACCTCTCAGACAGGGGCTCTCCTCCCCCCTCTCTCTCCCAGGCCCAGGAAGATGTTTTTCCAAACAGCCTTTTTTCCCCCCCCACGATTTGCACACCCGTTGCACTCTCAATAGCCTACTCCTCATTTTTCCAAGCCCTCTCCCTTTCAGTCTAGTCTCTCGCTGGGTCGAAGTCATAACCCAAATGCATAGTGGGGGAAAATTCTTTTTTTCCCCATACTGCCTTATCTCCTCTCCTTTTTTTTCTGGAGGCCTGCAGTATGCCCTTTACCCAGTCAGAGTTTAGCTGTCTTGAGTCTCCCCCCGCGTTTTTCTAACTCCCCCCCTCTGTCAGAGTTTTTCTTGATACTGTATTACTGCTTGCGTTTTCCTTTCGGCGCGTGTGTTGGGTGCAGCTGGTCCAACTTCCCGCAAGCTGCATGTGCCTTCCTCTTTCCTCCCAATCCTATTCTTATTGATTTTTTGTTGCTCTGCATTCGCTTCCTACTCACTTTTGAATCTGTTATGCATTTTGTACTGTCCCCCCAATTTGGCACTTTTTACCATTCTTAAATTCCGGGCATCCCTTTTTTCCCCAGGAGATATAATAGCCTGGCGTGGTTCTCCTTGTTTCCCAAATATGGCCTCTAAGCAGTTTGAGGATACCAGTTGCGGTCTTTTACTCCTCGCTTAGATCTATCTCTCCCCGCATCGGACTGGGTAGTTTTGTAATCCCTTTCTTTGGGTTCTCGGATCTCCGATGGCAACTCCCCCTGCGTGATGTCCCTTTTCCCATCGTAAAATAAGGCTGCTTGTCAAACCTTAATGGTGCCTTTTCGGTCGTGCTTGCTTTTTCGAATTATCCCTCCCCACCTGAATCTTCGTCTTTCCTTCTTAAAACTTTGAAGGAATGACCCCCATATATATTACCACTGAGTTCAAGGAAGGGGACTCCGCCTTCATCGTTCCCACCAAAATGGGCTGTTGGCTCAAAACTTTACTCACGAAATTACTTGTTTTCTGCGTCCGCCCTCTCTCATAACTTTGGTGACTACCACAAGAAGAATTTTGGTGCTGCTCCACCTTCTTTTTTTCGGTTACAGTTCATTTGTTGCAATGACTTGATTTTCTACCTCTTTCCGTACACTTCGAGTTAAAGTCTTTTTCGGCCTTTTCTCCACTTTCACACTTTCCCACATTTTAACCCCCTCATCTGTGATCACCAAGTGTTTCCTTTTTGTCTTTAAGGTCCTTCTTCCGCCCCCACTTTCTTATCCAATTTCATATCCTCCGTACCAAATTAGAACACATTTCTCCTTTCCCCCCTCCATCTCAAGAATGGCATTCAAGTAATCCATCCTTCCCCCCCCCTTTCGAAGTCTGTGCATCTTTCCAGATTGCTCTCTTTCCCCGACCAACGGCTGGCCCCCAATAAGGCGCGGCCAGTTTATATGCACTCCCCCCTCCTCCCCAAAACTTAAGTCCGTTCATTAAGTACTTCTCTTCTCGTGCCCAAACTCTCTGGCGGGTTGAAAACGGATCCCTTTACTGGTTTGTTTGTCTTTAGTTCATCCCGGGCGTCCGGATCCCCATTCTTTTTGTATTCTGTTATTTCCAAACTCCTCAACCTTCCACCACTTCCTCGTGTCTCCAAGATGCAGTGTTTTAGATCTTCTCTTGATGGGTTGCTCTCGGCCCGATCCGCGGGTTGAGCTGAGATACCTTTCCTCCCTTCCTCCTTCGTGTTTTTTTTTTGTGCTTCTATAAGACAACCGCCCCTACCATTACATGACTGTAGCATCAAGATCACCCCAATCCATATTAATCCACACCTGATTTTCTTTTTTTCGAGCCCTACGGGGGATTTTTGTTTTTGGCCCCCTAACAGAAGAACCCCAGCCTCATCCGTTTTTTTCATTGTTTCCGCCCAAACCCATTAACTCATCTTTTTCTCCCCCACCCCCGCCAACTATTGTTCCTTCACTAGCCTTTTAAAGTACCGAAATGGCCTAATTTTTTTCTTTTTTTTTGCTTTAATAAGTACGGTCTCGCCTTTACCAAAAGCCGGTATCGATCGCAGCTGTCTCTGTAGGGGAACTATGTCAACCTCACCGTTCGGCTTTGTCCAATCTTTTTCCCCTTGGCCTCGGCCACTTTCTATTCTAGGAATTTCGTGCTTTCTTCCCCCGTAGGATTCTTGCCTTCTCCGCATGTGTTCCTTTGATGAACCACGCACTGTCATCACCCCCTTTTCTTCCACAGATATGTTTGTGGGTCTTGTTCACGGTTTTTAGGATGTTCCTTGTTCCGAGTTTTATCTTTTCCCCTTTTTTCTCACCTCACTTTTATTTATCAACACTCCGTGAATCCGCCCCCCTCTTATCCATCAAATGAGGTCTTTTTCTTTTTCATCAACCAAGTTCGGCTGATTTTTATTCATTGCATGCTTGCTTACACCTTTTGCACGCCTCAGCAATTTGATGGAGAACTTCTCCCTCCTTCTGCGTTATTTCCCCCACCTCTCTTGGGGCAGGCCGATGTTCATAGTAATTCATCTCCTTTTTGTTTCTCCTTAAGTGGACTGACCCGCGCCATCCTGGTCACTGACTCCATTTTCCCCTTTGATTGCCTGCCGGGCAGGAGCAGTTTCTATTTCTTCTTTTTCCCCCCTTTCCTTGGAGGAACGTTCATCCGAGGCCCCAACTCCTCCTTCCCGTGGTACAATTACCAATACGAATATCTCCTTTGTTGTCCTAGATCTTTAAACCACCATCCTCTTCCAGTCCCTCCTCGGGCAAATTAAGTTAATTCTCCTCTTTTTTTTTTCCCGCCTCCTACACCACCCTCGCTCTTCTTTTACATTCTCTCTCTGATGGTCCTTCCTGTAGTTAATGGCTTGTTCCCCTCAATTGGATTTGCCTTTCCCTTCAGGAGCAGACAGCTTCCCCCAAAAATTTATTATTCCATTCTCTTTCGAGTCCAAACGCATTCCCTCCGGAGGCTGATAAGTCACTCACCAACAGGCACCCTTGCAGCTGCGTTGGAACTCCTTTTTCCCCCCAACGTCACAACTCCTCCAACGACGCCTCTCCGTCATCCTCTTTCATAGCCCTCGCAAAACTCTGACTATTGGATGCTGACTTTTTTGGTCTCCTCCTCCGCTCCCCCAGGCTATAGGCTGTGTTGACCCTTCTTTCCTCTTCATCCTCTTTTCCTTGTTGGTTGTTTATTTTTCTTCCCTAGACCTAATTTTACCCAGTCTTTGATTGATTCTACCCGATCATATAGCTTTCAGAGTTTTTTTCCCTTATGACCTGATGCATCGGATTTAGTCTGGCCGCTGTTCGATTTTTTTTCTCCTCGGTGTAAACGGTCCCACTCGCTTCCTGACTGTGCTCTTTCGTGCCCATGCTTTTTTTTCGTCGGATGAGTGGTTTTTTGTCATTTCTCATTTCCCTACCTCATTTCATTTCTGTGTGCTGCATTAATGAACAACCAATTCGACTCTTCCCTTTTTAAAACTTCCCTGCCCCCTCCCAGTCCCCAGTCCCCCGCGCTTTTAGAGTAACCTCTCGCTTTTCCTCTTGCCCCATTTCTTTATTAACGCAATGTCGAATTTCGTGTCCTCCTTCGTGAATTCAACTCTATTCATCCCCCCTCTTTTACTTTCGCCTTTTTTTTTTTCATTTTTTCCCTGGCTTTCTCTTTTTGGACCGAGTTTCCCCCGATTGATTGGTAATCCCTTTTTTTTCCGGATCCTGCCGAATCAAAATTGATGTCCCTCTTTTTTCCCCGTACTTGTGTTTTTCCTCCCTAAATATCTCCCCAAACCCTACTCTCTCATTACTAGGAAAACCTCCTTCATCCCCCTCTATACCTAGTTCCCTACCGAACGGACTTTATCTCCTTCCTCTTTCCCTTCCAATGGTTTAGGTCCAAACTTTAAGCCCACGCCCCCGTTCCTTTTGCTCAATGTCCTTCCTTTGTGTAGCCCCAAAATCTCACCTCTTTTTTGATGCCATATTCCACCTTTCTTTTTCTTCTTCACCCTTTTCTTTTTCTACCTACTCTTTGATTTTTCACCTATGAATATATCCTGAGGTCCAATTCAGCCCCACTTGCACACTGTTCCCCACCCCCTCTCCCCATCTCTGTTGAAAACCATTTTTTTTCCTTTCGTTCTGTTTCCGTTCTGTTTCCCCCCCCACGTACCTCGGTCAAGTTCCCCGCAAACCTCCCCCTTTCGAACATACGTTTACCATCAACTAATTTCTTCAAAACTACTGGCGTTCCCAATACTTACA
>Ga0179593_1462398_pt1 | contig 11075 bp, 9 predicted proteins | sample CZODoug2_1_08_16_FD_185931 | JGI IMG/M metagenome (GOLD analysis project Ga0179593, IMG submission 185931) | Vadose zone soil fungal communities from Angelo Coast Range Reserve, California, USA - CZODoug2_1_08_16fungal (PacBio error correction) | ecosystem: Environmental > Terrestrial > Soil >... | reverse complement strand
TGACCCGGGCGGCATGAAGATTCCCTTCTGTCTTGGATCCACCTGATCGCAGGCCCTATCTGATTCTGATGGATCACGTGCCCCGAAATGCTCTAGTTTTTTCATATTTTCCGCTTTTTTTCATTCGGTTCCTCCCGATCCACAGGGAATTCTCCCCTAATACTCGAAGTTGACTCCCCCGGGCTCGAAGCGACACTCTTAACACACTTCCCCCCTCCTCCGACCCGGCTCACAGTAAGACATTCAGAACGCGTTCACGCCGACCAAACCGTCCGTGGGACCCCACGCTCCTCCCCCGATGGCGCTCGCTTTGCCCTGCGCGATTTTATGAAATCGATCGTGTTTGAGTTCGCGCGTCCCAAATCCCTCTGAGAACGTCGCCGTACCCTCCCCAACCCTTCTCTGCCGCGAGCATTGAGATCGACCCCGCTTCAAACGACCGCGACCCAAACATAGGAGGTCTCCGCGTCGAGCGCCGTCTTATTCCTATTGCGCGAGCGCTCCCTTTACTTTTTCAATTCCGGTTTCACGTAATGAGTCCTCAACATGCTTGCCTACCACCCCACTTTTGGTTTTTCTTTTTGACACCCCGGCGCCTGACGAGTCGTCAGGCTCTTGCTTCCCTTTTTGTTCGAAACTTGGGGAGTCGCTCGTCCCTTTGCTATGCTCTCAGCTTGCTAGAGTTCCTTACCTTCGCTTGAGCCGATTTGCCGTCTGCGTAGACGACGATTGCTCCCTTGTCGTACATTGTAGAGCGGCGTTTGTCTCGGCTCGTTCATTGACTGGCTTTTCTGTTCCGATTTTGTATCGCTTTTCCTGGATTCTCCGTGGGTCGTGAGATGACCTCGTATTGCGTGTTTTCTTTCCCCTTTTAAGCACCTGTTTTGAAAACGTGTCCCGGTCGCTGCACGAGTTAGAGATCAACTTCCTGTTTATCTCCGCCCGCCGTGTGGTGTTTTCAGGTTTCATCGTTTGCGCATTGCTCCTTCTCGGTTCTGTCGTATAGACATTGTCTACGTGACCTTTTGCGCTCTGCTGCGGTAGTCCTGTTGCAGCCGTCAGCATCTTATTTTTCGCCTTGGCGACCCGCAATCCTTGTGTACTTTTCTATCTAATCCGTGTGTTTTTTCTCTAGCTAACCTTTGCTAGTGAATGTGTTCCACGCGAACCCCCTCTCCCATGATTTTGAACCAGAATTCCGAACGTTCTAGCTCAGCTTTTCCGTAGGCACAGTCTTTAAGGAAGTCCTAGCAGTCACTCAAGTCTCCCGATTTCGTCCCCTACCAACCACGGGGAGTTTTTCGACGTTCACTAGTAGGTCGCCTCTTTGACCTGCGCGACAGTTTTTTCTAACCCCACCGCACCTTCGTAAACCCCTGGAAATTTTGCGCGTCCCATCTCCTCCACTCTCACCTCCCCAGGGGGTCCATGCCCCTTAATCTCGTACCTTATACAGCTCGTAACGATCCCAACCTAATCCTTGCAGCCCACTTTCTCCTCTTTCCAGTACGCGGCACTTTCTCAGCGGGTCCGCATCCGGCACATCCCCTGTCAGCGACGTTGTATCGCTCTTACCCCGCTGCTGCGCAGAGCGCTCCCGATCTTCGCCGCCACGTTTGACCCCCCCCCCAACCCCTTAATACCCTTCCTGACTGGACTCGAGGCTCGCTTTGTTTCCCCCTTTGACGACCAAAACCTTGTGTCTATCCTTTTTAGTTCTCATCGCTGGGGGGGGATTGAAACCCCGGCTTACGACGTGTCCCTGTGAGGATGCCGTCCCTTCGCATTCTCAGCGTTCCCGCTTGACGTTGATGATGTTCCCCCCTTTCGTTTGCGTAGGCGTTTCGATCTACAGTGAGCCTCTTCGGCGGCAGCGCATGTGGTAGATTTGGGATTTCCCTGCTTGATTTGGGCGCGAATAGACGTCCCCCCAGACAGATCTTCGTTCCTGGAATACGGCCGTGTACCCGCGGTCGCCAATAGAGGTTCGTGGGGGTTCTTCTTTTCCAAGGCCTTTTTCCTCCTGGACGAGGCCCCCCCTTCGTCTCGTTTATGTGAGAGGTTTTCTGTCGATTTGTTCTTGCTGGTCCTTGGGTCGCTAGAGATCCACTTGTGGGACCCTTTCCTAGGTATGAGACCGGTGAGATTCACATGTTTTTGGATAGTCACTACGCCGATTTGTCACCCAGGTCCCTTTCCCTCCCCAATGCAGGCGCGTTATGTTTGATCATCTCTTAAGCCATAAGCTTCTGAATGGTTCCTCCAGGTCGTTCGGGGATTTCGTGTGTGTTTTTTCTGTTGTTATTGTGTACTTCTTTTGTAGTCTCTTGTTTGTTTGTTGTCTAGTTTGTCTTTGTGGGCTTGTCCCAATCTCTGTGTGTTCTTGGCTTGTTTTTGTGTTCTTATTTGTCCGTTTTGCGTCGCTAGGTGTGTGTGGTTTTTTGGGCGTTTTTTTTTTGTTTCGTAGAGTGTATTGTCGTTCCCCATTCTAGGTCTATACCCCAAGGGACTATGCCTCTTTGTGCTCTCGTCGTCGCGATTTGCGTGAGTCCACTACCTCCGGTCCCCCTTCCCCACATGTTCTCCGCTTCGTCGAATCTTCCCAGATCTACTCTCTTTCAGAAGTCTGTTTCGCACGCAGATCCATTGAATTTTCTCTTTGTTCCTCTTCATTACTGCGTCCCTGTAGGTGTCGCCAGACCTCCTGGGTTCCCCTTCGAATGAGTCGAGTTATAGCTGATCGCAGTTTTGAAGGTTTTGCCCGACTTTTTTAAGCCCGTTCGAACCGTCCGGCCGCTTGAGTCCCGTTATCCCCCCTTCGTTTTAGAGCATCACGTAGAGCCTTGTGACTCAGGGTTTGTACTCATGAAGACATAAGTGGGCCATCTGCGTGACTGGGACGTCACCGGCTCGGCTGAGTCCGTTAGCACGGTCTCTGAACGTCTCCCGGAGGGAACTCCTTTTTAGGATTCCGTTCCTGTCCTTTGATGGTGGTGTGTTAGATGACGGCCCGTAGAGCAAGATCGAGTGCTTAGCCGATTCTTGGTTTCAGGCAGCTCCCTGCGTCGATCGGCGTTGCGGATTTTTTCGGGCCCTTTCTCCCCTGCGGGGTGGTCTTCCCTTGCTCGCTCTTTTCAGAACGTTGGTATGGATTTCGCCTCGCCCCTACGAGGCGCGGCGATACCCTTTTTCTCCTTTTCTTTTCCTTGGTATACCGACTTCGACACCCAGTTTTAGGCTTCGCTGACTTGATGTTTAGTATCCGTCCTTCCAGCCGGACGCGCGTCTTCACAACTTTGTGTTTTAGAGCGTATGAGGCTGAGGGTCGCTTGGGTTAAACCAGTAGTAGCTGGTTAGTGCTGTTCCCTCAGTTCCTTTTTCTTGCGAAGAATCCATGTTTTACCGACTCAGCTTCCCCAGCCCCTTTACTAGGAGTCAAGCTCGGAGGAAGCTCCCCTATTCGCGTCGCGGGCCTCTGGGCTTCTCCTCGACTACCGCGCCCTCTGCGTCGAAGCCCCCTCTCTGCCTCGTGATCCCTTATGTCCGCAGCCGTTTTTGCAGATCTCCCCCCCCGAATGACCCGGGTCTTATGATGGACATCTCGGTGGCTTTACCTGAGGCCCGACGTCCGCCTTCGTGAAACACATCGTCGGCTCTCGGCGATTATGAGGGAGAGGAGATCAGCCCACTTCCGGTCGCGTTTAGTAGAGTCCTTAGTATATTTGTATATCTAAGTGTAGAAACCTGCATTTTCGGTTTTGTCTCTTAGTGAGTCTTCTCTGTGCTGGCCCCCCTAACGGACTTTGAATTACCAACGCCGATTCCTTCCCCCCCTCCCTAGACGAACCTCTTCGCTTTGATTCCTCCTCTTCCCGCCCACATCCATACCCCCCTCGTGACTGAATCCTCTTTGCGCTCGGGTAGTTTATTTTTACCAGACGAGAGGGACCCTCAAACTGAACTGTAAGTTGGCTCCTCGTGCGGACGGCCGAGTCAAGAACCCGTCTTCTTGGTTAAGACAGCGCACGGTGATCGTCGCCGCCGCCCCTGCTTCGTCACGCTTTTCTCTCTTGAACACACGATTGCAGACCGGAGACGGTTTGTCTAGAAATAGCCGCCAGTCTCGCCTTAGCATGTCTCCTGCTTGCTGCCTTTTTTCTTGACTGCTCCTTCGACCCCCAGATCTTACATGCCCCCCAGCTGGAGACCTTTCGCGACTCCCCAGTAGTAGAGCTGCTACGGTCCTTCTGTATTCAGTTCCATCGTCACGTCTTCATTAACCCCCTTACACGACCCCTTCTTCTAGCGAACCCACAAGGCGCTTTTAGAGCCCCCAACCGAGGGAAGATGTTTCGCGAAAGATTCTCTTGGTGATGTTTCCAGCCGAAGTTTTCTGCAATCGTTTCTCTTTTTCGTGATTACGACACTCGTGAGAGAGAACCCCTCCGTCGAACCCCCTCGTACCCCCCCCCCCCCCTTAGCTCGGCCACCGGCCTTTCCAAACAAAGTCTTCATCTCCAGAATTCTTTCCTGTTAACACTTTTCTTCTGCGTTGTCACTTCTCACCCCCCCCTGAGCGTTTATATTGCGACTTCCTCCTCCTCTTTTTGAGTCTGATGATCATCAAAAACTTTACTCCAGTTTTTTCTGAGATGCAACTCGACGAAGGAGGAGTTCTGGGAATGGACTATCTGCTCTCCGATTTGTTCGGCCGGGTTTGAGCTTCTTCTAGCCTGGTGATTTTTTTAACGTGACGACGTTTAGGGGTTTGTCTGTCTCGGTTCTCTGTTGGCTGAGTCGAGCGTTTGACCTGAATGATCCGATTCTCCTTTCCAACTCTGGTCTTTGGAACCGCCCCCAAGTTCTCCTTGCATGGGCGTTCTCGCTCTTGGTCTGTAGTTTTTCGCGCCACGCCCTTGTGGTATCGGGACCCTTCGGGTGTGCATTTAGCCGACGTTTCGCTGGATCTATCGGCTGCTACGGTGTGTGCTTAGCCTTATCGGCCTGGGAAATCTGTGTTAGACCTGAGCCCGGTCATCCCTCGGAGCAGCCCCGCTGCGCACCAGGAGCCGGGCTCTACGGTCCCGGGCGCATTTCCGCCCCTCTTCCTAAAGGGAGCGTAAGCGATGACCTGCGTCCGGAAAACCGTAATCCCTTTCTTTTCCCGGCGACGCCGAGTTCTCCGCTCGGTTTCCACGAGTTGAACGGGTCGGATCTTCTTCGGCCCCCGTGAAACAACGGCCAGTTTTTCGGTCTTCAAGACCCCTTCACCAAGCCTCCTCAGAGAAGAGGCATTTCCTCTTAGGGAGTTCTTGCTGAACGAGTTTTTAATCACGCGCGAGCGGCGTTCCCGCGAATTTTCTTCTTCCAGTAAGATCTGGGTTGTTTTTTTTCGTTTATGCGGAGGAGTAACCGGTCCTAGATCTCCCCCGGCTCTGTTCCTGCCGTCCGAACCGCCATTAATGAACACGGCCTAGGCGTCTCCCTTCTACCGGCAGATTGAGAGCCAAGTTCGAATTACCTCCCTAGCTCTGCCGTCTAGTTTAACGAAGGCGCACGTTTGATACGGTACTGCCCTTTCGCTTCCCCTCCTTATCCTTGAGGAGGACGTTTCTCCTATCCGGCTTCGCCTTCGTGTTCCTTAGGCTGCCTGCAAGCAGCTGCGCGTTTTTCCCCTGCGCAGCCAGTAGGCCCGCGACTAGATCCTTCTTCGGAGCCGACTTTCTTCTATCATGTGTCTCCCGTTCGGTAATATGTGATGTAGTACTCCCACAGAAAAAGAAGGCGTCAGTCCTGCCCATCTACCCGCTGGTGGCGTCCCCAGGCGGAACCCCTGCCCTTCGACGATTCTCTACCAAGGGAAGCCTTCAGCCTTTGGATGTCGGGAGTCCTGGATCCTACGGAGATCTGCTTCCATCCTGGTTTTTGCATTGTTTTTTGTTAGGTGCGACTGGTCGGCCATGCCTACGGAGCTATCAGCCTCGGCGCTCGGCTCCTCTTGCGCCAACGACCCCTTCGTTCGCTCCAGTTTCCCTCTCTGTCGACCCCTTGTTTGACGGGCCCTGTCCACCCCCCTCGCGTCGCAACGGTGATGAGAGAAGCCACCACTCCTGCGCTCGCAGATTCGGACCTCGGGACGCGTTACCCACGGCTACCTGCCACTCCCTCCCCCACGAGGCGGTTCCTCCTCGTAATACACTTTCCGGCTAAGTTTTGTGAATGTCACTCCGACCGTTTACATGGAGGGCCTTGCAGACGTAACCCCCTGATTCCTCCGTCTGAGCGGATGCTTACAACCGCCAAGTGGTGGAAAGTGCCCTCATGAATTGCGGTTCTCTGGCTTTGGTCTTAACTTATTTCTGGCACCACTTTTCCGCCTTTCCTACACGAGCCTTCGATTCCTCCGTCTGGTCCTTTTACCTGGGTTAACCCGATCTGTTACACACATTTCCTCAGTCAGGATCGGCCGAGATCAAATTCGGCCGGTCTGGCGGTACGACTTCCCGCCTTTTACTCCTTGAGATCGTGTATTCGTCCTCAGCTGTTCCTCCATTCCGGGGCCTATGTGAGTTTTCTACTCATTCATGGCAGCGACCAGAGCTCGCCCCTGGTTTTCCGACTCCGTCGCATTTCTACTCGCATGCTCACACCCGAAACACGCTCTCGGAAGAAGCTTGGGCTGAGAAGGTCTCTTGTAGCAGGCAAGGTTACGTTGGCATTTTTTCCTTAATCGGGCCTCTGAAGGACCGTTCGGAATCTGCCCTCTCCGACGCTCCTTTCCCGCCCTCCTTTGATACACTTGACGTCCACTCACGCTTCTACGATGTTACGGAGCAGACTTTCGACCATTGAGCAGGAGTTTTTTGTGCATCGGCTTCTCGCCGCTCGCACAGGTGCATTCACCGCTCCAACATACCTAGACCGGGCATTATTGTGCACCCAAGGCCACCTCATCGCCGAACTGCTTCGAAGACCCCATCGCCAGGGATCGCTCGCTTACCCCCGATTCAACCCGACGGTTGTCCCCACATAGGCCTCGTTGCAGTGGACACCTTCGGATCTTTCTCCCCCTCGACGCTTGTCCGGTGCGTTCCGAGCTTTGCCCCCTCGATCGCACGTCGCCGTCACTGTGACCACTATTTTTGACTTCAGTTGCCTCCCTCCCTGATACATTAGATCGACTTTCTACGTCACCAGACAGCGACAGTCAACATATGTTTCGAGTAGCTAGCGTTCGCTTGCCTTTGGTCTTGCAGCGAAACCACCGAAGCTGTTTACAATCTCTGTTTTTTTCTAAAAGGTAAGAACCACCCCACCCCTTTTGTTTGTGTGTTTGTGGTGACCACCAACTGTGCAGACTCGTTAGTCAGTTTGAGGAGGTTTGGTAGAAAATTTTCGTAAGATCGGTCGGCGCTATGTCGGTAGCTTTTTTGCGATCGATCCTTCCGTCGCCTGTACTGCCATGAGTCTGCTTCTACGCTCTGCTGAACGTTGTCTCTCTTAAGATGCGGCGGTTTGCTGCGGATTCGTTTCCTTTGAGCTGTTGTCGGTCGCCGGATAGCTGATGACCCTTTTTGGGATGGTTTTTTATATTTCCTATGCGGAGAGCGTCAGGATTCGCTTTCGTGGGTTTGCGAACCCGGCTCCTGCGGCATTGCCGCGGCGGTGGAATTCCAGAGATGCCGATTTCTTGTTGTAGGTTTACGACCTCTGAGAATGAGTGTTTTTGATGCGCGTATCTCTTGAATCCGTGACAATTACGGAGCGATCGCGCGGTACGTTTTGCAGCATCCCTATTTTTTTTCGCTTTTGCACGACCTCCGACGGGAATGTTTGACTCTATTTTTTCCCTCTTTTTTTTTGAGAATTCCACATTGAGGGGTCAGTTTCCTGATCAACACCCCAGATGAATTATGTACAAACAAGACTTAACGCAGTCCATCGCTTCCCCTTTCCCTTTTGTACTGCGTTAAGACGCGAGCCGAGCTCACTCAAGTGACTCCGCGGGGCTTAGTCCCTACCACAACGGCGGCGCGGGAGTCCGCGATCATGGAAGTTGCTGAGCCGACGCGACCTTTTGCGACCGGCCGGTTCTCCCCAACAACCACTTTGAAGGAGCCACAAGAACTGAACGGCGATCCGCGACTATCGCCCCCCCCCGATCCAACAGGGGTCCCATCGCGATTCCTCTCGACCGAACAGGCCATTCTGCAAGATGTGCACATCACCTCCGGCAGCAACTCGACATACCAGGTATGGCCACTTTTAAGCGGCGTCCGACCATTTACTTCCCCACCTCGAGTCACGTCATCTGATCTCCTGCCGAGTCAGGCTCCTAGATCTTTTATTTACTACCCCCCACGTTTCGACCAAACTTCACCCGTCCTGGCCCTCCCTGCGTCTGCGTTTTTTTCCAATCCCTCCACGACAAAATGTCTTTTTTTGTTTACAGCAGTAAGCATGCGGGATTGGGAACCTTTCTCTTTGTGGAACGTTCTTTGCTCGTCACTCAATAGTGACAATCTCATCCTTAGATCCCTACGATTGCGATTTTGTACGCGGTCGGTTTCCTTTTTGAGCAGTGCTGATCGTTTCCTGACTTAGAGGTGGTTTCGGAGTGCTGCGACTTTCGACGATTTCCGTTATTACCTCACCTAACAAGAGTCGAGTTTCATTCGAAGACGCGCCTTGATAACTCGAGAGACATCTGACAGCTTTGCCTTTTTTGTCCTGGTCACGAGCGAGGATCCTGTCTCGGTTGTCTTCTTTTGAGTTCCCTTCGGCGCGAGGGAGGTTTGGTTCGTCTTCCGATATCCCTGTTGGGATCATCTTTCTAAGGTTTACTTTGCCTAGTCCCCTCTATGCCAAAGCGCTCTGCTCAAGCGGTCGAGCAGGTCGTGGCTCGATATCGATCCTTATCGGTAGGCGCTGGTGCAGAAGGCTTTTTTCGTATCCCTTTGAGCGCGGATACGGCTGCCTCGTGTATATCGGTTGAGGCGTTTGATGCCACGTCTAGCGCCTTGCCTGCGGCGGCTTGCTCGAGCGCCCCCATTTTCTCCTCGGAGGTTTTGCGGTTCTTTCGTTCCGCTGAGAGTAGAATTTGTCCCGTCCTTCCCGATACCCACAACCGGGCTATTCTCTTTCTCGGCTCGCGAGCAGGTATTGCTGATCCCCCCACCGTACTGGTTTGCAACATGTTACCTATTTGAGATCACGAGCTCCTCTCGGAGAAGATAGAATTCTGCAATCTTCTTTACCAGTTCTTCGTCCATCCGTCCGGCGGTCCCGTAGTTGTTTTCTCCATGAGAATTTTCCAAGGGTTGAATGATTCAGTATGATCGCACGCTTTCTTCTGAGCTGGCACTTTTGCCTCAGTTCTTCACCGCAAGATCCTCCGTCTGTTCGTCCAACTCAGGTTTTTGACTTTCTTTACTTTGTCTCCTGAAGCCTCCAGTGTTGAAACTCTTCGTCCCTGGGGGACCTCCTCAGGCTCCCCTTTGCGGCAGGATCAGAACCTTGTTTGCGATGAGTCTCGCGGAATCCGCTTTTTCTGTTTGGTTTCGCTGAAGGCGGTGTTATAGCGGCTCTTCGCATCTTATTTCCGAGTCGATTTTCGCCCCGGTGGTGGCCGGCATCTTCCTTCGATTCGCGTCGCTCGTGGAGGATTTGCGGGCCGTCGCGGGTTTTGTAGACATTTTTTCGGCTTGCGAACGTCCGGGTCGGATTTGCGCCATCTGCCGCCCTTTAGCGGCGATCACGCGTCCCTTTCTTTTTCCGACTGTCTTGCACAAGGGGCGCCTGGACGTCTTTAAGACGATTTTAGTTGTCCCCCGTTTCCCCTCCTTTCGGGACGGCGGCGGTCCCCGTTTTCTAGCATGTCTTTTTTTCCCTTTTGCTTTGTATGGCCCCAGCGCGATTGTCGATGCTGAATTCCGTGCTTTCGTTCTAAGGCATCCTGCTTCCGATCCGAGACCTTTCGAGGATACTTCGGCGGCGCTGCGAAGGATCCGCGTCCGCGGTTCTCGGCTGCGCTTGCGAACGCGCCGTCCCAGGTTACTTAGTTTACGCTCGAGAGTCTCGCCTTGCCGAGTCGTGCTCTCTCCTCACTCCACTTTGAGGAGTGTACGCTCCCTCCCTGGGGTCCGTAGCCCTCCTTCTTTCTGTCAAACACTCTTCGGGTTCGCGCCGGTCTGGGAAGTTCCAGTGCTCTTTATTCGGTTAGCCTCTACTCGTCTGCTTTTCCAGGGCGAGTTCGACTCTAACCCTTAATTTTAGTTTATAGATGCGAGTGGGTTTTACGTAAGTCTATTTGCAAATCTATTCTCCCCATCACCTCGACCGCCGTCGCGCTGATTTAGCCTCTCCGGCTTCAGATCTTATGTCAGGTAAGCATTCTAGTTTGGATGTCTATTGTGACAGCAGAGGTTGCGCCTGACCTGACATTCCCCGTTGGTTTCGAATGTTGAAGGCTGCCGAGACGACCCGTTAGCGGGTTCCCGAATCGACCTGGGGGGCCGTTGTCTCGAACGACCATTCTCCCTCTCCGTTTCCTCACTTTTAGAGTAGAATTCGAAGGTGGCGTCAGCTCTCCGCTACCGAGACGATTTGAACCGAGCTACTCCTGGCGGTAATTTGTTTGCTTTAGATACGGGCGATGACCTTTGTTCATTTCACCCTTTACTGATCCTATCAAGGCCGTATAAGACCGTGGGGCCGTTCTTAGATTGCCAAGCGCTACCTTATTAGTGGGTAAAACGTTACACGAATACGGGCCTTCCCTCCTCCCCACGGTCTTTGTTCTCGCCAATATCGTTCTTCACCGAGATCTCCTGCGTACCCGGACTTTTCGAAGTGTGTCTTGGTTTCCCCGTAAAAAGAGGTGAACGCCTGCCCCCTCTGACAGTTCAGCTCTCCCGACCCCCTGCCACTCTCCGCAGACTGACTCCAACCGACCAGTATGTCGTCAAATACCTTCTACTCAATCTTCCCCCCCTGCCGTTTTCCCCAGTCTCCTTCATACATCCAAGTTAAACGTATTAATGTCCATATAAAAAAATGTATTACGTTTTTCTTTC
>Ga0179593_1298277_pt1 | contig 11075 bp, 23 predicted proteins | sample CZODoug2_1_08_16_FD_185931 | JGI IMG/M metagenome (GOLD analysis project Ga0179593, IMG submission 185931) | Vadose zone soil fungal communities from Angelo Coast Range Reserve, California, USA - CZODoug2_1_08_16fungal (PacBio error correction) | ecosystem: Environmental > Terrestrial > Soil >... | reverse complement strand
CTCGTCCTCTCGATTTATAGTTGATATGTGTCTCGCCCACGTTTAACCCAAGCACTTTGCAGCCCCCCATTTCCCTGTTTTTGCGCCTTTCAGACTGCTTTCAATTCCTGTCCCAAAATCGTTCCCACAGATTAATTTTTGGGCCGCTTTTCCCTCCTGAGTTAATGAACCTTCCTCTCCCTCCTAACAATAATCTCCCTTTAGAAATTATCCGTCAAACCCAGTTTTCTTCCCGTGCACGTAATGAATCAACAGCCTTGCAGGTGCGCTGGTTAATAACATGACGTCCATATTGCCTGCGTTTTCTCCCGACAAAATTCTTTCTGACTTTTCCCATTTTTTGACAACGCTTTTATTCCGAGGAAATAGAAGGAATCCCATCTAATTACCAACGAAAGCTCCCCCACTTTTTTAAGTCGTCTTTTTTCTGTTCCCCCCTCCCTTCAACGGCGTAAACCTTAACTGGTCCGTTTTTTCCCCTCCTTAAACCCCACAACTATGCCCTGGGTTTTTAACCAGTGGTTTCCCCACCCCATTGTCCCCCCCTTATTTCGTTTTTTTGAACTTTCATTATTTTCGTAACCAAATCCGCGGTTTCCATCAAGGATTTTGTCTTCTTTCTAAATTGTTTTTTTTCATGTTGGGTCCTCCCCGTTATCTTCTGAGTCCTTGATGCGAAAGTCCAACCTTCTACAATTTCTGTTTTAGTCATCTTCCCCTGGAATTGTCAGTTGGAATTTCTTCTTTTTGTTATTGCTATTCTTTCCCTTTTCTCCTCGGGAACCGGGGATCTGATCTCCTTTTTTTTTTGAACATCCTGCCTTTTTCCTTGTCGGACAACATTCGGTTATGAAGGCTGTTGCCTTGCTCCGACATTTCCATTGCGTTGACCTATCTTCCCGCCGGGGACGCATCCTTCTCTACTTTTACCCCATTTAAAATAAGGGTTTCTTCCCCTCCCTTTGGTTTGCCCGTTCCCTTACCTGGGTTCTGACTGAGCGTTTTGTGGTGCAGATCCTTCTGCCGGCACCACCCTGCCCTGGTGCTATTTTTTCCTTCCAAGTCGCCCTGTTTACTTTTTTTCCAAACTTTCCATCAAAAGTCTCCCAATCTTCCCTCATCGTGCTTCACTTGCGGCTGATGTTGGGAACCGTAATTTTTTTAAAATTTTTTGAAAGACATTCTTTCCATTTGTTCTTCTGCCCACTTTTCCGGGTCCATTTTCCACCTCTACCCTTTTTCTTCTCCTCCATAAGACGTATAACTCCCACCCAATAGTGCCCAATGCTTGCAAACCTTTTCTTATTTTCATACCCAATGCGCCCGAACCGTGCCATTTGTTTCCCCCACAATTGAGTTGATCCATATACAAATCCCCCACTATTCTTGATAATATCCGGTTGTTCCTTTTTTTCCGCCGTTGTAATAGCCTTCGATGTATGCTCTTGTGACAAAAGGTTTTTGCTCCCCCCGGTATGAAGTTGTTGCTAACTCCCTTTTCTCTTTCTTTGTTTTCTTGCGTCCCCCCACCCCCTCTCTTCATCTAAATTTGATCGCCTTCTTTTACTTCCCCCAAACTGGTATTCCTCCAAGGCCCCCTCTTTTTTGTGCAAATGCATGACCGAACTGCAGGGTTCAAATTGACAAAGCACCTATAAGGTCCTGTTTTTTTTCCTGTGTTGCTGAGTGAGTTCCCTCCTTTTCGACTTTTCCTCCTCCCTGTTTTTACAGGCAAACGGATTCTACCTCAAAGGACCCCCCTTTCCTTAAAACATTGGTGAAGTGACAATTGTCGTTCCCTACTCCTCGTGTTTGTTGTAGATATCCCCCCCCTTTTTTCCACTATTTCCACTTTTTTTTTTCCACTGCCAACAGTTTTCCCCTTGTCCAGATTTTGTCTTCATGTAAGGGACCTTTCTTTCTTTTCGTTTTCCCACCAGCAGCAAAAATCTCCCCCGGGTGTGAAACCACGGATCCCCTTATTTCCTGTGTTCTTTTTTTATTCAACTGCATGTTAGTATTTTCTTACCATTCCCCAATCTTCCCTTTTTTCATTTTTTAGTAATACCCGTAACCACTGTTATCCATTCAAATTATCCTACCTTTCAGGATAGTTCATTGTAGTTTCCAATAAACCGGCCCTCGCACTCATCTCGGAGTTCCAAATTCCTAACCAGCATGCACAAACTTTTCCCACGTTTTCGCACCTATCCCTCTCCTTTCTCCCCTCAAAGTCCTTCCCAAAACTTCACAATTTCCTGATCCGCTAATCATTGGTCTTTTATATTTTTCCCTCATAAAAACAATGTGCCCCCCTTTCGGGTCTGAAATTTTCGTACAAAAATAAGAATTTTTCCGCCTTTTGCACTCTTTTAAAATTTGATGTGCGAATTTCGGTCTTTCGGATATGAATTTATTTCCAAATGCCTTGCAGGTCTTCACCCCCAACATTTACCGACTCTGGTTCTTCCCAATTTTAATTTGAACTATTATCCGCCAATATGCACATCTGCCCCTGCCCCCCTCGCTTCGGATACTTGTGGCGACCAGTTTATTCCCTTTCCCCCCTTTTAGACCCCCATGAAAACCAACGCGCCTTATTACACCCAATATCAAAATTGATTATTGGTTTCCGTGTCAGCATGTCTCCCCTGCCACCACCACACCCTCTGAAAGTCAGCCCGGTAAGTGCCACCTTCCCCCCCCAAATGGACACTTACCCAATGATTTTAAGTAACCCCTCTGCCTGCTCTACCGTCTTGTTAACAATTCCCAATACTCCAAACGATGTTCGGATCAATTCCCCCTTCCTAAGCTCCTCTTTGTACCTAATACCGCCGTTGCCACCCCAATTCCTTCGTGCGATTATCCCCCCGCCAACTCTGTGACAGAGCCCGAATGAATTGAATTTCCTCCAAGATAATGCAATGTCCTTTACCTACCGGGGAAACATCTGTACAGCCAACCCTGTATCCCGTCTTTTTTGCCAAAGCAGTTCCCTATACTTTTATGATCCAAATGGGTCATTTCCCCCGTTTTTGTGCAATAAAACTTCTACGCATCCCCCTTTCCTGTACTTGATTTTGTTTAAGAAAACTGACGTATACAAAGAAAAGAAATCCTGATTAGACCCCCCCCCCTTCCCTACCCTCTCACTTAACCCCCCCTGCTTTGAGCCCGGGTTTTTCATTCTGTTTCAAGATGCCTTCTTAAAGTTTCCCTTTTCCTTCTGTCATTAAAAAAGTCAGGTTCTTTTAGCAGCGCTTTCATTATTATAGTTAACCATATTCTTAATTCATTCCCTTCTTCATTTCCCTCTTCATACCCTGCTAACTTCCTTACTTCGCACTTTTTTAGAGTTTGCTTAAACTCAGAAAATATTTTCTTTATTTCCCCCCTCCTGCCACCTAAGCATGCTTCTCTTAGTTCCTCTTCCCCAACTTGTTTTTACCCTGTCCGTTTCCCACCTGTGCATCTCCTTTTGGATGATTTGGATCCCTCGTGATCCCCCACAAGGTGAAGGAAATCTCGTAACTCTTCTCACCCTTCCCAGGATATGGTAGATCTCCCCCTTCTTGCAGGCCGTTTGCACCCCCTTTTTAGAGCCAGTGCCCGTTATTTTTTACTGGTTCGACCACTCCCCTCTAAACTCTCTCCTGCCCTTTTAAAATCTCTTTTCTTTTTTTCTCCCCCCTACGTTGTGATCCCTTGGCCGAGAATGTCCTTTCCCCTTTTGTTACCCGGTTTAAAAAATAACCGACCTGTTCTCCTGATCCAGTTTTCTTCATGTCCTCCTGCTCAGTACCCCTCGTTTTACCCAGTCTTCCGGCTCTTTTCCTTTGAAGTTTGTACGAAGCTTCCTTGGTGGCTAAATGTTACCCACCTCATCCAAAAATTAGCTTTCCTTTTCGTTTATCCGTTCCCCCCCCCCCCCATGGTGCCGATTTTTTTCCCCGGCAGAATTGATAAAAATGCTTTTGGCTCCTTTTAATCAACTGAGGAACTTTTTCCTTCTTCCGAACTCTCTTTCGGAATTCTTTTCCTACATAGCGGGGCTGAATGAGGGTCCCCACTAGAAGTTCATTCAGTCCCTCTTTCTTATATCCTTACATCGATTCATCTAGGAACTTCTGTTGAACCTTTAAAGCAATTTCACCTTTACCTTTAATGAGTCATGATCACCATTCTCCCCCAACCCCAAAAAACCCGGCTCCCCGCCAGGGGTTTCCCTTTCTTCCCGTTTTAAGCTTATTCTTTCTTTGGTGTCAAGGCATTTTAATTTAATCCACCCCCCCCTTCTGGGGGTATTTTCCAACCCAATTGCCGTTTTGTTTTTACATTTTTTCTCCCCCTTTCTCTGGTGATCTTTATGAGCACTTCCCTTTGAAAATTATCATACAAGTTTTCTCCCCCTTTGCTGTCATTTATATGAGGGTGATGAAATTCCTGTCACTTCGATCCCCTTTACCCTCCTGTTTGATGCCCCTCCCTCTTTTCGCGGCTATTATTGCACAATTCGGCCACCCTCCCCTCTGAAACGTTTCTTTGTACAACATTTGAGCTGACTGTTATCTTTTTCCATCCGTGTAGGCATATCCCTTCGCACCCTTGTACGTTAACCTTCTTTCCTTTGATAATAAAATTTTTTTGGGCACGTATCCTTTCCAGGGCTTCCTGATAAGAGGTGTTCCAACTTCTCCCCTGCAAAACCAATAATGCCATGTTTCCCCTTTTCCTCAATTGCCTTTGTTCAGTACTTACCCTTGACCCCTATAAACTTTCGCCCCCAGTTCCCTTTTTTTGGTTGCACTTTTCTGGCCAGCTTTTGAGGATACTCCGTTCCAATTTTATTTTCCCCTAATGATTTGTCAATGTGCTTTCCCCTTCCACCCTTTTTAAACTTATCTTTACATTCTGCCCATTTGAACTCTCCCCCTTCCCGACCTTCCGACATTCAATTTTATCCCCCCAATTTGCAATTTCCCCCCCCCCCCTTTTCGTATGTTTTTTACAGAAAATTCATCTAAAATGCCGGTCCCCCAATTTTAGAAAAATATAGACAAATCCACCCTATTGCGGGGATAATATCCAGTTTTGGAATTTTTTTTGTCCGTTCCCTCCCAGCTGTCGATAGTCATTGTTTCCCCCTTTTCATCACAAGTTGTTTTCCCCATTTTCTCCCCCCTCTGGCAGGTTATTGTCGATACCCCCCCCTCCCTCTCCTTGAAAATAACTGATAAAAGTTTGGAAGATACAAGGCTGGTCATTCCAACGGGTATTACTACAAGGACCCCCGTGTCTTGGAAATTCATGACCCTTTACTCCCCCTCCCTTTGCCCCCCTACAAAAATTAAGGTATCGGGTGGAACTGTTTGTGAGTTGAGTAAACGCCTTGTGCCCCCCCTCTGCCCTGCCTACAGGAGACACCCTGTACCCAGGAATAACGAAAAAGGTAAAACCCACTTGTTTTCTCCCCCCCCATGGTGATAGTGACCCCCCACCCCGGATCTCTCCTTTTTCCCCCTCCTCCGTTTTGTTTGTCCCCTTTTACATATAACAACCAGGGTTTTTTACGTCAACCCGTGGTACTTTTTTTCTTGGGTCAGATTTTGTCTTCTCCACACAAGCCTGTCAGATGGTCGGACGGCCCCTTTCCTCCCCCCTCCGCCCACTCCCCGTGCAAAACCACCCCGGACATTACCTAAGTTTTTTTGTCCCCTTGACCAAAGGCTATGCACTTCCCCAATGGTAATGGGGTCATTGGTTTAGTACCCTTGACTCTTCTTATCTTCCACTTGTTATGCGGTATCTTCATTATAGTTACTGTAATTTCTCGGCCTCCACGTTTGCGAATCATCTATGGAGTATCCCCCACAACTTCATTTCCCCTGCTTCACACCTTTTTTCCCAAACCGTGTCGCCTAATACATTTTCCTTCGATTAAGCAACCCGCTACCCCCCCTCCACCCTGGGATATCCCTTGACCCTTGGATTGTTATTTCTTCGCTCCTAATGTTTCCCCCCACTTTCCCCATAAATTTCTTAAACCCCTATTTTGGCCCGTCCTCTTGTCCCTTTCTTGCCGTAATTTCTTATGACCTTTCAGACTTTAATCCCTGTCTCCAGGCTTTCTTCACCCCCGAAAGCCCCTTTTTCTTCCAAAATTAAAACCCTCCCCTTTCTCTCCCTTGACACCTCTTCCTCCCATCCCGATTAGTGCAACGACGTGATGGTTCCCCCTTTTCCCCTCGTATTAAGTCCCCCCCCTTTCTCCCATTAACATATCAGCGGTTAATTCTTGGTTGCCGCAGCATGGTAGCCTTCCCCCAAAACAAAAACGTTTCTCCCCCGTCAGCCCCGTTCCGACTTCCCTTAGCCCAATTGATACCCCCCCCCCTGCCCCACACTTCTGGTAAAGAACCCCCTTCTTCCTCCTTTTATTTCCTTACGTCTTGAATATACCCGACAAATCAGCTTCAACCTGATGTCGTCTCCCTTCCCCTTTCAGCGCGATGTTGACCGCATACAGCCCATGTGATTGCCGACCAGCGCGAATCTCCCGAACTTGGGTTCAGCGGAAGGACAGGAATTGAAGCCAATACCAGCATCCTGCCCCTTTTTTTCCCCCAGGGTTGAAATTGACGTAACCCCCGTATTGATGTCATAAAGTATGCTTCGCAAAAGCATCCCTCCCCCCCTCTCAAGGGGTCTAATTTCTCAATTTCACCTTCCTTACCAATTTATTAGACGGCCCCTTCCCCCCCTTTTTCCGGTTAAAAGCTGATTTTTCCGACCTAATGAGTTATTAAGAACCCTATTGCCCTCCCCCCCAATTATAACTTTAAATCCCTTTTCTCCTTTTTTTGTTTAAGCTCCTCTGCCCTTATTAAAGTTTTACGCTGTTCCCTTGGCTTGAAACAACAGAGCTTACCTTATCTCAAGCGTTCATCTTTCCCTTTCATCTGGATCATGAATGAAAACCTTTTAATCCACGCTAATTTATCGTCCTCCCCCTCATTTCTCGTTTTGCTGATAAAATCATCACCCCTCCCCCTTTCGTATAACCAGCAGCACATCTCTTTTCCCTTTCCGCAGTGCCTCTCTCCTTCCACCTTTTTGTAGGATAAGTTATCACTATTACTTTTTATGATGGGTAGCCCATAGGGCTTACCCTGTTTCCTCCTCGTAAGCTTCTCCCCCCTGCCACCTGGTAAACTATTTTGAATATCTTCTTTTCCTTTCCTTCCGGACTTGATAATTTTCATCCACTGCTTCTTTTCCCCGTTTTCAGCCATCAATACCCCATTTTTTCCGCGCATCATACCCCCCTCTCCTCTTTTGTTGTGAGAGGAGATCTGCCCTTCTCTGCTAATTTTCTGGTCCGACCCTCCCTAAATGGCGCCCCCCCTTATTGGCGGCCTGCAGCTAGACAGATTTTTCAAAATAGTTTCCCACAGGATTTTTTTTTTTTTTTTTTTTTTTTTTTTTTTTTTAAGGTTTTGTTTTTCTACTCTTTACTCAGAGTATGATTTTTTTGCTCACTAGCGGACCAATCAACCCCCCCCCCTCCTCTTTCACCTTCTTATCCGTCCAAACCCTTTGTTAAGGATATCGCGGGGGAATGCTTCGACCCTATTCTCCCCCCAAGTCTGATTATGTTTGCTTTTTTTTTCATCCAATGAAGGACAGCACTGAGTTCCCCCGGCCCCCCCCCCCACCTCAATTTCCGAACCTTTTTTCCTTCACTTTTCTGCGTTTGTGATGAAGAGGAATCAGTGTAACTTCCCTCCCAGATTTCCTTATTCATACTTTCCCTCCTCTCTCTCAGTTCCGCGGATTTTTTACCTTTTTACTGCCAATTTCCCCGGCGTAAACCCATGGACTAGGCGGACCGCCCCCGAAAACAAACCACAACCGGCTCACTCTGGTTTGTACAGGTTTAGAAAGCTTATTCTTTTCTTTTTGTTTCCCTTTTTTTGAACCAAACTTCCAGCGGTTACAGCCAATGTGTTTTCTTCGGTGAATTGTTTTGCCTTTTGTATGGCCTCCCCCCCCTTTAAACCCGTTATCTTTAGTCGACCTGTCTTTCCGACCGTGATCCTTCCCCTTTTATCCTCAAACATCTAGATGTTTACCCTGGAATTGAGCAGTTTTCTTTTTCTTTCTGTTTCCCCTTCCTGTCCTTACTCCGCGGAACTCTTGGTTATCTGATTGTTTAGGCAACTTCACCTTCTGGTATTCGGCCCCCTCGGCGTAACGGATGTTCCCTTTGAGACTTATTTGAGCTGATTGCCTTTCTTTTTTCCCCTGTTCCGTGTACGCATATACCTTTCATTCATTGCCCTTTTTTCCCCTCCCTGTTGTATTTGTTGCATTTGTTGGGCCCTGAGCGTAAATGGGCTTTACTTCTTCCCCTTGGTTTTGGTGCATTTTTTCTACCCCTGATTGCCGGCAACAATAATGCCTTCTTGTACAAAGTCCCCCTTTTTTTTTCATCCTTCCCCCTTTACAACGATAAACTCATAGTCCTTAGGTCCCCCCTTACGATGGCCTCTGTTTTCTTCCTCTAAGCCACTTTTAAATTTTTTAGCCATTTCTGTCAATGTTTTTATACGACCTCCCCCCCTTTTTCCTGCACCTCTGCACATTTTCCAATATCTCCCTTCCCTCCCGTTTCCCATTCAATTATCAAATTCTTGCCCCCCCTTTTTTCTTCTTTTTGGACAGAAAACCCTGCCCTCCCCTTGGCACTTTTTTTCACCAAGTTTGCCCTGCGCTGCAAAAGATATCAAATTTTCCCCCCCTTCTTCGCTTATCCGTTTTTGAAGGTTTTTGGAATCGGTGCTTCCTCGCCTTCGCTGATATACGGGGTGTTCCCCCCTGTTGCATAACCTTGGTTTATGAAGTTGTTCCCTCCTCTCTGTTTTTTCCGCCTTTCTGACGATCCAAATTAACAGTAGTAAACTCTCTCCCTCTCCCTTATCTGAAGACTCAGGACGTGGTATCCACACGGGTTATTACAACCCCCCCTTCAGCTTTGTAAACTTGTTGACCTTTTTTTCCCTCCCTGGTGGTAATTGACCCCTCCCCTACTAAGGATCTGTGGTTTTTGCACGGCGTTTTCTTTCTTTCTTCCTCCTTGGTAGGAACCATAGGTTCCTGGGCATGGTTCCCCCACCCCTGGACACAGGCCATAAGAAAAGGCCCCTTTTGAAAAAAACCCTTTCCGTGACCCACTTCCTTCTCTCTTTTCCTCGCATCCGTTGTTGTTTTTCTTCTATCTTTTGTCACCTCCCCCCCTGTTTCACGAACGTTTTTTTTTTTATTACTGGTCAATGCCCCCCCTGGACGTAAATGGGTCGCCTCTTTTCTCCCCTTTTCATTCACACGAAGTGTCCCAACAACCCCGGTACCTTTATCTTTCTTTTGTCAACATTCCCCTCCTTTAGTACTTACAATTTCAAGATGACCATTTTTTCTTGTTTCCTACCACGTCAGTGATACCTTTTTCGACTTCTTCTTAGTTACTTTAATGGTCTGTTTCTCCCCCTGCATCGTCATCTATGGAGTTATACCCCCAGTTCATCCCCAGGTGTGCAAACTTTTTTGCACCCGTGCGTCCTCCTTCCTTGCGCTTCCCGTTACCAAACCCTTTTCCCCACACCCCTTACTCCCCCCCCTCCTATCTGATTTTTTTCCGAGCTTTTTGGGTGAACCCTGTTTTATTAGGGCTACTTTTCCCCCCCCCCCCATGGACCCGATTGCAACTATTGTGTCTTCCCCATGTTCTGAATTTCGGAGTTCGGATATGCCACCTTTTTCCCTTCCACTTCCTTATAAACTTTCTTTCTTTTCTCACCATTGAAAGCACCCCCCCCTACCATTGAACTTCGGATCGTCCTCTGCACCTCCGGCACCCATTTTCCCCTCCTCTATTAGCGTATCCTTTTTTCTTCCCAAGTTTCTCTTGTCAAAATTTTTACTTTCCCCCTTTCCAACACCCTGGCTGTCTTAAATAATCCCTGCTTAATTGGTTGACTTGCAGATACCCTTCCCCCCAAACCCATGCTGATCAGTCCAGCCCCATTAGCTCACGGGCCCAACCAAATTTTTTCTTTTTCTCCCCCCTGCCCCCACTTATTCCCCTCCCCTTATTCCCGAACTCCACGTTTTTTAGATAAAGGCACCATCCCTCCCACCCCTTTATTTGACCCAAGGCCCCCTTTCCGTTCAGCGCGATGTTGCCGTCCCTACCAGAAACTTTCACCTTGAGTGCCGACACAACTGAGATTTACGCACATCGGTTACTAGACGAGGTTACTTCAAGAATACCAGCGCCTCCCCCGTTCAATTACAGTTTGAAACCTATGACCGTCCCAACCCCGCTGTCTTTCTCAAGTTCTTCTGTACGCAAGTAGCCCCCTACCTTTTCTTTCAACTGGGGCTACACTTCCCCCTTCCTTACCCCCCCATATATACGGTGCCCCTCCGTGATGTAACCGCTGATTTGTTAATCCCCTACTTTCCGTATACACAAACCTCCAAATAAATTAGCCTTTCCACCTTCTCCTTAAAAACCGGCTTTGAGGGTTTTTGTTTCCTTCTTTTGACTGACATTTTTCCCTTTTTTCTCCCCCCGTTCCCATGGTTTACCTTTTCCCAATCCAGATTACCCCCCTTAGATAAGCGTCTTTCATTCCCCTTTTTCCCTCTTTTTTTCCTTCTTAATGCACTTCTATTTCCTTTCCACCCTCTTCTCCCTTTCTAAAATGAGAGTTATGTCACCATTACCCCTTCAAACCGCTCCCCATCATTCTTTTTCTTTCTTCCCCCCCTTTTCCTCTATATCCACCCACTTGTGAATGATAAGTTATCACCCTTTGCAATCCCCCTTTTTTCTTCTTTCACCATCGTGCTCACCCAGTTCCCCTTAACTTCTTTTCGGGTTCCGATTCACCCTGTCTACTCCCTGCAGGTAACTATCTCCTGATTTGAAGGCCGGAAAACTTGATATTTCCCCTTTCCCCCCTTTTTGGTTTTATTTTACCGTTCGCCCCATATCACCTCTCGTGCCT
>Ga0179593_1809490_pt1 | contig 11076 bp, 13 predicted proteins | sample CZODoug2_1_08_16_FD_185931 | JGI IMG/M metagenome (GOLD analysis project Ga0179593, IMG submission 185931) | Vadose zone soil fungal communities from Angelo Coast Range Reserve, California, USA - CZODoug2_1_08_16fungal (PacBio error correction) | ecosystem: Environmental > Terrestrial > Soil >... | reverse complement strand
CTCTTTCGTTTTCCCCATATACCACCTTTTTCGTGCTTTGTCCCCAGAGTTCTGTTTTCCTTTTTTTCCTGATTCTTAGTTTGTTCGATCATTTCTCGTTTCCTGGCCGTGTCCCTTCGCCATTGAATTTTCTTTATAGGCTCCGTCTCCACAAGTCTTCGGAAACTACAATGTTGAGGGATACCTAGCGAGCGCCTCCGCCGGCCCGAATGCAGGAGTTCGCTTTTTTTTACTGTTCGCGAACCAGTTCTTTCTACCGCTTTCTTCCCCTTTTCTTTTTAGGGCCCCCCGACCAGCTCCTTCTTTCCATTCCTCCATGTTTAGCTGCCTCTGATCATCCTTTTCCTCACTTTAAGACTGATTGTCCAGAGACAAGTCGTAGACGCTCCTCTCCGAAACTACCCGCGATCTTTTCTCCTAATTCAATTATTGATTCGTTACCTCCCGATCCATGTTCCCATCTCAGTCGTGTCTTCCACCCGCGTCATGTTCTGTTAATCCTGGTCCGCCGAAGCTTCTCTATGCGGACCCTGGCCCCCTGAGACCATCCCTTAGATTTTGCCACCGCCCATTCTCTCCCTCCATAATACACCACCAAGGCGGCCGCCTCCCCATTTGTTTTCCTTCTCTCTTGTCCTCATCGCAAGGACTTCTCCTCCCTTTTCCCTGAGCGGCTTCCGAGCCATGCTTCACCCAACTTGAGATCGTTTTCCCCTCTGCTTCGTATTTCTATGTGGGCATGATCCGCGTGGCGTCGCTTTTTTTCCCATTGACCAAGTTCAAGTCCATTGGAGACTCTTTAGAGGCACAATTTGATGAGGTATCTTTGGTGCTCACCTACTATCCTTTCGGCTATGGTTAAGTTAGAACTTGACTTCTCCTATCTGATATTCCTCCCAGTCTTTTTTTTTTTTTTTCAACTGATATAATTAGGGAAGGTAGCCGTGAACTTCACTTGGCACCCCTCCTCCCCGGTGAGTTACTCTAATCCTGTTTAACTTCTCGAAACTGCTTTACTCTCCGGCTTACGGCTCTCCCTCCCGACCAGAGTCCGAAGGTGGTGTGTCTGTCTCTTTGCCCCCTAATTTCTCTACAACTGGTTCCCGTATCAGTCACAGTTCGATAGATCCGCGTTTCAAAAGTTCATCTTGTTTTTTTTTTGTACTAGCAGAAAGTTCCCTCTACGGCCAGTTATCAAGCTTGTGTTTCTTATTTTGTAACTTGCAAACGGTCATGGGCTTGCGAATCCCCCCCGTGTGTCTTCCCCTCGGACAGTACAAACAGCCTACCTCCTCCCTCCAAGCGTGCCTTCTCTTCTTTACACCGAGCCGTCCAGTCATCAGTTTCCCTTCCTGTTTCCCCTCAGAAGATTCCTGTATGTCTCTTAATTTTTCTCTAGGCTATTTTTTCTTCTTCCCTCCCCACCTACTTACCCCCACCAACTCTTCCCAATGATCCCCTAGAGCCTCTAATTTCTCGTTGGGCCCCCTTTTTGCTTCCGCCGGATTCTCTCGCCCCCATCAGCATTCTCTTGACGCAGCGCCATTTTATTGCACTGTTGTCTTTTTTTCTACCACACGTCACCTTAGCTGGGTGGTGGACGTCTCATGCAACAGGTGTTGGTCGTTCTTGAGGTACGCGCTCTGAGTTCGCTCGATTTGGGGCTAGACTTATCACCCTCCTTTTCCTAAGTTCTTCTAGCTGCTGCTTACCTTTTCCCTTTTTGTTTTCTTTTCTGATCGCGGACATTTTCTCGGTTCAAATCCTCTATATCTTTTCCCCTCTGTAGAACAGCTTAGTTTGCGGATTCTGTTTTTTCTTCGGCTTTTGATCTTCTTTTTCTGTATACTCCTCGTGATCTGATCCCCACGCCGCGATCCCCACCCCCCTGCCCAACTGAGAGGCGACAACCCAACGTCGGCCATCCGCCCCCCCTAACGACTGGTGCCTCTATTCTCCTCCTTCCCTGCCACTTCCCTCATTCTTCTGCAAGCAGCATCGTCGAACCCCTTATCCAAAAGTGTGGTGTTTTGCGCCCACCCAAAGACCCATACTTCCCGATTCTCTTTTTCTCTTCCCTTAATTTATCGTTCGAGGCCGACAGGACTGTTCATTCTTCGACTGCTGCCAGTCGATCGAAGCTGACTTTGATAGCCTCCAAGCCTGATTCTGCCTTCTCCTCTCCTTTTTCCCCCAGTCTTCGCTGACTCTCCCCGCTTTTCTCCCTGCCAATCTAGCTGCCGCGCAAGCTTCTCCGTTGCTGTTCTCTTTGGTTTTTTGGATGCGTCTTTCATCAAGCCGCGTTTTCGACTGCCAAATTTGACAATCCCGTCATCTCGGCGGCTTTCCCCCCCACCGGACTGCTTCTTAGTAGTTTTTAGATACGCAGCGTCCGGCACTTGGAGTAGTTCTTTTTTTTTTTTTACTTGTGGCACGCGGCGTCGTGCCAGCACCGGCGTTCGGCAAACCCCAGCCCCCCGGCTCGTGGCGGTCCACTTTGAGTAAGGACCCCTCCTGGATCCTGCGTGCTGGCGTTCCCTTTTCTTTTTTTCACCCCCCAACATCCATCTTCCTTTGTCATCGTCCCGATATTCCGTCCTAACAGCTTTTTTTCCCGGGTTCATCTGACCCAAGAGTTGCGGGGTTAGTCTCTTTGATAAGCTCCCTGCATGTCCCGTGAATCCCGTTGCGAAAGCCGTTTCTCTTTGATCAGGTCATTTATCTAGGCGTCTACGAGGCCTTGAACCCCCCGCACCGAGGATCCTTCTTCTTCTTTCCGAGGAGCTCCGGTCCCCAACGGCTACCAAAGCATCCCTCCCCCCTTTCTCTTCCCTTGCCATAAAATCAGAAATTGGTCTAGCTCGCGATCTTCTATTTCTGCCTAGCCTGCCCCACCGCGACATATCTCCTCCGCTTCCACCCCTATGAAGATCTGAGACCCGACAGGACGCGATCTCATGTTGTTTTCTCCTTTTTGCGAGAATCCAGATGCACTGTCTTTCTCTGCCTGACCTGCTCGCCTCGACTTTTCTTCTCCTCCTTTTCTTTGTGTAGAACATCTGCAGCATGATGCGCGTTTTTACCCCTTTCTTCGCGCTGATGAAAGCAACACTTTTCCCTGACCCGGTTTTTCCGCATACAGCCCTGACCCCGCTAGTTAGCCAGTATGAAGTCATCCATGCTCCCCTCTGTGTAGCTGGTACTTTCTATGAAATTATCTAGATCTTGTTCTCAGACGCATTTTATTGATAGTTCATTCCGGTGTCGCGAGACCCTTTCATCGCGATTCTGCTTTGTTTAAGATATTTGATTTATGATCTCAAGTCAGCAGCTTACTGCTCTTGCCCCGCTTCGATTTAGGACATGTCGAAGACTAAATCCCGGTCCCCTCACGTCTCCTCGCCTTTTCGCGATTCTTTTTTGAATTCTTCTCTCAGTCGTCCGGTTCTTTTCCGTTTAGCCCTATGACATCGAGCTTTTCCCTTTTTTCTACTTGGTTCCCTGCCTTGGTGATGGCCATCCGATCGTTTCATCAATGTTTAGAATGCACACGACGCGCCTGATCTCACCACACCTTCTCTCTACACCGAGGCCAACGCGTCGCCTCACCCTCTCCCTCGCCAAGCTTTTTCAAGTCTGAGTGTGGGGGCTCGCGAACTCCCCCAGCTTACTCTTATTTTATCTCTGTTGTGTGTTTCCGACGTTCGAGTTACGCTCACCCCCCCCCTACTAATATTGGCGATGTAGAGTGCATGCGCTCCTTTTCGGTCCCTGCGGCTATTTCGGAGAGTTTGTTGCATCATTCTTTGGCTTCCTCAAGTCGCTGATGCTCTTTCGTCGCCTTCGATCAAAAAGCCTTCCAGTTCAAACCTGCTTGAGAGCGTCGCTGTCGCATCGCATCTCGAGAAGGGCGAATTCTGGCTCGGATTTCCCCCCTTTCCGCATTACAAACATGATCTCGACCCTTAGCTTTTTCTTCCCTCTTTCCCCCTTGATGTATTCGGGAGACATGGAAGCACTGACCAGGGCCGTTCGCTGTGATGCTGAGGCCTTAGGGAACCGTGAGCATTCATCATCTCCTTCACTTCTTGGACGCCTCAAGTCGAGTAGAGATTGATGACTCAGCAATTACAAACTACAAAGATCTCGCTAAAGATTGAGACTATAGGAAGGAAACACTATATATTTCTCACAGCTACTGGGTATAACGCGAGATGACTAATAATTCTTCCAACATAAGTGATTTTAAATAGTAGTCTTTGAGTAGAATGCAAATAATATAGGAACAAGGGGGCTCTGGTTTTTTTGTGGGGTTGGGGTTTTTGGGTGCTGAGTGGTCTGGTTGGTGGGGGGGTGTGGTGTTGGTGTTTGTTCGTTGTTTTGTTGGGGGTTGGGTTTTGTTCGTTTGGTTTTTGGGCTTTGTGGTGGGGTTGGGGGTGGGGGGTTGGGTTGTTTGGCAACGCTAGACCCGATGGCCGCCCTTATTTTCCCCCCTCCATGCGGAGGACGCTCGTGGCTCCTTCCCGTCTGTCAGACTTAGACCGGCATGGCCTGCGCGCCGCGGCACGAGCTCCCCCTCGCGACACCTAGCTCATGTCTTGCCTTTATCTTGTGGCTATTCTCGCGAGTTTTTTTTCCCCTGCGCAACAGGCAGTCCAGGAGCAGCTCCCTGCGCTCTGAACATTTGCTGTCTTCTGCCTTTTTGTAACCCTCTATCCCCGTTGGGTTTTTTTGCTTGCGTTCGAACCTGTTCCGGCTGCACGCTTAGTCCAGAATAGGACCTTCTTTGATGGTGGTTCCCATCCCCTTTCTCGAAGTGGAGGGAGAATGCAACCCCTGGGAACCCAATCATGCGTTACGCCCGCACCTTAGTTCGAAACTGCTTTGTTACTTTCTTTTTCCGGCCTGGGTCTCGCGTGCCGAGTCCGACCGCGTCGGCCCGATATCCTTTGGACCGTGCCCTCCACAATATGTAGGTTGGAGATCGTCCCCCGTCGGATCCCATTCGAGTGTAAAACCTTCAGATGCGGGTTGTTGAACGCTAAACCCCTTTTCCATGTCAAGCTTCCTTTCCCTGATTCCCCCTCCATGTTGTCTATCACTTTCCCCCCCCAAAGCGAGTCGCAAATGGTGAGTCGACGTGTTGGAAAAATGCGCAGTACCACCGAGCAAATCAATCCACTCGTGTCTATCGAGATTACCTCTTCCCCAACGCGCTTCTCCTGACAAGTAACCCAGTCCGTTAGTGCCCCCCTCTCCGATGTTTTGCCAGACCATTTTTGCGGCTGCTATTTGCTCTGCGCATCCAACCCCCAGATCACCGCGTCATGCGTGAGCTGCACGACTAGGGCCGTTTAATCCTCCTTCGATACCCCCCCCCTCTGCGCCTGGCTGGATGATCTCCGCCTGTGATGGCACTGTTGATCGACACTTCGCTTCGATACGCTGTGGTAGCGTTCAATGCTCCATGAATTTTGGTTCGGACTTAGCTGCTTGGTATAATATGGCTCTGGTATGATCCCCCTCCTTTTTTCCCCCCCAATTCAATGGTGATTCCCTATGAGTTTCCTGAGTTCTCTTATGGAGTTGTGTTTGGAGGGGTGACCTCCCCTCTGATTTGCCTTTTCTCTCCCCCCCGTGTTTGTCGACCCTCCCTAGTTGGCGGATTTTTTAGTGTTTTAGGCTGTTTTATGATATGGGAATCCTCAGTGTTGTTGTTGTATTAAGATCCTCCCCCCTCTCACCCTTAAAACACTGCCGCAAACCCCGACGGAGCGGTCGTCCCCACAACGTCGTCAATCCGGCCTTAACGAGCTGCTTGTCGATTTTGTTGCAAAGACAATTCCCCCCCCTTCCCCTATTATTCTAAGCCTCCCATTCCCCATGGAATGAATTGTCCCTGATGTGTTGCGTCTTCGTCCACTTCCTACACCTTATCCGACGTCCTTTTTTGTGATCTTGCACCAGCTGTCTTTCCCTTTGCTGCCCAGCTCCCCTCTCGCTATCGTTTTGGTTTGGCGAGCCACAGTGCCCAACTGAGGCGGCTCGCTTTCAGCTCCTTTTCTTCGGTGCTATTATCGAATTCTTCGTCGCCCTTTTGCGACGCTTGCGCTCCCCGACTCTCTAGTGATATGTTTGATGGTATGAATAACCTCCGCTTGCCGCCCGAAATAGTTAACCTCCCCCCCCTTCTCCGGCGGGGGCACGGAATGACTTCCTTTCGTGCTTTTAGATCTCTTCTTTTCTGGAGTGTCTGGTGGGACTCTGGCATCTTGTGCCAGCACCTGCGTTTTCGACTCCCGCCCCCCTTGATCGCGTGACCCCCCCCTGAACGGCCAACATCACTCCTTGATTTCGTAGATGCCCTTGGAGGAGCGTACCCCCCCGTCTGACCTTTTTTTTCCGCTCTTCTCCTCCTATTGTCTGCGCCTCCCCCCTCACCGCTTTTCTACGTTGGCAGACACACCGCGCTGTTCTTGTCGTCTTCCGTGACATGAAGATTCTTCTTTATCTTCGTAAGCGTCCCTTTTGGTGCTCCCAGTTCACCGCCGACCTGCTCTTGATGTGGTTTTTTTGCCCCCCCGCACCCCCTCAGTGATCTCTTCGGACGGCTTCAGAAGACGTCCCGCCGTCACTTGAATACCCAACCCCCCCCTTACGATTGACACCGTGCCACTCCCCTCAGCCCCATTTCAGGCTACCGATCCTAAGGACTTTTCTAGCATTAAGCTCAAACAGCGATTCCAACAATATGGATCCCGGACGTGAGCGAAGTCTCTCCCTAAGCGGCGCGAGTGACCCTCTGCTCATTTCCCTTTTTTTATGCAGTCTCCCTTCTCTCCTATGAGTCGATTCTCTGGCCGCAGCCACTATCGCTCCCCTGGTTGATTGTTCGACCTATTGAGAAATGATCTAGTTTTTTCAACGCCGAGATGGATAGTTTGTTCGGCAACTGACTGGTACGAATACAGACCCTCTGGGGAATTTTCAACGTGTATACAGTCTCTTTTTCTCCCCTTGTAGTTCGTCCCCCCCCCCCCCCCCTGTCCTTTCCTTCCCCTGCACTTCCGAGTCGTTAATAGCCCCCATGCGTAGGATTCGTGATTCTCGCCCCCCTGCCCTCTCTCTACTCGATGCTGTCGTCGGAAAGTTATTTCGGCCCCTAGCCTTCCAGCCAGTGTCGGGATCTGGTTCTTTCTTCCCTTTCGCCCGAATAAAGGCAGGCAACATAAACCTTTCTCCATCTTTGCACCCTTTTTTCTCGCAGCAGGTTGAGCATATACATCATTCCTTTTCGGATTCGTCCTCTCTCCTGTGATAATATAGATTGACCTTTAAGATCTCCCCCTCTTCTTTCCCGGAGTGAGTCCTGCTAACCTAAAGGGCTCCATTGCACCCGAGCCTCTACTCGCCTTTCTTATTTTTCACCCTCTCCCTCTCTTCGATCCCTCATTCCCCCACTCCCGGAGGAACCTCGACATTCGCCACTGCGTACTTTGAGTCTCCTCTCGATCCGTTCTAAATCTCGTTTCCTCCGTGTTTTCGCTCCTATCTCCTCCGCCGTCCGCACAATCACAACAAGTACGATTTTTCCTTCGAGCATTTCATCGTCCGGCTCTTTGCGCGTGTTGCTCTCCTTTTCTCGTATGGTTTTTTTATCCCCCCCACCCCTCCTTGGCCTGAACGTGATCCCCTTCTGCCCTCCCCCCACCGCTTGAGTTTTTGAACCTAGATTGTCGCTGTGACCTAAGAGAGCTTGTCCTCCCCGCAGAAGTAGATTCGGATTTGTCCCTCCCTATGCCCCCTTTTCCACCCTCATTTTTTCCTGGTTTGTTTGAGAATCCCCCTGTATTTTTTTTTCCCTGGCCACGCGGACCCTTCTTCACTTCCTTCTTTCACTCTTTTGGCCTTCCGGACGCAGACTCCCCTTTTCCGCCCAAATTCTTTTTCTTTCTTCTTTCTCGCGCCTTCAAACCCCTCATAAAGAGATCTCCTGCTTCCTCCCCCTATGACTTTTGGTATCTCTTTCCCCTCAAAAACTTCTCCTCATGACCACGCTAAAGATAACACCGCGCTGCATTCTTTTTCACATGAGTTTGAGACTACTTCGGCTTTTTCCTCTTTCGCCCACTTTGAGAGTTTGGATGATCAACCTGCTAGTTCCCCCCTCGTTGAGCCGATGGCGCACCCTCCCCTTTTTAACCATACCCTTAGGAGGACGGCCTCTCTTTGCCGTCCAGCTATGTTCTCATAGAACAAGCCCGTAATTGGCCCAGCCCGCGCCTCCTTCCTCTCCTGACGAAACAAGATCCCCCGGCCCCTCTGTTCTTATATTAACCGACCCTTTGATCGCTCGTTGTCTTTGGAAATGCTACAGCAGTCCCGTTCAGTATCCTCTAGTCCCCTCCACCCCCCCCCCCCCTTTTATTGTCGGGTCCCCTTAGCGTTTCTGTTGTTCTCTTGGTCGTCCTTTCGGACCCCGACCGTTTGTGATGCTGACGCGTTGAGAGGATCAGGAGGTCTTTGGTCAGCTCCCTCTCCGCCATGGGCCCAAGCCCCCCAACCTCATGGAGCCCCTCCCATCAACGGTGTCTTACGCATACTGTCAGATTCGCCACCTGGTTTTGGTACCCTTAAGTTTAGCTGAGGGAAGCATCGACGACCGCGTCCCTCCCTTGGTTTTCTTTTCCGACGGCGAAAACCTGGGGGTCCTTTTTTCTTACCTTCGGATCGATGACGCGTGTCACTCTCTGGGTTTTTTGGGTAATAGCCTCCCCAGGCCATTCCCCTCTTCTCCAGTCCAAATATCGGTCTTTTACCCCAGCCTGGCTGCCCTCCCTGGTAGTTTTAGACGCCTTTTCTTCCCCTTTCAATCCCGAGTCAAAAACATGCCCCTCCCTCCCTACGCCGCTTCTCCGAGAGCTTCCATCCTCCGAGTTGATAACTCAGGTCGGTGCCGCCTCCTCTTCTGGGCTTGTAGTGCAGATCTTAATGCGCTCACTCGCGGCTTTGATCCCCCAAAGAGACCACTCCACTAACGCTTCTTGCTCGTCACGACCCCTCTCAGGGCGAGGGACGCTCGCACGACCGTCACCCTCCAGCGAAATCGCGACCCTTGGGGCGCCGAGTTTCTCCCTTTTCTGCATGTTTCCTTTCTCGCATATTACCGGCCAATGACCATCTTCGTGGTAGGCCAGTCTGCTTTCGCCTTTCCTTTCTAATTATCTTTGGGCGCCGACGCATCCACATCCTTTTTGAACCATCTCGCTCTTTGGACCATAATCGCCGGTCGTTGCCTTTGGCCGGACTCTGCGCCTCGTAAAGCATCTTCTCGATTCTGGAAGGATTGACCTTGTTGGCGTCACAGCCAAGTTGTTTCTTATTTTGTCTGTGTGGTCCCCTATTTCCTCCTTAATCCGTTTTGACGATTCCTCCCCCCCACCCCGCCCTCAAAACCTCCTCCGCCCACCTGGCGCTTTTTCCGACAACAACGTAGGCCATTCCCGGCTGCCCCTTAGAGCTAATATTCAGGGAATCCCGTTAAACTCCTTTTTCAGCAGCTCGACCATTTTAATTGCACTGGATGTGGCTGCGTCTCGCCCCCAATCGATCATGACTCGCGTGCGTACTCTCCCCTTTTGAACTCAACCCCCTCCTTTATGTTATTGAAGATGCGCCCGAACCTTCCCGACCTTATCGAAAGCGACTTTTTGAGCCACGTGCCAATCACTGGCCTTTGCTTTTATAAGAAGAGATTCATTGGTTTCTTTCTCCCCTAAGTCGGCTTCTGAGCCCCTTCCGACCACGCGCACGCCTGTCCTGGTGATCGGTTTTCTTTTCTTCCTGCCAAAGCATCTGCCCGGAAAAAGTAGCACACCCCCACCTTTTCGGTGCCACCTGGAGGTGACTGATGACGTCGTTTCGAGTTGTCGTGAAGCACTTTCCCGCTTCTGAGTATGATGATTCTGCTCTGTGTGGACCGGCTGATGGGCCAAGCCCCCGGCGTCTCCACCTGCCCAACCCCCTCTTTCCCTTTCCGGACCTTACGGTATCCGTGACCAACATCTCATCTTTCTCCTGGCCAGTTAGATGTTTTCATGGAAATTCTGGCGATCCCCCCCCCACCAAGCCTCTGACTTTTTTTTTTCCACGCGGCCTCCCTCTACGACGGATGATGCTCCGAACAGTTTCTTTTTTTCGCCACCGGTCGTTCCGGCCAGAACCAAACAACGGCTTTGCGGTTCTTTTCTTGGATTTCCTTCCTGACGGACCAGCCCCGTTGCGAATTCAGGTGTTTTTCGTAACCAGCGTAGCGGGTGAGAGTTTGTTTTGCAGTCTCGACTCGCCGTTACTGTGCGATTTTCCCACCTCCCCTCGTCATGCTTTTCGTTTCCGGCAAGTTTCTTCATTTCAGCGGCAAGGCGCCCCTTTCCTCCACGCCCCCCCTCATTCTAGGTGACTCCTTCCCAAATCGCATCTTGCCCTTTTTTTTTCTCCTGCTAGTCAAGGACTTGTTCCCTTGCCACCCCCTACCCATCGCGATCAGCTTGCACCCCCTTATATGTCGCTCCTTCTTTTTTTTCCCCGATATAGTTTTTACTCGCGCTTTTTTCGTGCCTCTGGCGAGAGGTCAATGATTACTAGTAGTTGCGATTCGCCTCCCTAATTCGCGTAGCCAGGCGGCGGACGTCCCCCTCTTTCTTTTTTTTTGTCCCTTCTGGCTCTCCTCTTTCTCCTGATGCGGATAGTTTCTCCTTCCGAGATGTCCCTTCGCCTCAAGTGAGACGCGGTTTCCCCCCCTCCGACCTTTAATTCTTCCCGGTTCCTCCCCCCCCCATGCTCTTTTTTTGCCGAGGGAGTTTTTATTCTAGTGTCTTCAAGAATCGTTAGGCCAAGATTTTCCCAGTCTTTCCGGCTCGCCTTCTCGCAGGGCGTGAAGGTCCCTCGTTTCTTCCCTCAGCGCTGGTGTTCCCTACGGAATGATCGAAGTTTCTTGTCATTCCATTCCCCCCCGAAGATTAATCCGGCTTGCCCCTTTTTCTCTTTTTCACTGTCGACCTTACCCCTTGGCACTCA
>Ga0179593_1693582_pt1 | contig 11076 bp, 16 predicted proteins | sample CZODoug2_1_08_16_FD_185931 | JGI IMG/M metagenome (GOLD analysis project Ga0179593, IMG submission 185931) | Vadose zone soil fungal communities from Angelo Coast Range Reserve, California, USA - CZODoug2_1_08_16fungal (PacBio error correction) | ecosystem: Environmental > Terrestrial > Soil >... | reverse complement strand
GATGGCACCCCCCCTTCTTTTTTTTTTTTCTCCCCGTCAACTACTGCGGCTATCGAAGAATTCGCGGTATTCGTCTTTTTTTTTTCCAGAAGTGCTGTCGATGAAGGCCGGGGTTTTTTTTTTCTTTTTTCTTTTCCCAAAGGCCAGGATGAGGGATGGGAGTAAAATTTTATTGACTGAAGCGCAGGCAGGTGGGTTTTTTTTTTTTTTTTTCTTTCTTTTAACTCGCGGCTACCCTTTTTTTTCTTCCGTGGGCAAAGGGCGAGGGTCGCAAAGCAGCTGTTACGCTCCATGCCATCAGTTTTTTCTTTTTTCTCTTTCCCCCCTGATCGGCTCGGGGACATCGACCCGCAATTCGTGGCCGGCGGCGAACCTTCTTCCCTTCCCTGGTGGGCGTGCCGACATGATTGTGGTCGCTCAACCAGGAGCTCGGAGGTTCTCTCCTTTTCCTTTCCACTTTCCCCCTTCCACCCGACTTCAAATTTATCCGCGGCTTCGCCGCCTGGCCTCTTACAGGGGCAGTGTTCGGCAGGGTCTCGCTGTTTCTCCCCTTTCTTTTTTCCCCTTTTTTCCCTTGGATCTGCTTTTTTCCGAACCAAACGACATCCGGACGCCTGAAACATCTCGATATTTCCTTTTTTTTTTTTTTCTCCCCCTTCCCAGCTTTTGAGGAAAACGGTTTCACTTGGGGCACAGGCGGCGAGGCTCAGCCTGTCTGGCGGGTCTTTCGGGGCAAAACCTTCTTTCTTTTTTTTTTCTTTTCCCCCAAACGCGGGGTCGCTTGTCGAGCTTCCTGTGCCGGGAATTTTTCTTTTTCCCTCCTTTTTTCCTGGCGCCGGGGTGCCTTGCAATCGTCGGGACCTTGCAGAACGGCCTATGGGGATCTCGGTTCTCTTCTTCTTTTTTTTTTCCCCCCCCCCCCTTACTGGGGCGCAACTCTGACCTCAAACGGTCCCCGGGCCAACCGTCTTCCCGTGTGCAGCTCCTCTCCTTCTTTTTCTTTCCCCCTTCCTTCCCCCCCTTCCTGTGAAACTACACGGCCGTTCAGTATAGTCTCCCCCCTCCCCATGGCACACTGCGAATATCCTTCTTTCTTCCCCCCCTTCTGCTGGGAGCACGCCAATGTGCGAACGACACGCCCTGGCCACCGGACTTATGGGGACATGCTTTTTCTTTTTTTGCGTCAGGCACGACATTCTTTCCTTCTTCTTTTTCCCTTCCTTTTTAGTTACGGGCGAGGCTTGACGTGCAGGAGGAAAGGGAACGATCTACGGCGCCCGCGGTCTCAGGGTCACCGTCTTTTCCTTTTTTTTTTTTTCTTTCCGATGGTGCGCAAACACCAGTTCCAAAAATGGCGCGGGCGTCGTATTATTAGGTTGGCGCTTTTTTTTTTTTCCCTTCACCTTTTTTGTCGAACCAGGGCAGAATATCCCGGTGAGGGCGTGCCATCACAACGGCGACTCCGGTTTGTCTATTTCGCCGGCTCCCTTTTTTTTTTTTTTTCCTCTCCTTCCCCGCCCGCCGTCGTCGATTCAACGATTTATTTCAAGGCGGGTGGACCTCAAGCTTCCTCGCAAGCTTCACGCCTTTCCCCCCCTTTTTCTTTTCAGTCTTAGTGGCTATGGCCATGGCGAAAAAAACCGCGCCCGGCCGACCCCGGCGGAAACTTCAGGGCTGCTTCCTTTTTCGCCGCCACTTTTTTTTCCTCTTTTTCGCCAGGGTGGTCGCCCAGACCTTTCGAGAGGGCCCTGCGTGGGCAGCTCAAGTGGGGCCCCCCTTTTTTTTTTTTTTTTTTTTTTTCTCCTCTTCTGGCCATGGTGGAAACCGGCCCGACCGTGGGTCGCGCCTTATTAAACAAACGTCGCACACACAGGGCGGACAGGGCCTCTAGGGCCGGGATATGCCCTTTCCCTCTTCCTTTTTTCTCCCTCCCTCTCCGCCCTCGCGATTGCGACCTTACAGGTTCAGGGGTTTCGTCGAGTAGTCTTTTTTTTTTCCTTCCCTTCCTCTTCACTGGCGCCCGGGCAAAACCACCTGCCGGCATCCCCCCTTTGCATCAGTTCAAGGCAGCGGCCCCTACTACAAGTTTTTTTTTCCTTTTTTTCTCTTTTTTGGGCGCGGAGTGTCCCAGAACCTCTTCGGAGACGAGGGCAAATCTCATCGCGCCTATGGCCGGGGGCTACGTCACTTACTTTCCTTCTTTTCCCCCTCCTCTCCGTGGTTGTTGTTTTTTTTTTTTCTTCCTTTTTTCTCTCTTTTTCTCGCACAAGAGGTCTGGCCACTCGGGCCCAGCCAGAGTGGCGCCGATGTCCATTTGTCGGTCACGTTGTATGTCGGCGCTGCCTTGAACTGTCTTTTTTTTTTTTTTTTTTTTTTTTTTTTTTTTTTTGCGTGGCCGGCGGGATTGAGGGATCGACGAAACTCGACGAACCCAGACTGAAGGTCGCATCGCCCCCGCGGGGCGAGTGGTCTTTTTTTTCTTTTTTCCCCTTTCTTCCTCTCTCTAGGGGCCCTGGCGGCAGGTGAGGGGGGGGGGGGATGTCGGAGTTGGTTGAAGAAAGGCGTTTTTTTCTTTTTTTCTCTCTCTCTTTCCTGTGAAGCCGAGCTGTTAGCGAAGGTTCGCGTCCTTGCCCCACTGAGGCTGCCACGCAGGGCCCGCTTCGAAGGTCTGGGCGACACCCCTGGCGCAGATTTTCTCTCCTTTCTTTTTCTTTTTTCTTTCTTTTTTTCGTTCGCTGGGTCCGGCGGCGGCGGTTCCAGCCCATGCATAGCCACAATAGACGTCAGCCAGGCGCGAATTTGTAGGCGAGGCAGTCTTTTTCCCCTTCTTTTTTTTTTTTTTTTTCCCGGTCCCGCCGTTGAAATCGTTGAATAGACGAAGGCGGCGTTGAAAGCGGGCCCGGACACGGTCGCTTTTCTTTTTTTTTTCCCCCCCTCCCTTTAGGTCAGGGTGGTGATGCAAAAACGCTCACCGGGATATTCTGCCCCTGTTCGACAATGACGGTGCTGGGACCACTTCTTTTCCCCCCTATTTCCCCTTTTTCCCTTTCCCCTGGGTTTGCGCACCATCGAAGGAAAAGCATGCGACCGAAGTGGTTTTTCAGGCCCGGACACATCGTGGGTTTTTTTTTTTCTTTTTTTTTTTTTTTCCTTCCCGTACTGCCCGCCGTTTCAGGAAGTTCGGGATCGGCACGACGCCGAATGTCGTGATGACGGCCCCGACTCCGTGGTGGAAGCAGGGGCGCCCCTTTTTTTTTTCTTTTCCTTTTTTGGCAGAAAGTCGCGATAGTAGACAAGGCCCTTGGCAAGGAAACATATTGATGAGATCGGCAGTGCCATTGATCCTACGGGCCGTGTAGTTGTTCTTTTTTTTTTTTTTTTTCTTTTTCTTCCCCCCTTCCCTTCTTCTCTGGCACGGGGAGACGTGCCGGGGACCGTTGAGGTAAGATGGCGCCACAGTTAGGTGAGATGCCTGCTCGCCATGCGAGGCTCTTCCCCCTTTTTTTTATTTTCCTTTTCCTGACGCTTGCAAGTGCGCAAACCGTCATGGGCAGCACCGTTCCCGGCCAGTAGCTCGACAGCCCTCACCCGCTTGATACCCCCCCTTTTTTTTTTTCCCCCTTCCTCTTTTTTTCGTGCCCGTGACAACCGTTCTTCTCTGGACGTTGATCGAGCCCCCCAGCGCGTTCAGAACGAAACCCGGATTGGACCTCTTCCCCCCCCTGTTGTCGCCCGAAAGGCTGGTTGAAGCGCATGCCGTTGACGTGAGACAGCCGAGGCCCTGCGGCCCTGCCCCCTCTTTTTCTTTTTTTTTCTCCCTCTTCCTTGTCGGTTGGAAGGGATTGCCCGACGCCGAAATCGAGGGAACCAACCCGCCGATCTTCCTGGTATTGTGAGCGCCCACATTTTTCCTTTTTTTTTTTTTTCTTCTTTTTTGACATTGAGTTTGCCCGCCGGCACCGGAATTTGCGGTCGATGCCGAGCCGATTTTCATGTGGCGAACTTTTTTTTTTTTTTCCCTCCTCCGGCTGCTGGCATGGAGAGACCGCGGAGTGGCGGACGGGCCGCTGCAGCTTCCCTCCACCAATAGTTCTTTCTTTTCCTTTTTCCTCTCTTGCGCTGCAGTCAGAAATGTACTCCAATCTCAGCCGGCTTGAGACGCTCGAAGTCGCGCAGATTGTCGCGAGCCCCGCTCATCCCTTTTTTTTTTTTTTTCCCTTTTCCTCCGGCGAACTTCTTCGAGAGCCGCAAGTAAGGTTCGTCGGTCCGCAAACAGGGCGTCGCCCAAAGAATACATTGGCGCCTGTTCCATCCATCTCTCTCTTTCCTCCCTTTTTCTCTTCCCCCAGGGGCGCCAATTGTATCTTGGGCGACGGGACCTGTTTGTGCGGGGAACCGACGACGTACTTGCGGCTTCTCGACTGAATTTCGAGGTCTTTTTTTTTCCCCTTTTCTTCCTCTTCTTCAGTGATGGTTCGATGAGCGGGGGCTCGCTTTCTTCCCCTTTTTTTTTTTTTTTTCCTTTTTCTTTACAAATTTCTGGAAATCTGGGCAAGCGCAAGCAGGGGGGAGCAAAAATGAATTAACCCGTTCGGCAGGCAACTAGGTTTTCTTTTTTTTTTCTTCCTTTGGTTCGCCACGCCCGGTCGCTCAACCTTGGACCAGAGCCCGCAGTTCCAATGCCCACGTGCCCCTTTCTTCCCTTTCTTGGCAATTCGACACGCAATAACCGGGACAATTCGGTTGCCGGGCGGCCCCTTCTCTCTTTCTCTCTTTTTCCCCGTGCCCGAAAAATGCTGTGGTCTCTCACCACCAGATTTTCCTTTTTTTCTTCGGGCGGTCGGGGGCACTCCTTTTCCTTTTCCTCTAACAGGGCAGGCCGCAGGGCCTGATTGTCTAACGTCACGGCATGCGGCTTCCAACCAGCCTTTTTCGGAGACCCTTTTCTCTCTCTTCCCCACGCCATCGACCGCCGAACATAGAAGGTTTTTCAATCCGGTGTTTCTTTTTTTTTCTCTTCCCTTTCCAGATGACGAACGTTTCACTTGGCACCGGCGGCGAGCTCAGCCTGTCTGGGGGCGGGACGTTCGGCCCCCCAGGCAGGGCGAGGTTACAATGGTTTTTTTTTTTTTGCTCGAAGCCTTACCTGGGCCGGGACGGTTGCTGGCACCAGGGACGGGTGGGCGCGACTTGCAATCGTCTTTTTTTTTTTTTTTTATTTTTTTTTTTTTTTTTTTTTTCCTTTTTTTCGAGCGCATTCTCAACCTAATGTGAGCGCATCTGGAACCTCAACGGCCCGGGCACGTTCTCCCGGGCAGCTCCCCCCTCGAAGTTCACCTTTTTTTTTCCCCCCCTTCCCCTTCCCGTCAGTCTCAAATGGCACTGCCTGATCTAAAAGCGATCAGGTTTCCTTTGCCCCCGGGCTTGTCTACTATCGATATTTTCTCCCTTCAATTGTTTCCGAACGACCACGCCCTGAACCCGACGGATGGACCTGGGCGGCCGCTGGCTGTGTCCACGGAATCCCGTCGGCACGACATTCGCGGAGTGCCGATCCCGAAACTTCCTTGAACGGCGGGCAGTCCTTTTTTTCTTCCTTTCCTTCTGACAGCAACGGAATTGGCATACGGCAGCCGAGGTGGTCCAGGTCACGAACACCCCCTGATAGTTTTTCTGGCTGAAAAATTTTTCTTCCCCTTTCCTTTTTTCCCCCCCCTTCGCGTCGTCTGTTGGCGCGCTGACGGCACACGCGGGGAGTTCCTTTTTGGTTCCCAGCAAACTTTTCCCCCTTTTTTCTCTCGTGGCATCACCCAACGCCGACTAGGGTGTCTCTTTCTGCCCGACAGCCTTCAATCTTCCCTGAACGGCGACGTTGTCGGGGGCGCTTTAAAATTTCCTCCCCCCCCTTTTCCCCTTTCCCTCGGGTTCGCAACGGAGCTTTTGCAAGCATGTCAATCCCGCGGCCGGCCTCAGCATTACCAATTTCTGCCCTTCACTTTTTTCTTCCCCCCTCCCTTTCCTTCCCGGGCGGAACTCCAGCTGCTAATCGGCCCGGGCCAACTCAGCAGCCTGCCAACTTCTTCGTTCGGCGACCCCGATTCTGTCGCCATGTGGTCGCACTCTTCTCCTTCCTTCCAGCTCGGCTTCTTCCGACCAATCTCGGAACAGACGATATTGCCATGGTGAACAGCCAGTCCGTGTGGTTTTAGTCTCCCTTTCCTTTCCTCCTTTCTTAACTGCAGTACATCGACGGAGGATGGCCGGCGTCTCGGCTTCACTACGCCCTCTTTCCCTGTCTTGCGATTTCTTTCCTTTTCCCCCCCTCCTCACGCCCAACGGCAATTATTTCACTGTGCAGCGGGCAAAAAACAACACTGCCCGGCATTCCCCTTGCACAGAGTTCCTTTCCCCCTCCCCAGTCGGCGCCACGCTGAGGACAGCGGAGTGGCCAGTACCTCTCTTTCGACTCTGGCAAAATCCGTCTTTTTTTTTTTTTTCTCTCGAATAAGGTGACGTAGCCCGGCAGGGGAGGCGAGAGGAGATTTGCTCGTCGCCGAAGAGGTCCTGGCCCCTCCCTGCGTGCCCAGCCTCTTGGCGCAGACTCTTTCCCTTCCTCCCCCTTTTCTTTTCATGTGGGTGCCAGGCTGCACAGTGATATTGCCGTTGGCGTTTCGGCGGCCGGGATTGAGGCTAGACGACTCGACGACCCCCGACTGGAGGTTAGCATTTTTTCTTCTTTTCTTTCCCTTTCTTTCTTCTTTCTACTGCAGATTCCGCCTCGAGGCCCTTGGGCGCCGTGTGGTCCGAAGTTGGTGGAAGAAGGCGGCGACCCCCGTTCTGTTTTTTTCACCATGGAATACCTTTTTTTTTTTCCCCTTTTCTCCTTCCCCCTTGCCCCAATTGAGGGATGACAACGAAGGAACGGCCTCGAAGGTCTGGGAGACCAACCTGGGCGCAGCTTGGTTCGGCGGAATCTTTTTTTTTTTTTTTTTTCCCTTCGTTTGGCGGGCGAGGAGCAGCATGGAGTGCCGCAGGGGTCGGCGCCGCGTTCGGGCCATGGCTAGCCACCCATTCTCCTGTTTCCGGCCAGGGGGCTTTTCCCCTTTTTTCTCCTTTTGGCGAAGCCGCTGAGGTCACGCCGTTGAAATCGGTGGAATCGACGGACGGGGCGGCGTTGAATTCGGTGCCTGCCACGGTCGCGGTAAGTTCTTCTTTTTTTTTTTCTTTCCCCTCTTCACGGGATATTTCTGGGCCCTTGGTTGGAAATGACCGTGATGGGACCAAAGGAAACTCCCGCGTGTTGGCTTCATCTCCTTCCCCCTCCGAACGCGGCACTTTTTTTTTTTTCTCGTGGTTTTCAGCCCGAAACCACATCGTGGGGTTAGGTGACTGGACCGCGGCGCCGTAGGCATTCTTGCTGGTCTCTTCCTTCAAATCCTTTTTTCTTTCCTTTCCCTCCCTTTTCCCGTTGGGGCTGACGCCGAATCCGTGCACAAGCAGGCCGGCCAGGTCATCGGTCGGTGGCAGGGGGTGTGTTTTTAGGTTTCTTTCTCCCCCTCTTTTTCGTAGACAAGCCCTTGCAAGGAAACATGAATTAGCTGAGATAGGCCAGTGCCATTGAGCCTGGCCGTCCCTTTTAGGTGTTCGAGTCTCCTTTTCTTCCCCCTTTCTTTCTTCCCTGGGAGACGTGCCCGGGACAGTTGAGGTCAGAGTGCGCCCACAGTTAGGTGAGATTCATCTCTTCCACTGCGAGGGCCGCTTTCTTTTTTTTTCCTTCTCTTTTCCTTTCTTTTCCCCGTTCGCGCCAAAAAACAGGTCATGGTGAAGCACCGTCCCGGCCAGGTAGCTCGACAGCGGACCCGCTTTTTCTCCCCCCAATTGGAAACCCTCCTTTCTCCTTTCTTTCTCCTTTTCCTCCCCTCGTGCCAAGTGGAAAACCGTTCTCATCTGGACGTTGATCCGAGGCCCCCCAGCGCGTTCAGGACCGACCACCGGTACTTTTCCCCTTCTTTTTTAAGGGCGGTCATCAAGATCCCAATCCACCGTGTCGCCGAAAGGCTGGTTGAAAGCGCATGCCGTTGGACGTAGACAGGCTTCTTTTTCGGCATGACCTTTTTTCCCCTCCCTTTTCTTTCTTCCTTTCTTTTTCCCCGACGCCGAATAGAGGGACCAACAAAGCCGATCTTCTGGTTGGAGCGACCACAGCCATGTCTTTCCCCTCCCCTCCGTCAAACCTTTTCCCCCCCCTTTTTTTTTCTTTTTTCCCCTTCACCGGAATTGCGGTCGATGGCCGAGCCGATCAGGGGGAGACGGCGCGGATGGACTTGCACCGTGGGCATGACCCTTCTTTCTTGCTGGGGGCATTTTTTTTTTTTTTTTTCTTCCCTCTTCCCGCCACAATTAGGCCGCCGAGTGGCCTGCGAAAACGGGGAAATTCATTTGCTTCCCCCCCCTTCTTTTTTCTTGCATCCCTTTTTTTCCCCCCTCCTTCCCCCTGTCAGTCGCGGCAGATTGAGCGAGCCCCGCTCATTCGGACAGCAATGGCCTCTCTTCATGCTCAGGCTTTTTCTCTTTTCCTCCCTTTTTTCTTCGGTCCGACAAACAGGGCGTCGAACAAGAAACATTGGCGCCTTGTGCCATCATCCTCCTCCTTTCTTCCTACTCCCTCTTTTTTTTTTTTCTCCTCTTATGATGGAACAAGGCGACCAAGTACTTACTTGGGAGACGCCCCCTCTATCTTTCTTGACCGCCCCCTTTTTTTCCCTTCATCACTTTCTCGGTTTATTATCGGGCAGGGGTGTCCTTTGCCATTTTTCACAGTCGATTTTTTTTCTCTTCCTGTTCTCTCTCAAATCGGCGCGAATTCGAGCGTCTGCAAGCCCGGCCTGCTACTTTGGCTTTTTTCCCCCCATTTTATGACTTTTTTTTTTTTTCTCCCCCCCTTTCCTTATCCCCGTTCGCAGGAAACCTCGAAGGATATGGTGGCGGGAGAGGCCTTTCTTCTCTCTCCCATACCCAGGCAGCCCGCAGTTCAAATTGCCCACGGTTGGGCAAGTCATCGGGCGCGTCGCCCTCTTATCTGGGGCTTCCTCTTCCCCCCCCTTCTTTTCTTTTTGCCGGGCGGCAAAATCATGTCACAAAGGACTAACCGCCCCCCGATTCTTGCTCCCTTCCGGGGCTTTTTTTTTTCTCTCTCCCCCCTGAGATTAGGACGGGGGTTTTCTTCTTTTCCAATCACTTCAAAAGGAAATTAAATTGGATTAGAGGCTTCAGCCGCCTCGCCTTAAACAGGGGGCAGGCCTCTGGGAGCCCCCTTTCCCCTTCCCACTTCTTCTTCTGTACACGGTGGGGATTGGGATCTGATTCCGAACAACGCCCTTCCCTCTCTTCTTTTCCCTTAATGTTCGGTTTCTTCTTTTTCCCTCCGCTGGGTTTCTTTTCCTTTTTTCCCCCTTCTTTGCCCGGGGCGGCCGAGCTTCAGGCCTGTTTTCTGGCGGGATCGTTCGGGCAAAGTGCAGGGCTCTTTTCCTCTTTTTTTCCCCCAAAATTTCCTCTCCTCCCTGGCCCGGGACAGGTTGTTTTGACCAGGGAACGGTTGGCTCGTACTTTCAACTTCTTTTTTTTTTTTCCCTGCAGACCTCCCCCCCCTTTTTTTTGTCTTTTCCTTTCGGAGCTGGCATCTAACTAACTGTGTCGCACTTCCTTTCCTCCCACGGTTTTTTCCCCTTTTCCCTCCGTCCCCTTAATCGGCGCCGCACAATTAAACGCGGCCGAACTCATCTCGAAACAACTCCCCCCTTTCCCCCCTCTTTTCCAGTATTTCCCTTTTTTTCTCCTCTCTTTTTCATGGGTTTCCTTGCAAAGGGAGTGGATAATGGATCGCTACTTTCTGCAAAAACGTGAGCAACGGCAAACTTTTCCTCCCCGACCCACAGACTTTTTTCTTCTTTTTCCCCTGGGAGGGAGTACACAGACAAGGGACATTTCGGGCGGGGCTTTCCTCTTTTTTTCCCTCCTTCCTTTCCTTCCTTGTTTTCCTTTTTCTTTTCTTTCCCCCCCCCTCATTGGGGTTCTACGGCGCAGATGGGTTAAAAGGTAAAACGACACCCACGATGTGTTACGGTCCTGAACCCCCCCTTTTTCCGGGGGATTTTTTCCCCTTCCCCCTTCCTCTTTTCGTCTGTTGGGAAGAGCTGACGGCCAAACACACCCTTCCTTTATTTCCCCTTTCTCCCCCGTCATTTTTTTTTTCCCTTTTTTTTTGTGCACACCAAAACGGGGCGAATAAGGTGGTCTATCGCCGGACAGCCTTCAATCTCACCGATCGCCTTGTTCCCCCCCTTCCCCTCTTTTTTTTTCTCCTTTCCCCCGCCTCGTTTTCGGTCGATTCAACCGATTTAAAAGGCGGTGGGGACATCAAGGCGGTGCACACTCTTTTTTGCACGTCATTCTCCCCTCTTTTCCTGGCATAGCTTTTTCCCATTTCTTTCTTTTTGGCTATGCAATGGAGAAACGGCGACGGCCGACCCCTTTCTTTCCCCCTTTTCCTCCTTTCTCCCCCCTCCTTTCGTCTACCCCTAATCTGAAGGAAAGGTGGTCGAAAGGACATTAGAGGCGGCTTCTTTTCTCCTCCGAATTTTCCTTCCCTTACCCTTCCTGCTACAGACCATCGTTCTTCCGGAACCAATCTCGAAGACGGTCTTTCCTTATCTTTCCTTTTTTCCCCTTTCCCCGACCAGTTTTCCCTCCTCCTTTCCTTTTCCCCCCCCAACGTAGGAAAAAAAAGGCGAAAGGGGCCTTTAGAGGCGGGGGATCTGCATCCCTCTCCTTCCTTTGCGCTCTCTTTTCTTTTTCTCCCTTTCAGTCTGGGTCGGTGGAAGTAGTCGAGCCTCAATACGGGCCGCCGACTTCCCCCCCCTTCATATAATGTTCTTTTTTCTTTTTTTTATCCTTTTTTTCCACGGCCCAGCGCATCTACTACAAAACGTGACGACAAAATGGGAATCGGGGCGCCACTCCTTTTTCCCCCCTTCTTTCTTTTTCTCCGGGTTTTTTTTTTTTTTTCTTTCCTCTTTT
>Ga0179593_1512607_pt1 | contig 11076 bp, 9 predicted proteins | sample CZODoug2_1_08_16_FD_185931 | JGI IMG/M metagenome (GOLD analysis project Ga0179593, IMG submission 185931) | Vadose zone soil fungal communities from Angelo Coast Range Reserve, California, USA - CZODoug2_1_08_16fungal (PacBio error correction) | ecosystem: Environmental > Terrestrial > Soil >... | reverse complement strand
GGTTCTCCAAAGAGGGTACTTGGTTTCCTAATCTCTTCCCTCTGGCCTAGAGCTTTGCGCACCGGGGCGCTCCCTTTTCCTCGAGATGGCCAACTCCCTTTTGCGAATGTTTTTGTTTTTTGTTCCGTTCAGGAAGAAGGAATGACCCCCGTTCGTTGTCAGAACGCTTTAGCTTCGTCAGGGTCAAACTCACCCTTTTTAAAAAACTCTTGCGCCCTCCCCTAAACCGGAGCGTTTATCTTTCTTGTTCGGTTATGTTTTTCTTTTTATAGCCCCACGGCCTCCGTACGACTCTATAGAATCTTTCCCCTTCGGCACCCCAACCTTCCCTAAAGTGTACGCGTTGCCCCTCCAACTTTCTTTTCCCATTCACCTGATTGTCGCGCGAGAAGATGAGTTTAGAGTGATACCCTTCTATTCGCCTTCTCTTAAATCAGCGAAATGGAGGTGCCCCCCCCCCCCCTTTTTTTGACAAAGCCTCTTTTGCTACTGCACCCGTCTTGAAAGCTGGAAAGAATTATTTCTCCTGACCCCCCGCTTCTTTTATGTTGGATTTTTGCGCTGAATGTTGACGCTGTTATCGTCTTCATTCGTCCCTTGCTAGTTTCCTCCTTCAACTTTCATTATACCCCCGGGCTAGCGGGTCGCAGAGGCTTTCTTGTGCTCCAGTTCGTCCCAGCTCTTGGAATATTTCCTTCATGATGAGAGATGAGAGTCGGCCAATTTCCCCTTTTCGGAGCTTGCTTCGGAGCTGGCACCACCGATAATTGCCAATGCCGCCGATGGCAGGCAGTTCACTCTTTTCCTAGTAGCTTGAACTGCGCTGTGTCCTGGTTTTTCCAAGTTGCCGATCCCCCGTTCTTCTACTTCCACGTCGACGCGTGCCAAGGCACTCGCGTTCTCGAAAAGCGAATAGAAATTTCTGCAGTTAGCCTGGCAGTCCTTCCCCGCGATGTAAGGAATACTTTCCCACAACTCCTCCCCCCCCTCCGAACGCGGCGTCTTCTCTTCAAGCCGTTCATGTTTCTACGGACGATTGAGGTTTTGCTCGGCATTCATCCCTTTGCGCTTTGAAATGTGGGTCCTGCTCCTTGGAAAGCTGGCGGCCCCACATCCAGGGCCTCCTCCGTATCGCCTAGGATGTTGGACTCGTTTGGTCCTTACCGTTCCTTCGGAGGCGAGTTCTCCCGGGCTTGCAGCTGGCTACCGGCATCCTATTATGAGTCTTAAATTCCCCCACTTTCTATCGTCTCTTTTCTCAAGAGTGGAACAAGGGACACGAATTCCTTTCTTTGCCGCGGTTGAAATGACAACCCCTCGACGTCTCTCGCGCTGCCGGATCAGCTTCAGAATTTAAGCGCACCTTCTCCGTGGTTTTTTACATCCCTGCGTAGTCCCCCCTGCACCGCGGAATGGGAAATCCTTGCATCAAGCCGGATCTGGCCCCTGCGCGCGCATCAGAAATCAACTGGAGTTAGAGAATAGACTTCATACTCCCCCTTGTTGTTGCTTTTCTTTCCTTTCTCGTCCGAAAGATCTGGATTTATTAGTTTTTAGACTTTCCCCCTATTCATCCCGAGCGCGGATATTCGCCCCTTTAATTCTGAAACCGCATTCTGGTAGGGACGCGGTATTTTTTTCCTCTTGATTCCACATCCGCGGTAGACTTCGGAAGCGTATTCACACCGGGGTAGTTGCGAAGGCTGGTCCCTCCCTTTTTTCCGCTTGCCTCCCCTCTTGCCAGACACTGCTTGGACCTTGTTTAAACCTGGCCCTCGCTCTCTGGCTGATAAGAGTGTCTCAGGTATAGCAAAAAATATTGTGCCTTCCCCATTCTGCACCCTTTAGACCCCTACTCCGAGACGTAATCTTCTTGCACTTTCGCCAGCATACACAGCCTCAGCGTCGGCCTGATCATTAATGAAATTCTTATACCCCCTTCTCCCAACGGGCTCCCCACAGCCTGATTTAATAAGGCCCGGATTCTCCGTGCGCCGAGCGCCGGTCGCCATCCCCCCTGGTCCCACTTGAAACGGCTCACACTCCTGCGAAATCTGACTTCCCCCCCTTTTCCCTCTTTTTTTCGGGAGTGGTTTGTGTGAATGCTCGCGGTTATTGCCCTCTGAGATCCTTCCCCCCTGAAAATTGCCGCAGGGCGCTTTTCGAGGAACTCATGAGTGCCTTTCATGTCTTCGTTTTCTGCGGACAAATCAGAAGAGATCCCCCCCTTTTCGCTCCAATTTTCCTCAGCCCTTGCATCTCCGTTCTTCGATCAGTTCAATCTTTTGTCCAGTAATTCCCTGCCGCTTGTCCCATGATTCCTTTTTGTTTCCATCGGTAGAGCCAAAGCTCCGACGCTCACCCGTGATTGTTCCTGGACGCGCAACGCCTCATTTTCCCGACCAATCATTATGAAGTAATTCCCACATCTCATCCGCACAATAGTTTGTTTCAAGCTCCCCCCTGCCATACAGTAGAATTAAAATTTGTACTTCCTTCTTCCCTACTTTTCCCTTCTCGCGTAGCTCCTCGTTTACAGGCACAGCGCCCCACACTTTTTTCCCTTCCGCTCCCCTCCGCCCCTCACCATTGATCTACGGTAGTTTATCAGGATTCCCATCTTTTCATCAGGTGCTGAACTCTGTACCGCGCTTTTTCTTTCTTTAAGATAACGCGTTTGAACCCCAACTTCCAGTTTTTCCGCGCGCGACCTGAAGGCCGCGCCGGTCAGAGTTTTTTTTCCGCAGCCCATTCCCCTTTAATCTTCTTTCCAGTCTTCTTTCCCTTCTTAACGTATGGCATTTGAAACTTTTCACCCCCCCCTTTTCCCTCCTTGTGATGAGCCGATTTTTTCCCCTTCTCTAGAGCGGTTTTTAAGGCATCCGCGTGTTCTTTCTCCCTTTAAGCCTCTTTCCCCCTCGCTGTCAGGAGTTTCGGCGCTGTCGTCTTCAGGTGTAACCCCTGAAGAATTGAATCCTTCTCTTATATCTTGATGAAAAAAAAACCCCCCGGGGCCCCTCCAACCCGCCACTTTTATTTTTTCGATTTTTCATTATAGAATGTGTGTTTTGGTTTTTTGGGGGTGTTTTCTTTTCTTCTCTTGTTTTGTTTTTTTGTTTTTTTTGGTTTTTTGATAGTGCCGCCCCGTTTGCGCGACTCATAGTTTCCCAGTTTAAGGCGCTCTCCCAGCTCCCCCCAAACCCCTCCCTTTCTCCCCCCTTTCCTCTTGTGGGGTGAGACTCTATGTCTTTCTTTGAAAACGAGGTCTGGACCAATCGCGCGGAAGCTCCTCGAGGAGGCGACACGTGCGGCACCATACCTTTACCCCTTGCCAGCTTCCCTTTCCCTTTGTTGCCAAGAAGGTTCTGGGGTTTTCTGTTTTTCTTTTCATCCTGACGAGGGACAGGCGTGGCGAAAGGCGCGATGTCAGGGGTTTCCCCTGAGTCGCGCCTCCCTCCCCCGTGAATCGGCGCTCCTCGGTGAGCGTGTCGACGCCTTACCCCGAAAACTTTCTTTTATTGAGAAAGATTTTTTCCGGTCACATCCCTTTTTAGCCCGTTGCTTCCGTCCGTTTTGCCGCATGACGATGAGGAATTGAATATTGCCCGCGCGAGAAGATGTCTTGCGAGTGTTACTTCTTTTGACCCCTTCTTTTCACGAACTTCCCTTTTCAACCGTTCTGCGAAGATAAACCGCTCGTTTTTCCCCCATTGCACTTAAAGGGGACGCCGCGGGCTCCATAGTTTCCCGCGCTTGAGGATGGATTGGCTTCTTCGCTCTTTTTCAACCCCCCCCTCCCCCCCCCACCTCTAGGTTCAGAAAAGTACCTTTTTGAATCTCACGGTATTTTGCAGCGCTTCCCCTCGTTTGATAACGGGAGTTGACTCACGAATTGCCTGACGGGGAAAAATTTTCTTAGAAGATGATTCTTCTTTTTAGGCCTTCGTCTATGCTTTTGCTTTTTTTTTTCCGAGGAGGATGCGGCAAAAAACTTTTCCCCACGTTTTTTTGACCCGAGGAAGGCATCTCGAGAGGATTCTCCCTTGTCTTTCCGTGGAGGTCTTTTAGTTTTTATTTAAGCCGAACGGTGCCTGTTTGACGCGCGTTCCCACCATCTCGCAATTTCAGGACCTTCTCCCGCGAGAATGGAAGAGAAACCTACCTCCTTTCACTTCCCCCCCAAAACATAAGAACAAAAAGCTCCCTTGACCTTCTCTTCTCCCCCCCGCTTGCACGTTCAATCCTTGTTTTTTACGGTCTCGTTGTCAGGCGCGCTCGGAGAAATCGAAGCAGTCGTATCCGTACAAGTACCCCCCCGTGGTGCTTAGTGCCGGATACCTTTAAATTTTTTTTTTCTTTTTTTCTCTGGTGTTTTTTTATTTATTTTTGTTTTGTTTTTTTTTTGTTTTATTACGATGGCGTTTGAAAAGAACGATCCTGCAAGTCCCTCCTCCCATTATCGCCAGAGTTTTTTTTCCTGGGTAAGACTCCCATTCGATACTTCTCGAGCCGAGGTCGACCGAGGCTTTTTGAGAAGCTGTCTACCCTTCCCCTATTTTCTTTTTCTACCTGCTCCCCTTTTTTATAGAGAAAGCCCCTCTTCGTCTTGCTACCTGATTGAAACCCCCCTAAACAGGATTGGCCGCTTGTTTGACTTCACCTTTCTATCCCCCCCCCCCCAAATCTGAACTTCCCTTCTGCCCTACGCATTTTCTCCCAGGTGATGAGCCGATAGCTTCAAGACGGCGGGCCCCCCCATCCCTGCACCCTTCAATGTTTCATGGGAAAAAAGGCCTCCCGCATCGAGTGATTCTGGAACTCTTCTGAGCTAGAAATCAATGGGGAGTTTTTTCCATCTCTCTTTTTTAATAATCCCCGAGTGTGTGTTTGTGATATTGATTCGCGCCACCTAGGGGTTTTATGATGAGCGAAGTGGAAACTCCTCAAGTTCTCGATGCTCGCACCTTTTTCCATGGCTCCTCCCCTTGAAGGGTACTCTCGTTTTATCAGGGTGCCTATAAGAGGAGTTCTTAAATAGGTTTACTTCGCGGGAGCACAGGGCAAGTTCCTGATGCTTCGATCTTTTCATTCACCCTTGCGGTCCACAGAAATCTAGTGGGACGTTCTTCCCCCCCCTCCGGACTCTCTTTGCTTCGAGAGTTTAGCCAGGTAATCCTTAAAAAAAATATTGTTTCTCCGGCGCCCTCACTCTAGGTTCTCCTTTATTCCTCCTAAATACGTGAACGCTCGACAGAAATCCTTTCCCACAGTGGAAGATTCCTTCCCGCGTAGGCCGGGACGATTCCGCCCCTTTTCTTGCCGCCATTTTCTCCAATGCTCAGTTCCTCACCACAGCCATCTCCTCCGGAATTCACGAGGCTCTGAGTTCTCTCTTTATCCCCAATCGCTCGTAAAATGACCTGAAACGGCTCACACCCCTAAGCTCATTCCCGCGGTTAGAGTTGTTTAGGAGTTTTTTGGCATCCCCCCTTTAGATGCCATGGGATAGACGTGTTTTCCCCCCATTCAATTTCTCTGTTCTATGGCAACTCGCGGCCCCCCCCCCCTGTCGTGTTGAGGGCTTGGAAATTACCTTGAAGTTCTTCTCGCCTTTGCCCCCCTCTACATAGATAAGAGACTACTTCTCATCCCCGTGTAACCCACGTCCAGCGGCATGGGCAATGATCTTTGTTGACAGTTCACCTCCGGCAGCGTTTTCACACTCCGGTTCCTCGGATTCAAAAGTAAGAAGTCAGAATCTCTCTTCCCCCGGCCATCCTAGTTCTCCCAAAATTGCTCAACTCCCCTTGCCGCACAAGAGGGACAATGCGTGTACCCGACCCCCTTGACCCCCCCCTTTTTAATTCGGTTCTGAAAGTGTCGGTCCCTTGGCGCTTTGTCTTTTGGATCCGACAGTTGCAAAGCCAAGTCCTCCCAATTGGTCCCCCCCGAGAGACTCGTGTAAGAATTCTTTACTCCAGCTTTCATTTTCAGCTTGACCCATGCCAGGTTATCTTCCGCTAACAGGGGTTTTTTCAACCGCCCATTATTCGGCGCCTCCTTCTTTTACCCCCAAAGCCCGCGTCAGAATGTGCCTAAATCCTCATCTTTCAGCTTCATCCTGACTTGATTCAATCTTCCATCGTCTGCAGATCATCGTTCAACAATTTTGTTGCTTCGCGTCTTTTCTTTCCTCACCCCCCACCCCCCCCCCCCCCCCCCCCCCCCCCCCCCCCCCCCCCCCCCCCCCCCCCCCCCCCCCCCCCCCCCCCCCCCCACCTTAGAGCCGGTTAGTAGCACGCTGCCCCACCTTCATCTTTCAATCTCCTCTTTGATTTCTGCCTGCTTTTCAGGTCTTCAGTGTGTCAAACCTACGAGTGAGCGCTCTGCCCCTCTGCCTTTCCCCTTTCTTGATGAACAGGCACGAAACACCCCAACCCCGCTGTTCTTGTTTTTTGCCCTTTTTTTCCTTTTCCCACCTGATTTAGTTCCCCGCCCCGTTTGCGCGAATTCGCGTTTTCTCTCTCTCCCTTGCCCCTCCTCCTATCGTTTTCGAACTCCCTCCCTTTTGGTGTTTTCTGGCGCGGGATTCCTAAAAAAGAGGATATCTCACTGCCTTCTTTCCTCTTTTTTTATTTTTTTTCCTCAGGCGCGGGTGAACCCCCGGGGCCACCGAACGTTCACTCGGAGAGGCCAAGATCACCTTTCACTTAAGGGTTTCGGGGGGGGTTCCGAATTTTTTTTTTAAGAAGGAAGGGACCCGAGTAAGAGGTTGAGTTTCTCCGTGGTTTTAACATCCCCTTTTTTTGCTCCTCCACGGTCAAAAACCCTCGGCAGTGCCGATTCTGTTCTTTTTCTGGAGAGACAACTTTCTTCCTCCACCTCCCTTTCTTTGAAGAGGGAAATAAGATTTATCACATTCAACCGTTCAAGTGTTTTTTTTAAGTGATGCCCTTTTCCTGAACAGATTTTGTTCGAGAAGATGACTTCTTTTGAGAGTGCTCCTTCTGCCCCCTGCGCCTTCGGTTTTTTCCCCCTCCCCCTGAGGTTCCCAAAAAGGTGAGGGTCCCCACCGCTCGTCTTTCTCCCTTCCCCCCTTTTGCCACTTTCTTTCCCTCGTTCTTGTTCCAACTGGTTTTCTACTGGGCGGCTTAAAGTGCTTTGCCTGAGTTTTTTCCCCAAAGTCTTTTCCGCCAAAGTAAAAATTGTTCACGGGCTTGCGCTCTAGGAGGTTTTCTGCACTTTTGCTAACGACTTGCCTGATACCTACATTATTCTCTTTTTCGGACTCTGTACTTGTACAAAGTTCTAGACCCCCTTCGGAGATTTTCACGCCCGCTGTCACCACTATCATGCAACTTGAGATGGCCGTGACTTCATTCCCCCTTTTTTTTGCTCTTTTTCTTGGGGTGCCTGACAGTTTATCGAATCCTATCGTAATTTCCTTCCCCCTCACCCTTCTCCTTCCGTGAATTCCCCCTCTTACCAAAAGATCCGGCGCCCCATTTCCTTAGACCTGGGCTCATTCACATCCCCCCTATGAAGGCATCCTACTCCCAAACCCTCCCATACAACTCTACCGTTTAGGTTATTCGCTCGCCCTGGTTTCTCTTCCGTCAATAGTTTCCTTGAGCGATTGCCCCGGAGCGTCTGTGCGCCATTTAGCCAGGGCTTCCTGATTACAGAATTGGTGGTTCCCGTGCCGCCCTTATGTTTTTTCCCGACATTGGAGTCCCTCGAGGAAAGGACCGAAGCCGTGATCTGCCATAGGCTTTGTCTTCCGTTTCTCTCTGCAATTCTGATAATTCTCCCTCTTCCGATGTATCTATCTTTGAGTGTTGCGCCAGCTGGATCCCCCCCGCATCCCCTTCTTTGACTCCGATATCCAAAATCGATCTGCGGGCTCACCTTTTTTTACCCCAGTCCCTCAGCATTTCTTGGAAAGGTGGACTTCCCTTTAACGAATCCTCCCTCGATGACCACGGCCTACCTCTTTTCTAAAGAATCCCTCTAGGGAAGGCTTCTAGATGTCACTTCGGAGTCCCTTCCCTCCCATTCTTTTCAATGTGACCTCCCCGCCACCTGGCTTTTCCTGCCAATGCGCTCGTCCCTCCCCCTTCTTTTCCTCAACTATATTTTTTCTCAGCGCCGTTGTTGTGAGAGATTGATCTCCAACCCTTCCTGTCTTTCTCTCCCCTCCGAGAATCCCCTTTTCCCATCGTTCTCGTCTCGGGATGGGATCTTTTCCCCCATTCCCAGCCCTTCGTTACTTGATTTAATCCGGAGTGATCATTCTCTCCTGAGAGCTTTCCTTGTAATTCCGTTGACGCTCCTTGCTTCTCTAGTTAACATGAGGAAAGCCCTGATTAGTTCCTTTTCAATTCTTCTCAACCAAAGCGATCTCCGATGATTGACGTTGTTTCAGCCCCGGGATTTGTCTTCTGCGCCCAACTCCCGCTTTTACTTTCCTCTCCTTACTCCGTTGCACGGTCTACGCCCTGACCCCCTTTTTCTCCAATTCTGCATTCCTCCCCTTCTTGCCGCCATTCCTTACATTTTTTTTTCACCTAGCCACCAGACCACTGCTTTTACTCCGTGCGCCCGAGGCTTCTCTCCTATCCCTCTCCCCTTTCCCCCCCCCACCCCCCTTAATTTGGCCCCTATTTGACCGGCTCACCCAACCCTATATTTCAGCCCTGACGTTCGGCGTTTTTGGATTGTTTTATTCCTTTCCTCTCCTTTGAAAGTTCTCCCATGGGCTCGCTCTACTCCTCAAATTTCAGGTTTTTTTTCGAGTACGAGCGCGTGCTTCCCGCTTGTCCTTTTCCCTTTTCCGGCCCCTTCCTTTTTTCTCATTTCTGAGACGTGACTTCCCCAGCTGCATTGACCTTTTCCCCTCTTCTCTAGCCTCTAAGGACAGAGGTCGCGGTCTTTTTTGGCCAGCGCCTTTTTTTCAACCGCCCCTCCTCTTTTTCATAAGTGAGTCCAAGTCCGACTTCTGCTTCCCCCTTCCTTCCTCAAAATTCTTAGCAAACTCTTTCCGCAAAAGCGGGTCTTTGCTTCTCCATGCCCGTGGCATTGTCCATGTTACTCGGGGGTTTTGTGCGGTCTTTCTCCCGAACCTTACTTAACATCCCCGCCATCGCGAACTTGATCGCCGCCTCTTTTTCTCAGGGTTCCTATTCCTGACCAAAAAAGCGAGGTTTTGTCTCCCTTTTTTACCCCGATTGCAAGCGGGCCGACCTGAAGGTTCTTCCCCCTTCTTCTTCAGGTCATCAATCCTAGCGCGTTCCCATTAAGACTTCCCATTATTAACTCGTCTGATTCAACGCTTTCCCCCTTTCTTTTGACTTCTTTACCGATTCTAGAAGCAGTTTTCCCTGGCATCAGCTTGTCTCTCCATCCCCTTGACCTCTCCGTCCCCTTGATCTCTGTTAATGTTTTAAAACCTGGACGCCCTCCTCTTCTTCCGCAGGGCTGAACCTAACGACCACCCCCCATTCCCTTTTTTCTTATTCCGTTTAACGATTCGTTGCAGACACTGTGTTCTCTCCTTCCTCTTATTTTTCCCGCCTTTCCCAAGTCATATCCTATCGAATCCATCTAGCACTTATCTTTTTGTGTTGTTCTTCGACCCTAGGATTTATGTTTTGAATTTTCTTTTCTTACCGGCGCGCCTTTAGGACCTTTCCCCCACGGGAGGCAACGACCTTTTTTCACTGATTCCCCCTCTTGACCAGAGGTCGGGTTTTTCGACCTGACTTCTTAGGACCACATTTCTGACGACGATGAGTTTATTTCGTTCTCTTTTATAATTTCTCCTTTTTCATTTTGCGACAATAAGTAAAGCGGAGAGTCTGTTAGTTTTCAAAGCGGAAGCCTTACTTTGTTTTTCCCCCTCCCCTGGTATGATTCTCTTTTTTTCTAAATTAAAATGGATTCTGCCTGACGACAGAATCCTTTTTTTCCTTTTTTCTGACTTTTCCTTATTTTACGCGCTATCCTGGCTCCTGTTTCGTGACCCCTTCCGGGAGCGCTGGGAAACCTTTATCTAGATCCTAACAGAAGTACCAAACACCCGGTGAGAGGACAACCACGTCCTTTGTCAACGTCCTGCACGTTTAACGAGGGCAGCACCTCGCCTCTTATTTTTTGTGAGGCTTATGTGTCAGTGGAGCTGCTAATGATTCCTCTCAATACAGACAAGTCGGGCAGCCCGACACCCACTTCCTTAGCCCTCTATGGCGGGTCGCAGCGGATTTCACATATGTTCCGTTTTGTTGACTCCACTTGTGACTTTCTGGAGAAATGTTTTGATTTCCTCGAGTCCCTTTTTCATCAAGTCTATGAGCATTGTTTTACGGAGTCTTAAAAAAGATAATCCTTTCCCTCCTATGTTATCCAAGATTTTTACGATTAGTCTCGGAGTAGTCAATTCTGAAGTTCAGTTTATACTCAGAGGCTCCGCCGAAGCCAATGACTTAGGGGAGGCACTAGCGCTCTGAGGATCCATTTAATGACGTAGGCCCCCGACCCACGCTTTTACTTCATAATTTCCCTCCCCCACACTTCCCCCAAGAGCCGCGCTTAGTTTTTGACCGTTCAAAGCTTTTTTCTCGATTGTTTTTTTTTTCCTTTTTCGATCTTTTTAGCCACTCGTAACCTCTCTTATCCTCCTTCTGGTTAGGACCGGGCTCTTTTGCCGTTCTGACCTTTTTCGGACCGGAGGAAAGGCTATTCTGAGCCCATAGTTGGGTTTTCTCCTGCGTCCTACCCTACCCAATTAGATTACTACGAGGTAAAATATGATCCTCATCGGAAATCTCTAACATTTTATGCATTACCCTCTGACAACTTCCTATAAAATCGTAGAGTGTTCCCGTTGCCAAGGGTCAACGAATTCTTTTTCTGTGGAATTTTTTTCAAATCTAAATACCTCTTCGCCCTTACTTTTGTCCCGCATTTATGTACTAGCCATGCCCGCTGAGGAAAGACGTACAGCGCACAATTATGTATTCCCCTTTTCAAGAGGATCCATCCAAATAGAACTTCTCCATTCCTAGAATAAGCCACTTT
>Ga0179593_1499092_pt1 | contig 11076 bp, 10 predicted proteins | sample CZODoug2_1_08_16_FD_185931 | JGI IMG/M metagenome (GOLD analysis project Ga0179593, IMG submission 185931) | Vadose zone soil fungal communities from Angelo Coast Range Reserve, California, USA - CZODoug2_1_08_16fungal (PacBio error correction) | ecosystem: Environmental > Terrestrial > Soil >... | reverse complement strand
ACTATCCAGTCCACTTCCCTATGTGTAAATTCCTGATGTTGCAGTTGCCTGACTCACTCATCAATCGGCGCCCAATGACTAAGTGGATTTCAAGTCTGACGCCTCTTCTTCACTGCTGCGGAGCGCAAGGCAGTCTCATCTCAAGTTCCCTTTATTTTTCCTTAAAACTCCTTGTGCATTTTCTTTTCTCCGCGTTTATTTCTTTTAGCGTTTCTGCCTGCTTAACATTGATTGCGTGTGAAGGTGCTTTGGATTCCTCTATCAGCTCCGCACCATCTAGAAGTGAGACTTATGATAATGCGACAGTTTCTTCTTCTTTCCCAACTTCTCTCCTACGACGTTTAATTGGGCTCCCTGAAGCTTGCGCCCCCTCTTTCGAGATCTTTTTTGCAGTGGTGAAATGTTTTTTTTTTCAAATTTTGTTTTACATTGGCCCCCCCTATTTGAGTCTCTCGTCTGACCGTGGTTCCCCCGTATGTTCAGAACCTTCTTACCCCACCTATTAGGTTCTAGCACTTTCCTTTTTTTCAGATGTCCTCCCCCCTGTTTCCCTATTCCCCAGTTCACCTGGACGACAACGGCTGCTCCTTTTGTCGCGACGGTATGCGCCCCCAACACCTTCCCCGTTTCACTCGCCGGACTTATTCTAGACTTCCCCCCCCCCCGCAAGTCCTCCGCATTACTGTCTTCCCCCTCTCCAGCCGGTTATTGTTCGTGATCTAACAAATCCCCCCCTCCCCCCTGGTGCAACCTACCCCACTTGTACCCTTCCCCCATACTATTACCTCCTCCATGGAAGCCCGAATTTTTTTACCTGACTTGTTTTGCTCCCCCTCATCATTTTCCCTTCGATCCGGGCTATCACCCCCCTCTTGCGACTCCACGATAGTCCAGTCCTCATCCGAATCTTGAGAGGATAAGGTAATCCCACTGGATCACCTCCTCTTCTATACCTATTCCGATCTTGCCTTCCCCTTTCCTCAAGCGTGGAATCCTTCCCTTCCCCTTTTCAGCTTCCCTTTTCTCCTTCCTTTGGCACGGTATGATATTGATCTTCCCCGGTACCCCTATTTTCCTTGTGTTGAGTTCCACTACTTCGCCCAGCTTCCGTCCCCCTCTGCGCGTAGGCATTTCGATTTTTTTTCCTTCTTTATCGACTTATGACTCCGTCAGACTGTTGTTTAGAAGATTATCATTTATTTATCGTGCCTTACAAGATCAAGTTCAACTTCTTGGGCCCCAGAACGTCCCGCCCCCTCTATCTCATTGATCCCAGCCATTCCTTTCCGCCTTAGTGGGGGGCGGTACAGCATCTCCCACTTCCCCCTCCTCTGGCCATGCGATAGTTTGCGTCTTTCCCCTTCTAAAACTTTAGGCAAAGAGGGCTTTCTCGAAGATCGCGTTTCCCTCATTCGTACGTTACCCGTCCTCAACCAAGTGTTTTTTTTTCGTTTTTACCCTTCGTGCCTTAAGACCGCGTATGTTTTGCATTAATTTAGTCTGTGACGAACAAAAATACGGCTTTTTTTCTCAAGGGCCCTCTTCTTTTAGGTATTCATCGCGCAGCAGTTAGCATTCGAATTTCCCCCCCCCCCCCAGTGTAGTATTCCATCCTTTCCCCCACTCAAATCCCGTTTGCGAGTGCTGTTTTCTACTTTACCCTCTATCTCGCAAGTCAGTGCGATTTTTTCGATTCTCCTTCGTCCTGTTCTTCTTTACTTCCCTCCTCAGGGCTCTGGTGAAGCAGGACACTATTCCCCGATGAGATTTCGCCCCCCCCCCCATTTTCTTTTTACATTTCTTTTTTCCCGTTGCGAGTTCGAACTTTCTCTGGCTCCTTTTTTTCTCAGAACTCCATTAAGAGTTGTCTGCGGACTCTGCCCTGTACAAATACTATGGTACTGTTTTCCCTCTTTTTTTTTCGAGCCCGCGGACCGTCCCCTTTTGCTTTTACACGATCGAAGCTGCCCGTTTGCCCCGTACACTGCTCCTGATGGTTTTCCTCCCCTTATTATACCGCACCGACGCGGAAGTCTGTAAGCTTCCCCAGTCCCCTAAGCGGCTACCTGTAAACCAAAGTGAAATTCATCCTTTTACGATCTCCCTTCCTCCCTTCCAATCCGCGCTTTCCCCTCTCCTCTCTTATTTAACGGTCCTCTGGCACACTAGAAGTGTTTATATTTCCGTACCCCTCATCTTTAATCCTCCCCCTTTTGTGTTTGTTGATTTCTCTTCCCCCTATGAGAATGTCTTTTTTTTTTTGTCTCTGTGTTTTTTTTTTTTTCTTTTTAGATCAACCCCCAACCAGTCCCTCCCTTCTTCCGTTCATGAACAGCCGGAATACTGTGACGCGCATTTGTTTCCCCTTCTTTGAAGGTGAGCACTCCCCCTTCCCTTTTTTTCCCTCTCATTTTTGATCTTTACAGTGCCTTCTTTTTCCCCTCTTCTGAGAACATTTTATACGCATAGAGAGATCTGATTCATCTTCTCCCCCAACTTAGCATCCCCATCTTAGAGAGGATACTTCTCCATTGAAATATCTTCGCTGAGAACTCTAGTAGTCGCTATTTCTTAGTACGACGAGAAATTGTCCCATGAATTTAGTCATCTTTCTTTAAAAGACCAGAAAATGAGTTCCGATTTTTTCACTCCCCCCGAAAGGAATTGCCTAACATTTCTTTCCCCCTTTTTGCGGTGTCCAAACCCCCCACTCGCTCCTGATAGGGTAGTAACTAGATGCTGAAGACCTGAGGAGGAGCAAATTAAAGAATGCTTTAACCCGAATAAATCTATTGACTGATAAGTATCCCTTTGTAGCTTTCTTTTTTTCTCCCCTTTTTCCCCCCCTGATCCTCTCTTGTCTTCTTGTCTCCCGCCCTCTCTAGGAGATTCTTCCTTTTTCCTTCCCCCCCCGATCCGCGCCTTCAAACAGAAGCCGTAGCACTTAAGGCCCACCCGGTTTAGAATAGCTCATACTATTCCCACCTCCTTCATGCCCCCCTCGTAAAACTTCATACTTTACACGTCTTTCTTGTAGAACACCTTTTCTCCTGAAAGCCATGAAAATTTTTTTCTCTATTCTTCCCTCTATTGCAGTGACCGGAATTCTCCGTCTTCCCAACGCCGCCCCCAATCTCCTCCCAGCTTGTGTTGTTCCTCTTGCGCCCGTTGCACCTTCCACATTGACGCCCCTACACCGTCTGATCGACATAGAGCAGTTTGTCACGCATTCCTCCCTTCTCCTTTTTCCCTCCTCAAGGACCCATAGATCAAACACCCAACGTTACTCCACATTTCCCGCGGCAATGCCTACTCTAAGCCCCATCTCTTCGTTTCTATTCTCCCCCCACGCCAAAATCCATCAGGTCGAGAAAAGGACCCGATCCACCGTCCTGAAAAGGATGCCTTTTCCGATGTTGCCCTTCTCGGAGGAAGAGATCCCTGATTCACTGCTCGTCGTCTCCCCTCTTCAGAAAGCCTTTACATTCTTTTCAGCCATGGCAAGATATAGCGCATTTGCCGATTCGTCATAGAAGTCATGTCTGAGTTGTCCCTTCTCCGTTGAAGGTATAATCCCCTCCCTCTTTACTTCTCCCCAGTTTCTTCCTATATAACTCGTTTTTCCTCCCTGCCGCCACACGAATTCGTAGCGCTGGATCTGGTCGTATGCCCTTGTCCAGTCTGATCGATTGTGTATTTTGAAGGTACGCTATGATGTGCTTCCGCCCCCCATGCGTGACCTTGCGAACTATACAGCCCCTTTCGTGCTTTAATGAGTTAGAAGATTTTCGTGGAGGTCTCGTAGTGACCGTTTAGCTTCTATTTTTGTCGATAAATAACTTTGAGCCCATAGAAAATGTCACTGCGTGTCTAAACTCTCTTGAACCACACCTCCTCTGAACGCATGAGACACCTTCTCATGGGAGCCTTAAGTCACTAAGCCTTTTTAGGACACCGTCTTACGTACCCTAATTCGAAAGGATCCCCCCGAACGCGACTAAGAGATATACCCTCCACTTTCAACGTGTTTTTTCTACCAATGTTTGAACCCCTCCCTCACCAGTACCCCAAAATCTCTCCTCCGGTTTCAGTTAATTGATCTAAGATTCCCCGAGAGCCCTTCTTTGTACTCGAAGAATTTCCCCTTCTCCTTCGTCAACCCACCCCCCCCCCTTTCTATTCAGATATTTCCTCTAGACAGCGGATCTTATGCCACCCCGTTCCCCTCTCGATCCTCAGAACCCCTTCCCACTGTTATCTTCACATTCTATTGAATCCTCTGGAAATTCTACGAATCTATTTTCCTTTTCATTTTCTGCCCCTTCCCCTCTTTCCTGAACACTAGTCTGCGCATTCCCTAGCTTCTCTATTCCCCACTATTCGATGTCTCTGTTCCTTGCCCCCACTCCTTAATCTTTCCTTCCCTACTATCTTCTTCTACTAATGTGTTTTGAAGAATAGATAACCCCCTTCCCTCTTCAATTCAAATGAGTTCTTGTGCCCCCCCCATTTCTCCACGGCGCCTCTAGAGCGGTGACCCCCAGTTCTGACGCGAGTATGGCAGCTTGACCTCGCTTCCCTTTGAGAGTTCCTTCCTTGACATTCACGAGATTCGAGAATCGAGTCCTTTTGGAGATGTTTGTCAGTTTTTCTTCCCTAGCGTTTTGCGGGATATTGTTTGTAGTCCTCCCTTTTTGTCCGGAATACGTTCGAGGTGGCGACCTATCTGCTTTGCCCTCCTGCGACTCATTCCCTCTGCAATTCCTTGATACACAGTTGGATAGCCCTATTGGACCTAGGACCAAACTCACGTCTCGAGGTTTCCTAGGACCCCCCTCTTGCCTTCTTCCTTTTTATCACCCCTGTCCTTTATGGATCGGTATCTCCTTTTTTCCGTGACGCTGTGCAAGTTAAGCCGTACCTACTTGCCACCTCTGGAGTTTTCTTAGACTTTGGCTCCCCCTCCTTGAGCGAACGCTTTCCTTTCCCTCGGTGTTCAAGCGGAACCGACTGATCCCTCCTTTCTCGTAGCGTCCTAGTTGTCATAGAGAAAGCCCATCATGAACTCTAGGAAGCCCCCCTTATCTCAAGCCTTTTTCCACCTCCGCTGTACTTCCACGAGTCTTTTTCTTGAAAACTTGATGAATTTTATTTTTCCTTTCTCGAACTACCCTCAGAGGAAAGCAAAATACAACCATTATACGGACGAACTCCACCTTTCGCTTAATTTGGCCGCGAACTTTCTTCGTCCTTATGAAATCTCTTCTTCCTCTACCCCAGGTCCATCCGCGACGGCGATCTCCAACCCGAAATGCCTTAGAAACCGTTACCTGCCCTCCCCCTCTTTTTCTGACAAACAGTCCCTCATCTGTCTTCTGCATAATGCCGTGTATACTAGACACAGTTTTTTATTCTTCGTGCACAGCCCATTAGATGGTGCGCCCGTCACGTCCCCTTGAACCCCCTGCGATTCTTCCTTCCAATTTCGTAATCATTCTCCATGTTCCTTCTTTCCCCAGAACATGATTCTGACGTGAGTCGGGGCATTCCTGAAGGCTTTTCGTCTAGCCGCACGCCACCTTTGAGTCGTTCTATGAGAGGCACCCTTCTTCATGGATGGTCTTTCCCTTCCTGGGTTTTCTCCCCCCTTTTTTAGAGGCAGAGTAAGGAACCCATCTTTCCTTTCATCGACTCGTGGCCCAGAACCTTCTCTATTTACCATTTCTGCTTCTGCTTCCCTGAGTGAGAGCATCCAGTGCGCGCCAACCTCCCTCTTGTTCCGTTCCTTTTCGGTTGGGTTCACGATTAGAAAGTTCCCATTGGCACGTCCCAAGCATTTAGTCTAGCACTTCGCCGTTCTTTCTTTTCCGGTGTTTAAAACTCATCCCTGCTTTAGCGAATGCTGTATGAAGTTTTGCGCATTTCCGAGTTAGCCACGCGGTGGAATAGATGAGTTCTCCCCCGTTCTTTCAATAAGGACTTTTTACTCATTTGTTCGGACGATTTTCGCATCGCTCTCCTCTTCCTCTCTCCCCGCCGAGTAAAGACAGAACTCCAACACCTCTCTTCTCCTGTTTAGTTTTTATCCCAAGAGTTATTCGGTCCGGCAACCCCCTTTTCTTACTTCGTTACCCCTTCTGCGTTTTGTTGCCAAGCATCTCCCTTTCCTATTCCGAGCCTCTGCACCTCAGAACGATTGGGAGAGATCCACCGGCCCCAACCTTACTACTCCGAGACTAGTCCGCGTCTTTTGCACTCTGAGAATTTTCGGGTGTTTTAATGACCCTATGTTTTTTTTTTTTTCCCCCTCCCCTCAAGCCTCGGGGATAAAGAATAAGCGGTCTGTTCCTGAATCGCGTTAGAAGATGTGTGATTACTACTATCGCTTCCCCCTCTCCTCCCCCTCGTTCAAGTTAAATTTCCCCTCATGCGTTTCCCAGTTCCTAAGAACGGGGTACTTTCTCCCTTTTTTTTCAGCCCCAAGATGAAAAAAAAGTCGCCCCCCTGAAGCTCACTTGATCTTTATGTCGTTTCGACGTTTCCACAACGTGCCCAAGGCGAATCTTTTTATGCATACCTTTCTTGACGTTTTGCCTCAATTCTAATCTCTTTTTCGATAAGCAGCACTTCTCTTTCCTTCCCGGTCCGGCTTGCCCCTATATATTACCGAGATCCTCCTTGGTGAGTCGCACTGAACTAGATGCGTAATCTTCGACCCACGTGAGCTTTTTTCCCTTGTTTGTGTATATAAGGCATTCCGACGGTGAAGGGCCCTTTTTCCGGTCGTTCGCCGACTCCCCCCCCGCTTTGCCGCCTAACGAGCGACCCCCTGCTCCGGGCAGCTACGATCCTTTTTATTTGGCGCTAGAAGGACCTCGCCATTGACCTTCTTCCACCTATTTTCTTCCCTCATTGGAGCGTTATATAGCCGAGTCCGTCGAATCTGTACGCGAAGCGCATTCCAGTTACTGCCACGGTCTTTTCCCCCCGGGAAAGAAAAAGATACTCCCTTCTCTACCTTGTTTGGCCGGCATCCAATTTCTCTACTTTCCGTCTCAAGGGATGCTGCGCATGAAAGTCAGACCCCGCGTAACTATCTCTGTTTTTTTTTATTTTTTTTTTTTTTTTTTTTTTTTTTTTCATTTTCAGCGTCAACTTTCTATCCTAGTAGGTTCCCTACCCGTCCCGCTCGCTTTCGTGGCCTGTGGACTTCTGACCTTTGGAGCTTGATTTTTTACTTTCCGCGATTTTCCACCGCGCTTGTATTCCCTGGATCGTCCACGTTCTTTTTTTTTCTTTATTAACCACTCCCTTCAAAAACTCCGTCTTTTTCCACAAGGTCCACCTTGACCGTTTTTCTCAAACCCCGTTCGCTTGGTTTACCTCACTTTTTCCCATTTGAGAAAAACTCCCCCTTTCCCCCAGCCATCGCTCCCCCCCGCACCCCCCTTCCCCTCAAGACGAGTCGAAATCCGACTCGATTCGGGCTTCAGCTAACTTGTTGCCCCCCCTCACTCTGGTTTCCACGTTTTCCCAAAGCACCTAGGCCCGCCGTAATTCCAGCTAACCAGTTACTTTCCGTCCCTCCTCACCTTAGCCCCCCCAGCGAACCCACCCATTCGCCCCCTCCTTCCAAATTTTAAAGCCGCCCCTTTTTAGTAAATCCCTTCGCGTGACTCTTCTGGACACCCAGAATCCCTTTTCCGTCCCTTGCCTTACACTCCCCTACAGAAGCTGACCCTGACTTTTTTCCCCTTTTCCCAGGCCCGTGGATTTTCCCCCGAAAAACCAAAAACCTGCACTCCGTGAAACTGTTGAATTCGTCCGCTTGTCTAGTATTCCGTCAGCGCTTCTTGCCCTTATAATCTTTAGCGCCGGCGAAATATCAGCCCCATCTCGGAGGCATGTCGGATGTATTTGCCTACCCCTTGCGGTTGAATCCCTTTTCCTAACTTCTTACCAGGTGCAGATGAGTACGCCGCCCCTTCCTCGCAGTCGTTAAATTTCGTTACCTAGGTTGTGCCCTTTCCCGGTTCTTTTGGATTCCAGGTCCCCCTGTGAGTGTTCTTTTTTTTCCCGCACTTTCGCCTCCCTATACCAGTTATACACAACTTTCCTTTTTCTCTGTGCACCCAAGAGTATACGTAGGAGTCTTTCTATCTCACGATTTCTCCCTTCTTTGCTTTTTCAACAATAGACCGTTCCATACGCCCACTTCACCTTCGCCAAAGATATTTTCCCCGCCCTTGCTTACTCTCTTTCCTCCCAAATCGATTACTTTTTTTTTCTGAAGGGTTTGACCTCCCTAATCCTTACCCTTCCAGTATCCCAAGTCCCGGCCCCTTTGTCCGCCCCCTTAGTTTAGAGCTTCCCCCCCCCCCCTCCCCTTACCTCTGCTTCTTGCGTTATTTCCAGACGCTATGCACTCGGACGACTTTTTTTCCAATGTGGTCCCCCTGACGTATTTCCTGTCCTCCTCTTCCTGTTGTGCTCTTCTTACTATACCCCCCCCGTCGACGTGATTCTCCCCCATTACGTACAATACCCTCCCCCCAATCACCTCCTTTTTCTGCATTTTCCCCCTATAAAAATGCTCAAATATCACATCCCCATCTTCCGATCTTCTCGCCTCCCTTTTGAATTTGCCTTCCCCCCTTCCCCGCCGACAAGAGGTGGGAAAATGCTTTCTCCGACTGAGACCTCATCGGTCCTTCTTTCGACTTTTATTTTTTTTTTTGTTTGTGTCTAGTGTTGTTATTTTATATTTGTGTGGCTTTTGTTGTTTTTTTGAGCATTTTTTTTGTCTTTTTTTTTTTTTTTTTTTTTTTTTTTTCTTTTTTTTTTTTTTTTTTTTTTTTTTTTTTTCTTTTTTTTTTTTTTTTTTTTTTTTTTTTTTTTTTTTTTTTTTTCTTTTTTTTTGCGGGTCCCCATAGTTGGTCCCTTTTTTATACCTTCTTCTTTCCCCCCCCTTGTATGTTGACTCGGCCCTGCATGCCCTCTTTCCCTGCGCGCCCTACCTCGAGCAATTCGGCCCAATTTCCTCTGTGTTGTTCCCCCGTCTTTTGATCTAGTCGCGGTCTTATGAATTTTTCCAGTAGGGGAAAGCCCCTAAGTTAGTTGAATTCGATGAATTGATGATCAAGAATGGGAAGAGTCTTTGCCAGCTTTTTCCCTTTTCTGCGCATGCTCTCTATTACGATTGAGGTAGAGTCATCGGGTTGCTGTAGTATCTTCATCTCACGTTTTGAGTCTCGATTTCTTTCCCTACCAAGGTAACTCAGACGTCCGACATCGATCCACATGTCCCCTCCTCTTTTTCGAATTCCCCCCTCTTTAGTACGACCCCGAGAGAAGACTTTGATTTTTTATTCGGGATGTCCTAACCTACTCGTCCAACAGTCTTGCGTTCTTTTCTCCCCTCCTCGCACGTATGCAGCTTTTCTTTTCTTCATCTGGACCCCCCCCCCCAATGGACCCCTATTTCCTGCTAGAGGTAGCACTGATAATTTCACGCGCGTCCGGGTCCCTTTCTGCGGTAGTTCTGTGAGCTTTTCATTGAGGCCCCTGACTTTTTTCTCCCCAGTCTCCGCTTCCTCGCGTGTTTTTCTGATATCCCTTCCCCCAGAATAGGCCCAATGCTGCCGACCGATGGGAATTCTTACAGAGAGTCTCATGAGCCTGACGAGATCTGATTGACTCCACCTTTACTTTGGTACCTCAACTCTCAGACGCAGTCGAGCACCCCAGTAATAGCCCCCCCCCCCCTACTTTTCGCGAAAGTGGACAGCTTAATTTTCCTTTCTTTGTTTCTATCCTTTTCATTTTATCTTCCTGGCCTAGAAAGCTTTACCTCTCGCATTTTTGGATATACCCGAGATCCCCCAGCATTTCTACGCAATAGGCCCCCGCCCTGTCCTATCTTTTTTCCTTATCCCCCAGAAATCGACCTACAGATTTAGAGCTGCCGGCAAATACGGACGAGGAAGACTAGAATTCCCCGTCCGAGCTCGCGCCAAGTTTTTTTTTTCGTTCCCGGCAAGAGATTGAGCGTTTTTTTTTAGCCTTCCTGAGCTGGCAATTCTTTCCTCTCCTTTTTTTGTTGAGGATGATGAAGTCATCCGATCAAGTATAGTTTTTTGAATTGTAGTTTTCGTCTATTGCTTTTTGGTCCCGGTTTTTCTTACCCGATAGGTTTTTTCCCCTAGCTTCCCAGTTCCCCCGCATATCACGTCCCCTGTTCCCTTGAACCGCATTTTTACTTCTTTACGCACGACTTTTTGAGAGTATCCTGTTTTCTTTTGCGCAGGCCCTACTTAGAGACAAGCCACTTTCCCTAGTTTTAGTTTATTACGCGAGTGGGCCAGTCCACGAACCCTGAGCTTCGATTCTATTCTACGCTCTTCAAGACTTTTCCCTGACTTGTTTTTACCAGTAATAACAATGCTCGTCGGTATGATTTTTGATAGCAGCTTCTTTGTTGGTTTTTCTGGAACGTCTTCTCCTCCCTTGAGCCTTTCTTCAAGAGGGAACGGCCCTTTTGCCGCGTATCGCGAGCAGTCGACGCCCCTCGCCCGCGGTTCGCCGCCCCAAGCCCCAGCGTGGGCCTTTTTTCCTGTCCTTCAAGAGCCCTTTCCAAGTTCCCTTGATTTTTTCGTTAGTCGTTGAGATTCCTCCTTTTCCTCCGGCGTTTTTCGGCCAGATTAGAGCAGGTTTAGGAGATTTACCCTTTCCCAACAATGGTTTCCTCGCCCGTTATAGCTTCCGTTGGAAATCGGATCCTTTTGCGGCTCTTTTTGTTGCAAGCCCTCGCCTTCTTTTCGTTGATAAATATTAGTCCTGACTCCCGGCCGTTTCACATGCTGTCTGTTTTTGCACCTCCGTCCTCATTCAAGTCCCTCTCTCTGCGTTCACTTTCTGAAAAGAAGTCTGGTGAGTCCCCCGGCCCTATGATTGCCCCTACAAGCCTGTGATAACCCGCTCACCTTCCACGTTTTTTTCCCTCGCTTCGATCGTCACCCTTTCCCCTTGCCGCCTTGAAACTCATAGCCTCTTCTTTTCTCGGGGTTCCTGTCGACA
>Ga0179593_1405168_pt1 | contig 11076 bp, 12 predicted proteins | sample CZODoug2_1_08_16_FD_185931 | JGI IMG/M metagenome (GOLD analysis project Ga0179593, IMG submission 185931) | Vadose zone soil fungal communities from Angelo Coast Range Reserve, California, USA - CZODoug2_1_08_16fungal (PacBio error correction) | ecosystem: Environmental > Terrestrial > Soil >... | reverse complement strand
GCTTTTTCTCTCATACGTTCCTGACGTTCGGCGGAACGTCTTTTAGTTTTTTTTAGATAAATGTTTCTTTTGTTGTTTGCGTCGTTCTCTTGTTCAACTTATTTTCGTGGGACAGTGACTGTTCTTTTTCCCTGTGCTGAAACCTGATTTCTTGCGATGACCGACTTCGGGGGTCTGAATGCGTTTCACCTAAAATGGAGACTGGTTTTGGCGGGATTCGTTGCACCCGCAGTTCTCCTTTTTTTTTCTGGCACTCCCAGCCGCTCTCGTCTCGCGGTCCTTTCTCTCGACATAACCCCCCACTGCATTCCGCGATTTTAATGTCCTGACGCCTTTTTTGATGAGTCGTTACCTTGTCAGCTCTCCTAGCCGGCCTAGCTTTTCCCCTGATCGAGCTTTCGCGTTTTTCCAGTGCGGCTGGCGATGCTTGGCTTCTTCTCTTCGCACGATTAAGTCTCCCCCTGTCCATTTTTTTTCTGAGTTGGCCCCGCAGTTCTGGCCGGCTTTTTTTCCGAGTAGATGCTTTATTCCCTCCCTCCGTGACCTGACGGCGGTGCTTGTTATTATTTTCCACGGTCCAGGTTTCAAGAAATTAAACCACTTCTCTTCTTTCTTTAAAGTGCCCTCTGGCTTTCGTTGCTCTTTTTGGCTTCCCTTTCTCCCCCCAGGCGTGGATGAGACCAATCCCGCTGGCTTGTTAATTCGCTTCATATTTCCAGGGAATTTCGTGACTCCGTGGTTTCCCTCAGCAGGGGCGATCCGCTGGGGCGTGTACCCAACCTCCGACACCGCCGCCCCACTTTTTTCCCCCCCTGTTTCCGGATGCTTTTTTCCCTTCGAATCGCCCCTTGCAGATTTTTCGATTGTCTCGGCCCTTTTACTTAGACACGATTATTTTTTTTTTCGCTTCCGTTTTTCCCAATGAGTCTCCTTTTTCTGGACAGCGGCATCTTTTTAAGCTACACCTGCCTTCTTTCCCGCTTCTCCCTAATCTTTGAAGTTTCGCCTTCACACGTGGCCTTTCGATCGGGGCAGATTGTTGTTGGCCTCTCTGCATCTCCGTCCGTCCCCTTTCGGAATCACCACTTTTGCAATCAATCGTAGTTCTTGGCCCATTGAAAGGTGCCTGATTGACAGCTTTCTTTTTTGGGGTTCGCGCTGTGATGCCCTCTAAATAAGGTTCCCTTTATACATTCCGCTTCTCCCTATTATCCCTTTCTGGCTAGTTTGGAGCCGCTGGGGGCTGTTTCACTCTCAAGAAGGCACCTTTTGTCATTTATGGTTGGGGGTTTCTCTCGGGTTGCTGCAATCTCCTGGTTTTTTTTTTTGGTCTGAAATCTATGTCTACGTGATTCCCCCCCGCCCCTTTTTGTGATGACTGCCTCGCGATTGTCGAATTTTCGCTTCGAATTTCGTCCTAGCTTCTTCCCGTTGATGGGTTCTCAGTTCTGCAGCTCTGGATTTTTTGCCTTTGGACCACAGGTGTTTTCCTTTCTTGGGACGGCAATAACATGGCTCTTAAGTCTCTCCCTTGGCTTTAGCACTTCTCTCTTTCCTCATGGGGCTGCCCGTCTCTTTTTGACCTGTTCTTTCTGCGTTGGCAGTTTTTTGCGGTCGCTGATATAGTGACTCGGTTCTTTTTGATCTTTGTCGTTTTTCGTTTCGATTTTTTATTAATCTCAAGATTATTATTGACGTTAACTAAACTTTTCAATCAGTTCTCGACATTTTTTGGTAGCCGTTTAGCGTCATGGTGCCCGCCCCTGTCGTTTTCACTCCCTGTACCTTGACTTTGTCTTTTTTCTTTGTTATGGCCAGCCTCGTCGTCCTGATAGTTCTTTCTTCCCTCTCACGTTTCGACTCCCTTTTTTCCCCCCCGTCACAGCTCCTTTTTCTTTTTTTCCACTGTACCTCTGTCCTTTCTTTACCGTGGTTTATTACCTTTTCTTCATGGTTCCCACTTTTTCCTTATTATCAGTAACCTGCACCATCTGCAGATTGTGCATTCTTTTTCTCCTTAGTGCATCATGCTCTCCCCCCCCTAAAAATTGCGTTGTTCTGCCTTGACCCCTCTCTTCCCAAGACTTTTATGAGAGTGAATTTCGTAGCTTTTCCTTTTTTCTGCCCAAAGTTTTGATTTTTTTTTGTTGATTTCCCCTCCGTTTTTTTTCTGTGATTGAGATCGACGATGCTCTTTTCGCTGGTGTTTTAGTTTCCAGAGAGGGGGTAGGGTGCCGCCCTACTAATTATCGCCCAGTTTCTCTCTGTGTTTGAAGTTTTAGAGCTTTTGATAGTAAGTGTGACCTGGCAGTAGTTTTTTCTTTCCTCAATATTCTTCAATACTGTTCTCGTTTCCCCCGCAAATATCGGATAGGGCTTGCATTCTTTTTCATTCCGTACTAAGCCAATGGGGACGGCAATTCCTTCGGATGTTCTTTCTTTTTCCTTGTTTTTTTCCTCTGGATGATTTCGATTGCTCCCGCCTTGCCCTGTGTCCCCGGCTACCGCGAAATGGTTGCACCCGTTCTTCCTTTTCAGCCTTCTCTGTTTCCCCCCCGACGGTGCGAAGTCCTTTTTTTTTTTCTTTTTCAAGCCGGGGCGTTTGTTGAGTGTTATTCACCGGAGACTCCTTTTTCTGAGAAAAAGCCCATCCTGCCTCCGTACATTTGCTTTTCCCTAGACTTCGACCTTTGCTTACAGGCCTCAATTCAATCTCCTTCCTTTCGTACTTCCCCTCGTTCTATTCTTCTACGAACCCCTGCCACCTCTCCTCCTTTTTTGTCTCCCTTGTTGTTTTTTGAGAGATCCCTTTTGAGTGGGGCGCGTCTTTTCTTTCAGAAACGCTTTCAATACTTGAGCTTGACTTGCTTTTTTTCTTCCCTTTTGACATAGAGTCTATGTTACAGGCGCGCTGCCTTCTTCCTTATTGCCGGTTTTAGGGCCTTTCTGTTTCTCCCTCCACACCAGCTTTTTCCTACATCCCCTTTTCCCCCTCTTTTGGAACTTGTCTGGCGGTCTTTTCGCAGGCGGAGCTCCGACCGGTTTTTTCGCCCATGCGCTCCCTCTTTGCGAAAAATTTGATGGTCTCCCAGTGCCCGTCGCGCGCCGCCTTACCTTAAACCAAATTTTACACCGACTGATTTCTTTTCTAAGGATGTCCCGCGGGCCAATGGCGTCCAGCCCTTCCTCATCAGGTCCCTTGACCGATGTCATCTTTCTTTTTCAAGGTAACTTCATTGAAAGTTCCTTCTTTTTCATCCCGCTACATATACACCGTCTGCCCTGATCTTCCGACCATTCACCTTCAACGGACTCGTCTTCTTACACTTTTTCCCCTATAATTGGTTGGGATTCTTGGTTTTATTCCCCCCCCTGACCACTTAACGGTTCCCCCTCGACACTTCCCTCGTCTTAGCTTCAACCGAATCGCACCCACAGGTCCTGTTTTTTCCCCCCCACACCCCTCGACGATCAGTCTGGCCTTTCCCTCTAGTCCTAACTTCTCGCGCCACTAGATTTTCCTCTTGCCGCTCTTTCTTAAAAAGAAAGTCGGACTCCGGTTCTTCCAGGAAATCATCTCCCTCCTCTTCTCACAATATTGAAAGCTTTTTTGATTTCTTTTTTTGACTGATATTAGAAGGTTTTAGGTTTTACCAGTCTTCTTCTTTTGTTCCTTCAAAACGGTAAACCTCGGGTCACCTCCAGGACTTACAGTGTTAACTTTCCTTGGCGGACGTGGTCAACCCTGTCCTTCTTCCGTGCCGGGTAGAAGGCATGAGCCCCCTTCTTTCATTTCCGGCTGGGACAATTTCCGAAGGAGAATACGTTCAACATGTCTTTTCTCCCGGATCCCCTCCTACGCTGCTTTCATTTTTCTGAAAATTGAGTTCGGTACGGTCCTTGATGACGGTCTCGGTCGAAAGTATTTTAGTAGGTAGCCTTCCCCTCGTTTCTCCCACCCCTCCTTCGCCTCTTCTATCACAAAGGGAACCTATTCGTCCTATCCGCGACCTCCATTAACTTCCCCCCTCTCTTAGCATTCATAGGCGCGCCCACCCTTCAGGATCGATTTACTTTCCCGTCACAATCAGCGTCAGCTTTCTTTTTCCTAACTGGCGAATAAATAACCTTTTTTTTCTTTTACTTCACCAGTTCCATCCCTCCTTTCTTATCAAGGAACGCCCCTTTTTTGTAAGAGAATTCGTTTCGACTGCTCCCCTCTTACTCCTTAGGAACTCGATTCTTCCTGTATTACGGCGCGATCGTTTTGCCCCCACGCCCGTCCTACCTCTCAGCAACGCAAGGAAGCTTCCCCCAAAACTCCCGATGCCCCCCTTCGAGGGGCGCCTTTTTGGCCACCACGACCCTTGTTCTCCAAATAAATTCGTAACCTCTGCCTAGTGAGGTCTAACCCCCTTCCCTCCCCCGGAAATCGCAAGAATTCTGCCTCCCCAAAACGGATATCGCTTCGCTTTGCAGCCGTTTCCTATTCGGCAGGAGAATTGATGGCCCGTTTTGGCTGAATCACCATAGGACAAGGCCGAATTCTGACATTTTCCCACCAGGCAACCTTTCCCAGAGACTCATGTTGTTGATGTCAATCCTTTTCGCTTGCTGATAGTCCAGTTGGTCGGGCCGCAAGTGCCAGTTGCAATTGAGGCCGATAGGGCAACCGAGTTCAACCCTGATATCGGTCCGAAGTACAGTCTGATTTTTGAAGAGTTGCAGTCTTCTAAAAGTATCCTGCCTTTTTCCGGCCTTTTTCCTTTCGTTTTCCCCCCCCCCCGGCACAGCGCGCTCCACGAGCCGCACCGGAGTATCCTTTACATTTCAAATAATCCACGCCCCTTATGAATTTTTTTTCTATCTGACTGTCCTTGGTCCTACTCTCTTTTTTCCCCTCCCCAGCCTCAAGGCAAGACTTTTTCTGCCGTTCATCAGCGCCGAATTGTATTCTTGATCATGTCACGCTTGCTTTTTCCGTAGTCCCCGGAGTCGATTCCTTCTCCAGTGACGCGCGCCCCTATGTCCTTGCTTTCTTTCCGAATCTTGCCTGTCTCATGCAATGCTTCTGAAACATACCGGCCGCCGTCCCAGCCCCTCCTTCCCTGCTTTCTTTCCATCCTCCATTAGCCTTTTGTCCTGGCATGTGAAAGTCTTCCTGCCTGAACTCCCCCTCCTTCAGGTTCGCCTCCCCAGAATTCACTTCTCCTCCTCCCGGCCTGTACTCGTTCTAATCGCCGTTTTCCTATGCCTTCTCGATTGGAGTGTTCCGATTAGCCTGACCACCCATGGTTTTGTCGCCCGAAGACCTTTCCAAACGGGCTAACTTTAAAGAACCTCCCCCCCGTCTTGTCTGGTAAGAAAGCAACAGGAATACGAGCCTTTTTTCTGCTTCTCAGTCCCTTTCCCCCCCGTCCCCCTGTGCGCCGCTCTCTCAGTCCCCCGCTCCGACTCACCTTTTATCCATCAGACTCACTACTTTCGCGAGACGTCGGCGCGGGAGCCCGCCCCCTTTCCCCAATCCCTTTTAATATCCTCTTTTTTGTTTTTTCTCTAGCTACAGGGGGGCTGTGTCTCAGAGCTCCAAATCCCTGGCAGGACCAAAAATCGGTTTTCTCCCCATAAACTTTTTCGTGGGGTATTTCTTCTTCGTTCCTAGCGAGATATCCCTGTTTTGGTTTTTCCTAGGGACTGGATTAGACCCTTGATGTAACGCTGAGTTTCTGGGCTTTTGAGCCCTCCGGAGTGTGCGTATTGCCTTCTTTCTTGACTCGTGCCTTTTTGCTGGGTTATTTTTCAAAAGCCACCTTCTTGCCCGTTCCATTCCCTGGTGACCAGAAGCATTTTTCCTCGACTACCTATAACTTCACCCCCCGACTCCTTCTCAAGTGAATTTCCGGGGCAGGATACTCCTTCCGTTCTCTTTTCGTTACCTGAGCCCTCTGTCCTCTACCTTCCATTTACGCAAAACTCTGATATTTACTCGCAGGGCGTCGTCCTTTTTTCTGGGGCTTTCTAGGTTTTCTCTTCGACAGTCCTCTCTCCTTGCGAAAGATTCTCGATTTTTCTTCAAGATCGACATGCCGTTGCGAGTTCTTTTCTTTTTCTTCCTTGCTCTGGGGCTCTCTCTTAAATTTACCTTCAGCGGTGCGTATTTTGGTTTTCCACGGCTCTCCTTCACACTATTACACCCTTGCGGGTTGATTTCGAACGGTGTCATCCACCTCTGGGGCGTTTTGATCGTGTTGGCGGCGGCTTCCCAAGGGCTGTTTTCTCTGCCCATACAGTCTTTCTCTTCCTTCCTAGCGCAAATTCATCATTTTGGAGGTGGGTCATAAGAGTTTTTTCCTGCGGGCCTGGTGCACAATCACGCCGCAACCTGCCTACAATTTTTTTTCCTTGGTTGGAACTTCCGCCCATCACAGCACCCAATCCCTTTTCAGGTCGCCATGTTCCTTTTTTCTTTCCCTCATATCTTTGTTGCTCCTAGGTTCTTCTCTTTTTCCCAATGACCTGACATCGGTGATGGCCTCTGGTTGAACGCACATGATTCTCCCTGAATTAAAGAGCCTCGGGATAACACCCGGTCATGAGAGTTTTTTTTCTTTTGAGGTGTGAAATTTTCTTGCAGGGCCAAATTTTTTATTCGTCCGCCACTTCATTCAGGCTCCTGAAGAAACAATTCCCGGCTTGCCTACACCCGCAACCGAGACGGGTGGGTTCGCGCGTCTTTAGCTTTTTCTCCTTCTTTCCTTTTTTTATACCTCCACTGCCGGATGCTCACGAAGAGGGTTGTTTGTGAGCTGTTGCGTGGTTTTTTCTCAATACAGGGCACCTTAAGGCAGTCTGTCCTGTTTTGAGCTTTTGCGGTGTTGGGCTTGCACAGTTCATCTCGGTTTTTTTGCGCAGGGAAAGTATCTTGATTTTTCTTTCCAAGCTCGGTTTCCCCCTTCTAGTGTGCGGGTGCGATCGTTTGTAAATGGCGGTTTATTTTTTTCCGGGGTTGTCTTATCCTTGGCTTTTTCCTCCCGGTGTTATTGATTCTTCCTCTTTCCGAGAGAAACTGTTAAGCTGGCGATATGCCTGAATTCTATACTGTTCAGTTCTTTTGTTTCTCCCCAGGGATATGCGGGAAGCACTGTATATGCTTTTGGGTATTAGTCTATATTTTCTTCCGAAGGTTTCTCCCCCCTTAGATTGGTTTTTCTCCTCCGAGGGTTCGATCAAGACTTCTCTCCGACTTGACCTGAACTTACCGGTTATAATCAACCTTCCGGAGTCATGCTGGCTTGGCTTTTTTTGTTCAAGGTAACCTTTTTTGGTTCCCCCCTTCGTTCCGGCCTTGCGTTTTCTTGGTCTCTTTTCGGCCGACGTTTTTTCTGCCGGCATCGTCCCGACTTACGTGTGACCATTCCAGGCCTTTTCCTTGTGTGCGGAGTTCCCTTTTTTTTCACATGGCTGGTGACCGTTGTTCATTCTGAAGAAGGTTTCCCCCCCCCAGCGGAACCTCGATCTCTCCGGCAACCAGCCGCTGCCATGTGAAAAACTGTCCCTTATCTTTGAGACTTAATTTTTTCCTCTTAAACGCAATTGCGGTTGTTTGCTGTTTAGGGCAAGAGGTCAAATTTTGGTAGCGGTCCTTTCCCCCCCTTACGCGATTGTAGTTGCCTGCCCCTTGGGTCGATGGTTGTTCCTTCCCCCCCTGACCTGATTTTCTTATTCGCTGGTACGTATGGGCCTTTATATGTCTTTCTCAAGATGCTTATGCTGTTCCTTTTTTTCAGCACAACTACTTCCTCTCCCCCTTCGATGATTGTTTCCTTTTCTCCTGGCCAGGGTGCGTCCGTCGGTTATGGCGCGATTAAGATTCCCTTTCCCTCCCTTTTTCCCTGATGCTGCCCACCTATCAATTACATCGGATTCGTTTTTTGCTGGTTTTTTATGCGGAGGCACTCCCAATTTCTCTGGTCCCTTTCTTCTTGGTTATAGGTTTCAGATTTTGCTTGGGGTTTGTAAATGCAGTTTCTTCTCCCCAAGACGATAACTTTTTTTTTTTTTGTCGGCAACCTTGGTGATTTTTTCTCCCATGTCTCCGCATTGGTTTTCAACGCCTCGCCCACGCGTCCAATCCCACTCAGGCGAGATTAGGATGTCTTTTTTTTCGTTCTTGGATTTGTTCTGGTAACATTTTTCTTCTCGTTGACGAAACCGTGGCATTTAGAAAACTTTGCTTTGTTCCCTTGGAACAGTTGGTCCATCGTTCCTACCAGGATCGTGTTCTTTGCTCCCTTAAAACCTACCATCTCTCTCTTTAATCTTGTTTTTTTTTTCGGGGGGCTTGACCGCATTCACTGTATTCTAGTAACTTGATATATTTAGTCCAGGTTTCCCATCTCCCTTCCCCCTAGGACTTTCTCCATTCGCCTCGTTTTTGGAAATGTCTTGCCGGTGTCTTTTTATTTTTCCCATAACAGACTTCCAACCCCCTTTCCCTACTTGCTCAAATATTCAGATTCCTAATTTTTTTAACTTGCGAGGGCGTTCGTCCTGAAGGGAAGGTCTCTCAAGGGTTAGCCCCAACGGCCTTTTTCTTCAAAAGCTCCAAGGGAGCCTTTCGTTCTCCTTTCCTGATCTTTACCCACAGTCCATGGTGAGCACCTATAAGGTCTACCCCTCCTTGCGGACAAAGGAGTGCTCCGCGATGCCGGTCCCTGGCCCCCTCTATCTTTTTTTTGACTCTTTTGCCCGGAACTTACCTTCTGCTGAAGCCGCGCCATATACCCGTCCGTTTTTCCGCACCCTGACCCCCTCTCCCCTCATTAAACGTCTCGGGGACCCTTTTAGGCGCCCTTTTTGGTTGTTTTGTGGTCGTGGTTCACCTGTTTTAATGCGGCGCTCACACACCCTTTCCTCCTGACATCGTCTCGCGGCCCGTCCTTTTTCTGATGAAATCACCCACTCTCGCTCCCGGAAAGCTGCGTCTTTCTCGACCTCGCGCCACTTCGATTTTCCCTATTTTTGCTTCTTTGCAGTACCTCAATTTGACCGAAAGCAGATCCTCTCTCTCAAACAATGAAGCGTTTCATGGGAAGCGAGGGTGTGATTCCTGTCTTTATTCCTGTCCGCGGGTTCCCCCCCCCCCCCAGTACATGTTCGATGCACGAGCACTTTTTCCCAGGAATTACCTTGACCCTCCCGCACTTCTCCCCATGGCTTTATGGACTTTTTTTTGTTTTTGGGATACGACTTCTTTCCCCCCCCCTCTTCCTTCCGCCCGAGGCTGGCCACACACCTCAAGTTCCGGCGACCCCCCTTCCCTTCACTGAGACCGTTTTTTTTTACGTTCAGGGCGGCCTAGGCGTTTTGGTTCAAATGTGATGTTTTGTTTTTCTTCTCTTGAACAAACGATTCGGCTCAATCCCTCTATGGCGCAGTTCCCGGGCTTTAACTTTCTTCTTTTATCAAGATGGCCTGTTTTCTTTTTTCACATTCAACCGGGGCCCCGCTCCCCTTCCCCCTTTTTAAAGTCCCGGCGCAGCCAATACCTGAACTTCTCGTCCTTCTTCTATAAATATTCCTTCCTTTCATTAATGTCTTCTCCGGAAAATCGCCGCTTCCCGTTTCCCCATCCTGTCCACCGGGCTTCTTTCCGAGACTTCAGAGGCCGCCTTCCCCTGTTTTCTCCCTTGACCACCATTGTAGAATTGTCCTCGATTATGGTTTTGTTTTTTTTGTATTTTTTTTTTTTTTTTTTTTGCGGTCCCCCCCTCTTCCACCAAGCGAGTAGGAGGCCTAAGTACGATTGCTGGTTCAGTACACGGCGCATCTTCGTTTTTGCGGATCCTCCCCCGACCCTCTGTCCCCTCATGACGAGGGGTGCGTTTCAGAAGCTGCGCCACCCCGAACCGTCCCCCCCCCCCCCCGTTTTTTCGTAGGAAGAGACTCGGACTACCTTTTTATCCTCGGCACTCCCCTTTTCCCCCCCCGGACGATGCTTTTGTGCAGGTCACTTTTCATTTCCGCTTCTGGCTCTCTGAACTTCTTTTGGTTTTGCACGTCCTTTTTGGCTCCGCTGCCATTTGTCCCTGCACAATCTGCTTCTTTTCCTTTATTGCTGCCCTTCCCCTCTTGTCTCTTGATCGAGTTCCCAGCTCATTGGGTCTCTGAAGAAGATTAGGCTCACCGCTCTCATTAATTGGACCGCTGCAGGGAACGTTTACCCTGACTATGTCGTTGCCTTTCCCAGTGACTAGCTCCTAGTCCAATTCTTTGAATGATTCAACAGAAGGCCCCCTCCGTACCCCATTTGATTTTTTTTTTGGCGCGTTGTGCCCCGTGTCCCTCCTCTCCGAGATCATCTGACACTTCTCTATCCTTCCTCCCGAAACGATTCCCCTTTTTTTTGTTCTAGAATAGTAGAACGATCCAGAATGTTCCTGGTCCATTCCCTCCTGTAAGCCGCCCGATCCTTGCTCTGTCTTTGATGCCGTTTCGACTCCCCCTTGTATTTTTCTGGAATTTTTTTCCCTAATGCTCGCCGGCCTTCCTGGCGTATTTTTCTCGAGAGCACTTGGCTCATTTACTGTCAGTCAGTCTCTCTTGGGTCTCGTTCTTATCCAGATCTCCAGTTCTCATTACTGTTCTCCTCCCTCTTTCCACGATCCCAGCCCTCCTCATCCACTTTCCTTTTTCACTCAGATTTTCATTAGCGATTCTCCTTTCTCCTTCTCCCTACTCCAAGGTAACGGAACTCCCACTCTTCCTGGCTCCGCCTTCCCTTTTTCCATATAGAGTTGATTGTTTATCGGTCATTTTTTCTGCCTTATATGCTTCTTGGTCGCCTCGTTCACGTACTTCCCCCTTTTTGTCGCACGATCCCCCCAAAACGTTCACGCTTTTGATTTTCTCTCACCCTCTCTTGTTCGTCCGTCCCTTCCTCCGGATCAGCGGTTCCGGCTCCGGCTCTCCCCTCAAGAAACCACTTTGCGACGATCTCTAATCAGCTCGCCCCCTCCAGGTTCTCCCTCACTCCCCTGACGTTTCCGTCTTTTCCGGTCTTTTGAGAGCCCGGCA
>Ga0179593_1271928_pt1 | contig 11076 bp, 12 predicted proteins | sample CZODoug2_1_08_16_FD_185931 | JGI IMG/M metagenome (GOLD analysis project Ga0179593, IMG submission 185931) | Vadose zone soil fungal communities from Angelo Coast Range Reserve, California, USA - CZODoug2_1_08_16fungal (PacBio error correction) | ecosystem: Environmental > Terrestrial > Soil >... | reverse complement strand
TTGGTCGGGATCGACAGGGCCCGTTTTTTTCCAGTAGCAATTTTTCCCTCAGTGCCCGGCCTTGCGATTTACACCAACAGCCCTGACCTGCCGGAAAGTTTTGCCGTTCCCCACACAGGGGGGCCCCCACCCACCGACTCCGCGTCTATCTATCATTTTTGCCGCTATTGTTTTTGAGGCGCCCCCCGGCCATCACCCCCCCCGTCTGCTTGTCCCTCAAAAGCTGTCCCGGAACCGTGGCGTTGACTGAGGTGCTCCCCCGCGACCTGCATTTGACGTTTTGGCCGGGCAGAATGTTTTAACCCCCTTTTCGTTTGCTTGTGAACACCGCCCCGCCCCTTCCGCTTCGCCAGAGCCTGTTGTGAACCAGACCGTTCCCTTTTTTTTTCAGTGGCTTGATCTTTGGGGCACCCTGGCCGCACTCCGCGCTTTCTTTTATGCATTCCCCGGGCGTGCGGGCCACAGTGTAGACGAGCAGATGACTACCCCTTTTTTGTCGGGTATGTTTGCGGTCTGACGGCCGGGCCAGTTTCTTTGCACCCGAGGCAGTGCCCCCCCCCCCCGGCAGTTCTTCGAGGTGAATGGTTTTTTCCCGGGCACTACAGGTAATGTCGAGCATGGATGGTCCTGCCTCCCTTCAGGCGCTGCCTGCTTCCGCTTTTCTTAAGGGGTTGATGTTTTTTTCGAGAACTCCCTTTTTCTGGCGAGGCCCCCCCAATTCTCGCCGTTTTCACGTGTCCCCCTGCCCCATACCCCCCCCCCCAGGAGTTTACCGTAGGCCCCCCGTTGTATGTTAGCGCTTGTTGTTTTTAGTTTCGACTATTCCCCCTGGCGGTCCGATTCCTCCAGTTCCCAGGCCCCCGGGTTCGGAAGAAAATCGCCGCCATTCGGAAGTTGAGCATACAGTCCCCCCCCCACCGCCGATGATACCCCTTCTGAATGAGGGTTTACTTGCCAGGCGGGCTTTTTTCCTTGGCGTCAGACAAGCCCCTTTCTTTCTTTTGAGGTACCTCCGGAGGAAAGGTTGTTTGATGGTTTTTTTACTGGAATTGGTCACTTTTTCTGCACAACCCCTCGACTCTGGACCCCCGCGGGTTTCTGTCACGGCTTTGGTCGCTGCAATTTTGGGGTGTTCAGTTTGCCCGAACCAGTGCTCACCCACTGCCGTCCAACCACACCATCTTTTCGAGGTGTCTCTGGGTCCACCCCCGATTCATCCTGTCCCCCAACCCTCCAAGTCCCTGATCTTGTAGAGAATTTTTTTTTTTTTCTGGCATGTTTTGGGCGACCCGTGGCGGCGAAAAATTAGGGTTTTTACGTTGGAAAAACATGATACGTTTTTTTTTAAGGACGCCCTGATAACCCCCAGGAACATCTTACCCCCTTTGACGATTGTCGCCCCTAGACCACTGTCCTTTCATCTTCGGACTTTGACTGAGTAAGATGACCTGGACCTTTTTACGTAGTCGCCAGAGTGGCAGATCACAAGGCCCACGGCTATGCAGGGCAGAAATTGGGGGGCTCCCATACACGTTTGGACCCTTTTGATACCCCATTTCATCTCGACCAACCCGGTCGGTGCATGTTATGTAGTCTTTTGTCCCCCCAGCACCTCGTCGGCGGTTTTTTCCCTACAGTCCTCCCTTTTCTTGGGAAGGCCTCATTCTCCCCCAATGGGCATAGCGGACGGAAACGGATGGTGTTTTAAACAGGTACGTGCCGGTCGTCCGGTTGCGGTCATGCTTGCAAACTGACGGGTTTTTTTTTTGTTCGTAGGGCGAGTGAGTGGTTGCCCTGGACTCCTCCAGCCGACGATGACGTTTTCGCTTTCCTTTTTCCAGTCTTTGGTTTGGACCCAAGCCCCCTCCCCCGATTGGCGACGGCTATTAATCTCTTTTCCTTTTTCCTCCCCACTTTTGTTTTTGTTTTTTTGTGATCCTATTTTTTCCGCCGACGGGCTTGTGACCCAAAAGTTCGTACCGATAGTCCCCCCAACTTCGAATTTAGGGGTGGTTTTACCGTCTGGGCTGGGCCATTCACTCAATCTTGCGGACGCAGTTAGAGACGTGTAATTTCTGCATTTCCTCCCCCGCCCCCTTTGGTTTGCCTTGCGGTGACTAGTTGCGTTTTGAGCGTCCCTTTCCTCTCGGGGCAGTTTCTGCCCCGTCGCCGTCTTTCCGGCTTGTGGTGCAAGTGGTTCTTTTTATTTTACGATTTTGTTGACCCCTCCTGCCTCACCTCATGGGGGTTTCGGCGAGGTCTTTTTTTTACTGACATCTCCGGAATCATGAGGCGGCCCGATAATTTCTGATTTTTTATTGGAAACCTCCCTTTTCTTGTGCCTGAGTCTGTTCCAATTCTTATCTTCGATGGTCCCGGGCGACCCTGGAGACGATGAAAATTTCCGGCCTCCCTCCCTTTGGTTACATCTTAGATTTTTTTTTTGGAATTGCCCCTCCGTCGAACCCCATGGCCCTTATTTTATAAGTTTTTATCGTCTTGTCCGCCCCACCCCTTAACCTTTCTCGTTTTTTCCACCCCTCCGATTCTAATGATCTTCCCGTCTGGCCCCTCATGACGGATCGATGCTTCTCTGGCTCAGTTCGCATTAGTTTTTTGAAGACATGTGTTTCTTATACACCATTCTGCCGTCCGACAATTTCCCCCTTGTTTTTGCTTTGTTTTTGTGCCCCCCCCTGGTTTGCATGTCCCTCAATGGCTCTTTTTAGGTTGGTTGGAGGGCATTAGTGGTTTCATCCAATTTCACCCTGTTTCCCTTCGGCTGGTTTCCCTTCGCCGGCCTTTTCGGTTGCCCCAAAGCTTACAATTTTCCCACGCAAGCCTTTTTTTTCTGCTATAGTTCGAGATGGTCCCTGGGCTTTTTCCCTGGTATGGCGTTTTCTCCTTTCCGCCGTTGGTCCCTTTCATTTTTATCGCCAGGTCTCCTTTCTCCTGTGTCTGTCTGTTTTCCGGCTCTTTTTTCTTGTTTTTTTTTTTCTGGTGTCTGCCGCTCGGCCTTTGTTTTGCTCGTCCAGCACTTGGCCTACTTCAGGGGCTGGTGGTTTTTGGTGGTGTACTTTTTATGAGAGACACGCTTTGCCTGGCTTGTTCGGCACGCTTGTCTACATTCGGCGCGTGATGCAGATGGCCGCTTGTGACGATTTTCACACGCCTTGTAGAAAATTGTCCCTTGGCGATTCTTGTATTTCTGGACATAATTTGGGGCCCCCGGTTCGGTGTTTGACCCTGTTTGTAAGACCTTTTCGTACCATAATTTTTTCGTCTTGGGGGGCCTGTCTATTACTTTTTACTTAAGAATCCAAGTTTTTCTGGGGCTAGTGTTTCTTTATGTTTACCATCATCAGGGGTCTGACAGTTCAGGATGCTTTTTAGCCCCGATCCTTGCCCCGCGAGGAATGCGACTTTTTGACTTGAACCACAAACCCTTGATTCCGGTGCTATTTCAAACAGGTTCTACGGAAACCCTTTGCCAATGTTACTCCTGGAGTTCCCCCAAAAAAGTTCTATTTACCTTTTTTTTTTTGGTTTATACAGCCACATTCTGTGTTCCGTTTTTTATGACTATCTTTGGATGGATTGAGGCGTCGGAACCCCCCCCCCCCCCCCCACTTTAAATCTTGTGCCCTTTCCATGAGTTTTGCTCATGGCTTGGTGGCCTTTGGGTGGCGTGCGCTTTCTTGTACTGGCCTGGCGGTCGGGCGCCGTTTGGACCCCACCCTGTAGAGGCATCTCATGACTTTGCTATCACAGAACAGGTCCTGTGACAAGGGCATTGGTAGACGATAGCCTCGCGGCCCATCAAAGGATGTTTAAGAGGCCTAGTCTCAAGGCCTGGCACTTTTTTCGCAGCCGGGTTTTTTGTCCCTAGGCCTTTGATTCAATTGAAAATTTTTGCTTTGTTATATCTGGCAGTAAAACTTTTTTTTCATTTCTTCACCATTTCCACCTCCTTTTTTTGAATTCGTCCGGATAGTAGATACTGAATTGTAATCCAGGATTATGTTGGTCCTTTCTCTTCCCAAATATTCAGTTTTTGACCCCGAACCTTTTTTTTTTTAATTCTAGGAGTTGTTCCGCCGAAAATTTTCCGCTCGAGTTACCGCTTACCCCCAAGTCCCCCCCTGGTCCGCATCCCCCATCGAGGTTGCCCCCTCTTGTTTTTCTTATCCCCTCTCAGCAGCATACCACCACCCTAACCTCTGCGAGTTTATCGTGCACCCCTTTTTTTTTTTGGTCTCTTGGCTGTATCGTTCCTCTTCCTAAAAAAGTCCCTGGTTGTTGGCAAGTTTCCTCATTTTTCCCCCCCACGGCTGGCTGTTTTGTCGCAAATGGCGTGGTTTTTTTTTATTAGCTTTTGGCCGTCTCTTATTGCTTCCAAGCAACCCCCGTACTTTTAGCCCCGGGGCGTCCTTTTAGTCTCCTGACCCTTTTCCCGGCGGCCCCATGTAGCCGCGCCCCGAACACGGTTTTTTTCTAGCCCCCCTGCTTTCGTCCGGATATTAGTCGTTTGGGTCCTTGGCTAAGGCCGACCTCATTTCGGCATGGTTGCCGGACGGTATTCTTGCCCTGTTTTTTTTTTTTTGTTTTTTTTTTTTTTTTTGCTTAGCTTTTTTGGCACGCACCGGAAATAGCGGCCAAGCTCTATCAGGCTTAACACTTTTGATTCTTTCGGCTCTGGTTCTCCCCCTGCCTGTGCCTGCCGTCCCGGTTTCATGATTGCCACCCTCCTCAAAACGGTCAGAGGCCTTTGAAGCCACGGACAAACCCTTTTTTAGAATCCAGACCCGTTGAGACCAGTCGATCCCCCTTTGCCGTCTCGGTCGATCCCAAATTCCGGCGACATTCTAGGGCCCTAGGCTACCCCGAGGTCGTGTGTCGGTATTGGAGATGGTCTTCCCCCTCCCTTTCGGCCAGTTCTTTTTTTTGCCCCCTGCTCGCTCCCTGACATCTGTCAGGGAAGTTTGTGTGCTTCTTTCGCTTCCCCACCATTTTTCAAATACCGTCTTTTTTGTTCGAGAGATCATTTTCTTTGCTTTCCCGTGCGAAGCAAGCTTTTTGCCCCCAGCCTTGTCTGTATTCTATCTTTTTTTTCGTTTACTGGCGAAGGAGGTCCCCCTTCGACGCTATTTTTTATTTTTTTCCTCAATAGAACTATCGCCTTTCCGGCGCTGGCCGTCTCCCTCCCTGGTTTTGTGCCCCCGGGCTCGTCCCTTGTACTCGGTCCTTTAGCTGCTCGAGGGCTGTCCCCCCCTTTTTCTGGTTGTTTTTATTTTTTTTCGCCCTTTTTCGGGTCAGATGACATTTTGGTTCTTTCTCCCTTGTCCAGTTTATCCCCAGGAGTTCCTCTTGACTCAGCTGTCGGTCCCTTGCCCCTCTTTGGAGAGATTTCCGGCCTTGTGGTGAAGTTGTTTAAGTCTTTCAGGCCCCCCGGTTGGCTTGCCTCCCCTTCTTCCTACTGGTCCCCGGGTGTTTTCGTCTTTCTGCGGCCCTCCGTCAAACTTCTCTTCTGGGAATTTCCCCGGGTCAGACCGAACCGGCCTTTGCGGGGGACGGTGGGGTCCTTTTTCCGGGTCGGCTGCTTCAGCCGCCCGGGTTGATTTTTCCAGCCGGGCTGCGTGCGAGGCGAATCTGCCTACCCTGGGCTCAGGAGACCGGCCTCCATGATCCTTCTTTTTGAACCACAGGCCCTCCCTGTAACCACGTAATAGTTCCCGTCCACCCTTTGGTGCCTCCTCCTGAGTGAACCAAAGGTAGGGTCGCCCCCCCTCCCTTGGTCACGATCGGCCCCCTGTTCGGTGGTGGTGGCTGTTTAGGCGTGAACCAAGTTCCCACCAGGTCGTGATTTGGTTCCCCCCTTTTTGTGAAATTGTTTTCTGTGATCCCCCCTTTGTTTTACCTCTCTTGACCGGGACAACAGGGCGATTTTTTTCAAGCACCTATTTTTACACGATATAGGGTAGGGATTGCCATGTATGCGGATTCCCTCGCCGCCGCACTTGCCCCTGGAATGCTGTTGATTGATTTTTTTCGACCCAGGCCTGTTTGTTTTATCATTTTTTTTTATGGCACGATCGCTGCCCTTCAATGTACCGAGTGGCCAGTGTCCCCCCTCGCTTGCGTCTACGGCGAATTTTTAGGAAAGCATGCGCAGATTATTGTTCCGAAGAGCCCATTCGTGTTTTAGTAATTCCCCGGGGGGCCCGGCCTGGCTCCCTCAACCAATCGACGCCCAGCCGCCAGCATTTTCCCAGGGAACACACCCCACAATTGCAGGGCCCCCCGAGTCATGTTCTTCCGCTTTCCATTCGTGGTGAGCAGAAAATCCCTCAACGCGTACCAGCTGACCCCTGTGAGTTGAGAGGGAGCTCGAACCCTCTACGGTGCTCCCTCTACGACCTAATATTCTGGTAACGAAGATTCGTGTCCTTTCCCAAATACGTAGAGGGGGCATCGACCCCTCTTTTTTTAATTGGCCCCCCACGACCTCTTTCTTCTTCGTGGCATGAATTAGGCCCTTTCAGCGGAGGTCCTCAGGTTTTTTTTTGACGAAAACGCAGGGCAGTCCTCCCGATTGACCCTCACACTGACTTTTCTTCCCAAGTAGCTCCTACGTGATCGACTTGCGAAGCTGTGCCCGAACGGTTTTCCAGGATGTCGTTTGTTTAGGCGGTTTAAGTATTTCCCTTGAGCGTCTGTTTCATGGATGCGAGCCTGTGAGTCGATGTTATTTGCTTTAAGAGCCCTTCAGTGATATCCTTGGAGGGAAGGGCGTCCAGGCCTCAGCGGTCGGCTTTATAGACTTGTCAAGCCCCACCCGTACGTTTAAACCCCCCCCACCAGCGGTAGTAGCCCCCGGATTTCCCCCTTTGCCCGAGGCCTTTTTCCCTTTCGACATCCCAGGGCGTAAGCTCCCCTGTTTTTCCCCAAGCGGCCCAAGCCCGTCGGCCCCCGTTCGATCTTTTAGTCCGAAAAGCCTCAGGAGCCTCATCTCCCAGGGCCCATATCCAGAGCAACCCTTTTTCGGATTGCTGTCTTTTTTTTTAAGTTGGAGTGATCGGGTTCATCCCCCCCTGCCCTCGGCGGGCGCCGTTACGGTGTTTCCCCTTGTTTTGAGGATGCATTTGAAGGGTATGAACTCCTCGATTGCCAGACGTCTTCCCGCCCACGCGTTTCCCGCGGCAGTTTTTTGCTTTTAGTCTGAACCCCCCTGGCGACCCCCGACCTCCCTTACGCAGGTCTCGCCCACAGAGCAATTAAGGAGCCCTTTTTCCCCCTTGCTTGGCCATTGGCCCGGGGGTTTTTCCGGATTATTGAGGAAAGGCTTTTTTCCTGCCGGGTTTCTCAAAAGACCCTCATATCCCCAAATTTCGTTAATTTTTGTCACCCTTTTCATGGGTCCCCCAGGCTGCTTTTTTCAGGGCACGACAAAACATCACATCGTCCCGCCGGCGGGCGTTGTGCGCAGACTTTTTTTTTTTTTTTTCGTACTCTGGCCGCCATCACCCAGACGGGCCTCCCACGTTTTCAAGCCCTTCAGGAAGTTTACAGTCCCCACCATTTGAGCCCCAAGCGACGTTTTCGCGTCGACCCCACCTGTCCCAGCGCCTTGGATTCTTCCCCGCCCTGCTTCGCTCTTAACCAAGAGGAAAGTCCGTTGGATGACCCCTCCAACGGACCCCGCCCTTTTTGTGCCAAGCCGTCGGCCCCTCTCCCTGGCCATCGCGTTTCCCCAGGTCCCCGCACTGACCTTTGTGGTCCCCAGGTTTTCAGCGGTCGTCTCTGGTTTTTAATGCGTTTTACCAAATTGCACCTTTTCGCCCGCCTTTCACACCTGCTTCTTGCCGCCACACAAGCGATGGCGGCCTGTTGTGGACGTTGGCCCGTGCTCCGATGCCCCGCGATGAATCTCTCTTTCTATCCTCCGGGGGTTTTTCCATAGAGCCTTTTTTTCTGATTTTTCAACATATCGATCGGCGATTCCAAAGGTCCTTTTATCTCCCCTTCCCTTTTTTTCTGGAGGGGGAGATGGTTTTTGCAGCCTCACAAGAGGTCTTTGGAAGTGCGGCGTCCACGTTTGGCATTTTCCATGCATCGACAACGTTTCCCTTTTTTTTTTTTCCGGTGAACGGAACAGGCGTGTGCTGCCGGACCTTTTTCCCAGGCGAGGGCCAGGGACACGTCGAGGTTTTTCTTCTACTGCTGCTCGTCTGACCTTCCCTTTTTCCCGGTGGATGGTCTTTGAAGTCTCCAATAACATTGGCCGAGCTGATGTGGTCGTTTTTGCAGTTTTTTCAGAAAAATTTTTGCAGTTTCCTGGCTTACCGAATCTTTTGATGAGGCCCCCCATTTTTAGGCCATTGGTGTTGTCCTGGGGCATTCACTGCAGATTGTCAACTTCTTGCCCAGTAAAGCACCAATCCCGATTTCCCTTTGCTGGATCGTGGCAAGGAGGCTTCAGGTTTCCGGCTGGTTCATCTTGGCTTTGGTTGCACTTTCCACTCGGATGACCCCTTCCTTCTTAACCTCGACCTCTCCCCCTTTAGGGCTTGTTTGGTCTCCCCCCAAACCTTGCAATTTTTTCCTTAGCTGTGTCCTTTACCCCACGAGGTTGTTGCACTCATGAGGGCTCGTTTTTTTGCTGCTCTTTGCTTTGGTGTTGAATTTTGACTTTCTGTCGGCCTTGGTTTCCCTCCTCTTTCACCAACGCCCTCACCCTGTCTCCCGCGTCGCTCTTTTGTATTTTTTTTATGCCCATTTCCCTCGGGTGTGGATAATCTTTATGCCTGTGCCTCCAAAAACTTCCTCCGGCTTGGTTTGTCAATCGAAGACAGACCCCATTTTCTGACGTGGTGGACTCCAAGGCGGTCCCCCCCTCGCATAAGGAATCGTGCAGTTTAGATCGGTTAGGTCGTTCCCCGATTTCGTTATTCTTCCCTGCCGTTGCTGGCGTTTGAATTCACCCATTAAACCCGCCTCCTTTTGAGTGCTGTGTGTACTGTCCATGGGGTTCCAGTCCGTTCCTGGCCGATTGCGATAATTGCCATCCGGGTCTACGGGCAGTTTCAATTGCAGTATGGTGTTTACTTTTCCCCCGGTTGTTCGGAGTCCTTCTGATTCATTTGTTTGCTCCTTAGCACCTCAGTTGTCTCCAATTTCGGACGAAGCGCCAGAGAAAGCGTCCGTCATGCGGTTTTTTCCCAGACTGTTTTACTTCCCCCCTCCCTCCCATCGTTAGTTCCGGCATGATTCCGTCTGGGAAAACTTGGGAGTCTCTCCTGGTGGGGGGGGGTTTTTGGTGTGGTTTTTTTTTTTTTTTGTTTGTGGCGTGTTTTTTGAACACATGGTGTTCCCCACTTTGTAGATACTGGTCGTTTTGTGCCTGTTCCATATTACTGGGTTTACTTTCTTTTTGGATGCTGCGTCGCACATCGTCCGCCCCGTTCTCTTCAGTGTCAGGTTTTTTTTTTTTTTAAGTTCGAAACAGAAAACCCCGCTCGATGTGCGTGGATGGTGCTGGAAAAACCTCTTTTTTTTTGGCTGGACTGTGACTTTTTGGTGTGGATCGGCCTTGGTAGAAGGGTCTTTACTTCCGGGCGTTGCTCCCTGATCAGGCGGTGCCCCTTCTTCAACGCAACCTTTCTTGGAATTTCTGTGGACTTCCCCCTCTTTTTTGGCTTGTTTTTTTTTTGGATGGAGGCCGGGGTGGGGTCCGTTTGCCTTGGAATTAAGAGTAGAAATGGTCGTTGCTTCTTTGGCTGCCCTTTTTCCGGGTTTTTGCCGGGAGGAGCTTCCTTTCGGATTTCTTTGATGTTGAGGCCGGGACGTTTCAGCGGACAGTGGTTTGCATCTGGAACCCCCCCCCTTTGTTGTCGGGAGGGGGTACTGCCCGTTCGACTCAAATTTCCCCCCCCCGTAACGCCCCTTTTCTTTTTTCCTTTGGTGCTTCCAAGGTATGCGCCGCTCCAGCTTTTACGTCACCCTGGTTATTATCCCGCGTCTTGACTCTTTTGGCCCTTCCACACGTTCCATTTGGGGCCTGGCTCTTCTCTGACGCATCCGCATCGTCTTTTTGGGTTCCCCACCTGATCTTTTACGACTCTCGGCCGGTTTTCTCGTTGGCCGAACTCTCCTGCTTTTTCTCACGGAAACTAAACGTCCCCCTCGGTGGCGTTTCTATCGGGCGGGGTTTTTGATGCAAGCGTTTGCCCCGTCGTTTTTAATTTTTTCAAGCAGCCCGAACGTGGCTTCCCCCGACTCGTTGACCCATGGCTTTGGCGCCACCTCCTTTGAGGTTTCGACCCTTCCCTGTTTTTTTTTTTTTCTGGAAGGGATAGTATGGACCCCAGTTTTGGTTTGATGATTGTTGTTGTTAGGCTCTTGGTTTTTTTTTTGAGGACGTTGGCATTCTTAGCCTTTGAAAGGTTACGTGCCTTTTTTTTTTTTGGTGCAGACAGACTGCGGGATTAGAACACAGTTAATGGCGGGACTGATGCCATCCTGCCCGGAGCCCACATCTTTTCAGGTGTGTTCTTCAGTTTGGTATTCTTTTTTTTCAGAATTTGTCCCCCCGGTCACTTTATTTTTTGATGTCATTGCGTCCTTTCCTTCGACCCACTTTTTTTTTTTTTTGCGCCCGGCCCCCCCCTTGTTTCTGAAGTGCTCGACCTTGCCGATCTTGTCCCGGTTGTTCCAAGGGTCCTCCGGCAAGGCGCCCTCTCCCTGTCATTTTTACCCTGGGGAAAAATTCTTACTCCTGGTGCAATCCTCCTTGGGGTAAGAGCAATCCGGTCTTATTGCGCAGACCATTCGACTTCCTACGTTCATGCCTACACCAAACAAGGCTAGCCGGCGCCTTTTTCCTGAAGAGGTCGATCCCCTTTGTGAAAGACCCTTCTTCAAGTTTGCGGACATCCCGTGGGCTGATCGGGCCCTAATGTACCCCCCTGGGTTGTGTCCCCGAATTTCGGATGGCACCTTTTTCGCACATTTTTTTTGCAGCTGAACTATGGCCAGGGCTTGTTCTTTTTTCCGCTTCCCTTCCTTTCGGGCGTCCAA
>Ga0179593_1711535_pt1 | contig 11077 bp, 17 predicted proteins | sample CZODoug2_1_08_16_FD_185931 | JGI IMG/M metagenome (GOLD analysis project Ga0179593, IMG submission 185931) | Vadose zone soil fungal communities from Angelo Coast Range Reserve, California, USA - CZODoug2_1_08_16fungal (PacBio error correction) | ecosystem: Environmental > Terrestrial > Soil >... | reverse complement strand
TCAACCCTTTTTTTTTCATTCCTTTTCCCTCTTCTTGCATGGGGGTCCATGTTGATCTCACTTCTTAGGTTCTTTCCCTCTCCCTTAGCGGATTGGTTCTCCTTGTCCCCCCCCAAGTTTTTCTTTTTCCTGTCTTCCACCTGTCTCCTCCAAGTAGTAAGTTTTCCCTTTTTTTCATGTTATGAACTATTTGTTTCTGCCTAAGTGGCGCTTGACCCTTTTTTTGGCACTTTCTCCCCTCCCCCCCCCATTGTTTTCTTTTCTTTTTATGTGGGGTGACTGTTTTTTTCTCTCAATATCTGCTGGTGGGGTCTGTTTTTTTTCGGTTGTTAAACCTTTTTTTTTTTGTTCCCCCTTTCTAATCATATGTATTGTGTCTTCTTGTATCCCCTTCCTTTTTTACTATTCCAAGAGGGGTTCATGAAAACCCCACGTCCCGGTGGTCAGAATTTTGGTTGGGTTTTCCATGCATTGTGCAGTTGTCCGTACATTGTGGTGTTTTTTTTTTCTCCCTCCCCCCCCTTCCCTTTCTTCCCCAGCTGGCTCTTTCCTGGTTTTTTTGTTCCCTCGCAAGTGTTTCTTTTTTTAACGTATCTTCCCTGGAGTTAAGGTTGTGTTCTGGTAGTTGTCGTAGGTGGTTGATTTGATATTTTTCTTCCTCTTCTTTTACTTATTTTCCCCCCTGTGGTTATTTTTTTTACTTCTTCACTCCAGTGTTTTATGACTGGACTTTTTAGGTAGGGAGTTTCCTTTACCTTTTGTTGTTATTTTTATCTCGTGGTTTAACCCCCCTGGGTCTTTGCACCCCTTTCTCCCCTAAGGATTCCTCTCCCATCCCCTTCCCCCCCTCCCCGGTTTTCCCCCCCCCCATACATCAAGTCAGCTGTCCATCGTCCCTCTCTTACTGAGGAAAAAATTTTTTTTTTCCCCCCCCCATTCACTGATTGTCTGTTCACCCCTCTAGGGTAGTTCTTTTTTTTCCACATCGTGTTGTTCTTCTTGTGTACCAGTCTCTCTTGGGAATCTCGTTCTGAGTGGTCATGTGGGCCCCCCCCTTCTTCCTTGGGGTTTTGAATGTAGGTTTTCCCCTTTTCCCCCCTACAAATTTTTTTCTCCCTTGTTTCTCTTTTTCCCTTTTTGATTAGGTATTACCCCTTTCTGGAGATGTTGGTTCTCAGCATTGACATTTTATTGGGGGTTTGGAATACCGTGATTTTTGTTTTTCCTGTCAGCTAAAGTTCTTTTGATTTCTGCCGGGATTCCTCTTGCATATTTTTCCTTTCCCCCCCCTTGCGTTTTCCTCAACATACTTGGAGTTTCGCTTGTGTTAATTCCTTAGCTCGAGTCTATTGTTCCCTTTTTTCTGGTCTTCCTATGGTGCCTTTCATCCCCACACTGGGATAAGTTTTCTTTTGTCATCTGTTTTTCACCTTGAATTATGGAGTTTGGCTAATACTTTTTTTGACCCCCCCCCCACTTTGACTTTTCCCTGTCGCTTTTCCTGGAGCTCATTAATATTTTGATTGCCTATTCTAGTTTCTCCTTTGAGAGTTCTGAGGCTTTGCATGTTCTTTTTGGGTTTTTCCCCCCTCATACGACTTTTCTCCTAAGTAGGTGAAGCATGTCTGATGGGCTGACAAAGTCCCTTTTTTTTTTTGGAGGCGGGGAGGTTGTGTCCCCCCCCTTGTGTTTTTTCCATGTTTTTTTTATTGTTTGCTGGGTCAATTTTTTCATCCAGGTTCCTCCCCAGTCCCATTCTCTTCCTCAGTGGTAGTTTGGTTCCAAGTCGTCTTGTTGGTGAGCTTTTTTTCATATGGAGGATAATTCACCTCTTGGTTGAAGGATTTTCGGTAGAATCCCCTTGTTTTGATTTTTTCACGCAGATTTCCCCATTGTTTTTTTTGGCATGGATATCATTTGCTCTCAGACATTGAAATATCTTTTTTTCTCCCACTGTTGTGTTTTTTTTTTGGTCTATCTTTCCCCTTCTTACCCTTCTGCTGCAGCCATTCTTTGTGTCTTTCCCTCCCCCTTTTCTGCTCTTGCCTGAGTTGGGTGGTTTCTTCTTTGATTTAAGTACCCTCTCCGTTTCTTTTTTTTGTCTTAGGGGTAGATCATCTCCTTTTTCCCTTTGTCCTCTCGTCAAAATATTACTTAGTTTTCTTCCTCATTGTTAAGTAATTTTCCCTCCCCCCCATAACCCCTCCCCTCTCCGTTGTTGTGTTCTCTCTCCTGGTTATTGGTAATACTTCACCCTTTCTCACTCCAATGATGTTGTCCCCATGACTTCTGTGCGAGTGCTGACGTGCATCCCCCTTCTCGGATCTACCCAGCCCCCTTTTTCCTCGTACCCCTTCCTTGGAACTCCCTCCAAACAACAAACTCAGGCCCCCTCACCTACCTGGATGCCCCCACTTCAACACACAACTCATCGACCTCGCCAAGTGGAAGTACAGCCCCCCCCCTTTTCCCACACTCCCCCAAGGGAGCAACCCCCCCTAAGCCTGGAAAACATCTCCTTGGCTTAGGAAGTTATTCATTCCAACACAACAAAAACCGGCAACATACTTCCTCACTTACAACCACTATTCCTTTTTTTTTTTTCCCCGTTATTCTCCCTCATACCCCTTTCCCCCCGAGGAATTAGTATGGTGACATCTCTTGACAAGTCCTTTGCATCAATCCTTGAACAGCCCTTTGGTAACCAACTAACACTTTATTTTTTCTTGGTTTTGCACATGGATTTCCCTTTTGCAGAAAATTGTGCCCCCTCCCCCCAATCCCCAAAAATTTTCCCCAGAATGAATTTCCAAACCCCCCCCATCCCAACTAAACCATAGGAACTTGACTTTGTCTTCCCATTCCATGACCCCTTCAACTACTTTGGTGCTCCCATGTAGGATGTCCCTATCACCATTAACAATGACAATGCCTTATCAGGAACTATCCTCTCACGCCCTGCTTCCCCTCTCCTGTCTTTCAATAGTTTGTACAGTGACCCCAAGTTTCTCTTTTGGTGGAGGGAATCCACAATCTTCTTAGTGTTCCCCCCCCCCTTTCACCCCCCCAAACAGATGTCCCACTGAACACAATTAATCCCTTGGGAAACCTCTTTTCTTTCTCCCAGACCAGAAAGCCGGTACGACTCGATTAACCCACTTTTCACCCAGCCTCTTCCCGTATGGCCATTCACCCTGGGGGGTAGATGAACTTCCTCTTTCCAGGAAATATATTCCCCCCAAAGGAATCCAGGCTTCACACCCCCCTTACCAACCCTCCCACACCCTTCTTTCCAAACCCCCACTCCCCACCCTTCCTCTTGAGGAAACAACAATCTCCATTTAGCCTTTTTATTAAAGATCCTCCTGCTAACACAAGGGCGCTCCAACCCCCAAAACTGCCCCCCCATTGTAGACCATACCCCTTTATGCACCTCAACCCTCTTGTTGGCTTCCCCAGCAATAAAGAACCGAAGAAGATTCCCAAGCACGGTTCCCCCAATTCCCCCATGTGAATACCCCCCCGAGGTTTCCCCCCCGCCCCCCGAAACCCTATTCTTTTTTCCCAGGTGCACAAGCAGGCTTTTTCCCCCAAAAATGAGCATTTAAGTATTCCCCCAGGCCTTCTCACTTGCGGTTTTGAGTCTAGTAAAACACCCGTCCCGGTCCTGGAGATTGGCCCCAGTGATTGAACCCCCTCCTAGAGACAGGGCCCCTTCACTACCCACGTGGTCCAACCCTGTCTCTAAAAATACCAACCACCCTTTAGCCCAACCTCCCCCCCCCCCTCCCCAGTCATAACCCCCCCGTGAGAAAGTAAAAACCAACTAAACCTCAAATTGCATACCATCATTTTGACCCCTACTTACCCTTCTTAAGAAAAGCTTCTTCCTTTCCCCCCTCTACTACCCACTTCCCTCAACACAACCCCCCTCCATGTAATTTTCCCAAGACAAACTGGCATTCATGGCCCACCCCACCCCCCCACCCCAGTTTGCTGTGAACTTCCTTTTGCGGGAGGACATCCCCCCCCATAACACAACACCACAATTTCCCCCCCCGCAACTTGGGCAGTCCCCCCCAAAATTCTTCAACAGCGAAAACCAGGGTCCTGTCTTTTTTTCCCCCCCTCCCCCCCAGGGCGGCCACCCCCAACTATCCACACTCCTTGATTAATTTTTCCCCAAAACCCCGGATGGGTACACCCCCTTTCCCCTCCCCACAGAACACTCATGGAGGCCCCCCCCCAACAGTCCTCCCACATTGAAACCCCCTTTGGAGCCAGCAACACACCTGTCTTTTGCTGCTCCATATAACCCCTGTCAAGATCGCAACTTCTTTGAAGCCAGGGAAACCCCCCAAGAGAGACTCCTCCTTTCCCCTTGCGGACCACTCTTTTTCCTCCTTTTCCCTGACAAAGGAGAACAACCCTTCTCCCTCTACCAAGGACAGTATCCCTTCTCCCTCCCCTTGACCACCAATGCCACACAAGTTTATACCAACCTCTCTCCCGCTGAAGGAAACCTTCCCTCCCAGTTTTGTTTTGAGAGAGATTCAACTTGTTCCTTTTTCTCTTCAGAAGGAGGTGTTTCTCCTTATTGGGGGTAAAGGGGCTGGTCCTTTTCTCTGAATGTCTCTGTCGAGGTCTGTTCCTTCAAGATTGGGCTGTTCCTTTATCCCTTTCCGTTTTTCCCCCTTTTTTTTTCACTCTTTTTTTTTTTCCTCTTTCCCAGTGGAGATCGTGACACTTTTTGGCATTTTATGATATCCCCTCCATTGTGTGAGGCTACCTTTGTTCTTGGAGGGTTTGGGCCTCTTGTCTTCCGTTTTTTTTTTATGGTCTTTTTTTTCCATCTGGTTGGCGGTTGTCCCGGTATGAATCCTCTGTTTGTGTATCTTTTAGGGGGGTTGGTGTCCCGGACCCGGGGTTTCATGCACCCCCAACTCAGGATGGTTTTGCTCGCTGACAGAAGGGTGTCCCCATCTGAATGAAGTTGGATCATTGTGGGTGGGTGTATATGTTACTCATAACCGTTCAGGAGTGAGGCCGATAGGCCCTTTTTGGGGTTGGTTCATGTCCAGTGTTTTGTTTTGATTATCTTTCTTTTAAGTTTGGTTGATGGTGAGTTGTCGTTAGAGTTTGTGATTCTACTCAATCGGGACCCCCTTACGTAAGTATCTGCACCCTTTTATTTATTGTTAGGTTGCTTTTTTTTCCCCTTTCTTGAAGCTTTCCCATACCATGTTTTTTTTCTACAGTGGTTTAGAACCACTGTTTTCCCCTTTCGTTAATGAAATGTCGCCTTTTCTTCTAGGCACTTGCAATTCTCCCTTTTACCGTGGTTTTTGCCTCTGACCTCCCACCATACCTTTTTTTCCCTGGTCCTTCCTTCTTTCTCCCCCCCATTTTTCTTCTTGTCTTTTTCAAAGCATAGGGTGATGTGGTGGAATGTTTTGCCCCTCGGTTGTTATGGGCAAATTTCCCTTTTGAAACCGTGGGAATTCTCGTTCTTTTTGCTGTTGGTAACTTTGGTTGACCTTTTTTCTTTCCCTTGTATGGTCCTACCCCTTCAGAGTTTTTTTTCGCCCTTTGGTAGCTTCAAAGTTATGGTATACAAAGTCTCCTCTGGCTTGGTGGTTTCTTCATGACCTTTTTGCCCTACCCGTTCCTCTTTTGTTGTTCAGCTAAGGGTTGTAGGTGGGCTTGTTGGGTGAAGTCCTTTTCTCTCCCATCATCTTCTTTCCTTCTTTCTGGCCCCTTCGTTGAATGTTTCCTCTTCTTTAATAGTGAATTTTCGACGCTTTCTTTCTGGTCAGTATGTATTTTTCCCGAAATATTTTTTGATTCTTTTGTCCATCTGTTTGTGTGTGTCCCGACATTAGGAGTTTGTCTCATCTCTTTTGGAGTTCCTCCCTCTTCCCTGGGGTCCCTCGTCCACCCCTCTTGTCATCTCTCCGACCTTTTCTGCCGTTTCTTCTCCCCCTTCCATGTGTATGGGGTTCGTTGTCCCCTAACTCCTTTGTCACACCCATAACGTTTGACTCCTGTTCTCTTTCAATTTGGCTGCCAACCTTCTGAGTCCCCCCTTTTTTCCTTTAGGTTGGGTTCCCCTGATGGTTTCCCCTTGCTTTTTTGATTTTGGAAGGTTTTTGCCCTCATGGCTCAGGGATCGATTCCCCATTCTGTACTCCGTTTCTTTACCAAAAGTATGGTATTTTTTGTTTTGATGCACTGTACATGTCATCTTTCCATCCCCAATACTAGTCCTCGAGGTTTCAAGGTTTTCCAATCACCTTATTCTTTCCCCCCCATATTTCTTCCCCCTTCCCCATGGTTTTTGTTTTTTTTTTTGATACTCATTGGAATTTTTCTCCGCCAAGTCCCCCCCTTCTTAGGTGAGTTGCTCCTTGGTGTTGTTTTTTTTGTCTGGGTTATTCATTACTTTCCCCCGTTTTTTTCTTCCCATGTCGTTGTTTTCTGATACTTCATGTCACCTTTAGGTGATTTCCGTCTGTTTGGTGTGCAGTGATGGATTTCAAGTACCCCCCCCCCCTCTTAGGTTTTTCTTTCTTCCTCTCCTTCTTGGAAAGCGTCAGCTCTCATTCATTTAGGTTGTTTCCCCTATCACTTTGAAGTTATTCAAAAACCCCTCTGTCCTCTCTCTTTCTCAGATGGATTGTTTCTGTAAACTTCACAGTCCCTCCAAATGAGTATCCCTGACTATGTCGAGCTGACCTTTGATATTGACCTCGGAGAGGAATTATACTCCCTTCCCCCAAAGACTTCGGGTGACTTGACTTCCCTTCCTCGCAAAACCCACACTCAGGTCTCCACTCCATATGACATGAGGAGCCCCCCCCCCCCCCCCCCCAAAATCATGTTAGAGTCCAACATGAATCCACAGACCCCCCCCTCACAAGGGGAGTCCCCCACTTAAGCCTGGAACCGATATTGACTGGCTAGGCCTTCTCCCCCCAGCAACACACACCCCCCCCCCCATGGGCAATACTCCTTTTACAATCCTTTTTTATAAGTTCTCTCCCTTCATCCAAAACAGAGGAATAGTCTTCCCATGAATCTACAATGCCCCACCTCTCCCCCCAGACAGAATTTGGTAACCCCTACCCCCCCCTTCGTAACTATGTTTTTGCTAGAATGCACTGGATGTCCATGATTTCTTTCCCCTGCCCCCCCCTCCACATGGAACCCATCCTTTTTCATTTAAACAAACTCCCCCCTCCAACTACCTCCAACTTAGGAATGGACTTAAGCATTTCCTCCCCCCAAATTGCCTTGGTGCTCCCCTCGGATGTGAGTCTTTTAACCTAAGCCCTCATAAAACCCCTTCCAGAAAACGCCAGGGATCCCGCGGTCCGATCCGCTGCTTCCTTTTTATAGTTTTTCCAGTTCCCGTCCCTTTTTGAACTCAAAAAGCTTTATTTTTCCTCCAAAAAACTTCCTCTGTAATTCCCACCCACCCACAATTGGTCCCCCACCAGATTTCAATCTCCTCCTTCAGACCAGACCATGACCTGGTCAATAGAATCGATCTACTTACTCTTAAAAAACCCTTTTTGTCCACTACAAGTCTGTGCATCCAAACTCCCATTGGTGGGTAGCTTCCCTTTGAAAATTTCTCTTGGTTATTTCTCCCATGCTAGACAGGCCTCCCCCTCACTAAAAACTTCCCCCTTGAGTCACAGGTCTACACCATTCCCCCCCCCCACCCCCCTGTCAATGTCCTCCCCCAATTCCCCCCCCTCTTTGTTTATTACCTATCAAAACACTTCCACACGGGGGAAGTAAAAACCTATGACACCCCCCAATCCCATACATTCCCCCCAAGTCCTCAAACTCTCTTGTTCCTTCCCTACCAGAAAAGAACCGTAAGACTCTTCCAGTTCAAGGACACATTTTCCCCCCCCCCCGGATTTTTTTTCCCACCCCCCAAAAAAAGCAACCCTGATTTTGGATCCCCCTACAATCCTGAATGGTTTTCCCCCAAAATTCGAATTTCTTTATTTTCCAGATTGAACTTTCCCGGGTTTTGGTTGGTTGGTAATGGCTTCCTTTCTTCCCACCGGGGGAAGGACTGTTCGCCCTGCCTCTAAGTGATCCCCCCCCCCCCTTTCCTTTGAGTATACAAGGCCATAGCCCCCCGTTCCCCCCCAATACCCCCAGGTTCCTGATTACCCTTTTCCCCCACCTGTGGTAGGGCCCCCCTCATAGAAGAAACTCCTCATTCCTCACAATGCAGAGTGAAGCCCAAAAAACCTCCCTCAACCATAAGTTTCATCCAATCTCCCCCTTTCCGTCCCCCTTTCCTAAAAGCTATCCCTCAACCTCTACTAAAAAACTCCTTCACACACCAACCTCCCCTATATTGGCACCACACCTCCCCCCTGATAGGGCCCCACCCCCCTCCTTGTCCCTTTCTTCTGAAAGGTGGTCGGACATCCAACAACCGATACCCCATACCTGAAACTTTTCTTGTTGGCACTCTTGATGCCCCACCCAGAACTTTTTTCACCCCTCTTCACACCTCCTTTCCCAGTGAGGATACCCCCCCCCCCTAACCCTCCCAAAATATCCTACACGTTAAACCTACACCCCCGGAGGGTAAAACCCACCCCCTCCCCACCCACCCCCCAGCCAGATGGAAAGTTCCTCGCCCACACATTTCCACCACCCTTCTTCCCCACCTTTTCTTGTTTCTTACTCTCACTAACATGCAACAACCATCCCTGAGTGACAGGCAGTGGTCAACCACCACGAGTGATACCTGCCAGTTTTCTGTTACACTCCTTCCTCCTTTTCATTCAATCTTGCACCTTCACAATAGCCTAGACAGAGGACATTCCCCCTGACAGTCTTGAGACAACCCTCCCTTCCACAAAACGAGGAGAACACCCTTCGTCATCCCCCCCCTTCTGGCCCCAGTTGAATGTTTTTTTTGGTGAGATCTCTTTTTTTTTTCCCCTTGCCCTAAGGTTGGCCTTCTCTTTCCTTTTTTCTCCTCTTGTGTTGCATTGGGGTCTCCTTTGGCTCCTAGGTCAGGGGGAGTTATGAAGTTTCCTTTGGTATCCTTGTCTTTGATTTCCTTTCCTTGGTCCAAGTTAAGTTTGTTCCGTTTTGATCACTCTGGGGGGGGTCCCCAGTGGCGATCCATGTTTTTTTTTCATTTTTTTTGATATGGGACCCCTTGTGTTCCCCCTTAGGTCTGTTCGGTGCTTTGTTAGAGACAGAGTGGCTGGTGGTCGGGGGGGATTTTTTTGGTACCCATCCTGGGTTTGTGAGGTGTTCTCATCTTATGAATCTCTTTTTCTTTATTTTCTTTTTTTCTAATAACTTTCCTTTATGTTGTGAATCATGAACACCCACGGACGGTTGCCTTTTTTCATCATCTTCCCCCAATCCTTTTGTCAGTTAATTGTGGTTTCGTTTTTTCTGGGTTTGGATGTACTCACTTCTGAGTTCCCCAGATCGGCTTGCTGTTGGTGTTTTTGGTTTCCCCCCCGTTTTTTTCTTTTTGCCCTTATATTGACCTCTCCCCGTGGTTGGTCGTGGTAGTAAGGGTTGTTTTATTGCAACCCCTCTGGCCCCTTTTTTTATGTATGCCCTTATTTTTTTCTTTTTTCTTTTACTCTTCCACTCCATTCTTCTTCTCTGCCTTTTCTGAGGTAGGGCCTTGTTTTTCTTTTTATATTCAGTGGCCCCTTTTTCTTGCCCAGGGTTGATTCCTTCCTCTAAGTATTGTTTCCCGCTGGAAATTGAAATTCCTCCCTCCCCGGTGGTGTTGAATATGCCCTTAAAGATGTCCATTATGGTCCCTCTCGCATTTAGAATTTTGTTGACACCCCCTTTGCTCCCCCTCCCTTTCTGTTGTTTTATTGGAAAAATAGTGTATTCACATTGGCCTTTGACAGTGATATGTTCACCTGTTCCCTTCGTTCTGTAGTTCTCCCAAACCTTCTCTTTTTCTGGTTTTGCATGTTCACTTGTATGCGTCCCCCCCCCCCCCCCTTTGGGACATTTTTCCTCGCCATTGTGGTAGCTCCAAGGCATGTGCTAGGGTAACCAAAGTCTTCCTTTTATCCTCATTGACCTCCTTTTGGGTTTGGAATACTAATCCCTGATTTTCATGTCAGCCCTGTTTTGTTTGTTGTTTTTTTCCTTTCCCTCCCCTCCATCGCCTATTTTCTTAATAATGAAGTCTACCCCCATGATTTGCCCATACCCTTGTCTTTCGCTATTTCTTTTTAGATCTGCTCTCCCCAGTCTGTCTGTCTGGTTCCTTTTTTCAGAATCCACTGTGATTAATTTTGTTTCCCCCCCTTTGTTTGTTGGTGTTTCCCCCTAGTTTTTTTCTTTCCACTCTCGTTCCCTCCACCACCTCCTAAAATGGGGTACCTTTCGCCACTATTCCTGCACATATGATATTGAATTTTAGACCCTGTCTTTCTGATGCATTTCCTCTTTCCCATACTCATAATCCTACTTTCTCACAATAATTGAAGCCTTTGGATTAAGCACTTTCCATTATTTGCCTTCATTCTTTCGTGAGTTTTCGTATTTGGGTGTTTCCTTTCCCATGTGGTCCTTTCTTTTTCATGGGTAAATGTTTTCCATCACAGTGCAGGCTCGCCACCACCCTTCATATGTTACCCCCCCCCCTTTGGTTAACAAAGGCTGTATGTGGTCTGGCTGCCACAGTAAAGGGTCCCTTCCTCCCAACTAGGCGAGGGTTAACCCGAGATTCTCCACCATCCCCTCATAGTTCTCTTTTTTTCCCTTCCTTGTTTGTGGTGTTTGGCTTTAATCATTGTGAAATACGCCCCTCCCGCAAGCCTTTTACAGGCTAGGGTTTTCTGTTTGGTTTTCTTTGTCTTCCTTTCTGCTTTACTTCACTTTCGGCATTCCGGCTGAGTCCCCTTTCATTCCGTTGGTTTTTGCATGCCTTCTGGTGTGCCGGTATCCCCAGTCCCCCCCTCTTTTTTTCTTCTTTTCCCCTGATGGGTCTCTGCAATGCTCTGCAGATCACTACATCAGTGGTTCCGCAACTTCAAGTATTACCATA
>Ga0179593_1598575_pt1 | contig 11077 bp, 13 predicted proteins | sample CZODoug2_1_08_16_FD_185931 | JGI IMG/M metagenome (GOLD analysis project Ga0179593, IMG submission 185931) | Vadose zone soil fungal communities from Angelo Coast Range Reserve, California, USA - CZODoug2_1_08_16fungal (PacBio error correction) | ecosystem: Environmental > Terrestrial > Soil >... | reverse complement strand
TCCAAGGCAACACCCCTGTTTAGAACGGCGGGGGGGGGTTCCCCCCCTTCTTATCTTGATTTTTCGCCCACCGAAATATTTTCCCACCATTGCCCGGTTTTGCTTCACTTAGAACAATTTTTCCCTTTTCCGAAAGAATGGGGTTTCCCCTTTGATCGGGGGGGGTTAATTGTTTCCCATGGGGATTTTTGGGGAGTTTCCATTTTCGGTGGGGTTGGGGTTCCAGTCTGGTTTACTTGGAATCTTTCCAACGTGTTTGGGATTTAGAGAAATTATTTTTTTCTTTTCTTGTACTTTATTTTCCCCGCCAAAAACCCCAAAAAAACCAGTTTTGGGCCCGGGTTTCCCCCAACCCCCTCCAAAACCACAATTTGGGTTTCTCCCCCTTCCCAAACTTGGTTCTTGGGCCCTTCAGCAAATAATTTTTTGGGACAACAGCAAATTTTGTTTCGTTCCTTCGCCTTTTTACTGCTGCCCCGGTTGTTTCCTTACCCCCCCCCTTAACACGGGAAACAAAGACCCATCTTTTTTTTCCCTTTTCGGCCAGTTTTTCTGAACCAAAAAAAAAACCCCGGCCGCCCTTTTTTTTTTCCCCTTTTAAATGGGGCTTGTCACCCAAAAAAGTGTTTTTGGGCTTGCCCCCAATTTTCATCCCGAGGCACACCCCAGGGGGGTGGGCTTTTCGAACCTTTTTTTGGTCGGGGCTGTCAAAAACAAACCCCTCCCTTTTTCAATGGGAACGGTTTTGGGGGGCGGGCTTTTCCCTCCCAAAAACCACACCACAAACCAAACAAAAACCCCACACCCCAACAAACAACAGCCACCACACCCCAAAAAAGGAGGCAACAACTCTTTCAAAAAATTGAAAAAAATCCCAACCGATAAATTGTTTTTCCCAACATCCCCCCCCTTTACCCCGTTTGGCCCCAACAAGGGCCCCACACCGGACTGGCCACAAACCTTTTTCAAAATGATTTCGAGCCGGGATAATCCCCACCTTTTCCACCCTTGACACCTGTGAAATTTGGGGTGACGTCCTTCCGTTTTCGGGGGGGCAGTAGTGTTGGGTGTTTTTCCTTTTTTTCTTTTTCCATTGGAGAAATTTTTTTTGGGCTTGGGCACTTGGGTCTCCCCCAAAAAACCCACTTTTTTTTTTTTTCCTGGGCGGGCCAGGGGGGGGGAATTTTTCTCTGGGCAAAATTTTTTTCTTGTCCTTTTTCTTTTTTTTTTTTTCCCAATAAACCCCCCTGTTTGTTTTGGTTTTTTGGTCTTTTTCTTTCTTTTCTCCTTTTTTTCGTTTTTTCTTCCCTTTTGGCAAAAAGGAAACTGGGGCCTGGGCTTCCGAAACACAACCCCCCCCCCCGTTGGTTAAAAAAGTTGGTTTTCTTGGCCAATGACACCCCCCCATTTTCTTTCCACACTTTTTTTTCTTTAGGCAACCCCCCTACCCCCCCAAAACCCGGGCAAAAAAAAACCCCTTGGGTTTTTCGGAAAGAACTGATTTGATTCACCCCCTCCCAAAGTCTTCTTTTTTTTCCTTTATGGGGGACTTTTAGTTTTTATTTTTTTATGAGGTCCCCCCCACCAATTCCGGCTTTTAAACCCCCCCCCCATTTTCTGGTTTCCTTTGCCCCTGGACCCACAAAAAATTTCCACGGTCTTGGTTGTTGGGTTAATTTTTCTTCAAAAAGTCGTTTTTTTTTTTTCTATTCCCTTTGGACAGAGTTTGTTTTGTTTTTGGGGGACTAGGAACCTCCTGTTTCACATTTTTTCCCAACCAAAAACTTCCCCTTCCCCTCCTTTTCTTTTAAACAACCCCTGCCCCCTTCAAAACCCCTACTTATTTAGCATGGTTTTTTTTCCCTTCTTTTGTTTTTTGCGGGGCTTTTTTTTTCTTCCCACGGGGGGCCCCCACATTTCACTTGTGGCAGCCCCTTCCTTCCCAAAAAAACAACCCGCTTTGTTTTTCCCCTTTGCAAAGAAGTCAGTTCTTTCCCCAAAAAACACAAAACCAAAAAAGACAATTTCCTCCACCACACCACAACCAAAAAATAGGGAGACACAAAAAAAAAATTTTAAAGGTAAAAGTCTCTTGTTTTACTTTTGGGGGTTCAAACTTGGAGCACAAAACCCCCTTTGGGGGGAACACGCGTTCCTTTTAGGTGAACTTTTCTTTCTTTTGGGTTTTTTTTCACTGATTTTGTGGTTTGGGGGGCACTTTTTTCGGTGATCTCGCAGGACCACAACCCAGGGGGGGGGTTCTTAGGTGGCTGCGGGGGAAGGTCATTTTTTTGATTGTGGTTGCTGGGGTTTCGGGAGTGGTGTGGCAGAACAAACTCCATGGTTGTCAAAACCCAATCCCTGTCAATAATTTGGGGAATTTTGGCTGGGGGGGACCCGTCACAACAGGTTTGTGGTTTCTGATTACCCCCTCTTTAACCCCTCAAAATAACCCGGTCACTTTCGGGGGGGCAGTGCCCTTCAAAGTGGGCCTCCCAACCCCGTTCAATTTTTGGGGTGCCAATTGAGGCGTTAAACCTAACAAAAACCCAAGGGATCACCCCCACCCAAAAAAAACCCCCAAAAGTGTGGGGTTCTTTGAGGCGGGTTGAGCCTAAAAACATAACAGCCACCTGGGGCAGCCCCCCCTGGTGCGGGGGGCCTCGATACACGACCTCGCCGTCTGGGGTATTTTTGGGGCTCCGCTCGTCATTCATTAAGCTCCCGGTTCGGTGAGCCCCTGGAGGCGCGGGGCGGCGGCCCCCAACAATGCCATTTAAGAATACCAAATGCGGTGTCGGGAGACCTGGGGGGTTGTCTATGAAAAACGCCGTTTGGGGAGGTTCAGTGGCGATTGTTTCGTGTGGTCTTTTAATAGGAAAGGGCGGAGGCACCCCACTGAGCAAAGTTGCTTGTCTTGGGACCCAAACGGCAGGAGGAAGTTTTACGCCACTTAGAGACCCACCAATGAACAACCACCCCCGTCCCCTCCAACAACCCCCCCACAACAAAAAAATACAAAACCCCCCCAAAACCTACAAAGAAAAAACCAATTCCTTTTTTCAAACTCTTTGTGGAGGGGGGGGGAGTTCCGGCGGGCGGAGAGGGGGGGGGGGCAGACCCCCCCACCACTCATCCCCCTTGGCCTCGATTTGTACGGACTCTTGGTGGGGACCGGACGACAGCGTTTTCGGATACGGGAACAAGCCATGGTTAGGACACCTCCAATTTTTTAAAACCCCTCAAACAACTAGGGTTGTCGGCTCGCTTCTTTCTTTTTCTCCTATGTTCTTGGGGCCGAACATTCGAAACGGAGCCAACTGAGTGATGGGGGGGAAGGTTTTCTTTCCCCCACTCACGTTCGAACTCGGGGACTTTTTCCGCCTATTTTTGGGTTGCTGTTGGCTAAACCAAGCTGTGCTCGGGTTGGTGCAAGGTCCCATCCTGCTCCATTTTTTTTTGGGATTGGCTCTTTGATTAATTCTTAACTGCCCCAAAAGCCTTTTTCCCCCAAACAACTTTCTTCTTCTGCCGTTCTCGTGGCTTTTTTTAATTATTATTTTACCACACCAACAAAAGGGGGGGGGGTCCATTTCTCTTTTCCCTCCCCCAGGGGAGTTTCCAATTTGCATAAAACGGAGGCGGGGCGTCAACAAAACGGCCCATTGGGGGCCCGGTATTTTTTGAAAGTTGCCTTTGGGAAAATTAAAAATACTAAAAAACGTAAAACGTGTTTCTTGAAAAAGTTGGGGGCGTTTTCCAACGATTCAAAGTTTTTAGGTGGTGGTTTGGGGGCGGAAAAGTTCCCCCCCAACCCCCCACCCTTTTGTTTTTCAAGTAAAAAAGGCCCCAACCCAACCCAAAGCCGGTCCCCACCCCCTTTTCCCCCTTCTTATGATTGACAAAACGCGGAACACAAAAAAAACAAAAATAAAAAAAAGACAAAAACGACCCCACCGAACGTTCCTGATGTCACGTTTTGGGGTTTCTCTCTTTCTGAAAAAAGGGCCGGGCGGGCAGGGTTTGGCACCTTACGCTTTGCGGGGGTTGGGGGCTACCTGTGAGGAGGGCACCCCCCAGAGGGGGTCCTGCCCCCTTTTGGGGCTGTTCCGCCAATGGAGTTCTTTTTTTTTATGTTGGGAGGGTGGGAAAGACCCCTGATTTCACCCTTTCCTTCCCCCCACACCATTTGGGGAATGTTGTTTTCCCAAATTGAAAAGTTGGTTTTCTTTTCATTTTTGACCTTCCTTTTTTTCCTCTCCTGGGTTCCTCCCCTCCAAGAGTCACCACCCGGCAACCACCCAACTCCCCCGGTTTTTTTTTTCAACCCCCTAATTTTCGGAAGGTTGGTTTCCCCCACCCCTTTTTTTTTTCGCATGTTCTCGGCGGGTGTGGGGAAAAGGGGGTTTGGGGGGGGTGGTTTTGTGGGGGGGGACACAAACCTTTTTGTTGGGGGGCAAAGGTGGCACAAAGGGGGGTTTTTTCGTGGGGAATGTTTTCCTTGAAAAAACCCGGGGGGAACAACCCCCCACCAAAAGGGGGGGGGAACAGGGGCCCTTTTTTTTTTTTTTTTTTTTAGGTCAATTTTCCGGGCCGGCACCCTTGGCCCACCCCCCAAATGGGTGGGGAGGGTTGGAAAACATTGTTCACCCCCAAAAAAACAGGGGGTGTGGGACTCGCGAAGACGCTCCCCAATTAAACCCATGGCGGGTTCTCGCCAAAAATTTCCCAAACTCAGGCACAAAAAAAAAGGCCCCTCGACCGCTTTAGGGAATAAAAACCCCCAAACGCTGGGTCACCCCAACGTGAAAGAACGACAGGTTGGGGTAAATAATTCGGCTGTGGGTGCGTTGGAGGCGGGGGCCAACACACCAAAAACCCGGCTGCCAGGAAAAAACATGCTAACCCACCAAAAAAAAAAAAAAAAAACAATTTTTTGGGGGAAAGGGGGAAAAAAAAAAACAACAAAAAAAAAAAAACAAAAACAAAAAAAAACAAAACCTGGTGGAAAACTGGGGTTTGGGAAAGTTTTTTTTTGGGCCTCTTTGTTCCTTTGACTTTGACACTGTCAGTTTCCCGGGGAAGCGGGGGGGGGGGGAATTTTCTTCCCACGGGGGGGTGGCTTCCTGGAGATTCAAAAAACTTCCCCAACACTCATGAACCATCTTTACCGGGTTTTGGTGTGGTTTGGGCGTTTGGTGTTGCGGAAAACAACATGGTGGTTTCAAAAAAACCTTGGGGGGCGGGGGGGGGTCACACCCGTTTTAAAACAACCCAGCTTCCGAAAGGGGGCCATCCTGTGCCTTGCACACCCCCCCCCCTTTGGTTGGGAGAGTCAAGGTTTGGTTTTTTTTTTTTTTTTTTTTTCAGGGGGGGGCTTTGGGGAAGGACCAAGGGGGGGGGGAAACCGGGGTTGGTTCCCCCTCCGGTTGGGGTCTTGTGGGGCGGGTGCTATTTCTTGGATTGGCCAAGGGGTTTTTCACTTTGCCCCCTTTTCCCATGCGGTTGCTCCGCCCTGGGTTGAAAACACACCAACCAACAAAAAACCAAAAACGAACCCCCAAACCCAATCCCCCCAAAACCAAACAAAATGGCGCCCCCCAACATCCGGTTATTACTTTGATTGTCCCTGACAACCTTTTGGGTGGGGGGGGGGAACTGTTTTGCACAAACACTTGATGGTGTTTTTTGGCTTTCCCCCATTTTTGGCTTGAGGGGTTTTTTCCCCCCCAGGGAGGGGTTTTTGAAGAACCCCAATTGCCACCACAAACCCCCAAAACCCCCACCAAAACACAACGGTTTCGTGGGCGGTTTTTTTTTTTGGTTTCCTTCTCCCCGCCCCTAACGGGGGACCACAAAAGTTTTTAAAGGGTTCCCTTTACTTGTTTGCTGCCCCTGCCTTTGGCTTGCCCCCCCCCCCCCCCCTCTCCTTACGGGTTTGTTTTCAATTTAGGGCTTAACTTTCCAACAAAAAAAACCCTCTCCACGTTTCTCCCAACAAGCCACCACCCCCCCCCAAAAAAAGCGATTCTTCCCTTTGAGAATCTGCAAATTTTTTTCCCCGATTTCGTTCCCGTGCCCAAGACCGGTTCACTGCCCGATCTTCCTGTGAAACCCCGACTTTTTTTTCAGCCGTGATCTCCGGTAGCAGCCCAACCCTTCCAGTTTGAAAGTTTTCGCCCGAATCTGTTCGCCCTTTTTGCACCCCAACAAAGTCGAGTTCAGGAAAGAGGGTCCGAGTACCCTCGCTACGTCGCGTCAACGAAGAGTTGCATTCCTTGGATCGCAGCCAACCGTCCGCTGCCGGACAACTGCAGTTAAATCTTCGTTTCCCCTCCCTTTTCTAAGTTTTCCCGGTCAACTTTCTAAAGGACCCAAAAAGCCACCCCAAAAACGACGGCTCATCCACACATTTATGTTTTGATTTTGTTTTTCACCGCTGCTGGCTTTAAATCTTTAACACAGGGCCCCTTTTTTTTTTAACCTTTCCACATTTTCTAACGTTTCGCTTTCGTCTTTCCCATAATTCCTGCTCGTGTTTTTCATGTGCTTATGTTAGGACGGGCGAATATTTCTCTCGATGGGTTTTGGTTCCCCAAACTGGTGATTTCTTCTTCGCTTCGGTTTGTACCAATTTCTGTTGCCCTCCTCTCCTTTAGATTGGCGTAATTCATTATTGAGCAGGTATCCTTTCAGATCGTTTCGGTTGGTCGTTGGCGGTCACCACATCCCCCTCCTTCGTCCCGTTTCGATTTTTCTCCGCAAATCGACCCAGTTTGGCGTACGTTCTTGTCGGGCTTTCCCTGTGACAAGAACGGTCGGCGTGTTGGCTCGTGTTTTGCCGGCGCGCATTTTTTTTTTTTTGCTGGGAAAACTTCCTCGCCTTCTTTCTGTTACGCTTGGCTGTGAGCGACCAACGTCTCCGGCTGTCAATAGGTTAAGTCTATTTCGCGAACCTCCGTTCGATTTTTTTCGAGCGCTGAATGTTGGATTGAAAGTTTCTTCTTTTCCCCCCACGTTTGGACCTTTGGCGCACTTTCTCTGAGCCCCCTGTTTTTCTCCGCTGAAACGAACTTAGTCGTCTCGGGGCTTCAGTGCGATTTGTTTCGGAATTTCCAAACGCGCGCTTTTGGGAACCTTGTACCCCTTCTTCTCAGCAGTTTGCCCAGAACCCAAAACCCTCGGACCCTTATTTCGGATTCTCATTGATTCCCCCCCCTTTTGCTTGCTATGGTCGCCTTGTCCCACCTTACATGCGACAGGATCATTGATGTGCACCCTTGCCTCAAGGGCGTTTTTCCACATTCCCCGGGCTGTCGCCTCGGCAGTTCGATTAACGTACCTACTTGTGTCTTTGAAATGGGCGGCGTACCCTAGTTTGGTCCGTCACACCCCCTTTGCCAAACCTCAGTTTACGAAACCTTTGGGGCTGACGTAGCCGATACCGTGTGCCCTCGGTTCGAATTTTCTGGAACATTGGCTCGGCGGGCGTTTTTTCTTATCTGGTTTGGCCTGGTCTTTTTTTTCAGCGTGTTTTGCCAGGATTCCCTTCCTGCTTTTTGACCTCTATCTTTTTCCTCCTCCTCGCTTTGTGTTTCTCTTCCAGCTTTGGGTACATCGACCCAGCCTGGTGTGCCTGCTGTCCCCCCCCCAAACTCATCAGCCAATTACCTGCAGTCCGCTTTTTCCGCTTTTTTTTCAAAAAACGCATTCGAGTGACTTTTTTGCTACAAAAGTCGGACCAAGATTCCCTCTTTCTTTTTTTTCTTTTTTGCGGACCCAACCCAAGAGTCCTCTCTCACCGAGTCTGTTCCCCCTCGTGGAGACCTCTTCCCTTTAGGTGGTCTACCTTTTGCGGGGTTCCTGCTATTTTCAGGGTTTTCCATTTCTCCCCCCACGCCTTTTTTCCTTCCCTTCTCACTTGTCGCATCACCCGTCGATTCCCGCGGTTTTTCGATCTTTTTTGACGGCAGGCCATTCCTTTATCAACCGTATCGTGCCATCCGACCTCCACATCACTTTTTTTCACCGCTGCTCGAGCCTGATTTTTCGGCCCACCCTTTCGCTACATCCTTCCAACATTTCGGCAACCCGGCCGATGCCCCTGTTTGTCAGTCAAGTCCCGCACCCATTCCCCGCGCTCGGCAAGGTCCTCTAATCTTTTTCCCTATTCTTCCCTAGGACGTTTTCGGTGTGCTTTTGCTTTTGAACGGCGTATATTCTTTCCCACTTCCTTTCCCCCCCCTAGCGCGCGGTTCACCCTTCTTGCCCCCGGCCGAGCCCCCTCCCCTTGCCCTGTCCTTTTCACCCGCGCGATATGCGGATTCCTCGCGACTCTTCCTTCCCCCGAGATACACTTCAGTGTTCGCTTAATCTCCAACCTTTGACTTGCCTAATTGATAAGATCTGCTCATCCCTTCTCCCCTTTGCCACCGTTTTTCATTCCTTTCGGCTGGGGCCCAAACTGTTGTGGTCAAACCCCCGTGTGACAATCGCGAGATCCTTCGGTTTTCTTGGCGTTGATTTTACCTCTTTCCCCCCCAACAAGCGATGAGGTCCTCCCGACCAGCTTCCCCCGTAGAAATGTTTACATTTGTACCACCGGTACGACCCGAGTAACATTTTTCTACCATTTCGCTTGCTCCACCCAATCTCCACTACCGCTTTCTCTTTTTTCCTTTCGTCCACTTTACTACCTAAATGCTTTTTTGCAGGCGTTTACTGATCCTCACGTCCCAAGTTCCTTTTGGTTAGGATTATATCCCCCCTCGAAGTCTCTTCCACAAACTTTTTTTTTCCCACAGATTTCACTAGGGTTTCTTTGGACACTCCCCCCCACCTTCGGCGACCCAACTTCCTTTCCCCTTTTGCTTTATTTTAGCTCCCCCCCTCCAGTGTTTTTTTCATGCTTCAGGAGTTCTGGGTGAATTCCTGGATCGGTCCGTCCTAGGGTTTGGGGGCGCGTCTTGCTCGTTTCAGAATCACCTGTCGTTTGGCTTTTTTTGAGGAAACGTTTTTTTTTTCGTGCTTACTTCTCTCTGAGGTTTCAATTGGTTTGCCCGCCCCCCCCTATCCATTAGGCCGTCATAAAACCCTCCTTCGTTGGTCGGTTTTTAGCCACGCCGGGTACCATGCGGGCTCTTTTCCTAAACCACCCTTAGTTTTCACCTAAGTCTTATAGGGACACAACGATAATATGTGCGTTTTTTTCATTCAACTTTTTTCTTTCCCCTGCATATCCAACCGAGCTTGTTCCCCCCCGCCCCCTCGCCACTTCCGAGCTCTTCGCCCTTCTTTGTTTCCTCCTGTTTTAGACTAGAAGTCTGCAAAAACTGATACGAGTTCATTCTGTTCCGACCACCGCTCTGCCTTTCTTTTTTTAAGGGCCCGTGGACGACACGTTTTTGTTTAATCAAGGTCCCCCTTTCCCCTCCATCTTGACTTGCGTGAACCCAACAATCAGGATTTGCTGTTTTTTCCCCCCTCTTCCTTGTTTCGGGCTAGTGATACAGTTTTTTTTTGACCCTTCCCCCCCTTCATGGGTGCCCTGGTTTTATTTAGAAATCGATTTCCCGTTTTTCCCAATTGCCCTCTGTGTCCCCTCTTTTAATCCCCCTCTGTCTGGCGAACAAAGTTCCCCCCCCCCCCTTTTTCCTTAGGTTGGTTTCTGTGAATTCGGCGGGTTAGGACTTGAATTGCAGTCGGCCCCCCCCCCATTTTTGCCCATCTTTCTAGTATTGTTTCAATCTGATAGTTTCTGGGTTCTGTCTTGATAACCCCCCTTTGCGTTACCTTTTTTTCCGGGTGAATCCATTGGCGATCGCCCCCCCAGAATAAGTCCCCCCCCGTTTTTTTTCCTTCCTTCCTTCATTCCCCCAGGTTACCTTCCCTTCTTTTTGATTCCTTTTTTTCCGTCTGAGAATTTGGCTCCCCCCCCCCAAATGCAACCAACTGGTGCTTTTTTTCACACCCTTTTTAACGTCATTTGGGCTCCCCTCCCGTCCATGTCGTTACCTTTTTCCCCTTTTTACTTTGCATGGTCCTCAGCTCCTCTTATTCAGTGTATCCCGCTCGTCCAGATGTTTTTTTCCCGCGTCTTTCAGGCGTATCCTTCATCGCTCCCTTCCTGCGGCGGTCTTCATTAGCTCAACCCTCTTTTTCCCCCGGTCCCTTTTGTCTCCCCTTGAATCCTTGCGAAACCTGCGGCCACCTTGGTCTGGTCTTTCTTGCTTTTTTTCTCCCCCTTCTCTACGAGTAAATTTTCGGCGCTCTGCGTTCGACCCTTTTCCTCTTTTTTCTCAGGTTGACCTGCCGGGGAAGTCGTTACTCTCTCGTTCTTCTTTGCAAACTCTCAGCCCCTTTTCGCTCGACCTTTTTTTTTTTTTTTTTTACTTTTCTCGGGCATTTTCCCCCTGCTCGTTTTCGGCAATGGCATCTGGCCCTCAGGTTTTATTGGCAGCTTCCCAATTAGGTTGTCGGGTCCCCTCCATCGTTCCCTCCTTTTTTTTTTTCTCACCGTTCCCCTCTGCCGATCCCCCACCATTCTCCTTCCCGCCTCCTTTTTCGAGCAATTCCCTTTAAAACAGTGCCCTTCCTTTTTGGGAATTCCTCTTTTGACTTTTGCTCCCCAACTCACCCAAAGAACGAATTTTTCTGTTTGCGCCTGTTTTTCTGACCCCCCCGGCTCCTGTTACCTTGCTTGAAAAGAGTGATGTTTTGCCATCGCGCCCCCAAAGGCTTACTTCAGACGGGTTTCGGCTTTTCCCACAGATCCGCATAATTTTCCCCGGTTCGGGGGCTGGCTCCCCCCACAAGCTCCCCTTAAGTAAGACACGATAGGCCTCTTTTTGGTCAGTTGCCTTCCCAGCCCCCTCAAGTCCCAACCCGTGTCCTGTTTCCTCTGGAAGAATACCACTTTAACACGTTCCCCCTCCCCCGTGAAGCCGTATTGTCCGCTCCCCGGCAAAGCCCTTTGGTTTTTTTTTGGCCCTCTTTGGCAATTCTGGGGGGGGTGCCGTCCAGGCTTTTTCGTCAACCCAAGGTGTAGTCCCCTAATCTTTCCTGAGTTTCACCCTGA
>Ga0179593_1587202_pt1 | contig 11077 bp, 24 predicted proteins | sample CZODoug2_1_08_16_FD_185931 | JGI IMG/M metagenome (GOLD analysis project Ga0179593, IMG submission 185931) | Vadose zone soil fungal communities from Angelo Coast Range Reserve, California, USA - CZODoug2_1_08_16fungal (PacBio error correction) | ecosystem: Environmental > Terrestrial > Soil >... | reverse complement strand
AGAGTTGCCACTAATTTTTTTCCTCTCCAATCCAATCCTCGCAAATGGTCTCGACCATCTTCTTTCCGCCCCCGGCGCGGCTTCTTGCGTTCCACTGTGACTCCTCCCCCGATTCCCTCATTCCCCTAGATTTTGAGTCCCCCCCCTGCCCTTTTTTTTTCCCCGGTTTACGTTACCAGCAAATGGCGTGTCCCTGTGTATGCTCTTTTTCCACATCGTCAGCATCGTCTTTACATTTCTTCCTTCCATTCATTTCCCCTCAAACTTTTTTTCTGTTGCAAGTCCTTCTCCCTGCCTTGATGCGGATAAATAAATCCCTTTTTTTTTTCTCCCCAAATCACTCAGGACTTAGGCAACACCGTATTCACAGGCCTTCCTTTCCCGCCCTTTTTCCTGCACTGAAAGATTTTCCCACCCTTCTTTTCACCGAGGCCCAGTAGGAGAAATCCCAGCGTGCGCATCGAGCTAGGATTTCCTGGATTTTTTTTTCCATTCATTGGACCCTCTTGAGGCGAGAGGCCCTATTTTTCCTCTTTCTTTGAAAAGCCGCACCCCCTTTCCGGACCCCCTGACACCTCAGTGTTTTTCCATATCGGCCCTTTTACTTCCCCTCCATTGTTTCCCAATTTCTGGACTGTGCCTTCTCCTTTTCTTCCTCCTCTGTGCCCTCACAGGTCTTTCATCCTAATATTTGCTTTTTTTTTTGCCCAAGGTCTTCCCATCTGCCGCCAGCTTTGAGACCCCAGGCCGTGTGTCCCCCCCCGTTCCGTCCCCTATGGCCAGATGGTTCGTTCCACTATTCCCGTCCCCCTTCTACTGGGACCTCAAACCATCGTCCCCCGCAAGCAAATTCCCTTTTCGGTCAAACTCACCACTTATCTGAAGCCGCGCCCTTCTTCTTTTTCTCCTCCTTCTCTTCCAACTTTCCTTGGCAAGGGAATTTACTTTGGCGGGCGCTCATTCCCTTCAAACTTGTTCCCGCACTACAGATATTGCTTTTTTTCTTATTTCCTGTAGTCCAGACTGGGATGTTTCTGACCCCTTCCTACAACCTCTATCATTGGGTTCCGAGCTTCTCGTTCCCTTTGTTTTTTCCTATTCCTATTGTTTCCTTACCCACTTAGGTTTCTTCTCTTTTCTGGCATAGCCCAAGTCTTCCATCCTCCTTCCACCTTTCCTGACGCGTCCGTCAGAAGGCTGCTGCTCGCGGGACCTTCTGTGTCGGCGTCCCCCCAAACCCCATTTCTCTAGTCTCTTTCGGCGAGGATTCCTTTTTCAGGTTTCCCACCCCAGGCATCTTCCCTTTTTCGTACTTCAGAAACACTCTTTAACAAGTCCTTCGTCATGGACGCAATCTTGACCTTTTGGACCCCCAAGTGATCCTGACAGGGGAGGAAATTCCCACGGCTTTTCTTTGCCCTTTGTGGTGGCTTGACGAGCCTGCGAGACTAATGTTTCTTACTCCATATGAATTCGCTCCCCCCTTTTCCAGTAAACAAGTTACCGTCCCTCCTACCTGGTTGTTTTTGTATATTTTTTTCCCCTCGGTCAATGACGATCCCCCCCTCCAGGTTGACTGGTGTCCATCCCTTTTCCCTTTCCCCCCGTGGTCGTCGCTGAGACCCGCCCTGGCCCCCTCTTTCCCCCCTCAAAACCTCTCCGGTCCCCTCCCCCTGATGGAAGCAACGTGCTTTTTTTTTCGAACATTTTTCATGGATTTATCATCCTGCATTTTAAGTGTTCCCTCCTGGTGCGGGTTTCCTTCTCCCCATCCCTATCCTTTTTGGCTTTGATGCAGTCTTACTCTCTCCCCTCCGCTCCGCCGTTGCGAGTTTGACCTTTTTCCTCGTCCTCCTGTTTTTTTCCGGGCGTCAGCAGACCAATTCTTTCCTTCCTTTTTCCCCCGGCTTCAAAAGTGCCGGTAGTCTCTGTGCCCCCTTCTCTCTCCTTTGATCGCCCTCCCTTCATGGCGATCGTGACTATGAAAATCGTCTCTAAACCTCATGCGCGCATGCGTCCAGTGTCCCCCTTTTCCCCCTCCGTATGTTCCCGAAATTTCCCGTTCGCTTTCTCACCCAGTCTTCCAGGTCTTGCTTCACCTTCCCTAGCTGGTTCCGTTTTCCCCATTCCTCCTTTACGCCGTCTATTTGAGCCTCCCGTTCCTTCCGTCCCCCGGTCCCACGTCCTTCTCTTCCCCCCATAACCAAGGCGCGGTTCAGATCTTTTCTCTCTTCTTCCCTCTTTCTTCCCTCATGTTAGATGGAGGGCTTTTTTTCGAACTGGATGGTCTTTATTGACCCTCCCTTTTACCCGTTTTTTCACGGCCAGAGTTCGCCCTTTAATCATGTTTCCGTTCCCATGTTCCTCCCCTTTCTCCCACGGTCATGTCCCCTTGCTTTTCTTCTTGTTCCGGCCAAATTCTTCCCTAAGAATGAAAACGGTTTCAGATTTCCTCCCTATCTTCCCCCCGATAGCACCCCCTCCCTAACTTTTCCTGATTCTGTAAGGACGATCGCGCTTTCCGCTTCATCTCCCCCGGCGCCGTGTTCTCCTGAAACAATTCCCCCCACACGCCCGCTACCCACCCTTTTCGTCCAAGAATGACAACCTTTCTTCTTCATTCCCTTTCCTTGGAGCCCTCCTTTCATTCCCCTCGGAGGGGCTTTTTTAGCCCCTTGAATGTGCGGCTTCCTCTTTTTGATGATTCTGCCCTGAGAACCGGTTGCATTGGCCCTGTCACCTTTATACGGTTTCCATTACAGGTCCTGTTTTGTATCCCAGGCCCCCCACTCTATGTGATGTATTTTTTTCGTTCCTCTCCCTTCCCCCTCTTTGAACGGCCCAGTGCAACCATCCCTGAGTTATGTCTACCCGATTTTTCCTTTCTTCTGCATACGATAATTCTCGATGAAGACTTTTCTTTTCCCGATGTTCCAGAGCGCTCATCTTGTCCTTAAACTTTTCCGCCGCAATCTTGTGGATTGCCTTTGGAGTGGTCTTTGGCGCTTTTGTCAAGTTTTTACTCCCTCTCCATAGCCTCCCTTAGCAAGATCGGATCCGAGTTGACCTGTCTACCCTTTCATGTGATGTGGCATCAGATGTTTCCCCCATTTTTTTCTCCGCTATATCTTTCCCCTTTTTTAATAATTCATCCTTGTTTTTTACTCTCTTTCCCCGACACGAAGACTGAGTCCTCCACCAGCCCCATGGACACTGGTCTTTGACTCCTTGTACCTCCTTAAGCACCCCAGGCGCGAGTTTGGCTTTTGAACGGAAACCTTCAAACTCCCCCTCTCCAGCTTCCCTCCCCAGTAGTAGAGATAATGCCCACCCCCATCTACGGTTGCTTTCCCCCCCCCCCTAACTCCTCGAGAGTCCAAATCTTTTTTGTCCCTTTCAGCATCTCCTACGGCTGGGAGATCTCCACTCCCAGTTTTATATTTTCCCCTTTCATTAAACCAGCTAAGCATTTTGGCTGACCTTTCCTTTTCTTTCCTAATACATCCTCTCCTCCAAAACCTCCTTATTTGTTTCAACAGGTGAATTTGAACGATGAGATGCTGCCTCAGCATCAAACATCCCCCCTACCCATAATCTAAACCACCCTGCCCTTTCTCCCCAAAGCCCCGCAGATGGCTTCCCGTTTCTCCGCTTTCATTGATTCATTTCTTTTCTTTTTTAAGATTTCTTAGTCTTTCTTCTTCCCCTTGAGAGACAGTTCGTCCTTTGCTTTTTTGGCCCTCTCCGATCCTCCTTTCTTTCCCCCCTCTGGAGTGTGCATACTTCTTTCCTTGCTGTTTTTCATAGGGAAGACCTCCTTCTTCCCGTGAACGAGCCCTCCTAGACCCCCCCTGACATTTTGCTTTTTTGCCCACACATTTTTCATTGCCCATTTCTTACAACTCCTGATCCCTTTGCCTGCCTTTTACAACCGATGGAAGGTTTTTCACCCGCTGGCCCAATGGGACCCCTGTTCTCCCCCCCATGCTTTTCTTCTATAGGTAAGACATACTTTTCTTCCGCCTTTTTTCTCTCTGAACTGCGAATGTTTTTTGATCGATTCCTCCTGAGGCGGGGTACTGGAAAGGACTTCCTTTTCCCGGTTTGGGAAACTTCTTCGCTTCCCTTGCGTCCATTTCCTAGCACGAACTCTCTTCCCCTTTGAGTTCCCTCTAATTTAATTTTTTGCCTCTTTTTTTCCCTTTCCGTCCCCCGCCCCAATACTTACCTGGGTGACGGGCCCCATTTCTCGCGCCCCTGCTTTCTCTTACCCCCCCGATTGTTTTTCCATCCCCACTGGTTGTGCCTTCCCCCCTGGCGGGTCCACAATTCTTCCTGCCCATCTTTCCCGCACTTTCCTCTCTCCTTCTTGGCGAAGGAGCTCTTCTGCCCCCCCTTGACAGACCCGGCTTCCCTCTTTTTTTTCAGCAACAACACCCCTGTTTGCTTGCCGTATTTTCCTTATCGCGTCTGACTTCCCCCTTTTCCCTCGTCCCCGTGAGGTTCGACTCTCCCATGGCTTTTTACCCCCCCCCTCTAGTCCCCTGCCTTTCTGGGCTTGACCTACCCGACCCCCCTTTTCACTGGCTTGGACTCCCTCCTCCTCTCTGATGTGGAAGGATGCACTCGGTTGCTTGGTCCCCTCAGGTGAGCCCTCTTTCCAATTGCTGACCTTCACCATTCTTTTTCCCGATCCTTCCCTTTTTGTCCTTGAGGACGCCATTGTCTCTCTTTTCTAATAATAAGGTTTTTTTTGAGGATTTCCCATGTCGCCTTAAAAGAGGCACTTATTATATCCCTCCCTTAAGGTTCTCATTCTCCTTTAATTGGGTTTCCTCGGCCCCCGCGCCCCCTCCTGGTCACCCTCTCTCCGATGACCGCCTCCCCCCCCCTTCCATTCCGGATTTGATTCCCATTCCCCCACTGGTCATGCTCCGTTTCTCCCGGGATGAGGAGGTGAATTTTCCTTTTTTCTGATTTCTCCCCGCCGAAGAGTTTCCTTTTTTTGTGCTCCGTACGTGTTTTCCTTCCCTTTCAGGACTCGCCTACCCGAGCGGGTACCCCCCATTTGCCCCTTCCCCAGCCTTTCCTTAATGTATTTCCTGTTTGACCCCCCTCTAATACTTGAGCCCTTTTACCAGTGCCTTCTTGAGGGCAGGATTTCCTGCTCTCTTCCCTCCCTTCATTTTTTCCCCCCGATCAACGCTTTTTTCTTACACAATCGTAATCTGCCCCACAGGCCCCGATGGCTCGATAATCTGCCCTTCACACACTTTTTCCCTCTTGCCTCTTTTTTGGTCGCTCAGCAAACTTTTCTTTTTTTTATTGCTTTTTACAGCAACATGCCCTATTCAGGATCCCCCCCTTTTTTGAGCCTCTTGTCCCCCCCCCTCCCCCTATTTCTTTTCTTTTTCCAAATCTTATTTCCAATTGCGGACCACCCCGTCCGGCATGGAACTTCTCCCGTGACCTTTGAAACCTTTTCCTTCCCCTCTCATATGGAGGACCCGCTTTGTTTCTCGCCTTTTTCCCCCTTGAGCATGGCGCGGTCTAACCTCGCTTTCTCCTCTTTTCCCCCCGCTCTCTCAGAAGTCCCTACCCCCCCCTTCTGTTCCCTCAGGAACTGTTTTTTTTTTCCAACTCCTCCACTGGTCCTGTCTTCCCTGACTGTTTAGCCTTGTCTCTCTCCTTAAGACTAAAACCTTGTCTTCCCCTTCTCAGCCGCCCTCGAGGAGATAGCACAGTCCTAAGCTTTTGGCTCATGTTTATGGTACCGTCGCTCTTGCGATTTCACCCCTCCCTCTCCGCACCCCTTGCCTCCCCCGTCCTCTTTTGCGAGCTGGCCAGCCATTCCTCGCCATCAACCGCGTCCAAGATCCCCCCCAACCCTCCGAATCGATTTTTCCCCCCCCCCCTTTCTCTCTCAGGCATCTGGGTCATCCGTTGGTTTTCCTTTGTGTGAGGACTCTTCCTTCTGGTTCTCGCAGCAGTAAACCAAGCCTCCCTTCCCTCCCTCGTTCCCCCCATTTCTTCACCAAGAAAAAATAGATGGGATGTACAGCTCCTTCCCCTTCTTTCAGGATTGCCAACCTGCAACATGCTGATCAAGCCCTTTGTTTTTTCCTCCCCCTCATATAAGGACTGATGCTGACGAATGTGTTAATTAGCCCCTCTGTTCTTTTGGAGAGAGTCCCATTGGTTTTCCCAAAGTTTTTTCCTCCCGCAATTTGCTTTTTTCGCCGACTGGCCGTTTGGTCTTTTGATTTGGCCTTTTTTTCTTCCAAATTTTTTTCCAGATCCCCTTCTTCCCTTTTTTTTCTCCTTCTCCCTCGTCTTCACGATTCCAGAGACCCTTTTTTTTGTCACTGTTTCTTTTGAAGGTCCTCCTCTCTATACTTTTTTCCCTCGTTTTAGAGAGATATCTCCGCTCTCAACTCCGCATGAGACCCCACCTCCAATCCCCATTAATAGAAAATGTCTCCGACTTTCCTTCGAAGATGCATCTATGCTGGCGCGATGTTTAAACGTAACAGAGACCAACATTCCCAAGCTCTGACGCAAATGCCTCATTCCTCTTTCGGCTACTGTTGACGGGCACCCCAGTCCCTGTCTGCCTATAGACCAGATGGTCTGCTCTTTGACCCCTTAGTCAGCAATAGAATTCTCCTTTCATCCACATATAGTATCTTTTTTTTTTTTGTTTTCCCCAGCCCCTTTTTTTTTTCTTTTGAAAGGGCCGAGGCCCCCCCCCCTACCAACCCTAGTTTTTTTGGCTTTTATTTACTCTTTTTCTTAAACCGTCCCTTTTTTTGCCCCCCACTGTGTGGGAATTTGACTCTCTCCGCGTTGCTCGGACACATATAACACGGCAATTCCCCCCATCCCCCCACCACAGGCCTACCGCGATTGCATGATTTGCCTCTCCACTTTTTTTCCATCTGCTTCCGCGAATTTTTTTCACTTTTCTTTGAGGCTCTTAGGACTGGGTTTCCCCCTTCCTTTACCGCCATTCGTTTCTAATGTTTTTTTTTCATCTTTCCCTCGCGGACGTTACCATCATCCCCCCCCCCCCTAATTTCTGGCTCCCTCTCCTTCCCCTTGGTTAAGGCTTGCGCATCCAGCAAGTTCGTTTTTTCCTTCTCCCTTGCCTTTTCCTTCGCTACCAGTCTGGCCTCCCCTGCCTTTTTCTTTCTTTTGACCAGCGCAGCGTCTTTTATTCTTCCCGGCCGTCTTTCTTCTTTGACGATGGCACCTCTTTCTCCCTCTTCCCCGGCGAATGTCCCCCAGTTTCCCCCAGGCCTCCTAACTCCCCCTACTTCCCCCTTTTAATGGGACCGTTGCTAAACTCATCTTCGTCTTTCCTTCGGAAATCAGCGGCTACCCTGTCTTGGTGTCCCGGCATTCCAGGTGGGCAAAGTTCTTTTTCCCCGACTTCGTCCATTAGTCAACCCTTGCTTCTCCCCTCGTCATTTGGGTAGCTTTTCTTCCTCTTTATGGTCTAGAAACAGCCTTCCTTACATTAAGGATATACATTTTGTCCGGCTCTATCGCGACAATTTTTTGAATCACCTCCCCTGGCATTTTTCTCTCCCCCAATTCATGTTTCTGCCTTTCTCCCTCCTCTTTTTCAGGGAAATTTACTGAAGATTTCCTGCCTCTCCTTTCGGCTCGCACCATGTCCAGGCCCTCTTGTTCTCCCCCCCCAATTGTTTTTCAGCGAAGTGGCTGAATTGCGGATTTACCCCCGGTCTCTACGGGTCCCCCTCAACCCTTGTTCCGCGTAGCTTTCCCCTCGGCCCACCAGCCCCCCCCCCCCCCCCCCTTCTCTCTTTTTCCTATCATGACCTTTCCCATGGGCTGAACCTTTCCATTTTGGGACTGCCTCACGGTTGTTCCTTTTTGCCTTCTTGTTTTCTTTCCCTTCGCTTTCCTCCTAAATTACCTGTATCTTCCTCCTCGATACTCCCTTTAGGGACCAGTCACGATCTCTCTATTTTCCGTTTTTTTGCCTGTGGATTAAAAGCCTTCACCGGTGCCCAGATGCGACTATCCCGGTCATTCAAGTTCTGCCGCTCGTTGCCTCCCCCCTTTTCCTCCCCCCCCCCCTTTTTGGCCATTTCCCGGCCACGGCATGAAGCCTTTGAAACCTCCAATGGATTCTACGTGAGTGAAAAGGTGAAGCGCTGGGGCTCCAGTCCCCACTTGTCTTCTTCATGGGTTTCTCAGTCGTAGACCCCCCCTTTTTTTAATAAGCCCACGGCAGAGAGTCCGCTAATTTGCTCCTCTTTCCTCCTGTCTTTTTTGTTTGTAGTCCCTCCCCCCTCCCTCACTGTCTCATATTGTACCTCCCCCAGTCCCCCTTTCCCCCGGCTGGAGTCTGGCAGGTTCCGCGTTTTCCCTCTGACCGCCATTTGCGATCCGTTCTTTTTCCCCCCCATAGTCCCATCTGAACCGCCCTTTCTCCCTCTCCTTTTCCATTCACCTGATAGCCAGTAATTGTTACGTCCCCAGCCCGTCCTTTTGACAGGTGCGATCCGAAGTGGGCGGCCTTCTCCCCCCACTTTTTTTCTATGTACTTCGTCTTGCCCTCCCTAATCCCCCTTTGACCTCTTCCTCAAACGTTCCCCCTTCGCTTCCCCTCGGAGCAAACTCTTTTCCAATAGAGGTTGTTTGACATTCTTTTTCCGGAAAGACCCTCGCTTTTCTTAGCTTTTTTCTCTTACCTTTTCTGCCTAGGGGATATCGACCCCTTGCTTGGCGGACAGACAATTATGCCTCATTGCCCTTCTTTCTCATCCCACTGTCATGGCGGACCTTCTTTGAATTTTTCCCCATTCTTGGAAGAAGAAACGTCTCCCCTGGCTTCCCCTCAAGTCGTGGCCGATCATCCAGCTTTCCGGTGACCTCATTATTCCTGGTTTTTTCTGGGCCCAAACCGCTTTCCCTTTTCGCACCTCTGACTTGCTGCAGCTGTTCAATCCCTTCGCGCCCTCATTTTCTCCCTCCACCTCGGACATCGATTTCCCACGCTGCAGGTGTCAAGTTCTCCCTCGGCTTGTTTCTTGCTTTTTTTTGAGGATTCCTTTTGCTTGTTGTGATGATCTTCCCTCCGACTCCCTCCTTTCGCAGTTCAAATTCACCCGAATGTTCGGTTCCCCGAATTTCCCTTCTCTTGATCTTCCTCAAAAAACTATTTTCTTTTATTTCTTTATCCCTTTTGTCCAAGGGAGCCGGGCCCCCGTTCGTTTTTTTGACAAGCAAACATCCCTCTTCTTTTGTCCTCTAAGGCGCTCTTTATCTTCGACCCTCTTGTCGACCTCCATTTTTTCCCCGACGTCCTTGTCCCCTCCCCTTTTTTTTTTCTTTGAAGCTGGATCTCTTTCGTAGGCGCGCTTTTTCCTCCAGTTTTCCTTCCCTATCGTTTCAGGGGCGACCTTCTTGCCTTTTCGGTGTAAGCTTAGAGACAACGTGCGGGCACTGTTCCCTGTTTCTTGTTGCGTCAGGTTCGCGCTATCTCTCTTTTCTTGTGTATTGATCGATTTCGCAGTTTCCCCTCTTATCCTTGACCGTCAGACACAGTTCTTTTCCCCACTTTCTTCTTTCGCCCCCACGCTGAGTATTTTTTTTTTCCCCATCTTATTGCGTTACCACCTTGACCTTAAACTTCCGCGTGACGCCCATGGGCGCCTTGCGTTCTCATGTGATTTTCACTGGCGCCGCACCTCTGCCTCCCAGTTCTCTCGCCTTAGGTGCTGTTCTCATATCTATATTTTCTGTCATAAACAGCATAATCTGGTTTTTCGTGCTTTGGCCGGCTTCTGCCCGAAATACACTTCGGTTTTGTTACTTTCTTTCCCCAAATTTCATGACCTTTTACTGCCTGTCCCCGTTATTCAACCCTTTAATTTTCCTCTCGGCGGCTCGGGCAAACCCGATCATCACCAACGAATTCCCCGTCTCAACTCGCTTCCCCAGCCGCTCTTGGAATTTTCGCGCATCTTGTTATCCTAAGTTTTCCCTTGACGAGGAGGCTGGTTCTTTTCATCGGTTGCCCTTTTTTGCTGCCGTTCGTCTCATAGTTTTTGACCCTTGGGCAGTAAATATTACCTTTTCCCCCCCTTTCTTTCCTGTGTATTCGTCTTCTTTTTATCGTTCTGCCCTTTTTCTTTCTTTTCATTCTTTCCCGGCTCTGTAGCTTTGCCGACAACCGCTGGCGGTCATTGGTATTCCCCTGCCCCCCCATTCTTCTTCCCCCCTCAGTCCCTCAGTTGGCGCGGTTTGTTCCCCCTCTCGTTTCCCTCTCCGCTGCACCTTGGCCCAAGTTTTTCCCCAGCGCCCCCGCCCCCATGACTTCCTTCCACTCCATTACGGTCCAGACTCTTTCTTCCTTTCGTTTGATCTTCTTTGCTTCCCTCCTTTCTGGTTCCGTGTGGAAAGGACGGCCTTCCCCCCGGGTCTTTTTTAATTGACGGCGGACATTCCCCCTTATCACTCCCCTCACAGCTTCGGCCTTGTTTGCCACTTCCCAGACTGTCTTCCCCCATTTTGGGATAGAACTGGTCCCCTGGGAAACCCCAATTGCATCCTTGGGGACGTTTCCAACGGGTTCCCTTCCTCTTCTTCCCTATCGTATGCCTCTGACGCTGTTTTTCCTAAGCACCCTTTTTTCCTTTGACTCTTTGACGGCGTCACGATCCCCAGCTTTTTCCACTCCTTCCTTCCTTTCACTTTCCTTTCTTTTTGTCCCCTTTGATTCCCTTTTTGCGGACGAAAGCCTTTTCTCCCATTCTTTTTTTTTTTTTTTGCGTGCCCCCCCACAATTGTCAAGAGTCCGATTCCGTTGTTCTTCCTTATGTATACCGGCCCCCATGGTAATCGTCTTTGTTCTGCTTTCCCAGCAGCTTGTCCTTCACCTAAGAGCTTTTGCGATTTCGTCTTTTCCGTTTTCATTTTAAAACCCGTTTCGTCCATGCCTTTTTAACGCTTTTCGGACTTTTTGTTTGTATGCTCTTTTTCCCGCTTTACTCCCTTTCGCCCCATTTCTCCGAAAGTCCTTCCTCCTTTTGAATTCGGTTTA